>PPYF01267071.1_pt1 | contig 64286 bp, 47 predicted proteins | sample 1559871 | NCBI WGS metagenome assembly PPYF01 (sample SAMN08240021, study PRJNA423297) | Human gut metagenome, whole genome shotgun sequencing project. | reverse complement strand
CACTAAGTTACTAAAAATCAGCGATATGTACAACTTTTTAATCATATTTATCAACTTAAATTAATTCCGCCAACGGGTTGTTATAATGAAAATTAATGCAGTTTTCGACGTGCTAAAAACTTGTCGGGACGGCAATCTTTTTAAACCATCAATAAAAACAACGTGACTAAGACAACAAAAAACTGGCTTTACGCTATATTTTTGATAATTGCGGTGCTTTTTCCGCAAATCGGCAAGGCTCAGATATTCGAGAGCAGGACTGGTGTGGACACGCTTACATTTGCTGAGCGTATCTCACTGCGAACCAATGCTGTCGATTGGACTTTGCTGACTCCTAATCTGGGTGTAGAATTCGATGTGAAATCGACCAACTGGAACCGCTGGGCTGTTGGACTTACGTTAAAGACAAAGTGGAATACACCAGCAACATTCAAAAACCGAGTTTTCTATAACATCACGGAGGTGCGTGCCGACTTCCGCAACTATTGGCGTACCCGTCAGATAAATAATAAGGTACCTGCGCACACCGGCTTCATCGACCGTCTCTTCTCATGCCGTCGCCGTGTGGTGAAGCATCCGAAGACTACATATTATAGAGGTGCGTACATGTCGTTCAGCGATTTCTCGATAAAGTTTGGCAGAGAAGGACATCAAGGCAAAGCATTGTCGGCTGGTATTACATACGGTATAATAAAACCTCTCTACGCTTTCCGCACAGGTAACACTCTCGACCTCGACCTCGGCTTCGATGCCGGCTTCGTGGCAGTCAACTCGGAGAAGTTCATATACAATCGTGCCGACAACTGCTACACACGCACCAAGCAAGGTTCGTGGAAGGTTGTTCCGTTCCCGATGCCCACTGCGGCACGTGTAGGATTCGTGTATCGATTTGGCAGCTATCCAATCACGAAGAAATATCGTTGGCGTTACGATGCCGATGCACAATATCAGTACAGAATTGACAGTATCGCTAACCAGCGCGTTGTTGATGCTATCAATAAGCATAACCGAGATTCTGTTGAGTCTGTCATCTACAAGGAGTTCTGGCAGGTTTACGACTCTGCGGCTGTTGTCAATAGTGCTAAGGCTGACTCGATGCGCATAGTGAACGCTAAGCTGAAAGCAGAGGCTGACCGCAAGCAGGCAGAGGCTGACCGACTGAAGGCTGTTGAGGCTCAGAAGGAGAAGGAACGCCTGAAAGCCGAAAAGAAAAATAAGGGCAAAAAGGCGGAAGAGAAACCAGAGCCAACCGAAGGTGCCGAGGCTACCGAGCCGAACGGAACCACCGAACCTACTGGGGAACAGACCCCAGTAGAGGGCGAGGCTCATACAGAGGGAGGAACTCCTACTGAGGAGCAACAGACTCCTGCAGAAAGTGAGGCTCCAGCAGAAGAGCAGACCTCAGCAGAGGAAGTCTCAACATCTCAACCCACAACATCTCAACAGGAAACTAATCAGCCTTCTGCTGAACCAGGAAAGGAGGCAAGCAATGAATAACAAGAAGCTATTATACACACTCCTTCTTGGAGCAACGCTCACCTCATGTGCTGAGGTAGAGATTTGTGAAAGAGATCACCCACATCAGGGCGATGTCAACTTCACATATACATGGAATAAGCCAGAGGACAAGCCGAATCGAATGGGTGTGCTCTGCTATCGTGTCGTGGGACAGTGGAAGCAGGTGGCAGAGGTGAACACCGACGACCTCACACTGCGCCTCATCGGTGAGACGACCATCACACCCGAAAACCGTCCGAACGAAAACCCGGACGAGGGTGACAACACAGGTGGTGACAACACAGGTGTTACTGAGCCAACCGAGCCAACCGAGCCGACCGAGCCAACTGAGCCGACCGAACCGACTGAGCCGACTGAACCGACTGAGCCAAGCGAGCCTGGTACCGAAACAACCCCCTCTACACCAAAGATTGAGTTTACACCGACTGTAAAGATTCCGCGCGGCTATTATAAGTTTGCGACATTCCCGCTCGACAACCCATCCATCGACTACTCGGAGCTTGAGCAGTTCATGAAAAATGATGCTAAAGACTACCCGTTGCAGAACGTAGGCTTGAGCTATAAGGTGTATGACATAAAAGACCCAAAGCTCAACAAACCATTAGCTTGGCAAGACTTCAACCCGTACGCGAAGTACATACAGCCCGATGTGGAGCCACTCTATTACGACTCAACAACAGTGCAACAAGTACGCGCCGATCGTCAGACAACCTTCGAGTTCAAACCGAAGATACTCTCGCAGAATATAGACATCAACTTCAACATCGTAAAGAATACGGATGAGGTGCAGTTTAAGGTGACGGAGGTATGGGCAGAGATAAGTGGTGTACCTATTTATATAAAGATGAACACAGGCTATCTCGACATAACCAAAACAAGCAAGATGTTGTTCAAGACCGACATCAAGCCGAACAACCCGGACGACAACGGCAACGACACCAACGAGAACAATCGCATAGCTTGCCACGGCAATATCAATGTGACGGGCGTGGTGAATGTGCAGCGCGCTTACGGAGAGACTTTAGAGGATGTGCGCAAGAAGATATATGGTCCTGGTATAATGCAGGTGGTTATATACACAGAAGTGTACAACCCGAAAACAGGACAGACCTTCCCTCAGAAGTGGCAAGGCATCATAAACCTCTACAACACTCTGAACAAGGCAAAACTGATGACTACGACATCTGATAACAAGTACGTGTACCGCAATGGCGAACACGGAACAATAAACATCAGTGCCGAAATACTTCTTGATGGAAAAACGGTCGGTAACATAGACAAGGGCGGCGACGCTCTCGATCGTTGGATACAAACGGATTCCGATATAAATATCGACATTTAAAAATAACCTATAAGATGAAACGGACGAAACATATTGTTAACATCTTGACAGCTGCAGTAACACTGCTGCTCACGGCGTCGTGCAATGTCTCTTATCCAGACTTGGACCTACCGCAGGGAGAACCGCCAACAAACGATGAGGATGTCAACATCGACAAGACATCGATTTTGTTATATACCAGTAATCCGGCATACTTCTCGGTAGTGTCCGACACACGTGGCTCTGTGGGCACACGTGGTACGGGTGCGTTCGAACCAATGGAGACCGTGGCATACAACCGCGACAAGTACTTGAATGCTAAATTCCACATCTTCGCATTCCGTGCTTACAACGATGCCGATCCAAACGGCGGACAGGGAGTGCTTACGGAAGAACCCTCTATGTCGAGATACCGCTATGCTCAAGATGCGAGCGGGGGCAACAAGGACGAGTACAACACATCGTGTCTGCTCGACGGACCAGAGTACAAATTGGGTATGCCGTTCAAGTTCGAGCCCGACCAGTTTATCGGCACAATGAATGTGCTCACCAAAGACTATCCTGAAGACATCTATTACAGCTATCGTTATCAGGATGTGGGCTACAACTTCTTCGGTTATTTCGTAGACGATCTTGATTTGAGTAACTATACGCGCGAAAAGGATAAGATAACTTACGACATAGAAATCGACGGCTATCAGGATGTACTCGTGGGCGCAGCCAAGACTCCGCTTACGGAAGCCGACTTCGCCGAAGGTGGTATCTACGAAAAGGCAGCCAGACTGACCGAAGAGGAGAAGCAAAAGATACTAAACATACCTGGTAACTATAGTACGTTTGCGGCACACCGCAACGTGCACCCCGTCGTAAACATGAAGCATCAGCTCACGATGCTGAAGTTCTTTGCTTACCCAGGCGCTTCGTCGGCTAAGGACGTAGTGATAAAGGATATTTCGGTGATGACGCTGACAAAGGGCACACTCACCGTAGCAAGCCGTAACATTGACGACTGTAAGCTCGTGTTCAAACCCGAGAATGCGGTTGATGTGCTGCAAAAGGCGGTGAAACTTGGCGAGTTCCAAAAGGAAACCGATGAATCTGGAGAGACGCACAATGTCTATGGCAAGATTATACCTAAGCTGAGAGATGAAGGCTATCAGGTAAAATGGAAGGACGAGTGGGCGGACAACGAGAGCCAAGTGGTGCCAGGCGTTACGCACGTGCCTACTACAAAGGAGAAGATGGACGAGGCATCCGTCGAGCTCGGTGCCGGTTTGCTCGTAGCTCCGCAGGAGTCGTACGTAGTGACACTCACATACGAATTCCCCGACGGACCTCGTGGTCAGATGAAGGAGCACAAGACCGAATACAAAATCACGCCAGCTAAGAAAGAGGGCGAGCAAGCAAGCTTCGAGAAAGGTCTATTGTATAATGTGAAGATTGGTGTCTACGGCTTAGAGAAGATCCAGATCAGCGGAAGCGTTGACGGATGGGGCAAGGGTGAAGATATTGATATCGACCAGGACAAAAACCCTAACGACCCTGACATCAATGGATATTAAAATAGGAATAATACAATCTTTTATAAATAACTTTTTTATTAATTTAAATTTTTCACGACTATGAAGAAAATGTTTTTCTTTGCATTGGCTGCAGCTGGTATGCTGACAGCATGTTCAAATGAGGACACTCTCGGTGGAAATGGCGAGCAGAACGTATCTGAACAGCAGATCCGTCTCGGTGTTGCTTCGTCTAAGGTTCAGACCCGTGGTACAGGTACCGTAGGTGGCATGACTGACACTGAGAACGTATGGGCAGGCCAGACTCTCTGGGTGTACATGCTCCAGAAGGGTAGCATGGAGCTTGCTTTGTACAAGTCTCCGGCTGTTGGCGCTACAGCAGCTGCTGAAACAGAGGTGTTCAACAACAAGAAGTTTACGGCTCCTACTACAGTTACATCTGGTTTGGCTACTACAGCTGACGGCACTATCGCTTACTACCCAGTTAGCGGCAACTACGACTTCTGGGGTTATCGCGTTGACGATGCTGTGGCAGGTGGTACACCTACTGTAAAGACTGTAAACGACAATGGTGATGAGGTTGCTGCGGATCAGGCTACAAAGCGTGTTGTTGATATCACAATCGATGGTTCACAGGACATCATGGCAGGCAAGGCTGCTCCTTCTAACGATGAGGTTACTGCTCTTGGCGGCTATGCTGACAACTTCTACTCTGCTTATGCAGCACGTAAGGGCGTTCAGCCGAACATCACATTCAACCACCTCCCTCACTCGTTTCACATTCGAGGTACGTGCAGGATCTAAGGCAACAGCGGGTCTCCCAGCAGGTGGCAATACAGACGCTGTTAAGGTAACTGGTGTTTCTGTAGACTCAAAGACAACTGGTACTCTTACTGTAGCTTACACAGGCGCGACTAAGGAAGCTGCAGACCTCCTTACTTTCACTGGTGCTGCTTCTCCTCTCACTTTGAAGCAACGTTCTACTACAGCAGCAGACAACAACGAAGCACTCGTTGCTCTTGAGCCTGTTTCTTTGACATGGACAGATGATGCTGCAACAATAGGTGATGTTCTTAAGGTAGGCGAGGCCCTCCTCGTTGCTCCTGGTGAGACAGAGTATCCTCTTACAATCGCTCTTTCTCAGGATGTTCTTCAGAAGGTTGGTGAGACTAAGGTGACTATGCCTCTTGAGCAGAAGGCTACTATCAAGATGGACGGTACAAAGACATTTGAGCCGGGTAAGTCTTACAAGGTTACTATCACTGTTTACGGTCTTGAGGACATCAGGGTTACAGCTACTCTCGTACCTTGGGCTGATGGTGGTTCAATCGATATCGACGACGACCGCAATCCGAACGAAGGCACATATACTCCAGCTCCTTAATCAGAGCATCTGATAAGAATCTCTATTTGAGTATGCAACCGCATAAGGGGGCATATATAAAGCGTAGGGGCTTGCCCCTGCAGAAAGGGATTGGAGATATATAAACTCTCTTCCTCGCTGCAAAAGGCGAGGAAGAGACTAGTGTTTCAACAGTCCCAGTGAATAAACGTTTTTTTAGAAAAACAATAAATTCAACAAACAAATGAATAAGCATATATTCTTAATGGGAATGGCTGCTGCCATGTTTATGACCAGCTGCACAAACGAGGACGACCTCGCTGGCGGTAGCAACAATCAGCGACTGAACTCTGATGTGCCTATCGTGCTTTCTGCTGGTCAGCAGGCAAACAAGACCCGCGCATCGCTCGGCAATGTTGTTGATGGCAAATATGACGGCACATTCGATACACCTGCCGACAAGAACCTCGGCTTCTTCTGTCTTGCTACTGGCAAGATTGCAGCTAAGCAGGAAATTACTTGGCAGGAAGGCAATGACAACCCTAACTTCCTTTGGTTGAAGAATATTCAGGCAAAAGCTGTGACTACTGACGATGGCGACTTAGGCAAGCGTGTTACAAACCTTACACTCTTCGACGAGAATGGTGGCACAACAGAGACTAAGCACTATTACCCGATGGGTAGCCAGTATAGCTATACATTCTATGGCTATTATCCTTACTCAGCGAATGTGGAGCACAACGGCAATAAGTACAGCGTGAAGGTAACAGGTCTGGACGGTACAACCGATCTTATCTGGGGTAAGTCGTTCGTAAAACCAGATGATCCTGACAAGGCGGACGCTTACAGCGCAAAGTATCTGCGCGACAAGAAGAAGAGCGTAGAGGCTAACGGTGGAACATGGGATGATAAGGCACACAAGGAGAACCGTCCGAAGCTCACTTTCGTGCACAAGCTCATGAAGTTCAACATCATCCTCAAAAAGGGCAGCGGCGAAAATACTCGTATTGCAAAGTTGGGTATCAAGTCGGCTAAGCTCCTCAATGTGGCTGACGCAGGTACACTTACTATTGCTGACCTCAACAATCGTCTCGATGCTTTGACTGACGATGTTAAGGGTAAGGAAGGCGAGTTTGTTGTCGATTGGACTACTGCTAAGAACCATAATACTGAGGATACTGCCTTCGATTTGAAGGACAAGGACGGCAATACTATCGGCAAGCCAGCTAATGGTCCGTACCTCGGCGATAACACAAGTGTTACTGTTGGTGACGGCTTCCTCCTCCCTGTGCCGACACGGATGACCGGTACTAACGCTGACGGCTCTACAAAGTATGAAGACAATGGCTACCTTGGTACAGACGCTGCAGAATTAGCCAACAAGGGTATCTTCCGCTTGCGTGTAGAGTACTACCTCGAAGACGCACCCGACAAGGTGTATAAGGCAGCACAGTACGAGATTAAGCCAGTATTCAAGAAAGCTGATGGTACTGGTGTTGATGAGCCTTGGCAAGCTGGTTACGAGTATGACATCGTAATCTCAGTTTCTGACCCAGAGCAGATTCAGACATATGGCGAGCTCACTCCGTGGGAGAAGCGCGTAATCGAACTCGAATAAGCATTATAATTATAGAGAGGGTGTGGCGTTAAGCCATACCCACTCTTAATGATTTCTCAGACAAAAACACTCCAACACCCAACAAACACCCTAAAACATACAACCGGTGTAGCCCACGGCAGGGCAGCACCCACTAAAGTAGAAATATCAAAGCCCCACAATATATAAAGCAACACGCTGGTGCAGCGCGATGCCGCACCTTTAAACATAACATAGTAAAAATGAAGAAATTACTCTTGACATTCTTGATGCTCTCGGCAGTGTTCTCCGCTCGGGCGCAGAAGCTCGCCGTCAACACCGATGTGCTTATGGATGCGTGCATGATACCAAGCGTCGGTTTGGAGATGACGGTCGGCAACTGGTCGACCCTCGGACTTAATGTGCTCGGATGTAATAAGCCGTATGGCAAGAACATAAAGTTGTTGGCAGCACAGCCCGAATACAGGTACTACTTCTCAGGACGTCCGATGCACAGCTTATTCGTTGGCGTTGGAGGCGTAGGCGCAATTTACAATGCTTCTATAAAGGGAAAAGTGTATAAAGGAATAGCTTACGGTGGTGGCATCACATTTGGTTACGTAATGAATGTCACGAAGCGACTCTTTATCGACTTCCACGCCGGAGTGGCTGCTGTAGGCTACAATCGTAAGGAATACTTCGCAGGAGATAACTACGGCGACTATGTGGTAGGCGGACTCAACAAACCGAACGCATCAGGATATTACCTCATGCCACAACGCATAGGCATCTCAGTGGCTTACATCCTCAAATAATATAATAACACACAATAACAATGAAACGAAACTTTTTACGACATATATGCTTCGCGCTGATAGCTATACTGCTTGTCACCTTCACCGCTACGGCTGCCGTTCTGCAGCAGGACGACGGAGGTTCGCGTAAGGTGAAGATCAAGGTGTACTTGAAGATGGGTAAGAAGGGCGAGCCAAAGCCTGCAAAGACAGTGCACTATTGTACATCATTCCGCTCCATCAAAAAGGCTCTTGATGCAGCCAATCGTATCAACGTGGCTAACACGAAGGTGTTCAGTGGCGATCCGAAAGCATTGGAGAAAGAACTACGTTCGCTCGGCATAGCATTCAAGCCCTCTAAGTCGAATGGTGAGATTGAGGAGTTCCTCATGAGCGGTCAGGGCGTTGTAGTCTTCGACGAGGAGTACGGTGCAAAGGCTGTAGAGATAAAGTCGGGACAAGACAAGTTCACGGTGACGCTTGAGAGTAGCGACCAAATTCTTGATGAGACCGTTGTCGATGGTAAGTATCGCAACACCAACCCCACGATGGATCCCGTGCCAGGTATGGACACCGGCGATAGAGTGACGTTCACTGTCAAATTACACTTCCCAGCGGGTTACACCACAGAGAAGTCGCGCATCATCTGCCAACCGATGGCTGTCGACTGTCAGACAGAAGACACTATAGCCTATCTGCAGCCCATAATACTTGAGGGCGCAGAGTATCATAAGAAGCAGGATAAGCGTATGGGCTTCAACTATATGAAGAACGATTCGGTGGCTCGTGGCTACGACCCATCGTGTGTTTTGGAGCGCGATAAGGAGGTGAATTATAGTGCCAAGGTCACCTTTAAAAAGCCCGATAAGGAGAAGACATACCGAGGAAGCTATCGCGTTGTGCTCGAGGATTATCATCATCGCACATGGGATAGCGGAGAGATGACAACTGGCTCGTGCCTTGCGTTCAAGCCATTGAAGTTTCTCGACTTCTCTGTGACGGCTGCCGAGATGCCACTCACGAGCGAGTTCCAGGAGGCTGCAGAAGAGAATATGGTTAAACAGCAACGTAACTTGAGTCTGAAGTTCGCTGTGGGTAAGGATGTGCTGCTCAACGACTCGATGAACACTGTAAGGCTACAAGAAATCGTGGATGAGCTGAAGTCGTATGGCGATCTGCTTTGGGACGTACAGGTGCAGGGTGGTGCTTCGCCAGAGGGTAGTGTGGAGCTCAACACCCGACTTGCTACACAGCGTGCGGCTGTGGCTCGAAATCTTCTGAAACGCCACTTGAGCTCGGATATACGTGTGTCGACACTCGAACCACGCGTGTTCACATGGGAAGACGTGCTTGAGCAAGTTGGCAAGAATGGCAATCAGGAGGTGTACGACGTGGTGAAGAACACCATCGAGACATACAAGCCTAATGAGGTGTTTGGTATGTTGAAGACACAGCCGTTCTTCGAGAGCGACATCGTACCTATTCTTGAAAACCTGCGTATCATGGTTGTGAAGTATCGTTACGAGAGAAAGCATATTATGAACGCAGAAGAGGCAGTGGAGAACTACTTCGCAAACAAGCGCGAATACATCTCTGGCGAGAAGAAGATGTCGGATGGTGACTACTTCAACCTCTTGGCTACAGTCACTGATAGCTTAGAGCTCGACACCATCACAACACTTGCTTACAAGAACATCATTGAGCAGTCGGACTACACACGTCTGAAGCTTGCCCCATACGTGGCTAACCAAATGGCACTGATGGCAAGTCGCAGAGGTATGCCCGATGTGAACATCCTGAAGCCGTTTATCGACTTCCGTAAGGGTGTGAACCAAATGGATATGAGCGACCGCTATAACCCCGTGAAGATAAACCGCGAGCAGTTGGTGCTCAACCAAGCCGTGATGTACTTCCAGGAGGCAAAGCTCGACACCGCGATGTTCTTCATTGAGATGTTGGAGAAAAAAAATGTGCAGCAGCAAGCTACAAAGCGCCTACGTATGCTCATCACATTCCAGCAAGGCTACCCGTCCTATATACAGGGCGATATAACCGATCCAGAGAAGGTGGCAAAGATAAAGGAAGCAGAACGCTACGTGTTAAGTACGGGTGATGCCAACCGTGCTATCATCTACACCGAGCTGCACAGATACCTTAACAAATCGCGCAAAGAATGCGAGGCTCTTATCGACCGTATGCCCGACGATAACCCAAAGAAGTGGTATCTGAAAGGCATTATATGGGCTGACGAGTGGGGACGTGAACCGCAGATAGATGACTACTCGGCAGCGAACAGCGGTTTTAAAGAACTCACGGAAGAAGAGGAGAACGAACTGCTACGCACCGACCCCGAGAAGGCAGAAGAGTACTACAAGCAGCTTGACGAGTATAAAAAGAAGAACACCGGACCGCAGCTTGACGTAAGCAAGGTGCCGTTCTACCTCGCCTACTTCCAGCATAGTTTCGATCTGGAGCCTAAGTTCATACGCCTGTATCGCAACGAGGGCAACGTGAACGACGACATCCGTAAGAAGTCGAAGTATATGCGAAAAGATATTCCGGCTTATCGAAAGAAGTTCGAGATACTCAAAGCCTACACCGACCGTAAGAAGGCAGAGGAAAGCGGAGCTGTAAGTGAGACAAAGGAAGAAGTGCAGTCGGCAGATAATAAGGATAACACCGCTGACGATAACAAATAAGACCAAGAACAATGAGCATTAACATCATACGCCTTTACGCAACAGCGATTTGTTTGATAGGTGGCTTGAGCTGTAGTGTAGCAAGAACGACAACGTTCAGTGTCGCTCCACGTGCTATCACACAGGTGCCCGACTCACTATGGGACGAGTCGGGCGACGAAGACACCATTGGCAAAACTCGCCACAACTACGCTACGGAGTTCAATGCCCTCAAGTACGTGCTTGAGGACCGCTATCGTGGCTATGACGACACCTTCAGAAAGAAGTGGTACGACCACCTCTTCTTAGGCTTCGGTGGAGGATTGCATAAGGACTTAGAATATCCAGGCTATAACCTCTCGCCAATCACGATGGCGCACGTGAGTGTGGGTAAGCAGTTCAACCCTTACCATACAGTGCGCCTTACAGCCGGATTGGGATTTGGCTACTATGAGGGTAACAAGAAGAACTATAAACAGTGGCAAGGTTCTGTCGACTGGATATATAGTCTTTCGACGTTGATGGACGGCTATTGTCCGTCTCGACTGCTCGATGTGTCAACAGTGTTTGGCTTTGGTGTGCGTCACAACACAACAAACATAGTTGACAACCATCGCACACGATACGAAATACGTGGAGGCGTGCAGGGAAAGATATTCACCGGTCCGCAAGGATACCTCACTATAGAGCCGTATGTAGGTGTCAAGTCAAGACACCTGCATAATAAGTTCGGAGGCTTCTATGGTGTAAACATCGGTATGGTGTACTATCTGCACAACAACCTCTCTATTGAGGACCGTATGCGCTATATGAAGAACCGCCCTGAATATGTGGACAGCACAATGCAGTGGCATCCGCAGAAATGGCGTACACCATGGTTTGCCGAGCTTTCAGGAGGCATGGCATGGTGCGTGGGAGGTGAAAATGTGAGCCCAAAGATGGGACACTCTACGAAGATGTCTGTAGGTAGATGGTTCTCGCCGTCGGTAGGTGTGCGCCTTAGCTTAGGACTCACCTCCGCCACATGGGACAAAACCCATGAGGCAATGGGCGAACAGGACGAGGATAGACGCGCTATGCTAAGCATACCAGTGCAAGACGATGCTGTTGTCGACCTGCATGATATGACCGCTGATGCAACCGCAGAGGCTCTTATCAATCCGTTAGGATTTATGAAGAACTACTCTTTCGACCAACCATTCAACGTGGCGTTAGCATTCGGTGGCGGTCTTAGTTGGATTATGCGAGAGCAGAAGACCCATCTGCGCACCATTAGTACGTTCTACACGGCAGGCTTACACCTCTCGTATAACCTCAGCAACGACTTGCAGGTGTTCCTCGAACCGAGCTTCACCAACTATAACTACCGAATACCGTATCGCAACATAGACGCAGTGAAGCGTTTCAACGCCCAAAGAGTAGTGGTTCGTCTTGGTTTTACAGCCTATACACGTGCTACAAACTATCGTATGAGAAAGCAAGATGACTATGAGTCACCACGCATTCCGCTTAGCTTCGGTTTGGGCGCAGGTACGATGCTGTTCAACACCAAGAAGACATACGAGGGCGCAGCGTTCAACTACAATGCACAGGCCTTCGTTGAAGGACACTTCGGTAAAGTGCATGGCGTACGTGCTTCGTTCGAATACTTGTCTATCAATAGCGTTGCGCCGGACAGCTATACAGGCACAACCGAGTATGGTACAGAATACACCACTACTGGACTCTTCAAGAACAACTACAAGCGAGGCTTCGTGGCACTCAACTATTTGCTGAATGTCACCAACCTCTGTTCAGGCTATCAGAGCAATCGTATGTTTGAGGCGGAGTTGTTCGCTGGTCCTGCATTGTTACTGTCGTTAGGCAATAGCACAGAACCTGATGGTTCGATAAAGGTGAACAGTTCGCACACCATGTCGTACTCACCAAGAAAGTACAACACCAGTCCGCTTATGGGTGCCAATGGAGGTATCAAGATAAAGATGAACGTGGCTAAGCACATCGCTGTGACGCTCACACCGCAGCTCTACGTAGTGCGTTATGACCCGAATCTGCTTGGCGTTAATATGATGAAGCTGCGCACGTTCCAGACACTCAACCTCGGTGTGCAGTACACTCTGTAATCGGTGTGCAGTACGTATTATAAGTAAATAATAGGGCGGAGGTATCAACACCTCTGCCACTCTTAAAGCTATACAAGATATGAACATGAGAAAAATCGCTATAGGCTTGCTCGCTTTCGCACTTGTTGCGCCTTCGATTGCTTCTGTCTCGCTGAAAGACAAGAAGGAGAAGAAACCGAAGACCGAAAAGAAGGCAAAGGTTGGTAATAAGACAAAGACCGGCAAAGCGTCAAGTTCTAATTCGCCACGCAAGGTGCAGAGCATCAACGATGTAGAAGCCGCAATTTTGGGTATAGAGAAGATTGTGTCGCACACACTCGTTGAGGTGGAACCTATTGTGCAGCAGATTTGCGAGTCGCAACAGACCAAGAAAAGCGTGTGCCCACGTATCTACGTAGGCGCAGCCAATGCCTTTTGGCTCAAATCGGGTGTCAGCGATACCACATACGCTTTGAAATACATCGACAGAGCAATAGAACTCGACCCTCATTATAGTCCAGCTTATATGCTCAAGGGCGACATCTACAAGTGGGCTGACGACACTACTGTAGCTGTAAACTACTATAAGAAGGCGATAGAGATGGCTCCCAACGACTTCAGAACGTATCGTAAGTATGTTGAGTTTATTGGTTCGGGATTGGACAAGATTGCAGCGCGAGCTCTTGAAAGTAAGGGATCTGACGAAGAGGCCATAACTGAAGTGCGTAAGCGCAGAACAGAAATGGAAGCTATATATAAGACTGCAAAGGATTTTAATCCGACATTCCCCTACGAGTTGGAGTGTGCTCGTCTTTATACATATCTCTCACTTACAACCAACGAGACACAGAAAGGTATTCAGTTCTTTGATGCTGCTGTTCAGGACTCTTTGGATGCCAACGATTATGCGCAGCGATGCGCGATGATGTACCAGTTTATCATTGATGCGCCCGATGGTAACACAAAGCTGAATGTCTACAATCGTATCGTGAATGTCTGCGATAGCGCCCTTGTGAAGTTCCCAACCGATTACTATATCTTGGCGAATGGACTCAACTATCTGAATGGTGCTTATACACTTGTGAAGCGACAGAATGGTGAAGCACTTGCCGAGTATAAGAATAAGTTCTCAACGAAGGCACTCGAATATGGCGAACGTTTGATGGCAACCAAGGATACATTGATAAATAACGACGATATTTATCGTTATGGTATTGCCTTGATGAACCGCTATAAGCAGCAACAGGGTATTGACGTTTTGCAAGGACTCATGGCACGTCCTAATATCGACGACAATACTGTCTCTAAAGCGATGAACGCTATCTGTGAGGCATATAGAGATTTGGGCGAATACGAGAAGGCTGAGAACGCATACGAGGAGTTGATAAAAACGCTTGATGCTAAGGGTTCTTTGCAGGCAGGTCACTATCAGAACTACGCATTGATGTTGGAGTCGCAGGCTGAAGAAAGCTTCGGTCAGCAGATGATTGACACATATCTGAAAGCCGCTAAGGTGTATGAGCGTGGTGCTGAAAAATTCCCAGAGTATGCTCCACGATTCTACTACTTTGCAATGGAGATTTGCAAGAACGATGTATTGGATCCGGATAAGACCCACGACCTTGCTATCGGACCTGCAAAGAAGGCATACGACATCTTGAAGAATAGAGATAGTTATGAAGGCACTGATGCTACCATCATGAACTCCGTATGCTACTGCCTGTTGGATTATTATTATAATAAGAAGAAAGACTATCCGGCAGCCAAGCAGTATGTATACAAGTACTACCAGCTGGTTAAGGGTACGCAGTACGAGGAGTCGTTTGCAGGTATCCTGCGTAGACGTTACAAGATGAAGATATAACTTCACATCAGATACAAGGCTATGGCAGCAATGTCATAGCCTTTTTTGTTTATTCGGAACCCCCTTTTTATATAGAAGCAATATATCATAGTAAAGTATCAGTACGCAAAAAAATCTACCATATCTCCCAGTGTCGCTGCAACTTACAGATTACGAGCATGTTAAAGGCTGGCAGATATGCTTCCGAGAGCTATATCTGCCAGCCTATCTACCAGACATCTACCATTCATCTATCATTCTATCCGTTGTCTAATCTGCTACGTCGTTCTCATTAGTCTTCTGCGGCAACATTGTTGTTCTGCTGCGGCAATATTGTTGTTCTGCTGCGGCAATATGAGAAAGGCATGAAGCAATATAAGGGAGATGTGTTATTTACAGGACAACAATAAAAATTAATTGCTTCATGCCGTGTTTTCAGAATAATAATTGTAACTTTGTAAAGTAGCATTAAACTTATTGTATTATGGGAGGACTGAAAGATAGATACATACGTTTCGACTGGGCTATCAAGCGCTTGCTCCGTCAGAAAGCCAACTTCGACGTGTTGGAAGGTTTCCTTACCGTGTTTATCGGTGAGGAGGTGAAGATTGTGGAGATACTCGAGAGTGAGGGCAATCAGCAAACGCAAGACGATAAGTTCAACCGTGTGGACATCAAAGCACGAAACTCTAAGGGTGAGATAATACTTGTAGAGGTGCAGAACACAAGCGAGCTTTATTATCTGGAACGCATCCTGTATGGCGTAGCGAAAGCCATCACCGAGCATATTCATCTCGGTGATACATACAAGGAGGTGAAGAAGGTGTATTCTATAAGCATCCTATATTTCGATATAGGTAAGGGTGCCGACTACCTGTATGTAGGACAGAACAAGTTCATCGGTGTGCATACAAACGACCAACTCGTTATAACGGCTAAGGAAAAAGGTGCTTTAGTGCAGAAGAGTCCGGCAGAGATATTCCCCGAGTACATTCTTGTGCGTGTCAACGAGTTCGACAAGGTAGCAGTGACTCCGTTGGAGGAGTGGGTTGCTTACTTGAAGAGTGGAGTAATAAAGGAAAACACCACTGCTCCTGGATTGCAGGAGGCACGCAAAAAACTTCAGTATTACTCGATGACCGATGCCGAGCGCTATGCTTATGATGAGCACCTCAACGCTGTGATGATACAGAATGATGTGCTTGGCAATGCACGCGAAGAAGGACTTGCCGAGGGTCGTGCTGAGGGACTTACGCAGGGTCGTGCTGAGGGACTTACGCAGGGTCGTGCCGAGGGTCGTGCCGAGGGTCGTGCAGAAGCAAAGAAGGATATTGTTAAATCTATGCTGAGCAATGGTCTGTCGGTAGAGCAGGCTGCAAAATATAGTGGTCTGACTGTAGAAGACGTAGAAAGTATAAAGTAAAATCACGATATGGGAGAATATATAGTATCGGCGCGTAAGTACCGCCCGATGACATTCGACTCGGTGGTGGGGCAGGCTGCTCTCACCGCTACGTTGAAGAATGCTGTGAAGAGTGGCAAGCTGGCACACGCCTACCTGTTCTGCGGACCGCGCGGAGTAGGCAAGACGACGTGTGCACGCATCTTCGCGAAGGCAATCAACTGCATGAACCCTACTGCGGAGGGCGAGGCATGTGGCGAGTGCGAAAGCTGCAAAGCGTTTGCTGAAGGACGCTCGTACAATATCTTCGAGCTTGATGCAGCCAGCAACAACTCCGTGGAGCACATCAAGTCGCTCATGGAGCAGACACGCATACCGCCACAGGTGGGCAAGTACAAGGTGTTCATCATCGATGAGGTGCACATGCTTTCGCAGGCAGCGTTCAACGCTTTCTTGAAAACACTGGAGGAACCGCCTGCACACGTGGTGTTCATTCTTGCCACAACCGAGAAGCATAAGATTTTGCCAACCATCCTCTCGCGTTGTCAGATTTACGACTTCGAGCGCATGAGCGTGGAGAACACCATCAACCACCTGAAGTATGTGGCAGAGAAGGAAGGCATCACCTACGAGGAGGAGGCATTGGCACTCATCGCCGAGAAAGCTGACGGCGGTATGCGCGACGCTCTTTCTATCTTCGACCAGACGGCAAGCTTCTGCCAGGGCAACATCACATACGCAAAGGTGATTGAGGACCTAAACGAGCTCGATACCGACAACTACTTCAAGTTCGTCGACTATGCGTTGGCGAACAAGGTGAGCGAGTGCATGGTGCTCCTCAACTCGATAATAGAGAAAGGCTTCGACGGTGGTAATCTTATCAACGGACTCGCTTCGCACGTGCGCAACGTGCTCATGGCTAAGGATGCGCAGACGCTGAAGCTCCTTGAGGTGAGCGAGAAACAGCGTGAGAAGTACAGCGCACAGGCAAAGGCGTGTCCCACGCAGTTCCTCTACAAGGCACTGAAGCTGATGAACCAGTGCGACCTAAGCTATCGTCAAAGCAGCAACAAACGTCTGCTCGTAGAGCTGACACTCATCCAGGTGGCACAGATCACGCAGCCGGAGGATGCCGACAGTGCGGGGCGTAGCCCCAAGCAGCTGAAAACCCTGTTCAAACTTCTTGATTTCACCCGGACGAAAGTGGCTCAGCAGGTGGCTGCTCCGGTGAGCCATGCCTCGGTAAGCCATGTTTCAGCTGAGGCTTCTCCTTCGCAGACCGCCGCATCGGGTTCGGAAGCCGTCTCCGACAAGTTGTCTGCCGGCGTACCACGCTTGAAGCTCTCGTCGCTCGGTATGACCTTCCAAAGCTTGCAGCGCAAGGATGCGGTGGCGGCAAAGAAAGAGGCGGAAGAGACAAACAAGGATGAGAACGAGCAGTTCACGCAGGAGTTCCTTGATCTGCAATGGCTCTCGATGTGCAACCGTATGCCGCAGAAGATGGTGGGGCTTGCTTCCCGAATGAAGAACATGCAACCGCGTATCACCACCTTCCCCGATATCGAGGTGCTGGTAGACAACCAGATATTGCTCGACCAGGTGAACGAGATAAAGGGGCGCATACGCGTCACGCTCGCCAAGGCACTGCACAACGGAAATGTGTCAATATCGCTCCGCCTCGCCGAGGCAGAAGAGATAAGCCGCCGAAAGACAAAGAAAGAGGTGTACGACGAACTGATGCAGCAAAAGGAAGTGCGAGCGTTCGTCGAATCGTTAGGGCTCGAACTTGTTTAAAAGTAAAAAAGTAAAAGGTAAAAAGTAAAAAGGTAATGGTCTGCGTCGGTCGTTACGCGTATTCGCATCGACCGACGCAGACATCCGTATCGACCGACGCAGACATCCGTATCGACCGACGCAGACATCCGCACCGACCGACGCAGACTATTTCTCAACGATGCTTTCGATATACTTGCACACCATGTTGATGCCCTTCAGGTTGTCTCCACCCTCTGGTATGATGACGTGCGCGAAGCGCTTTGTCGGCTCAATGAACTGCTCGTGCATAGGTTTGAGCACCTTCAGGTAGCGGTCGACAACCATAGACACGGTGCGTCCGCGGTCGATAGTGTCGCGTTGTATGTTGCGTATGAGTCGCTCGTCGGGGTCGCAGTCGACGAAGATGCGCAGATCCATCATGTCGCGCAGGCGCTTGTTGAGTAGTGTCATAATGCCCTCCACGATAATCACCGGTTTCGGCTCCACGTGTATCGTCTCCTTCTCGCGGTTGCACTTCAGGTACGAGTACGTAGGCTGTTCGATAGCTTTGCCCTCGCGCAGCTCGTTAATCTGCTTTATCAGTAGCTTCCAGTCGAACGCATCGGGATGGTCGAAGTTGATAGCCCGGCGCTCCTCTTCGGTCATGTGCGACGTGTCGTTATAGTACGAGTCAAGTGGTACGACAGCCACGTGGTGTGGCGGCAGTGCCTCAACAATCTTCTTCACTACAGTGGTCTTGCCGGAGCCTGTGCCACCGGCAATACCAATTATTGTTATCTTGTTGTTTGTCATATTCTTAAGCTTGGTCGTATAATGTGCTGAACATGCGGCTGTAGAACTCTGCCTTGCGTTCGGGCTTCATGGGGTAGGCGCGCGAGCTGCTCGGCATACGCCATAGACGCAGTGTCCTGCTGTCGAAGCCGAACTGCACGTTCTCGCCAACCTTCGGCTGCACCTTTATGTCGAAGCACGCGCAGAGCACGTCGGTAGCTTTCTGCCCGGTGGTCACGATGTCGGTGAGCGAGGGTAGGGAGCGCACCATAGCCTTCAGGTCTGTAGGCTCCACCACCTCCAAGTCCTTGTCAGACGCCGTGTTCTTCAGACGGCGCACCACCGTCGCCGTGTCGTACATGCCGATGCGACGCTCGTTGAGGAACGGGATAATGCGGTCGAGTCGGAACGTCTTTGCTTCGGTGTCGACAAAGTGCAGCTTGTCGTTGAAGAAGCATAGCCCGAAGATGCGCCACATATCGTTGGTGAAGTTGGGGTAGTAGAACCGCATCGACCAGCGCTGTTCGCCCGGCGGAAAGCTGCCGAGCATGAGCAGCCGGCAGCCGTCGGGGAGGAACGGGGTGAAGGGATGGCGTTCGGTATTCATTACTTCTGCTCCTTCACCAGATACACTACTACCGGCAAGTGGTCGGAATAGCCATCGAGCCATACACCGCCTGCGGTGGTACGCTTCGGCGAGCCCTTGTACTTGCCCTCGCTCTGTATGAGGTACGGGCGGATGTGGATTTGATGCTGGAAGTACTTCAGAGTAGAGAAGTCCTTCACGCCCTTCGGGTTGAGCAGGTTCGGAGTCATTACGATCTGGTCGAAGAGGTTCCACGATCCGTTGTAGAACAGTGTGCCCTTGCCCTGCTTTGTGAGAATGTTATACCACGGGTTATACATGTCGTCCTTGCCCGTCTTCTCGATAGACGGTTTGCAAGAGAGTCCTTCGGTCATCGACTTGTTTGTAGGGTCGTCGTTCATATCGCCCATCACGAACACCTTGCAGTTGGGGTCGGCGTTCAGCAGTGAGTCTTTCACCACGCGCACCTGTCTGCCAGCCACCTCGCGGTAGTAGGATGTGGCGAAACGGCTCGGCCAGTGGCACACGATTACAGCCACGTGTTCGCCGGCGAGCGTGCCGCTAACGGTGAGGTAGCCACGTGTCACGTAGTTAGAGTCCTTCTTCTCCTCGGGAACGTATGGCACGAGGCGCACATCCTTCACGGTGAAGAAGCGAGGGTTGTAGAGCAGTGCGCAGTCGATGCCGCGGCGGTCTGGACCCTCTACATGTACATATTTATATCCGCGCTGCTTCAGAGCAGGCTGTGCTGTGAGGTCGTCGAGTGCCTTCGAATTCTCCACCTCCGAGAGTCCGATGAGGGCGCATCCGATGCCTGGCAGCTTGTCCGTGCCAAGGTCGGCTAATGCCTGCGACATATTGCGTAGTTTGTGGCTATATTTCAGTCCGTTCCATTTGTATGCGCCGTTAGGCAGGAAGTCGTAGTCGCGCTTGCCCTCATCGTGGCAAGTGTCGAAGAGGTTTTCCTGGTTGTAGAAACCTACGGCATAGAGATTGAATTTCTTCTGAGCCGATGCTCCCAATGTCATGCATAGGAGTAAGGCGAGGATAAAGAGATTTTTTTTCATTTGAGTTATTTGTTTTTTGTTTTTATTCGTTACACACAGCGTGTACGTGATACACGCCTACAAAGTTACAGTAATTTGTTATCATTGTGCCCTATTTCGTGTTTTTTTTGCATGAAATTGCGATTGTTTTCCAGTCCGTTGGCATGTTCTGCATTGAAACATATACTTAATAAAAATTAAATATGGAAATGTTTCATTAATTGAATAAAAATGTGTTACTTTGCAATCTATTTCTTAAACTACCCTAATTGAATGAAATAAAAAAAGTAGTAGTTGATTTAGAAACGAAAATTTAAAACTTAATTATAAACATTACATGCAAAAGAAGCTTAAATTAGCAGTGTTGGCAATGTGCTGCGCTCCGTCTGCTTTCGCTCAGACACAGACCGACTCGATCGGTTATCATAGCGAAGCTGCAAGCGAGGCTGCCTTCACTTTCACTGAGGCACAGCTCGGTGAGGACGATGACATGACACAGAACGTGACAATCGTCAACTCCAACACCGACATCTATGCCAGCCAGGTGGGCTTTTTGTTCTCACCGGCACGTTTCCGCTATCGTGCTTTCGACCAGAAGTACAATGAGGTTTATCTCAATGGCTTGCAGCTGAACGACATGGAGAGCGGACAGTTCCGTTACTCTCAGGTCGGCGGTCTGAACAACATGACCCGCAACCAGGAATTCGCTCTTCCGTTTGAAGGCAACAACTTCACCATGTCGGGCATGGGTGGCTCCAACAACTATAACTTCCGTCCGTCGGCAATGCCTGTAGGTCATCGTATGACCCTCAGTGGTGCTAACCGCAACTACACTCTGCGTGGCATGTACACCTATAGCACTGGTCTCTCAGAGAAAGGCTGGGCGTTCACTGGTGGCGTGAGCTATCGTTGGGCACGCAACGGCTACGTAGAGGGCACATTCTACAACTCGCTTTCTTACTTCCTCGCCGTGCAGAAGGTGATGGGTAAGCACAGCCTCTCGCTCTCTACATGGGGCAACCCGACCGAGCGTTCTACACAGGGCGCAGGTACAGACGAGATGTATTGGCTCGCCAATAACCGCTACTACAACCCTTATTGGGGCTATCAGAACGGTAAGAAGCGCAACTCGCGCGTGGTGAACGACTATGCTCCAAGTGCAATCCTCACATGGGACTGGAACTTCAACGAAAACTCGAAGCTCACTACATCGTTCTTCGGCAAGTACTCTATGTATAAGAGCACAAAGCTCAACTACAACAACTCAGACAATCCGCATCCTAACTACTGGAAGAATATGCCGTCAAGCTACTACGACGTGTGGAACAGCGAAAACTCTGCATATCGCACAGAGCAGGCTTACGAGGATTGGTTGACATCATACAACTATTGGCGTGCATCAAAGGCTAATCGTCAGATCAACTGGGATCGCCTCTACTACTCAAACAAGAACGCAGCTGCACAGGGCGGCGACGCTATGTACTACATCCAGGCTAAGCACAACGACAACCTGATGCTCTCGTTTGCCTCTACATTCAATCATCAGATTGACAAGGACAAGAAGGTAAACGTAGGCGTACTTGCAGCTACCAATAAGGCAATGCACTACCAGACAATGGATGACTTGCTCGGTGCTACCCAGTTCCATAACATCAATACATATCTTATATCAGATAAGTACACAGCTACTTCGCCCGAAGCACAGTACGACCTCAACCATCCTAACGCAGTAGTTAAGGAAGGCGACCGCTTCTGCTACGACTACAACCTGCTCATCAACAAGGGCAAGGTATGGAGCTCGTACACCGAGAACTTCGGTTGGGCTAACTATACTATAGCTGCTAAGCTCGGCTACACCTCTTTCCAGCGCGACGGCAAGATGCGTAACGGTTTGGCTGCCGACAACTCGTTCGGCAAGAGCAAGCGAGCAGAATTCGTTGATGGTGGCTTCAAGTTCGGTTCTAACCTCACGCTCGGTCGTGGCAACGTACTCTCGCTCGGCGTAGGCTATGAGCACCGCGCACCAGAAGCACGTGCAGCGTTCATGTCGCCAGAGATTAACAACGACTTCGTTCAGGGACTCAAGAACGAGCGCATCTTCAGTACAGAACTCGGCTATATGTACGAGAACTCTTGGCTCCACCTCAATGTGAAGGGCTACTACAGCCGCATGACTAACGTATCCGACTGGCAGAACTTCTATAACGACGATAGCAACTCGTTCATCTATGTGTCTATGACCGATATGAACAAGTCGTACTACGGTGCAGAGCTCGGCGCTAAATTCAAGCTCGCAAGCTTCCTCGACATTAAGCTCATCGGTACAATCAGCGAGGCTAAGATTACGAACAACTCTAAGCTCTGCTACATGAAGTCTACAGATGCCACACTGTACGGCACCGCCCAGACAGGTGACAACTACGACTATATCCACAACAAGGGTATGCGCGACAGCGGCACACCGCTCACCGCTCTCAGCCTTGGCGTAAGCTATCATCAGAAGGGTTGGTTCATCGACCTCAACTGCAACTACTACGACCGCATCTACCTGTCGTACTCGCCTAACTACCGTTTCCACAAGAACGTGGTGAACCGTAACGATGTGATGAAGGCATTCGGTCAGCCGATTATCAACGACGTGACCGGCGAAATCGTTTCAGGAGCACTCGATCAGGCTAAGGGTCACGGTGGCTTCATGCTCGACGGCTCAATCGGTCGCAGTATATACCTCAAGCACGGATCGCTCTCAATCAACCTCATGGTTCAGAACATCCTCAACAACCGCGACATCGTTACAGGTGGTTACGAGCAGAGCCGAAGCGGCTACACACAGAGCCTGAACGTACGTGGCTACTCATTCGAGAAGAACCCGTTCAAGTTCTACGCCTTAGGTACAAACGGTATGCTGAACATTACTTATAAATTCTAAATCACAGAAAGAAGATGAAAAGTATAAAATATCTGAAACTCGCGCTCTTCGCGCTTGTTATAGGTCTTTCTGCTACATCATGTATGGATGAGGACTGGACCGACCCTACTGGCGAGGTGGCACCGTTCGGCAACAACCAGCTTCAGGAGACCAATGTCGTTTCTATTGCTGATCTTAAGGCAAAGTACGGTGCACAACTGAAGGATGTAGTGAACGACACAGTGCGCATCGCTGACGGTGTGCAGATCAAGGGTCGCGTCACAGGCAACGACATCTCTGGCAATATCTATAGCCAGGTTATGCTTGAGGATGCTACCGGTGGTATCATCATCAGCGTTGCTCAGGGCGGTATCAACGGCCAGCTGCAGATTGGTCAGGAGATTCTCGTTGACCTCGGCGGACTCTACTATGGCGTATATCGCACACAGCCACAGCTGGGCATCCCGTACACCGACTTCAAGAAGAACCAGACTTACCCGAGCCGCATCAGCCGTGCAGAATGGCAGACACGCTTCAAGATTCTCGGCAAGCCCGACGCTTCGCTCGTGGTACCTCACGTGTTCGAGACTTCTGAAATCAGCACACTCAACGATGAGACCGTTGCACAGAAGTACTCTGGACAGATTGTGACACTGAAGGGTGTGGAGTTCGACACAGCCGACGGCACCGTCACATTCGCTCCTGAGGCAGAAGGTGCCACTACAGGCCACGGCGTGACACGCTACTTCAAGGGGTACACTGGTCAGAAGAAGCAGATCGGCATCCGTACAAGCTGCTACGCTAAGTTCGCTGCCGAGAAGCTGCCGAAGGGCAAGCTCAACGTAACCGGTATCCTCACCGTTTACAAGACCAGCGCAACATCGTCTTACGGCACAACAGTGCAGCTCGTGCTGCGCACACTCTCCGACATCGAAGTGCTCGAGCCGGAGAAGAATCAGCCGGCAGAAGAGAAGTAAGGCTATCTTACATTATTATATATTATATAACAAGCAAACAAACAAAAGAATATGAAAAAGATATTTTTCTCAATGCTCGTCGCAACAATGACAGCATTCACATTCACAAGCTGCGAGGACGTTCCTGCAGCTTATGAAATTCCAGGCGGTGGTAACGGCGGTAACGGTGGTTCAACCGAAACGGTTGGCAACGGTACTGCAGAGAATCCTTACACTGTAGAGGACATCAAGAAGCATGGCGCAACAGGAAGCAATGTCTTCGTAAAGGCTTACATCGTAGGTTTCGTTCCTGAAAAGGCTATCGACGACGCAAAGTTCACAGCCGAGGGTTGTGAGGCTGTAAGCAACGTGCTCATCGCAGCTTCTGCTGACGAGACATCAGTTGATAATGTAATGCCAGTACAGCTGCCTGTCGGTGATGTGCGCAATGCTATCAACCTCAAGGACAATCCTACAAACATCAAGCAGGAAGTAGTTCTCTGCGGTAACATCGAGGCTTACTTCGGCAAGACCGGTCTGAAGTCGGTTGTCTGGGCTAAGCTCGGCGACAAGGAGTTCGGTGCAAAGCCTGGCACAGAGGCTGGTGGTGGCACCGGAATCACAGGCACACCGAAGGGCACAGGTACAAAGGACGATCCGTTCAATAGTGTAGCTGCTAATACAGAGGCAGCCAAGTTGGCTGCAAACGCAGTGTCTGAGCAGGGCTACTACATCAAGGGTAAGGTAGTTTCTGTGAAGGAGGCTTTCTCTGCACAGTATGGCAATGCTTCTTTCTATATCTCTGACGACGGCAAGGCAGACGGTCAGTTCCTCGTGTTCCGCTCACTCTACCTCGGCAATCAGAAGTGGACAGAGGGTCAGGCAAACATTCAGGTTGGTGACGAGGTTGTAGTTTACGGCAAACTCACCAACTACATGGGCAACACTCCTGAAACAGCTCAGAACACTACATACCTTGTTTCTGTAAATGGCAAGACAGAGGGGGGGGCAACTGAAGGTGGCGAGGACAAGCCTGGCACTGGTGAGGATAAGCCTGCAGGCAATGGCAATATCGCTATCGACGGCACAACACTCACACTCTCTAACCCGAGTGTTCAGGCTGGTGCAACAACAGTAGAGATGGTTCCTGGCGACTTCTATACAGAGAATGGTACTGAGGTTACAACCATCACTCTTAAGGACGGCACAAAGATCGTCTTCGACGCAAACGGCGAGAAGAATGGTCCGAAGTATTACACAGGTGCTAACTACTCTAACATCCGTGTTTACAAGAACAACACTATTACTTTCGAGGGTCACAAGGCAATCGCTAAGGTTGTGTTCAGCTGCGATGTAGACAAGAACAAGAATGTCAATTGCGTTGGTAACGAGACTGCTACTGTTGTTATCGACGGCAAGAAGATGGTTTATACAAACGTCTTCAAAGAGGCTTCTGGCGGTGGCGTTCAGTTGCGTATAACCAAGATTGTAATCACATACGCCAAGTAATAGGCTTATTTATATCGTAAGTAATACGATTCTTTAATATTCCAAGCCATTTCAAACGATGAGGTGGCTTGGAATTTTTGTTTTCAAAAATTTGTCGATATCATAAAAAAGTCGTAACTTTGCATCCGCTAAGCATTTGAAAGCGAAATATTTATTTAACACTATAACAATTTTAAACAAAATGAAGAAGGGAATTCATCCAGAAAACTATCGCCCCGTCGTATTTAAGGATATGTCCAACGGCGATATGTTCCTTACAAAGTCTACATGCAAGGCTACAGAGACAGTAGAGTTTGAAGGCGAAACTTACCCAGTGGTAAAAGTCGAAATCTCAAGCACATCTCACCCGTTCTATACTGGTAAGAGCAAGCTTGTCGATACTGCAGGTCGCGTAGATAAGTTCATGAACCGCTACGCAAAGGTTCGCAAGTAAGGAAAAGAACGAGATATATACTTCAAATAGACACGCTCTATTTTTGAAATAGAATATTGAGAGTGTGTTCCATCCGTAGTTGCATATACGTATGGAACATACTCTCTTTTTTATTTAAAAGTAAAAGAGGGACTTTTAAAAGTAAAAAAGTAAAAAAGTAAAAAGTAGGAGGTATGGGCATCTTGCCCATACCACGCCCCCACAAAACATATTTTTTAAAAGTAAAAAAGTAAAAGAGTAAAAGGGACTTTAAAGGAAAATAACGGATGAAACAATATTATAAATACGCGCTGCGCTATGCAACTGTTGTTGTGATGCTGCTCTCTGCGCTCACCTTCACCGCTTGTGGAGGCGATGACGATGAGGGCGATGGTAATCAGAGCGGTCAGGTAGACAAGAAGAACAAGAACGCCAACATACAGTCGGCAGCCAACGGCTACAACAAAGCTATTCGACGCACGGAGTTCCCGGCTCTGAAGAAGACGGGCAAGCAGAAGGTTATTGTCTATCGCATGACATCTACATCTTACGATAAAGACGGCATAAACTTCTCTGTGGAGTGGGACTGCGACAAGCGTTCGCAGCGCTGGACGTGCTATCAGATGCACAAAGGCTACTCGGGCAAGTATTCGCGTGAATCGAACTTCTTCTTCGATGCTACGAACCTCAATAGCAACGAGTATTGGGGCGAGTACACTTACTTCCCTGGCTACGACCGTGGCCACATCTGTCCGAGCGGCGACCGCACTGCTTCAAAGGAGATGAACTCTCAGACGTTCGTAATGACGAACATGCAACCGCAGTATCATAAGTTTAATGGTTTCGACGACAGTGGTAACAATGGCTTGTGGGTGCGTATGGAGAACCAGTTGCGCAAGTGGGCTGACAAGCTCTCTGCAACGGATACTATCTTCGTCTGCAAGGGTGGCACAATCGACAGCGAGACTAACATCATCACGCGCATCGGGGGCAAGCTCATCGTGCCGAAGTACTTCTACATGGCTATCCTGCGCAAGAGTTCGTTCGGATATGCAGGCATGGCGTTCTGGAGCGAACAGACAAATGCGTGGCGCATGAACGAGACGTTGGGTTCACACGCTATCTCTATCAAGGAGCTTGAGGCGCGCACCGGCATCGACTTCTTCTGCAATCTCCCTGATGATGTGGAGGCGCAGGTCGAGAAGACGTTCAACCCGAGTGTCTGGTCTGGCTTATAGAGAGTCCTCTGTCCCACAGATGTATTGTAGGAGGGTATTGTAGGAGGGTATGGCATCCTTGCCGTACCCACGCACCCACTGAGATAATCTCCCACAGAATTCGCAGAACCCACAGAACCTTCTGCTGATAATAATCTCCCACAGAATTCGCGGAATACACAGAACCTTCTGCTGAGATATTCTCCCACAGATTTCACAGATTTACACAGAACCTTCTGCTGAGATAATTTCCCACAGAATTCGCGGAATACACAGAACCTTCTGTTGAGATAATTTCCCACAGAATTCGCAGAACCCACAGAACCTTCTGCTGAGATATTCTCCCACAGAATACACTTTCTTGCTGTAAAATCTCCCACAGATTTCACAGATTCTTAGGGTGCTTTCAGGGGGTGCACTTGTCTCAAGTGCACCAACAGAGCAAGAAGTGCACCAACCGAGAAGGCGTACCGTCTGCTCGGTTGGTGCAGCTGAGACAGCTGCACCCCCTGGGTGTGCTCCCACAGAATTCACAGAATACACTGGGCTTTCTGCTGAGAAAAACTCCCACAGAATTCACAGAATACACAGAACTTTCTGCTGAGAAAAACTCCCACAGATTTCACAGATTTACACAGATTTTTATAGCAAAAGGTTCTGTGTGTTCTGTGAATCCTGTGGGAGAATAACGCAATCAGCATCTGTGCAGATCTGTGAAATCTGTGGGAGTTTTCATGTCCTAACGTATAGTGTGAAATCTGTGGGAGTTTTTATGTTCTAACGTATAGTGTGAAATCAGTGGGAGTTTTCATATTTCTTTGCGCAGTTCGTAGCCCACAGCCCTGCGAAGGTGAACGCCCCGTTGATCATGAGCAGCTCGTAGCCGAAGCGGTAGCCCCAGAGATGCTGCGCGGTGATGTCGAGAGCGTAGCAGAGTAGGGGTGAGGTGAGGCATACATAGGGCACGAGGCGGTCGTTAACGGCGCGGTGTGTAAGCAGTCCGAAGGCGAACAAACCTAACAGCGGACCGTAGGTGTAGGAGCAGAGCACGTAGATGGCATCGATGACACTCGTAGAGTTGAGCATACGGAACAGCAGAATGAATGCCACGAACACCACGGCGATACCCACATGCGCACGGCGGCGCAGACGCTCGTCCTCGGGGCGCTCGCAGATGTCAACGCAGTAGCTCGTGGTGAGCGCGGTGAGCGCCGAGTCGGCACTGGAGAACGATGCCGCCACGATGCCGATGGTGAAGAATACCGTCACCACAGTGCCCAATGCGCCCGTCGCCGCAAACATCGGCAGCAGCTCGTCGCCAGCCGCAGGCAGCGGTGTGCCCTCCTTCTGCGCCAGCATCATAAGCAACACGCCCAGCGCCATGAACAGCAGGTTGGCTGGCACGAAGGCGAAACCATACGTACACACATCCTTTTGAGCCTCACGTAGCGATTTGCACGTGAGGTTTTTTTGCATCATGTCCTGATCCAAGCCCGTCATCACGATGGCGATGAAAGCTCCGCTGAGCAGCTGCTTCCAGAAGTTCTGCGTCGACACCCAGTCGTCCCACACGAACATGCGGCTGTGTTCGTCGGCAGCCACCGCCCGCACGGCTTCTCCCACGCTCATGCCAAGCTGCTGCGTCACATTATATATAATAAGGAGCAGCGCGGCGAACATGCAGGTGGTCTGGAACGTGTCGGTCCACACCAGCGTCTTGATGCCGCCGCGGCGCGTGTAGAGCCAGATGAGCAGCGTCATGCCGACGACGGTTATGGGGAACGGCACGCCCACGGCATCGAACACGAAGCGCTGCAGAATGATGCAGACGACGTAGAAGCGCACGGCGGCGCCCGTCATCTTCGACGTGAGGAAGAACCATGCGCCCGTCTTGTACGACCGCTTGCCGAGCCTATCCTTCAGATACGAGTAGATGGTCGTTAGGTTCAGCCGGTAGTAGACGGGCAGCAACAGGAAGGCGATGGCGAAGTAGCCGAGGATGAAGCCGATGCAGGTCTGCACGTATGTCATATCGGTGCGCATCACCATGCCCGGCACGCTTACGAACGTGATGCCCGAGATGGAAGCGCCCACCATTCCGAACGCCACCATGTACCACGGCGAGCGTCGGTTGGCGCGGAAGAAGGTCTCGTTGTTGTCGCCGCGTCGTGCGGTGAGGCGGCTGAAGAGCATGAGAGCCGCGAAGTAGGCGGCTACGGTGAGGAGGATTGTCATGTTTTGGTTGGATATAATAGGAGGCTACGGCTTTCTTGCCGTAGCCATACTGCTTGCAGACTTTTGTTGCTAATGGCTACGGCAAGAAAGCCGTAGCCTCCTACAATTTGCCCTATATTTTGTTTTTACTTGTTAACCCACGATTTAAGGTTGCGTGGGTATGGCAGGATGCCATACCCTCCTATGTAAACATTAGAGGCTGCGTGGGTATGGCAGGATGCCATACCCTCCTATGTAAACATTAGAGGCTGTGTGGGTATGGCAGGATGCCATACCCTCCTATGTTACAGGTTGTGCTCAGTAAGCCAGCGCTCAGCCTCGAGCGCAGCCTTGCATCCAGAGCCGGCAGCCACGATAGCCTGGCGGTAGTTCGGGTCGGCGCAGTCACCGGCAGCGAACACGCCCTCCACGTTAGTGCGTGGCGTTCCGTCGATGGTCTTGATGTAGCCAGTCTCGTCGCAGTCGACGAACGGGCGGAACACGTCGGTGTTCGGCTTATGGCCGATAGCGAGGAAGAAGCCGTCGATAGCAATGTCGTAGCGTTCCTCGTCGGGCTCGCCCTTGCGCTTCACGAGGTGAGCACCCTCCACGCCGTCCTCGCCGAAGAGTCCGAGAGTGTTGTGCTCGTAGAGAATCTCGATCTTCTCGTTCTCCTCCACGCGCTTGCGCATCACGTCAGATGCACGCAGGTAAGGCTTGCGCACAATCATGTACACCTTCTTGCAGAGACCTGCGAGGTAGAGAGCCTCCTCACACGCTGTGTCGCCGCCACCCACTACGGCAACGGTGCGCTTGCGGTAGAAGAAACCGTCGCATGTGGCACATGCGCTCACGCCCTGTCCGTTGTACTTCTTCTCGTCGTCGAGTCCGAGATACTTTGCGCTTGCTCCGGTAGCGATGATCACGGTGTCAGCCTCAATCTCCGCGCCAGTGTCTGTGGTGAGCACGTAAGGCTTCTTCGAGAAGTCGACCTTTGCGATTGAACCCTCGCGCATGTCCACGCCGAAGCGCAGAGCCTGCTGGCGCAAGTCCTGCATCATCTGATTGCCGTCCACGCCCTCGGGGTAGCCGGGGAAGTTCTCTACGACGGTAGTCTGTGTGAGCTGACCGCCAGTCTGAATGCCGCAGTATTCTACCGGGCTGAGGTTGGCGCGTCCAGCGTATATTGCAGCAGTGTAGCCTGCCGGACCGCTGCCCACGATGAGGCAACGCACATGTTCTCTATTTTCCATTTCTATTGATTTGTTTTGTTGTTACAGGTTGTTATGTTGTTATGTTGAGGTGTTGAGGTGTTGAGGTGGTGAGATATGTGGGGTTGTGGTGTTGTTATGTTGTTGTGTTGACATATGTCACCATCTCACCATAACACCATCTTTCATATCTCACCATAACATCATCTCACCATCTCACCACCTTTTTACAGCAATTCTTCAATCTGCTTTGCGATATTGTCGAGGCTCTCAGTCGGTTCGAATCGAGCCACTACCATTCCACGCTTGTTGACGAGGAACTTTGTGAAGTTCCACTTTATGTCGGCTGTCTCCTTATAGTCGGGCGCATCCTTGGCGAGCATCTCCTCAAGCACCGGAGTGAGTTTGTGCGCAGGGTCGAAGCCTGCGAACGACTTCTGCTCCTTGAGGAACTTGAAGAGGTCGTCGGCATCGTCGCCGTTCACCTTCACCTTCTTGAAGCGCGGGAACTCGGTGTTGTACGTGAGCTTGCAGAACTGGTGTATCGACTCGTCGGTGCCAGGAGCCTGTGCGCCGAACTGGTTGCACGGGAAGTCGAGCACCTCGAATCCCTGCGCATGATACTTCTCGTAGAGCTTCTCCAGCTCCTCATACTGCGGTGTGAAGCCGCATTTTGTAGCTGTGTTCACAATGAGTAGCACCTCGTTGGCATACTCCTTCAGCGACACGCTCTTACCTTTTCTGTCTTTCACCGAGAAATCATAAACAGTCTTCATCTTTCTTTTCTTTATTTGTTTAATGTGTTCTTTTGATATCCTTTTGTCTCGGGGTATTGTTTGTTGTTTCGGGGTGTTGGCTTTAAGTCTTGTGATACAGACTTTAATTTTACAAAGGTAACGATTTTATTGGATAATACTCACTATTTGTTCTCATTTTTTCAACTTCTTAACTCCGAACCTTATAGACTACGCGTCGTGTTCCGTCCGCCACCCGATCAGATTCCGTTCGCCGTCCGATCAGATTGCGTCCGCCACCCGATTGGGTTGCGTCCGCTGCACGATGGTGAAAGTTCGTACATTAAAACTCGGGAGAAGGCATTCTGTTGTCGATTTGCAGCTTACTATGCTTTCGTATCGTGTATGCAAAAAGAATCCAAGGACGGAAGCTTTCGCTGCGGAACGAAACACGCTGGTGTTGATAGTAGTCGGGCATGTCGATGGTGGTCGATTGCTTTCGCACTCCGCCGAGATAGTTTACGCCAGCCGAAATCTGTATTTGCTCCGTAGGATACCAAGCTATGGACACATCGGCTTTAAGCGGATTGGCATATTCGGTTGTGGAGATGGCAGAATAGCTCCTGTTCTTCCATCCGGCATTTGCGATTACTGCCAACCGGTCTTTAGCCCACCATGTGAGGTTGCAGTTCATGCCCCACGAAAACAGGCGGTTGCCAGTATTGTAGTGTTCCCATGTCATGTCGGGCGAGAGGTATGCCATAACGGAACCGGTACGGATGCTGAGTCCTGTTCCTGCGTTCCAACGATTGTAATTGCCATTGTTTCTGTACGACTGCACTATATACTCTTCCTCATTGCGCAAATATCCTTCAATCATATTCGTGGTGATGTTGTGTCTGACAAAAGTTTGCAGACGCAAACTTCTTATTATATTGATGTCGTATGTAAGGGCGAAATCGTGGGTCTGCACGGGGCGCAGGTTGATGTTGCCTTCAACCTTCTGCCACGGGTTAACGGAAGAGGAGACAGGAGCCAACTGAATGGCTGTTGGAAGCTTGTTGCTAAGCGTGTAGGAAATACGGGCTGTTTGCGATTTGGACAGTCTGAAAGCCATTGCCGTTGAAGCCTTCGGGCGCCAGTAGTTGTCGCTTCTGCTGTCTGCCTTCACGAACATGCCCTGCAGTCCGACAGAGGTCATCAGCATAAACATTCTCCAGTTGTTTGAATAAGAAAGGAAAGAATAATTGCTCGTTTGCGACACGTGCGACAAGGCTGAAGGCTCCAATGCCCTGTCCCATACGTTGTCGTGAGTGTACAGCAGGTGGTTGCCGGCTTCTATCTGTCCGTATCGGTGTGCGCTTCCGATGTAGTCTACGTCGAAAGCCGCTTGGTTTCTGATATTGTCTAACGCCACGATAGACGACAGCTGTTCAGTGTCTGTATATTCAGAGTAGCGTTCGTCCTTACATGCCTTGGCATGATTGAAATAGGCGAATACGTCCAAATTAGACTTATCGCTGAATGTTCGCTCGTAATAGAAAGAGCCGAGCCATCCGTTCTGGTCGTCCTTCGTGTGAGTGGTGGAGCTCATCTGCGAGGCAACGCTGTTGGTGACGTATTCTCCGTTCATAGAGTTGTTTTTGCGTGCTCCTGACAAGCGGTTGCTCACTTTCCATGCGAAATAGTCGTTCTCGCTTGGCACCCACTTCATAAGAAGGTCTAAGTTGAGACTGTTTTTACGAGCTACCGATGAACCAGACATGTTCTTTTCCAAACCGCGGTGCTTCTCTATATTCTCAAAGTCGGTCTTGTCATTGGTGAGATAATTGTAGAACACGCTTCCGTAAATCGCAAAACGGCTTCGTCCGATTTCGAAGTTAGAACCAGCAAAGCCATTTCTCAAAGGCACATCATGACGCGTGCGACCTTCAGCGTATAGATAAAGAGGGCGGTTCTTGCGCAGATGGATATTTATTATTTTGGTGATGCCTTGATCCAAGTAACGCGCGCTAACCACATCCTCTATTGTTACCGACTTGATGTCTGCGGGTAGGATGGGGCTGATGCCGCTGTTTACCATTCTTCCGTCAATAAGGACCAAGGGTGTGCTTCCGTCTCTTGTGGTTATGCTCTGAGTAATAGGATCGGTGATAAGAACAGGTATTTCGGACAATGCCTTGAACGGGTCGTTCTCCTTGCGTGCCTTTTCCGAAAGTGTGAATGTCTCGCCGGTAGCCGATACGGGCGACTTTCCTTTAACTACAACCTCCTTAAGAACTATAGAGCGTTCTTCAAGAACAACATTCATCAAAGTGTCTGTGCTTATAGTCACTTCTTTTTCCCATGTGCTGCAATTGTAACTCGATAAAGAAAGACTATATGTTCCCTTGCAAGGCACAGTTATTTCTGCCTGTTCTTCTGATATGGTTGAAAAAGCTATGACCGAATCGTTATGTGTAACGAGGCATTCCACTCGCGACAAAGGTTTATAGTCTTGGTTGCAGATAGCGAGCTGTACACGGATTTGACCATAAACCTGCGAACTGAATAACAGCAGGAGGCAGGATGCTGCTAAATGTTGTAATAAGTATCTATTCATAATCCGTTATTTTATAGCGTTATATAATAGTATGTGTTTTTCCCTCAAAGCATCAATGTCAAGACCGTCATTTGTGATTGACAAGCAGAACGAGTCTCCGTAGTACAACGAGCGAAACATAGATATGACCACTTCAGGGCTTACGTTTCCACGCAGTTCTCCGCACTTGATGCCTAAGTTATAGTAGTGCAGCCACTGTTCCGAAATCAAACGTTCAATCTCGTTGTATTCTTTCTTGAAGTCTTTGTAATGGAAACAGGCAGAGACAAGTAGATTTACATATTGCATGGATATTTTATCCGAAGGGTTGTCTGCTTTTACTGCTTTCATTCTTTCTTCAATGAGGTCCAAGTCGTGCATAAGAAAGTCCCAAAAGGGAGTATCTGGAGAGGTTGATATTTCTGCATCCAAACCACTTGATAGGAAATCAAATACATATTTGTCAATGACCGCTCTGTAAAGACCCTCCTTGTTCTTTGTACGATAATAGATTGACCCTCTGCTAATTCCGGTTGCCGCCTCCAAATCTCCAGTTGTTACATCTACATATTCTTTTGAGAGAAAGAGCTGGAACGCTTTATTCAGTATAAAGTCTGTTTTTTCTGCTTTGTTCTTCATAAGATTTCACTTCTTGTTATTAAATTATAACGACGGTACTAATTTTAATTGCTGCAAAATTATATAACATAAATGAAACAAGCAAGTCTGAAGTTAAATTTGTTTAGTATGATAGACGCTTTTCTGTAGTAATAGTTTGAAATGGCGCTTGCGCTCTTGCAGATTATATATAAAAAAGCTGGTGCTCCGCTGCCTCTTGCAGCGAAAGCACCAGCTTTCTATGTTGTGAATGCTATGTAAGACGCCCTACTTCTTGTTCTCTCGGTAGTATTTCAGTCCGCCCTTCACGTTCTGTATGAGGGCTTTCGACGAGTAGGTGGCACCGCTCACGCCGTCCACCTTCATCTGCTCAGCCTCGTCGACACTCTTGCCCACGAACTTCTTCAGCAGCGTCTCTGCCTGTGCGAACACCGATGGCGTGTCCTGGTTGGGCAGTGCCACTATCTTCTGCACCTTGCCATTGCGGATGTATATCTTCACAGGTGTCTTGCCCTGGAAACCGCGCGCCTTTACTATCGATGTAGTGTTGACTACGGCGGTGCCCTTCTCGTATTTTATGGCGTTCTTGCTGACGCAGAAGCTCATAAGGAGGAATGAGCAGAGAGCGATGATTAAGGTTCTTTGCTTCATAATTTATAATAAGTTGAAAGTTGAGAATTTAGAGTTGAGAGTTATGATTGGCTTTGAAGATTGAGAATTGAGAATTGAGAGTTGAGAATTGAGAGTTGAGAGTTATGATTATTAGTATCGTACAAGTAGACATTAATCACAGAACATATCATAACTCTCAATTCTCAACTTTCAACTCTCAACTTTAACAGCTCTCAATTCGAATCACTTCTTGTCGTACGCGTGCAGCGGATAGTCGGTGGTGTAGTGCAGTCCGCGGCACTCCTTGCGCTCGATAGCCTGTCGTGTGATGAGGTAGCCCACGTTAATCATGTTGCGCAGCTCGCAGATGTCGCGGCTCGCCTTTACGCGCTTGAAGAGCTCCTCGGTCTCCTCGTAGAGCAAGTCGAGACGGTCCCACGCACGCTTCAGACGCAGGTCGGAGCGCACGATGCCCACGTAGTTGGACATTATCTCGCCCACCTCCTTCACGCTCTGCGTGATGAGCACCTTCTCCTCGTTGGTCATCGTGCCCTCGTCGTTCCACTCCGGCACCTTCTCGTTGAAGTCGTACTCGTCTACGTGCTCCAGCGAGTGCTTGGCAGCTGCGTCGGCGTACACCACAGCCTCGATGAGCGAGTTGCTCGCCAGGCGGTTGCCGCCGTGCAGACCCGTGCAAGAGCACTCGCCGATGGCGTACAGGCGCTCTATTGACGACTGTCCGTTGAGGTCTACCTTTATGCCGCCGCACATGTAGTGGGCTGCCGGGCGAACGGGGATATAGTCGGTAGTGATGTCAATGCCGATAGATTTGCACTTGAGGTAGATGTTCGGGAAGTGTTTCTTTGTCTCGGCAGGGTCTTTATGCGTAACGTCGAGGCACACGTGGTCGATGCCGTGTATCTTCATCTCCTTGTCGATGGCACGCGCCACGATGTCGCGCGGAGCCAGCGAGAGGCGCTCGTCGTACTTCTCCATGAACGACTCGCCGTTCGGCAGGCGCAGTATGCCACCGTAGCCACGCATCGCCTCAGTGATGAGGAACGCAGGGTGAGTCTCGCCCGGGTGGTAGAGCGCCGTCGGGTGGAACTGTACGAACTCCATGTCCTTCACCGTGCCCTTAGCACGATATACCATTGCCTCGCCGTCGCCCGTAGCGATGACGGGGTTGGTAGTGGTCTGGTAGACTGCTCCGCAACCGCCCGTACACATCAGCGTCACCTTGCTCAGATACGTGTCCACCTTCTGCGTCTCGGGGTTGAGCACGTACGCACCGTAGCAATTAATATAAGGTGTGCGACGTGTGACGCGCGCGCCGAGGTGGTGCTGCGTGATTATCTCCACGGCGAAGTGGTTCTCCTTAACGTCGATGTCGGGGCACGCACGCACCGCTGCCATCAGTCCGCGCTGTATCTCGGCACCCGTGTCGTCGGCGTGGTGCAGGATGCGGAACTCGGAGTGTCCGCCCTCGCGATGCAGGTCGAACTCGCCGTCCTCTTTGCGGTCGAAGTTCACGCCACATTTCACGAGCTCGGCAATCTGCTCCGGCGCATTGCGCACCACCTGTTCTACGGCACGGCGGTCGCTGATGAAGTCGCCCGCTATCATCGTGTCTTCGATATGCTTGTCGAAATTGTCGACTGCAAGATTAGTCACTGAGGCAACGCCTCCCTGAGCAAACGAAGTGTTTGCCTCGTCAAGCGAAGTCTTGCAAATCATGCACACCTTACCCTTGTGTGCGCGAGCCACCTTCAAAGCGTAGCTCATGCCGGCAACTCCGGCACCAATAATCAGAAAGTCGTATTTAAAAACCATCTTTTCGGTATTTATTCTTAGACGTTGCAAATTTAGAGAAAAAAAAGAAGACACAATAAAGTTGTCTATCTTTTTTTAATGAATAGAAAAAAAACGTTATATATTTTTTGCTTGTATTAATAAAATGTCTAACTTTGCAATCACCTAATCGGACACAAAATGTGTGATAAAGGCAACTATTAATAATATCTTGTAACCTAAATATTCAAACAATATGAAAAAAATCAAATCCTCGATGCTTATCGTAATGATAGCCATTGGTTTCGCATCATTTGTTTCGTGTAATAACAACAAGAACGCACAGGCTGCTGACGGTAGCGACTCTACAGCCGTGGTAAACGAGGCGTTGGAAGACCAGGAAGTGGCAGAGATGTCTGCGTTTATCAATTCTGTTGCGTCATGTCTCGACTCTATCCAAGTACAGGAGAATATGATTTTCAATCATCCTGAAGGCACAACCGACAAGCAGCACATGCTCACACAACTCAGATCGTTCAAGGAACTGCTTGCACGCAAGCAGCAGCAGATAGACGCACTCACTGCGAAGAACAAGGCGCAGGAAAAGTCGTCGAAGCAGACTATCGCCAACCTGCAGAAGATGGTGGAATACCTCAACGCACAGTTGGCTGAAAAGACGGCACGCATCGCTGAGCTCGAGGAACTCGTGCAGACAAAGGATGTGAAGATTGACGAACTGCGCTACAACGTTAAAGAGCTGACCAACGAGTCGGACTATCTGAAGGAGCAGAACTATCAGCAGGATAAAGAGTTGAACAAACGCTACTACTGCGTAGGCTCGAAGAAGGAGCTTAGCGAGAAGGGCTTGCTCAAGGGCGGCTTCCTAAAGAAGAAGAAGGTGAACAGCGCTGCCATCGATAAGAGTCTCTTCAAGACTGTTGACGTGCGTTCGTTCAAGACTCTCAAGCTGCAGTCGAAGAAGCCGAAACTCGTTTCGGGCAACCCACAGGGTAGCTACACCATCGAGAAGAACGGCGACGGCACATCTACACTCACCATCATTGATGCAGAGAAGTTCTGGAACGCATCAGCTTTCCTCATCATCGAGCTGTAAGAGAAACTTAACAACTGAAGATATAGTTTCGCAAGCACTGAGCTTGCGAAACTACAACCAACGAATTTAAAACCTAAAAAATATCAACAAATGAAAACAAATCTGTTCTTGGGTCTCGCTCTTCTGAGCATGGCACCAAACGCTGTGAGCGCACAGGAAAATGCTGACTCACTCTACATCCGTAACTCTGTGTATATGCTTAAACTCGATATGCCAGCCGACAACGAGGAGTATGCCCATGCTTACGAGGTAACAAACAAGGCGTTCGACGGCATCGACTTCGCAACGCGCTATCCTAACTATAACGACTTCAACCTGGGTAGCCACCACATCGACTGGTCTACCGTACCTACAGCCACAAAGGCAGAGATGGACGCTATCGAGAAAGAGTCGGCTAAGGACGCACTCCTCAAGACCACGCTCGCTTCAATGGGCGTAAAGGTTGACCCAATCGCAGAACGCGAGTACGCAGCACGCTTGCTCAACTACTTCAATGCAAACAAGTTCGGCAATCAGCTCGTGGCTAAATGGCACGTTCCGCAGGGAGCTGACTATAAGAACGTGGCTGCTTTTGACATGGGAACCATTTATGAGTATGGTAAGGTGGGCTTGAGCGAAGAAGCTCGCAAGGTGGCGCTAGAAACAGGAAATAACGATATTTTTTACAATTTGCATACAAAACTGCTGAGCACAACATACGTGTGTGTTAACAACTATCGTATGATGAACGCAAAGGAGAAGAGCGCTACAGCTATTGCAATGGCTAAGGTTACGTTGGAGTTCTTGCCAGGCATCGCCAAGATGGCAGGCAACATCGCAGTGAAGGCTGCCGAGACAGCTGCTGCCAAGACAAAAGGCTACTTCGTAAGAACAAATGCTTATCTCTTCAAGCTCGATTGGGATTCTGAAAAGACACTGGAAATGTATAATAAATACTGGAATAACGTAGCCGACTTCAACGCTAACGCAAACTATCAGCTGAAGTATGTTGGTCGCTCATCTAAGTACGCAGGCGCAGGCTTGACAATGAAGTCGGCTAACCTCGACAAATTGATTGCTCGTGGTGCATTGCGTGCTACCGACGCTGCTTTCGCTGCTCTGCAGCGCGACTACGACGAGTTCCGCCCAATGAGTTCGCTTCATGAGGAAGACGGCAAGCTCGTTGCTTACATCGGTACAAAGGAAGGTGTGAAGGCTGGCGATAAGTTCGACGTGTTCATGTGTCAGAAGAACGACAAAGAAATAGAGTGGAAGAAAGTAGGCACAATCAAGGTTGCCAAGAACTCTGTTTGGGATAACCAGGAAGGTGCTAACGAGACTCTCGAAGGCGAAGCAGAAGACGGTGAGAAGAAGGAAGGCAACGCTGAGTTGAAGTACACCGTATTCGATGGCAAACCAGGAAAGAAGATTGGTGAGGGCTGTCTTATTCGTCTTGCAAAATAAAATATAAATATTAATTACTGTCTTTTAAAAGCTACTATACATATTTATATATAATAGGTGTGTAGCTTTTAAAAGACGTTTTTGGTTAAATGCTAAATAGATTTGATTATGAAAAGATTACTCTTTATCGCTATCTGCTTCTGCATGGCACTTTCAGTAAGTGCTGGTAAAAAGAAGGATTTTGTCGATTACAGTTATGAGCTTACTTATGTAAAGGACGTACCAGCATCCACAGTTGGCTTTACGGTATTCAAGGTGTGGAGCTATGGTAAGAAGAAAGAACTGCTTACTAAAGATATCTGTATGCGCAACGCCGTACACGGACTGCTCTTTAAGGGTTTGGCTGCCAACTATTCTGGCAAACAGGGCAATGTGCCTCCGCTCTGCCCAGAAGGCTATCAGGCACACAAGGAGTACTTTGACCGCTTCTTCAATTCGGGCGAATACCGCCAGTACATACAACTTACAAGCCGTGGCGCACAGTCTGCCGGTGATGTTATCAAAGGCAAGAAGGAGTGGCAGGTTGGTTTGCTCGTGCAGGTCAATCTCAAAGAATTGCGCAAACGCATGGAGAAGGATGGCATTATAGAAGGAGCACGCAGCATCTTCTCGCGCTAATACTCGATAATAGCAGATGTTTTAATGTAAATAGATAAACATATTATGAAAAGAATTTTTAGTTTGTTTCTGCTCCTTACCTTCGCAGTTGTGATGAAGGCGCAGCAGGCAGCAATGCCTACCATTATCGTCTTCCCTGCCGACTCGTGGATGAATGATCATGGTTTTATGAAGACGTTCAACAATCAGGGCGAGACAGAATACATACCTAAGTATAACGAAGCCTTTGTGAACACACGCGAAATGGGTTCGGTTATCCAATCTGTGCAGAAGGTGTTCGAGGAGCGTAAGTTCGAGCACGAAGACCTGCAGAGCATTCTGAAGGATATGAAGCGCGAACGCGCCGAAGAACTTGCTAATGCAGCTGACGGCTATGAGGCAGAGAAGAACGCTATGGACGAACTCATGCAGCAGGCACGTCCTGACATCCGCGTAGATGTCGACTATGCTGTGCAAATGGTTGGTCCGCGCAAGAATATTTCTTATACTATAAAGGCTGTCGACGCTTACACCTCTGAGCAGGTGTCGTCGGTAGAAGGCACCATTTCTATGACAATGGATCCTACCGACCTCGCACTGCGTAAGGCAGTGGCAGGCAACTGTGACGACTTGTGCGACCGCATCATCGAGTATTATAAGGACCTGCGCGACAACGGTCGCAAGATTGTTGTTGTGTTCCGCTCAGCACCAAGTGCCGGCATCAACTTCATCAAGGACGAGATCGGCGACGACGGCGACACATACGACGAGTTCCTCTACTCGTGGGTGAAGAAGCACGCCGTAAATCAGGCTTGCAAGAAAGGACGCAAGACAGCTAAGATGGTTGAGTTCAAGGCTGTGCGCATACCATTCTTCGACGAAAGCGGTGAACCAATCGAGGCTGAAGACTGGGCTAAGGGCGTAAGAAAGGCGTTCAAAGCAGAGACAGGTTTTAAGGTGAGCAAGGGACAGGGCAACACGCTCGGACGTGTCAACTTCCTCGTTGAGTAATAGCAAAAAGAAAGTCTTGCAAGTTCTATCGGCTTGCGAGACTTCAAAACAAATAACATGTTGTTCTAAAACATTATGATTATGCAGATACGAAAACTATTTGTTCTTGCAGTGTTGACACTTTGCTCGCTCGCAAGTTCTGCACAGATAACGCTCTCGCCGATGTACGATGCAAAGGAGAGCAAGGCAACTGAAGGTCAGAAGGCTATCGTAGAAGCTCGTTTGCGCAGCGTCATCACCTCGATGAAGCTGGTGAGTGGCTACAACTCGCGCTTCGTATTGGCGTGCAAGACCGTTCCGTTGCAGACAGAAGTGGCAGGCACAAAGATAGCGCAACGCATATCAGCAACCTTCGCCGTTGGCGATGCACGCACAAAGTCGTGCTTCGGTACGTCTATCGTTGAGTTCACTGGCATCGGCAACACCGAAGAGCAGGCGCTCACTAATGCGTTGAAGAACATCAAGAACTCGCCACAGCTCCGCAAACTCGTTGACAAGTCGAAGCAGCGCATCATCGACTACTACAACAACAACGCTGCCTCAATCATACGTAAGGCACAAACGCTCATCAATGGCAAGCAGTACGAGCAGGCTTTGTTCGAGCTCTGCGCCATTCCAGAGGACTGCAACCTCTACGAGCAGGCTTTAGAGATGATGGAGAAGGTGTACGAAACAGCCTATGGCGACGAGTCGGTGCAGCTCAGCAGAAAGGAACTGGGAGCAGCTTGTCGCAAACTCGCTGATGAGTATGCAACCAACAACTGCCCAGAGAGCGATTGCTCACTCGGTTGGTGGTAAAGTTAGTCTAATTCTACTGAAATGACAAAGTTCAGATTTTTATCATTCGTTATCATTATACTATCCTGTGTATGCACCAGTCATGCACAGGACAGTTTTTTTAATCCCTATTCGTTCCGCTATCACGTCGAGTTCTCCAGCGAACTGCCCGAGGACACCCTCGTTGCAGATATGGGTAAGTTGGTCGTGACGTACGATAGCGAGCAACGTAAGCAGTGCTGCACTTTGACTTATCGCGACAGCGTGCGCTACAAAGGCAACGTCATCGATATGCAACTCTATCAGAAACGTCAGGACTTCATGCTCGAAAACTTCTTCGGGGGCGGTTCCCATGCCAAGCTAACCATTACGCGCGATGAAGATGGCTCCAATCAAAAGGTGGCACTCATCTATTATGCCAACCCAAAAGAAGACCCATTGCCCGACAAAACATGTATCTGTTTGCTGCTTTCAGATGTTTTGCTATAGCCTGTGATTAGTTTCGTAGAGTCTTTATGCTGTTGTATATTGCAACAAAAGTGTTAAATAGTACCATATTTTGAAAACAAATGGTTTAAGTTGGGTGTTTCTCGGATTAAATTAGTACTTTTGCTAAGTCGTGTTGTGAAATAATTCGGGTTTGAAACGTTAATATGCTTCTGTCCGATTGTGGTTTCATAACAGAATGTGCATAGAAACCTAATTATTAAAAATTTAATAACTAAAAGATGAAACAAACTAACGTTAAGCCAGCAGAAGGAAAGCTGGGTATTTTGGTTGTAGGCTGTGGCGCAGTAGCCACCACCTTTATGACTGGTGTGTTCATGGCTCGCAAGGGACTTGCTAAGCCTGTTGGTTCAATGACTCAGTATGACAAGATTCGTGTTGGCAAGGGTGCAGACAAGAAGTATCTGCACTATAAGGACATCGTGCCTCTTGCTGATCTCAACGATATCGTATTCGGAACATGGGACGTATATCCACAGAACGCTTACCAGGCAGCTATGTATGCCGAGGTGCTGAAGGAGAAGGATATCAACCCCGTGCGCGAGGAGTTGGAAAAGGTGGTGCCGATGAAGGCTGCCTTCGACAAGAACTACGCTAAACGCCTCGACGGCGACAACGTTAAGGACTGCAAGACTCGTTGGGAGATGGTTGAGGCTCTCCGCAAGGATATCCGCGACTTCAAGGAGCAGAACTGTTGCGCACGCATCGTTGTTATTTGGGCAGCGTCTACCGAGATCTACGTACCAGTAGACATGGAGAAACACGGCACAGTGGCAGCTCTCGAAGCAGCTATGAAGGCTGATGACCGCGAGCATGTAGCTCCTTCTATGTGCTACGCTTACGCAGCATTGACAGAGGGTGCACCGTTCATTATGGGTGCTCCTAACACCACAGTCGATATCCCAGCTATGTGGGAGCTCGCTGAGCAGACCAAGATGCCTATCGCCGGTAAGGACTTCAAGACCGGTCAGACGCTCGTGAAGAGCGGTTTCGCTCCGATGATTGGCTCACGCTGCCTCGGTTTGAGCGGATGGTTCTCTACAAACATCCTCGGCAACCGCGACGGACTCGTGCTCGACGAACCTGCCAACTTCCACACCAAAGAGGTCAGCAAGCTCTCTACACTCGAGACAATCCTCAAGCCCGACGTGCAGCCCGACCTCTACGGACACGGCAACGACGAGGATACACAGTACTATCACAAGGTGCGCATCAACTACTATCCGCCTCGCAACGACAACAAGGAGGGATGGGACAACATAGACATCTTCGGATGGATGGGCTACCCGATGCAGATCAAGATTAACTTCCTCTGCCGCGACTCTATCCTCGCTGCTCCGCTGTTGCTCGACCTCACATTGCTCAGCGACCTCGCTGCTCGTGCCGGACGCTACGGCATACAGCGCTTCCTGAGCTTCTTCCTCAAGGCTCCGATGCACGACTACACTAAGGGCGAGGAGCCGGTAAACCACCTCTATCAGCAGTACACAATGCTGAAGAACGCTATCCGCGAGATGGGGGGTTACGAGGCTGATGAAGAAATCGATTAATATTTTAAGCTATACGCTATACATACAGAGCAAGGGGTGCAACCGCGGTTGCACCCCTTGTTTTGTGTGTATAGCGTTAGTATGATGTTGCGCATCAACCGATGCGTATGCTCTATATTCTATATCCTTACTTCTTGCCCTTTGTGGCGAACACGAAGTAGCCGATCAAGCAGCAGTAGGCTGCGAGCGAAGCTACCTCTGACAGAGGATTAGCAAGCCACGATTTCATCCAGCCATCAGTTACGAAGTGTACGTCGCAGAAGCGGAGCAGGGCAGAGAGAACACCCATCAGTGCGCCACCAGCGATGAAACCACTGGCGAGCAGTGTGCCCTTCTCGCCACGTTCGCGGTTCACCTCTGCGTCCTTAGAGCGCGATGTAACGTACCAACTCACAATGCCACCAACGAGGAGCGGAGTGTTCAGCTCCAATGGGATGAACATGCCGAGTGCGAAGGCGATAGCCGGAATCTTAAAGTAGGTGAGCACCACAGCGATTACGGCTCCGATAGCGTACAATGCCCATGGAGCACCCACACCGTTCATAAGCGGGTCGATGACGGCAGCCATAGCGTTAGCCTGAGGAGCTGCGAGGGCTCCGCTTGCGAAGCCGTATGTCTGGTTGAGCAAAATCATCACGCCGCCAACGGTAGCAGCCGATACGAGTGTGCCTAAGAACTTCCACGTCTCCTGCTTCTTCGGCGTTGTACCGAGCCAGTAGCCAATCTTGAGGTCGGTGATGAAACCGCCTGCCATAGAGAGTGCGGTGCAGACCACGCCACCCATGATGAGCGCGGCAACCATACCGCCAGTGCCCTTCAGTCCGACAGCCACGAGCACCACCGACGCGAGGATAAGCGTCATAAGCGTCATGCCCGATACGGGGTTGGAGCCTACGATAGCAATGGCATTGCCGGCTACGGTGGTGAAGAGGAACGCTATGACGGTGACGAGCAGAATGCCTACAACGGCGAAGAGCAGATTGCCATCCATCACACCGAACCAGAAGAAGAGGAAGGTGATGATGAGCGTAGCGATGGAAGCGATGGCGATGAACTTGAACGGCAGGTCGCGTTGTGTGCGCACGGTGTTGGCAGACGACTGTGCGCCACCCTTCATCTCGTTGGCAGCAAGCGATACGGCACCCTTGATGATGCCCCACGACTTGATGATGCCGATGATGCCAGCCATGGCGATGCCGCCGATGCCGATGCTCTTGCCGTAGTACTTGAAGATCTGTTCTGGCGACATTGCGCCGACGGTCTGCGTAATCTCAGGGTTCCAGAGGTTGAGCACCTGGTCGTGGAAGATTATCGACATGCCTGGCACGATGAGCCACCATACGGCGAACGAGCCGAGGCAGATGATGAAGGCATACTTCAAGCCGATGATATAGCCCAGACCTAACACGGCAGCACCGGTGTTCACCTTGAACACGAGCTTCGCCTTGTCGGCAGCTACGGCTCCCCATTCCGCGACGCGCGTCGTGAAGCACTCGTTCCACCAGTAGACGGTAGCCACGATGAAGTCGTACAGACCACCGATGAGTCCGGCGATGAGCAACGGCTTAGCTTGCGAGCCACCCTTGGCTCCGCTCACGAGCACCTGCGTAGTGGCAGTGGCTTCGGGGAAGGGGTACTTGCCGTGCATATCCTTCACGAAGTACTTGCGGAACGGAATCATAAACAGTATGCCCAAGATACCGCCGAGCAGCGACGACATGAACACCTTTACGAACGATACGCTCATCTCCGGATACTTCGCCTGCAGGATGTAGATGGCAGGCAGCGTGAAGATGGCACCGGCTACGATGGTGCCCGAGCAGGCACCGATGCTCTGGATGATGACGTTCTCGCCAAGCGGGTTCTTGCGCTTGGCAAGTGTTGATGCGCCTACGGCAATGATGGCGATAGGGATGGCTGCCTCAAACACCTGTCCCACCTTTAGTCCGAGGTAGGCAGCGGCGGCTGAGAAGAGCATCGCCATGATGATGCCCCAGGTCACCGACCATAGGTTCACTTCCGGATAACTCCTGCCCGGTTCCATCACGGGCTTGTACTCCTCGCCCGGCTTCAACTCGGTGAAGGCGTTGTCGGGCAACTGGATGTGGTCTTTTTCGTTGTTTTCCATATTGTTGGGTTTTAAATGATGTTGAGATGTTGAGGGGTTGAGATGTTGAGGGGGTGAGGGGTTGAGATGTTGAGGGGTTGATATCAACTCTACAAAGTTAGTTTAAAATTGGTGAAAAACACATCGCATCATACATAATTATTTGAAAAACACTGAAAAATGAAAATTAAATAAGTAAATTTGCAACTGATTTAAATCATTATTGCATATTTATTTTATTACATCCAAATCTTATATGAGAAAGACTTTACTATCGTTGTGCATAGCTATGGCGTCGCTCTCTGCTTTTGCTGTTCCTGCAAGAAAGGGCACTACCGTCATCAAGCTTGTCAATGGAACCGAACTGAAGGCTTCGCTTCAGGGCGACGAGTTCCTGCACTATTATCTCGCCGAGGACGGCAAGTGCTACTATCAGAATGCCGATGGACTTTACGAGCTCATGGATATGCCGGCTGCTCGTGAGAGTGCGCGCCTGAAGCGTGCAAAGGTGAACGAGGTCATTGGCGCAAAACGTCTGCGTATGAAGAAGGCTGACGAGGGCAAGAAGGGCTACTTCGGACAGAAGAAGGGTCTGATCATGCTCGTGCAGTTCCCCGACCGTCCGTTCAACAGCAAGCACGACAAGGCGTTCTACGAGAAGTTTGCCAACAAGGAGAACTACGTGGAAGGCTCATTCAAGGGTTCCGTGCGCGACTACTACCACGCACAGAGCGGCGGTCAGTTCGAGCTGACGTTCGATATCGTCGGTCCGGTCACAGCTCCGAAGGAGGCCGCTTACTACGGCACGAACTATTCTAACGGCAGAACGGACTGTCACATCGGCGAGCTCGTGGCATGGGCACTCGGCCAGTGCAAGGGCAAGGTGAACTTCAAGGACTACGACTGGGACAACGACGGCTATGCCGACCAGGTGTTCCTCCTCTACGCCGGACGTGGCGAGAACTATGAGGGAGCTGCTGCGTCTAACATCTGGCCTCACATGAGCACTCTCCGCGCAAGCGACTATGGTCAGGTGTACGATACAGGCGAGGGCATTTACATAAACACATATGCTTGCAGTAGCGAGCTCAACCCCGATAAGGAGTGCGACGGCATCGGCACAGTATGCCACGAGTTCTCTCACTGCCTTGGCTTCGCCGACATGTACGACACTACCTACTCCGGTGGCTACGGCATGGACGACTGGGACTTGCTCCACTCCGGCTGTTACAACGGCAACGGCTTCTGCCCGGCAGGCTTCACAGGCTACGAGAAGTGGGTGGCTGGCTGGATAGAGCCAATCGAGCTGGTGAAGAACCAGGACATTTCGAACATGAAACCGCTCAGCGAGGGTGGCAAAACATACATCATGTACAACGAGAACAACCGCGACGAGTACTACATCATCGACAACCGCCAGAAAACAAACTGGGACGCATCGCTGCCAGGTAACGGTTTACTCGTGACACATGTCGACTATCTCCAGTCGGTGTGGGATGCAAACAGCGTGAACGACGACCCGCTTCACCAGCGTATGTCGGTGTTCCATGCCGACAACATGGCGACAGGTCATAAAGCAGCCTACGATACATACCCGTACATGGAGAATGGCGTTGTGAAGAACGACAGTCTTACCGACACTTCTGCACCTGCTGCTACACTCTTCAACGCCAACTTCGACGGCTCGAAGCTAATGGGCAAGGCTCTGCTCGGCATCACACAGAACGCCGACAGAACTGTTTCGTTCCGTTTCCGCGGTCTGCCTGGCATGAACATCGACATCGTTCCGGGAGCAGTGCTCCTCAACGAGACCTTCGATGCCAACACCGCTAAGGGTGGCAACGACGGCATCTGGAATCCTAATACAAGCAACGCACTGAAGACCGACCTGACAGGTTGGGTTTTCAACAAGGGCAACGCTGGCAACAAGTGCGCACGCTTTGGTTCAAAGGCTGTGCCGGGCGAGGCTTCTACGCCTTCGTTCAACGTGCCGGGCAAGGTGCGCCTCACATTCAAGGCGGCTCCGTTCAAGGGCGACGACAACACTATCGACGTTTACTTTGGCAACAAGATGTTGGAGCGCTTCTTCATGGAGGAAGGTAAGTGGAACGACTACGCTGTAGAGTTTGAGGGCAACGGCTACGACCGTGTCTACTTCAACGGCGGAAAGCGCTTCTTCCTCGACGAGGTGAAGGTATGCGTGGCTGGCGAGACTGGCATCGAGGACGTGAAGGTCGACGTTAAGACCAACGACGGACGCATCTACACCATCGACGGACGCTATGTTGGCAACAACTTCAGCACCTTAGGAAAGGGCATCTACATCCAGAACGGAAAGAAATACGTGAAGTAAATAAAATCTCAAGAGGTGCGTTCGGCACACTCTTAGCAAGTGTTTAAACAAAAAAAGTAGCAGAAGTCGTTGACCTCTGCTACTTTTTTTTAGTATCTATGTTGATCTTTATCTATGCTGCGTCGACCGTTGCGGACGTCTGCGTCGACCGTTGCGGATGTCTGCGCCGACCGTTGCGGATGTCTGCGTCGACCGTTGCGGATGTCTGCGTCGACCGATGCGGATGTCTGCGTCGACCGATGCGGATGACAGTTGTTGCGATTTTTAATTGCGGAACACTAAGCCTTCGCTGTTTGCATCGATTGTAATCGGCTTCTCACGCGACACTTCGTCCGAAAGAATCTTCTTCGAGAGGTCGTTGAGCACGCAGCGCTGTATGGCGCGCTTCACGGGGCGTGCACCGAACTCCGGGTCGAAGCCCTCGTCGGCGAGGAAGCCGATGGCTGCCGGCGTGACGTTGAGTGTGAAGCCCTGCGGCTCCAGCATCTTCTTCACGGCGTTCATCTGCAGCGTTACAACCTCCGCAATCTCCTCCTTCGTGAGCGGCAGGAACATGATAGTCTCGTCGATACGGTTGAGGAACTCCGGACGTATCGTCTTCTTCAGCATCTCCATCACCTTCTCCTTAGTATCGTCGATGACATGGTCGCGGTTCTCGGGCGTGATGCCGGCGAACTGAGCCTGTATGTACTGGCTACCGAGATTTGAAGTCATAATAATGATGGTGTTCTTGAAGTTGACGGTGCGACCCTTGTTGTCGGTGAGTCGTCCGTCGTCGAGCACCTGCAAGAGGATGTTGAAGACGTCGGGGTGAGCCTTCTCTATCTCGTCGAAGAGTACGACAGAGTAAGGTTTGCGGCGTACAGCCTCCGTCAGCTGACCGCCCTCGTCGTAGCCTACGTATCCTGGAGGCGCACCGATGAGTCGAGACACGCTGAACTTCTCCTGGTACTCGCTCATGTCGATACGCGTCATCATCGTCTCGTCGTTGAACAGGTATTCGGCGAGAGCCTTTGCCAACTCCGTCTTGCCCACACCCGTCGTGCCGAGGAATATGAACGAAGCGATAGGTCGCTTCGGGTCCTGCAGTCCGGCACGCGAACGTCTTACGGCATCGCTCACGGCTTTGATAGCCTCGTCCTGTCCGATTACGCGGCGGTGCAGCTCCTCCTCAAGGTGCAGCAGCTTCTCGCGTTCGCTCTGCATCATGCGCGTAACGGGTATTCCCGTCCAGCGGCTTACCACCTCGGCTATGTCGTCGGCTGTCACCTCTTCGCGTATCATGGCGTTGCCGTCCTGCGTCGACTTCAGCTGGTTCTGTATCTGTCGGATGTCCTCTTCAAGAGCCTTCAGTCTGCCGTAGCGTATCTCAGCCACGCGCTCGTAGTTGCCCTCGCGCTCGGCACGCTCAGCCTCGAACTTCAGCTGCTCCATCTGTTGCTTGTCCTGCTGAATCTTGTTCACCAAGCCCTTTTCGCTCTCCCATTTAGCGCGGAACGCCTTCTCCTGGTCGCGCAGTTCGGCGATGTCCTTGTCGAGCTGCTTGATCTTCTCGGTGTCGTTCTCGCGCTTGATAGCCTCGCGCTCAATCTCGAGCTGCTTCAGTCGGCGCGTAATCTCGTCGAGTTCCTCGGGCACCGAGTCGCGCTCCATGCGCAGCTTTGCAGCCGCCTCGTCCATGAGGTCAATAGCCTTGTCGGGCAGGAAACGGTCGGAGATGTAACGCTCCGAAAGCTTCACGGCAGCTATGCAGGCATCGTCCTGTATGCGCACCTTGTGGTGATTCTCGTAGCGTTCCTTCAGACCACGAAGTATGGAGATAGCCGAAAGCTCGTCAGGCTCGTCGACCATTACGGTCTGGAAACGGCGCTCCAGAGCCTTGTCCTTCTCGAAGTACTTCTGATACTCGTTGAGCGTCGTAGCACCGATACTGCGCAGCTCGCCACGCGCAAGTGCCGGCTTGAGGATGTTAGCAGCGTCCATAGCACCTTCGCCACCGCCTGCACCTACAAGCGTATGAATCTCGTCGATGAAGAGGATGATGCGACCGTCGGCGTTGGTCACCTCCTTGATGACGCTCTTCAGTCGCTCCTCGAACTCGCCTTTGTACTTGGCTCCGGCTACGAGTGCGCCCATGTCGAGCGAGTAGAGCTGCTTGTCCTTAAGGTTCTCGGGCACGTCGCCGCGCACGATGCGCTCTGCCAAGCCTTCCACGATGGCAGTCTTACCCGTACCCGGCTCACCGATTAATATCGGGTTGTTCTTAGTACGTCGCGAGAGAATCTGCAGCACGCGGCGTATCTCCTCGTCACGACCTATAACGGGGTCGAGCTTGCCCTGACGCGCCTCCTCAACGAGGTTTTTGGCGTACTTCGCGAGGCTCTGGAAGTTCTCGTCAGCCGACTGCGACTGTATCTTCTCGCCCTGACGCAACTCCTGTATAGCTTTCACGGTGTCAGCCTCGGTCATGCCTGCGTCCTTGAGGATGCGACTCGCCGTAGAGTTCACCTGCAAGAGAGCGAGCAGAATAGGCTCTACGCTCGTAAACTCGTCGCCGTTCTTCGTAGCGAAGTCCTGCGCACGCTGCAGCACGGCGTTGGTATCGTTAGAAAGATAAGGCTGTCCGCCCTGAACGCGCGGCAGACGCTGCAGTTCGGCGTCGGCAACGCTCTCCACCTGCGTGGCATTCACGCCAAGCTTCTGGAAGATAAAGGTCGTAACGTCCTTAGCCTTCACAAGCAGAGCCTTCAGCAAGTGCATCGGCTCGATGCTCTGCTGACCACTGCGCTGTGCGGTGTTCAATGCCTCTTGAACAACCTCTTGTGCTTTGATTGTGAATTTGTCGAATGTCATATCGTTCTCCTTTCTTTTTGTTTTCTTGTTTTCTATAAACCATTACACAAACTATATTCCAACGTCATATATGTGACAATATGTCGCTACGAACTGCTGTTTTAGTTGTTTTTGGTGACAAAGTGTCAGCAAACGGGCATTTTTATTCGGTTTCGGGACTTTTTGTTTGGTTTAAGTTGCACAGTCTGAGTATTTATTACTATATTTGTAGAAGTGAAAAGACGCAACTAATAAACACAACTAATAAACCAAAAACCAACAAAACTTATGAAGAAAGCAATTAACCTATTGATGTTGCTGCTGCTATATGTCGTAGCGGCAAGTGCGCAGAAGTACGACGTTAAGTGTCTACGTGGCGACTCTGTTGCTGTATATGATGTTGTGGAGACAATCCGCTCAGAGGACACCTACTACAGTAAGGGCGAGAAACTCGTGTTCTATCTGCACGATGGCGACCAGGTAGAAGGCGTGGATAAATTCTACGACAAGGGTGTGATTGATACGGGAGGCTCCATTGGATATGCCGTAATACAGAAAGACGGCAAGAAATACTGCACGCTTAGCGAGAACCTTGTGTTCAGTAAGGACAACCCGGAGGGTGTGGAGGACAAGGTGCTGACGAAGTCGGACGAGTTGGCGCATACCATACAGGGCCGCATCTTCAATTCTATTATACCTTATATTATAATAGCGTTGTTGTTCCTCGGCGTTATGGTGCTCAACATCTTGGCTACAAGGAGCAAGAAGATACGCTCGATAGCCGTAATGGCAATACCCGCATGTATCATGGTTGGCACGCTGCTCGAGATATGGGCTTATAGCGTGCTTGGCACCAATTGCTTCTGGTGGTGCGACAAGAACCGTTATGGCTTCTTTGGTTCGTTGTTGCGCATCATTCCGTTCGGCTTGATTGTGTTCTATCAGGTTATGAGCATCAAGTTCTACGAACCTGTAATCTTAGGCGAAGCCTTTGATGGCGATGTGCAAGATGGTATCTCCGTAAAACCAGCACTCATAAGTATGCTCGCTGCATTCCCCGTGCTGATAGCTTCTGCTCTCATATGCGAGTTCTTAGGTTTGGGCGGATGGCTTGAATCAGTCTTAATACTCGTTTCTTTCCTTTTGGCATTGGGCATTGGGGTCTTTCTCTCGTTGAAGCGCAACATCGAGCTTATGAAGAGCAAGAAGTGGGGCCTCCTGCTCACGCTCTTCACTATTGTCTATATACTCGGTTGCATCGTAGCCGTATGGGGTCTGATTGTTGTTATCTTCAAACTGATTATTCAGATATTGATAGTCGGCGGCATAATATGCTTCATTCTGTACGCAATGCCCGCACCCAGTAGTAGTGGCGGCGGAGGAGGTACTACCTATCGCACCGTCTACTACGATGAAGACAATAAGGCGCACGACTCAGCATACGCATGTGATAAGGCAAACGAAGAAATTGCAAAGCGTGATGCAGGAAAACACAATTAAGCACACGTTCTGTTTTGTCGTGTAGAAAAAAAGTGATACTTTTGCATTGAATAGGATAGGCTGCGCCCCGCATTCAGCTACGGAGTGCAGCCTTAAACTTGAAAAACAAACAACTAAAAACAAATCTCTATCAAAATGAAAAACAAAAAGTTCTATCCGTGGCTCGTAGTGGCACTGCTTTGGGTGGTGGCATTGCTCAACTATATGGATCGTCAGATGCTCTCAACCATGCAGGACGCAATGAAGCTCGATATTGTGGAGCTACAGAAGGCTGAGGCTTTCGGCGCGCTCATGGCTGTGTTCCTCTGGATTTATGGTCTCGTGAGTCCGTTCGCAGGTGTTGTTGCCGATCGTGTGAGCCGTAAGAAGCTCGTTGTGGGCAGTCTGTTCGTATGGTCAGCCGTTACGTACCTCATGGGCTACGCCTCCGACTTCACCCAGCTCTATTGGTTGCGTGCGCTTATGGGCGTGAGCGAGGCTCTGTATATACCTTCCGCATTGTCGCTCATTGCCGACTGGCATGAGGGCAAGTCGCGCTCGCTGGCTATCGGTATACACATGACGGGTCTGTACGTGGGTCAGGCGGTGGGCGGATTTGGTGCTACTATCGCTGCCACCTTCTCATGGCATAGCACATTCTACTGGTTCGGCATCATCGGCATCGCTTACTCGGTGGTACTTGCGCTGCTTCTGCACGACAAACCGAAGGCTGCGGCTGCTGTCGCAGCTTCGCCCAATCCTGCAACGCTGATGAAGAAGGAGAGCCTTTGGCGCGGACTCAGCGTAGTGCTCTCTACATGGGCGTTCTGGGTGATACTCATCTACTTCGCTGTGCCGAGCCTCCCGGGTTGGGCTACTAAGAACTGGCTGCCTACGCTCTTCGCCGACAGTCTCGGTCTGGAGATGGCGCAGGCTGGTCCGATGTCTACTATCACCATCGCTGCGTCGTCGTTCGTGGGCGTGCTCCTCGGTGGCGTGTTGTCAGACAAATGGGTGCTCCGCAATATACGCGGACGCATCTATACCAGTGCTATCGGTTTGGGTATGACTATACCGGCACTTGTTCTGCTCGGCTTCGGCCATAGCGTGGTGGCGGTAGTGGGTGCCGGAATGCTGTTCGGCATTGGCTTTGGCATGTTCGACGCTAACAACATGCCTATACTCTGCCAGATTATCTCGGCTAAGTATCGTGCTACGGCTTACGGAGTGATGAATATGGTGGGCGTGTTCGCTGGTGCTGCTGTCACTCAACTGCTCGGCAAGTGGACCGACGGTGGCAATCTCGGCATGGGCTTCGCCGTGCTCGGTGGTATCGTCATCGTGGCACTCGTGTTGCAGTTGGCGTGCTTGCGCCCAACATCGGATAATGTTGAATAAATGTTGAGGTGGTGAGATGTTGAGGTGGTGAGAATACTCAATAACTTTTCATCTCTTAATTGAAAACAATAAATTAATAATCAATTAAAATAAACAAGACTATGGAAAAAATCGTAGGACTTATCGACGCACCGTTTACACCGTTCTATGCAAATGGTGACGTTAATCTCGAACCAATCGAAGCTTATGCAAAGATGTTGCAGAAGAATGGCTTGAAGGGCGTGTTCATAAACGGATCGTCTGGCGAGGGATATATGCTCACTACCGAGGAGCGTATGCAGCTGGCAGAGCGTTGGGTGAGTGTTGCTCCCGAGGGCTTCAAGGTTATTGTGCACGTAGGCAGCTGCTGCCTGCGCGAGAGTGTGCGCCTTGCCGAGCACGCTCAGAAGATTGGTGCATGGGGCATCGGCTCGATGGCACCTCCGTTCCCGAAGATTGGTCGCATCGAAGAACTCGTGGAGTACTGCGAGACTATCGCAAACGCTGCTCCTGAGTTGCCGTTCTACTACTATCATATCCCTGCGTTCAACGGCGCATTCCTGCCGATGGTAGACCTCTTGAAGGCTGTCGACGGACGCATCAAGAACTTCGCAGGCATCAAGTACACTTACGAGGCGCTCTACGAGTACAACCAGTGCCGTCTCTACGGTGGTGGCAAGTTCGACATGCTCCACGGACAGGACGAGACAATCCTCCCGAGCCTTGCTCAGGGCGGTGCTCGTGGCGGCATCGGTGGCACAACCAACTACAACGGTCGTGAGCTTGTGGGCATCATCGACGCATGGAACCGCGGCGACCTCGAGACCGCTCGTGAGAAGCAGAACTTCTCACAGGAGGTTATCAACGTCATCTGCCACTTCCGCGGTAACATCGTGGGCGGAAAGCGCATCATGAAGCTCCTCGGTTTCGACCTCGGACCTAACCGTGTGCCGTTCCGCAACATGACTGATGAGGAAGAGGCTCAGATGAAGAAGGAACTTGAAGAGATTGGATTCTTCGAGCGTGCCAACCAGTTCTAATGTCAACCCGTCAACATAACAACATATCACCTTTAAGAAAATGAATGTAAAGGAATATATCAAGTCGTGGGCTGAGTCTTACAAGAAAGACCTGACCGAGAATATCATGCCGTTCTGGATGGAGTACGGCTTAGACCGCGAGAACGGTGGCGTGTACACATGCGTCAACCGCGACGGATCGCTGATGGACACAACAAAGTCGGTGTGGTTTCAGGGCCGCTTCGCCTTCATTTGCTCATTCGCTTATAACAATGTAGAGAAGAACCAGGAGTGGCTCGACGCTGCCAAGTCTACACTCGAGTTCATCGAGAAACACTGCTTCGACGAGCAGGGACATATGTACTTCTCTGTGACTGCTGAGGGCAAACCACTGCGCAAGCGTCGCTACGTGTTCTCGGAGACTTTCGCCGCAATCGCGATGTCTGAGTACGCTCTCGCTACTGGCGACCAGCACTGGGCAAAGCGCGCCATTCAGGTGTTTGAAGACACACAGCGCTTCCTCGCTACACCGGGCTTCCTGCCAGCTAAGTTCGAGGCTGACGTGAAGTTGCAGGGTCATAGCATCGTCATGATTCTCATCAACGTAGGCTCTTGCATCCGCAAGGTGGTGGACGATCCGAAGCTCACTCAGCAGATTGATGAGTCGATTGAGAAGTTGAAGAAGTACTTCATCCATCCGGAGTTCAAGTGCTTGCTTGAAACAGTTGGCGAGAATGGCGAGTTCATCGACACCAACATGACTCGCACCATCAACCCTGGCCACTGCATCGAGACCTCTTGGTTCATCATGGAGGAGGCTAAGCTGCGCGGCTGGGACAAGCCGATGTTCGACCTGGCTCTGCAGGTGTTCGACTGGTCATGGGACTGGGGCTGGGACAAGCAGTACGGCGGCATCATCAACTTCCGCGACTGCAAGAACCTGCCATCGCAGGACTACTCGCAGGACATGAAGTTCTGGTGGCCGCAGTGCGAGACCATCATCGCTTCGCTCTACGCTTACCTCGGAACGGACGACGAGAAGTATCTCTACCGTCACGAGCGCATCAGCGAGTGGACATACGCCCACTTCCCCGATGCTGAGTACGGCGAGTGGTACGGCTATCTGCATCGCGACGGAACGGTGGCACAGCCGGCTAAGGGCAACCTCTACAAGGGTCCGTTCCACATTCCGCGTATGATGATCAAGGGCTACATGCTCTGTCAGGAGATATTGAAAAAGCTCGAAGCATAATCATAGGAGGGTATGGCATCCTGCCATACCCACGCACCCACTAAGTTGTCTTAGAGTAGGGTGCCACGCACCAACTTAATTGTATTAGAGTAGGGCGTGTCAAAATAGAAAATACAATATTCTATTTTGGCACATCCTCCCTTTAATTTCTATTTTTTATGAACCGACTCCTGTCCTTATTCCTTTTTCTTTCCGCTACACTGCCTCTCTCTGCGCAGCACGTGCATAGCGTTGTTGGCTTTCCCTCTGCCGAACCAGGTTATTCGCTCGGTGTGTCGGCATGTTATGCTGGTCATATAGGTGATTATCTCGTTATGGCTGGCGGTTGCAACTTCCCCGAAGCAGGCAAGCCGAAGAGGTATTACGCTGGTGTATATGCAGCACGCATAGACCGCGAGACACTGCAATGGCGCTTGGTGGGGTTCCTGCCCGAGCCGGCTGCGTATGGCGCAACGGTTGCGAGTGGCGACAGTCTGCTCTTCATCGGTGGCAACAACAACGACCACTCGCTTGCCTCGGTTTATAGTGTACGCTTGAACGCTGCCGGCACCGGTATTGCGCTTAATCGTCTTGCAGACCTGTCTGCTACGGCGGACAACATGGCTGTGGCACTCGCCGGAACAGACGTATTCGTTGTTGGTGGCAATCAGAATGGCAAGCCGTCTGCCAATGTTCTGCGCTATCAGCTCGACTCAAACGTCACCAACCAAGGCGCAAACTCGATTGCTCAAGCATCTAACAACACTGCGTTTGTCACTCTCCGCGTCCCGGGTGCGCCACGTGTGCAGCCCGTAGTCGTTGCTTATAATAATAAGGTGTATGTTTGGGGAGGTTTCTATGTCGATGGCGAGCAAAGCAAGGTACACACCGATGGCTATGTCTACGACATACGTACGAAGGAGTGGGGCGTTCTGTCTGCTCCGCGCTCTGCTGATGGCGAGGAGATGACACTTTCGGGCGGTATTGCGTGGGCGGACGCCAATCGGTTGTACGCCACAGGCGGCGTGAACCGCACGATATTTCTCGATGCAATCAGCGGTAAATATGAGTGTGTGAAGAAAGACGATTACCTCAAGCAGCCAATCGACTGGTATAAATTCAGTGGTAATCTTTATGTCTTTGATGCTGTCGCAGGGCAATGGCTCACCACGACATTCGCCAGTCAGGCTCTCGCACGAGCTGGGGCACAGGCTGTGCCCACACGGCTCGGCGTTTATTATATCGGTGGCGAGCTGAAGCCTGCACTACGCACACCGCAGATTGTATTAGTTGAGAAATGAGAATTTTATTTAGTTGTATCCAAACTTACTGATATCCTCTTCGTTCGAGTTTGCTTGCTCCGCCAACTTGCGCATGTGCTGCTCGTAAGCCTGCGCCAGTCCGCCCGTACTTGTCTCCTTGTAGAGCGACGGCAGGTCGTGGCCGGTCTGTTTCATTACCTTCACCACGCGGTCGAACGACACGCTGTGTGTTCCGTCGGAGAACGACGCATAGAGGTTGGCATCAAGAGCGCGAGTAGCGGCGAAAGCGTTGCGCTCGATACACGGTATCTGTACCAATCCGCACACTGGGTCGCACGTCATGCCGAGGTGATGCTCCAGTCCCATTTCGGCTGCATATTCTATCTGCGACGGACTGCCACCGAACAGCTGGCATGCAGCTGCAGAAGCCATGGCGCACGCTACGCCCACCTCGCCCTGACAGCCTACATCGGCACCCGAGATTGAGGCGTTCTGCTTCACCACGTTGCCGAAGATTCCGGCTGTAGCGAGAGCGTGCAGTATGCGTGTGTCGCTGAACTTGTGTCCCTTTGCAAGGTGGTAGAGCACGGCAGGCAATACGCCACACGAACCGCAGGTGGGGGCGGTGACGATGGTGCCGCCCGATGCGTTCTCCTCGCTCACCGACAGGGCGTAGGCGTAAACCAAAGCGCGCGACTGCAGCGACTGCTTGTAGCCGCTCGCCTTTACGTAGTAGATTGGACCCTTGCGTGGCAGCTTCAGCGGACCGGGCAGTGCGCCTTCGTGGTCGATGCCGCGTTCTACAGACTCCTGCATGGCGCGCCAAACCTCCATCAGATACTCCCAGATGTCCTCGTCCTCGCACTCGTCAACGTACTCCCAATAGCCGCGTCCGTGATTCTCGCACCACTGCTGTATCTCGTGCAGCGTGTTCTTCTGATACACCTCGCGCTTGTTGTTGAACCAGCGGCTCTTCTCGCCTTCCGACAGTGCGCCGCCGCCTACGCTGTAGCATATCCACTCGTTCATGCGGTTGCCTTCGGCGTCGAACGCTACGAACTTCATGCCGTTCGGGTGATAGGGCAGGAACACCTTAGGCTGCCACACGATGCTCAGCGGAGCGATGGGGCGCAGCACTTCGTCGATTGCTACGTCTGTCATGTGACCTCTGCCCGTTGCTGCCAGGCTGCCGTATAGTGTCACCTCGAACGATTTTGCGTCCTTGTTGTGCGCAGCGAAGGTCTGTGCAGCCTTCTGCGGTCCCATTGTGTGACTGCTCGACGGGCCTTTGCCTATTCTGTATAATTCTTTTAACGATTTCATAGTTGTATGTGAGTCTTAGGATAAAAACAAGTTGATATATTGTTGCTTACAAAGTTACGATATTTTATTGATAGTCACAAAGCAAAGCCTTGCTTGTTCGGTTCAAATTACGCTTTATTAATTTGAAACATGTTAAATATGTGTTAAATGCAGCGTCCGCATATTTAGAATTTCCCTTTCTTGCGTTATTGTTTATAGAAAGGGTAGGGCGCTGAGGCCTTCTTTCAGCACTTACCTATACATATATATAATGTGCAACTTAAATAGATAGGAGATAATCTTATGAGAAAGTTTGTTTTGATGTTGACGGCTGCGATGCTCATGCTTACGACGTCGTTGTATGCAACAGAGAGGAGCGAGAAGAAGCTTAGCGTGAAACCTTTCAGCGTGATAAACGTTGTCGGTTCGCTTGAGGTAGTGTACGAGCAGGGTAGTACGTATGAAGTGAGCCTTGTGGGCGATGCCGCAGCATTCGACCGGATACGCGTAGGGAGCAATGGTTCGGATCTGAACATCTCAAAGTACGGCAAGGTCATTGGCAATGTGTATGTCGAAACTTCCGATTCGTCGGACAAGCGCAGCGTTGTTGTGCACGTAAAAGCACCGGACGTGAGAGTGTTCAATATGAGTGGCAGCGGACATATTGTTGTTGGCAAGATGAAGTCGACGGCTGTCACGTTCAATCAGGCAGGTTCGGGCAAGATTGCCGTGAGCCAGGTAGTAGCCAGCCATGCCAACTTTAACAACGCAGGCTCGGGCACTATCTTTGTCGACGATGTGAAGGCTGATTATGTAGGACTGACGATGGCTGGTTCGGGCACAATCAACTGCCGAACAAGCAAGGCTGCCAATCTTAATTGTACGCTTACCGGCTCTGGTCGCATCTCTGTTTCGGGTAAAGCCGGCAACTATAAAAACTATGTCTTAGGTTCGGGCAAGATAAACGACAGTATGTTGAAGTACGATAAACTGCTCAACATGGGCAGTAATGTGAACGTAACAGGCGATACTTACAATTCGTGCAGACAGAACACACCCGATGGTGTCATCAACGCCCGTCCGTAATGCGTGTCACGCCAGCGTTAAGGCGTGTAACAATAGAATAAAGCTAACGAATACCCGACTACCGTGAACCAAATACAGTTTGAACAGATGTCGCCGCAACTGCGCACTATAGCTCAAGGCTATGCCCGCCGCTATCTTGCGCGTGCTGATGATGCGGACGATGCGGCAAGCGACGCGATGCTTAGGCTTTGGGCTGTGCACGACTCTCTCCGCGACACAGCCCATGCCGCTCGCCTTGCGGCTGTCATTGCTCGCAATGTGGCTATCGACATGTTGCGACGGCAGCGCCCGACAAGCATCAGCGGCGATGAGGCGCACACGTCCTGGCTTTTGCAGCAGGAGTCGGACTACAATACTCCAGAGAGTCAGCTCGAATGGAAAGAGGACGAGCAATGGCTGCGTCAGCGCATAGAGCAGTTGCCGCCGCGCGAGATGCAGGTGATGCGACTGCGTCAGACCGAGCACCGTACCAATGAGCAGATTGCCGCCATATTAGGCATCAGCAAGGATTCGGTGGCGACGATGCTCTCGTCGGCACGACGAAAACTATTCAATCAGATAAAGGAAAGGAACAGAACATGACAGACCGACAAATAATATCACTTCTGAAGCGCTACATGGACGGCACCACTACCGTTGAGGAGGAGACCGCATTGACGGAGTTCTTCTGCACGGCTACCGACGCCGACCGACCTGACGCTATATCTTCCGCCGACTGGAGCGCGTATCGCGAGATGTTCTGTATGTTCGCTCCAGAAAGGGCTGAGAAAGACCTGCAGAATGAGGCTGCAGCTCCGGCTGTGCAGCGCTTCACGCTGCGCAACACTCTGCTTTGGGTGGCATCGGCTGCTGCCGTTGCTGTGCTTGTGGTCGCTGTTTCGGAGTTGCTTCCCGACAATACGCCGTCTGGTCAGTCGTCGGGCGCGCCGTTGGCTCAGCAAGCGGCTCGCCTTGTGCCTGCTGATTCTGTCGCCGACAGCATTTCCGCCGAACAACCGCAGCGTATTCTCGCCGACAGCGTGAAGCAGCAGCCCGAGAAACGGCGTTTGCACAAGTCTCTTCGCCCTTACTGGCAGCCACGTCCGCCGAAGGTGTATGTGGCTGAGGCTGACAGGAGCGCATCCACCCGTGCCGACTCCACCGATATAGAGGAGGCTGTGCGCCAAGCCGACATCCTGCTTCATGCTATAAATGCCAACCAGTCGGCAGAGATCAATCAGCTCGAGCTTCAGGCTATGGAACTGTTCGAGGCTGACGACGCTGAGGCTGACGAGTACGAGCCGGAAGCCACGGGCAACAGTATACAGCAATAATTTCTAATAAAGAGAACATAACAACAATCCTGTAAATATATTACGTATGAGACAGATTTTAATAATGGCAATATTCTTAGTGCAGGCGTTTGCGGCTTCTGCGCAGAGTAATATCGAAAAGGTGTTCAAGATTGTGCTGAACAATCCTTCTACCGAAGTGCTGTCCAGCTCCGACTATAATGTCGTTTGCGCCGATAGTGGCGTGAGCTATTGCAAGTTCACCGAGTTCACCGTTCCTGCGAAAAAGAAGAAACTCCTCGCACAGATAGAGAAGGAACTGCTACAGGCGAAGTCCGACGCCTACAATGTGTTCATCAAGAAGCCGGGCAGCAGCTCGCTCGCCAGCAACCGTCTGTACGACTATGGAGCCAACAACGAATACAGCGTAGAGCTGGGTGCTCACAAATCGCACGTCTACTACGGTCTGTGCTTCAAGGATGCCGCCGACTCCATGCGCCGTCACGCCTATCTGGCTGTATGGTTCAAGGATAGCCGCAAGTATCATTGCTACTACTATCACATCTACGGCGTGATGCCGGCTCGTTTTAAGGAGTTCAAGTCGGGCGTCAGAGACGCACTGAAGTCGCTTAATAAGGGCACCTCGTTGCGCACGCAGACAGTCCTCGACGACAACGGCGTGACCACAACCACGTACGACAACGACGGCAATGTGCGTGTCTTCAATTCGCGCTCGTTTCCTTCGGCTACAAATAACGAGGTGAAGACCGACATCGACTTCATGCTCCAGTTCGGCAATCTGCGCGCTGCCTTCCTCGACGCCATAAAGGATGCCGATGCGAAGACGCTGCAGACGGGCATCGTTGTCAAGATAGCACGTCTGTGCCGAGAACACAGCAAACTGCTCACCGATAACGAGAAGCAAACCTGCATATCCATCATCGACGAGATGAAGAGCACGCTGAAGAAGGTGAACCCCGACACGTTCATGGACGGCGTGCTGCAGGAGGCGCGTATAGCGGTGGCTAAATAAATCTGTGTCGTTGTCCGAATGGACGTATTGTATTGACGTTAATAGAACGTATTGCATTGACGTTAATAGAACGTATTGCATTGACGTTAATAGAACGTATTGCATTGATAAAATAGAAAAAGCGAGTAGCTGAGGCTTCACAACCTCTGCTACTCGCTTTTTTATTGTTTCTGCGTAAGCCGTCGCATTATTGGTACGGCTCATGTCTGTTGTTTATCCGTAGAACAATCGCTTATCCGTAGATAATGTTGCCCTGCTCGTCGCGGTTCTCGTCGAGGAACGACTTGTTGTACTGTGTCATACCGCGTAGCGACATACCCATGCTCGAGAAGCCGCCGTCGTGGAACAAAGTCTGCATCGTCACCTTCTTTGTCAAGTCAGAGAACATCACAACGCAGTAGTCTGCGCACTCGTCTGCACTCGCATTACCCAATGGCGACATACGGTCAGAGAAGTCGTACAGACCGTCGAAGCCCTTGATGCCACTGCCCGCTGTGGTGAACGTAGGCGACTGAGAGATGGTGTTGATGCGCACGCCCTTCTCGCGACCGTAGATGTAGCCGAAGCTGCGAGCGATCGACTCCAACAGCGACTTGGCATCCGCCATATCGTTGTAGCCGAAGAATGTACGGTGAGAAGCCACGTAAGTCAGAGCCAGCACCGAAGCGTTCTCCGACAGAGCGTCGAGCTTCTTGGCTGCCTGAAGCATCTTATGGAACGAAATTGCAGAGATGTCGAGGGTCTTGTTCAAGAAACCATAGTCAAGATCATCGTAAGTACGCTTCTTGCGCATGTTTACACTCATAGCGCACGAGTGCAGCACGAAGTCAATCTTGCCACCCAGAGCCTCCTGTGCCTGCACAAAGAGGTTGGTCAAATCCTCTACAGATGTCGCATCTGCTGGGATAACTACTGCGCCGGTCTTCTTGGCGAGTTCGTCGATTGTACCCATGCGGCAAGCCACCGCAGTATTGGTTAATACAATCTGTGCGCCTTCCTCAACGGCACGTTCTGCTACTTTCCACGCAATAGATGCGTCGTTCAATGCGCCGAAGATGATACCGCGCTTTCCTTTCAGTAAGTTAAAAGACATAATGTTCTATTATTATATAATGTATATTATCCTTGTTAGTGAACTCTAATGGAATATTCTGCACACTTATGCACAATCTTTTTGCCATTTCCGACTGCAAAGGTATAACTTTTTGCACACCCACCAATAAAAGTGTGCAAAAAACTGCATCTTTATCGCAAAATACTTTTGTTTTATGCACAAAATTCTCATAGTGTGCAAGATTTCATCGGCAAATCAACCCCTTTTTCGCACCAATTCCCCCTACACATTATAATATATTCAAGTTTCGCAAGCGAAAGTAGTTAAGAAGTTAAGGAGTTCTCGCCCCCTTCGGTCGCTAAGGAGTTAAGCCATTAGTTGTTTTGCTTGATTTACAGCATTAAAAGCATTTGGCTTCGCTCGGCTTTGCCGCTTGCTTGCAAGAACTTCTTAACTCCTTTAACTACTGAATTCTCTGAACTTGCGAAAGTTCAGTAATATATATAATACAACCTCCCAACTTCCGTTGCCCGAAACCTCAACTTCCGTTGCCCCAAACCTCAACTTCTGTCATCGTGTTCCGTCCGCCGCCCGATCAGATTCCGTCCGCCGTCCGATCAGATTCCGTCCGCCGTCCAATCAGATTCCGTCCGCCGTCCGATTGGATTTCGTACGCCGTCCGCCACACTTCTTATGCTTTTACATCAATCAGCCACAACATATACACCTTTATCCCAAAGCCCTCACAAAACACTACCATTACATCCATACCATCATTTTAGGCATTTAACCCTCGAAAACCGTCCGTTTTCGTTGATTTAAGTCAAATTGAGCCTAAAAACG
>PPYF01219152.1_pt1 | contig 64562 bp, 56 predicted proteins | sample 1559871 | NCBI WGS metagenome assembly PPYF01 (sample SAMN08240021, study PRJNA423297) | Human gut metagenome, whole genome shotgun sequencing project. | reverse complement strand
TATATCACAAGCAGCATTATCAAGCAACATGGCGGGCAGCTTGTTTTAAGCAATTCTAAAAAGACTGGCGGCGCACAGGTTACTATCAAAATTCCATATTAAAAGTAGTGGGCGGTACTGCGGTATCGCTTCTGCACCTTGCGTGCTATAAAACGTAGTCTGCAAAGGAGTTTGAGTAATCCGTTTCAATCTAATAGATAAAAAAGAAACCGACATAAAGCCGGCTTCAAAAGAAAGTAAAATCACAAAACTCCCCGGAAATATGACCGAAGAGTTTTTGTGATTATTTTTCTGGTAATAATTTTCCCATTGTGTTGGCGATGTCTTTTAACTTTTCAACAGAATAGCCTGTATATAAAATAATTTTGTCTAAAGGTTCTTCATTTTCAATCATCATCTGAGCAAGGGAATAGCTTTTTTTATCTTCGCCTAACGCTACAAGACCATTACTAAGATTACACATATTTTGCACCTCGCTTTCAAATTCTTCTGTCATTGCAATATGAAAATCATCGTTTAGACGCTGCTTTTTTTCTTCTGGAGATGTAGAGGGTGAGAAGAGTACATTTAGTAAATCAAGAATCTCCAAATCACTTTCTTTATCAGCATCACCAAGATTTAAAATAACAACTTCCATTAAATCATAACTTTCAGGGGAAGTGTAGGGAGTGCCATGTATGGTATCTTCAACAGTATGATATTTAAAAATACCATTTTTCCGCTTCTTTGCTGGGTCAGGACATATCCATATACTATATACTTTTTGAATTTTCTCATAATGTTCATCAGTAAACACTGTTCCGTATTGTTCAGAAATCATTCGAGCACAATAATAAAATCCTCGTGTTACTAATGGATAACCCGGTGTATCATTTAATTGGATTTCAAGATTTATAATGAGTTGTACAGGCTCATCACTGTCTGGTAGACAGGCTTTGAAACGAATATCATAGTATACAGTCTGTTCATTGATAGAGTTTGCTTCGGTGTTAAGTCCGTCAATTCGTTGGTTGCCATTTAATCGAGTGTTTTTATCGAGGTAATCTTGATGTACAGAGCGTTGTGATATTTCAATGTCTCCTGTTAAGCAGTTATCGCATATAAATTGAACACTATATTGCGAGAATTCTTTTGTACAGGATTTTAGTATCCATGCAATAACAGCGTTATAAGTTAATAGTTTTTTTGCACATTCATCATACTTGGCTCTGTCTGCGGTTAAATCAATAGTATGTGCAATATTTGTTTGTTTTAAAATTACAATCACCTCCGATATACTGATATTATGTAAGTCTATGTTAACATAATTATCTTTAATTCGCTATACTTAATCTCAAGAAAATGTAAATAAATTCCAACAATGTAATAACTAAATTTAAAAATATTAAGTGTATAGTGTAATACTGTCAGGCTTGGGATATATCTGAGGTGTCATTGGAACATAGGAAATATCCTCTTTTTAGCGAAAGTAAATAAATTCAGTGATATATTATAAGCTTGTATACATTATAATCTTACAAAATCTATCAAAAATCTGTTGTTGTTTTTGATGGTTTTATGATACTGGAAATTTGTGAACAGGTTGTGAGCAAAGAATGAAGATAATCTGACGAAAAAAGAAATTGCTGACGTTTTTCTGTAAGAAATAGAATAGGGCAGTAGTATCAAAAGAAACCTATAACGAAATAGTGTCAAAAGTGGACCGTTGGGTTTGGCAAATCATATAAAAGTGAGTGTCAAATCTAACGGTCGTTTTTTGTGATATGGAAAGGAAAAGAATCATGGGAAAGATTTATGGGTATGTGCGAATTTCAACTAAGAAACAAAACATGGAGAGACAGATTCGGAATATTCAAAAAGAGTATCCCGAAGCGGTCATTATAAAAGAAGTGTATACAGGAACAAAGTTTCAAGGCAGAAAGGAATTAAATAAACTAATAAAGCAATTAAAGGCGGGGGATACCGTAGTGTTTGACTCAGTATCAAGAATGAGTCGTGATGCAGAAGAAGGGTTTCAAGTATATCAAGATTTATATAAGAAAGGAATAGAGCTTATTTTCTTAAAAGAGCATCACATTGATACAATGACATATAAAGCGGCTCTGCATAATGGGATTCCGCTTACAGGAACAAATGTGGATTATATTTTAGAAGGAGTTAATAAATATCTGATGTCATTAGCAAAAGAGCAGATAAGGCTTGCGTTCTTACAGTCACAAAAGGAAGTTACGGATTTGCGGCAAAGAACAAAGGAAGGAATTGAGACAGCCCGGATAAATGGCAAGCACATAGGTTTAGCATCGGGAACAAAGCTTGTTACAAAGAGATCCATCGAATGTAAGGAAAAGATTCAGAAATATAGCAGAGATTTTGATGGGATGCTGAGTGATAAAGAGTGTATACAGCTTATTGGAATTGCACGAGGAACGTATTATAAATATAAAAGAGAAATAAAAGACGGAATTTGTTAAAAGTAGATTATGCAATTAAAATTATCATAGCAGGTTGGACAGATGATAGCATAAGAAAACTGATTTTTAATTACATTACAGGGAAGGATGAGGATTGATTCATCCTTCCCTTTTTTCGACTTTTTTTATTTTCCATAGCAACTCCATTAAAGTTGGATTTTAATTATTTAACTTTCTACCGTAAATTCTCAAATCATAATGATACACCATCTTCCTGTAACAAGAGTAACATTCCATTACCATAAGGAGGATATATCCAATGGGAATTATTAAATCAATCGTAACTATCATTATTGTCATTACAGGAAGAAAAGGAGGAAAATAAGATGGCAGCAAATGTAGAAAGTATGTTTTATACAAGAACGGCACCCTGGCATGGATTAGGAGTCAGAGTAGAAGAAGTACTAGGTTCTAAAGAAGCATTGATTCAGGCAGGACTCGACTGGAAAGTAGAGCAGACCGATGTATATGCAGCATCAGGAGAAAGAATTCCAGGATATAAAGCCAATATCCGAGATATTGACCGTAGCGTATTAGGAATCGTGGGTGACAGATATAAGATTGTCCAGAATGAAGAAGCTTTCGCTTTTACAGATGGATTGCTGGGAGAAGGGGTAAAGTACGAAACTGCCGGAAGTCTTGCCGGAGGGAAAATCGTCTGGATGCTTGCAAAACTTCCAGAGAAATACATTATCTCTGGAGAGGCTATTGAACCATATCTAGTGTTCTGCAACTCTCATGATGGTTCAGGTGCAATTCGTGTCGCTATGACACCTGTACGTGTTGTATGCCAGAATACACTTAATCTGGCATTAAAAGGCACAAGTCGTGTATGGTCCGCCAGACATACGGGCAATGTAATGAGTCGTATGGATGAAGCAAGAGAGACATTACAGCTTGCCAATGCCTATATGTCACAATTAGGACGGTCTATTAATGAATTACAGGCTAAGAAGCTTACGGATAAGAAAGTACTTGCTATGATTGATTCTCTGTATCCAGTCAGCGAGGATTTAAGCGAGATGCAGAAGAAAAATAATTTAAAACAGCAAGAGACATTAAAAGCCTGCTATTTTGATGCACCTGATCTGCAGGGAGTAGGAAAGAATGGGTATCGCTTTATTAATGCGGTATCCGATATGGCTTATCATGGTAAACCATTACGTCAGACAAAGAACTATAATGAGAATTTATTCAGGAAAACGATTGACGGTCTGCCAGTCTTAGATAAGACATATCAGATGGTGTTATCGGCATAAAGGGAGGGAATAAAGTTGAATCCAGTAAAAGATGTAGTTGAATGGAAAATTCTTTCAGAGATGAAAAAGTACAGACAATCAAATAGTTTTGCAGCCACTACAACCGGCTGTGATACTGGAGATACAGAAAACACAGGACATCCGGTCTATGAAATTTTCTGTATCATTTTAAAGAAATTTGACCCAGTACTCTTAGAAAAGTTATTAGGGGTAGCAGACCTGTTTGAATACTTAAAGCAGTTATGGAACAAGACAGAGAAAACAGAAGAAAAGAAAGGTAAGGAAAGATAATGAAAACATTAGAACAGGAAGTATTAAAGAAAATTGCAAAAAAGAGTTTATTTGTAAAGCTGGTTAATACAGAAAGAAATGAGTCATTAGTAGAGCAGTCCATATCAAAAGAATTTTTAGATCTTTCCGCAGTCGTAAGAGTTGTTCTGAAAATGGATAAAGAAGGAATGGCTTCAATGGCATTATCAAAAGGGGATGCTGAAATCTTAGGTATGACCGAAGAAGAAATTTATGCTGCGGCATTGGCAAATACATTAAGACTTTTCCCACCTAAATTAATGAATTTAGGGCGATATATAGAAATGAGTATTGGAGCAAAGCTTCCACTGGGAGAAGATGAAGTAACAACATATATCCTTACCAATCAAAAGGAAGTGGATGGAGCGATCTATTTTATGAATCCAGAAGTAGTTGGAGCCATTGCCGAGGCATTAGAAGATGATTTATATATCCTTCCATCTTCCGTAAATGAGGTTCTTCTTGTAAGAGCAAGTGAACTGGAAGACGGAGTTGATAAACTGAAAGAAATGGTTCGAGATGCCAATGAAACCGTTGTGGCTGAAAAAGATATTTTAAGTTATAACGTATATCATTATGACAAAGAACATGGCATTACCATTGCAGCATAAAGGAAGGGGCAGTTAAAAATGAAATACGATATTGTGTGTTCCACGAAAAATTTATCAACAGAAGAATGGCTGAAAATAAGAACGCTTGGAATAGGCGGCAGTGATGCAGGTATCATTGCCGGATGTAATCCTTACCGCAGCATCTTTGAGTTATGGCAGGAGAAACGTGGGGAGATTCCAGTAAGGGAAGAAGAATCCGAAGTAACGCATTTCGGTAAGGTTCTTGAAGATGTCGTAAGAAAGGAGTTCATCCAGCGTACAGGTTTAATGGTAAGAAAGAAAAATTCCATTCTTAGAAGCAAAGAATATCCTTTTATGATTGCAGATTTAGATGGTGTCGTCAATGAGTTTGACGGCACTTATTCTATTTTTGAAGCAAAGACCGCTATTGAATTTAAAAATAATGACTGGAAGAATGGAGAGATTCCTAAAGCCTATCAGTTACAGGTTCAGCACTATCTGGCAGTCACAGGTTTTCAGAAAGCCTACATTGCTGTATTGGTAGGCGGCAATAAATTCTATTGGACGGAAATATACCGGGATGAACAGCTTATCAAGATGCTGGTAAGCATGGAATCCCACTTCTGGCATTGTGTTAAGACTGGGGAAGAACCGGATGTGGATGCATCTAAAGCCACAAGTCTTTATTTGGGAGCAAAATATAGTAATCCAAAGGTTGGTTCTATCATTGATTTGGATGAGCAGATGCTTTCAGCCATCGAAAAATATGAGCAGATAAAAGTAGAGTTAGATTCATTAACAGAGCAGAAACAGCTTATTGAGAATCAGTTGAAATCTGCATTAGCAGAAAATGAAGCAGGCAGAGTAGGAGGACACATCATAAAGTGGAAACCAATAGTTCAGACTAGAATTGATTCTAATAAACTCAAAAAAGAACACAAAGAGATTTACGATGCCTGTAAAAAGGAAGTAAGCTATCGTAAGTTTTCAGTAGCATAATAATAAAAATATAGTGAGAGGGTATCTATAATGGTATCCTCTCTTTTTTGGAGGTATAAAATGAAGAAGATTCGGGAATTAAGAGCAGATGAGATTGAAGTTCGTGTAGGTGTTGTTAGGAAAAACGGTATATCATTATTGCTGTACAAAGATGCACGTTGTGATATGAATATATTAGATGAAACATTCGGAATCGCGGGTTGGCAACGGAAACATGAACTGATAAACGGGGCATTATTCTGTACGGTTAGCATCAAAGACGAGAATGGAGAATGGATTTATAAACAGGATGTAGGAGTAGAGTCTTACACAGAAGCAGTAAAAGGAGCAGCATCAGATTCTTTTAAACGTGCCTGTTTTAATATCGGCATAGGCAGGGAACTTTATACCGCCCCGTTTATCTGGATTCCGTCAGATAAAGTAAGTATTGCAGAGGGCAATGGAAAGTTAAAAGTAAGAGATTCTTTTAATGTGTCATACATTTCCTATGATGAAAATGGGAAAGTCATTAAAAGTCTGGAAATCCGCAATCAAAAGAATGAGATTGTATGTCAGTTTAACATGGGGAATAAAGTTTCTAAACAGGCTTCTCAAACGGCAAATAAAAACCAGATTTCCGATTACCGTATGGGAAAACTGTATGATGAAATGAAACGTACCGGTGTGACAGAACAGCAGATTGTAGAACGCTTTCATGTATCTTTGGCGAATTTAACAGAGAGGGATTATAAGAAGATAATGAGTGCGTTAAAGAATACAGATACAAGAGCAGCATAAGAAAGGAGATTGTCATGGAGAAAAACAAGTTTATTGAAGAGCTATTCTATGAATTATCGTGTCAGTTAGGTAAAGAATTTGAAATGAAACAGAAGCGTGTCTGGAAGAATAACGGTGTATCTTATGAAGGATTGGTTATTGAAAAGCTGGAAGAGGAGTTATCGCCTGTTGTTTCTTTAGATAGGTGCTATGAAGATTTTCAGGCAGGAATCAGTGTGCAGGAGATTAGCGAGCAGGTTTTAAAAGAGTACCGCAGGACAGCGGGGAACATTTCGTTATTAAGTCAGCAGGATATATGGAGTTATGAGCGGATTAAAGACCGGCTCTATGTAGAGATGGTAAACAAAGAATGGAACGAGCAGTACTTGGAGCATAAATACTATGTTCCATTTCTTGATTTAGCGGTCGTGTATTACATAGATACACAGCCAGATTACAAAGAGGCTCCGTCACATCGAGGGACTGCGGTAACAAAGGACATTTTTAAAATCTGGTCGGTAGAGCCGGAAGTAATATGGAAACAGGTTTTAGAAAACATGGGAAAAGAAAGCCTGTTTTTGATGCTGATCGTGACAGAGGAAGAAAATTCACTTATGACTTTGGAAGATGTTTTGCAGAAAAATCAAGGAGCATTAGCCTTATTACAAAAGAGTGTCTTAGATGAAGCAAAGAAAAAGATTGGAGAGTCATTTTATATGCTGCCTGTTTCAATTTTTGAGTTAATGATAGTTCCCGAAAGTCAGGCAGATGAAGTGGAGGAGATGAAAAAAGCAATTATTGAATCTAATAAAGAACTGCCAGCGGAATACCTTCTTTCAAATAGTGTGTATTATTATGGAGACAAAGGAGAGGCAGAGGTAGCAGGATAGATATTTTGGTAATTCATATGTAATAAAAAACGGAAGAAAGCAAGATGTTTCTTCCGTTTTTTATTTAGACTCTTTTTTTGAAGAGTAGATTTTATGGAACATCTGTATATACTGCTTAAATAAATCTAATTCTGCATCTGTTCCAGACTGCAAAGAATGGATCAAAGAATCCGGAAACAAGTCAATATATTTATTGGAAGAACGGCGACCAAGAATAAGATAGTCAAGGGTGACATGGAATAAATCGGCAACTTCAATAAGCTTTTCGATAGATAAGCGGGCATTACCACATTCGATCGCACTACAATGTCTGACGGAAATATTTAACTTTTCCGCAAGCATTGCCTGAGTCATATGATTTTCCTTACGAAGTTTAGCGATTCGCTCACCCATTAACTTATTTAAATTCTCCATTCTCTCATCCTCCTTTTTTTGAAATCATATAACTATTATATCGACTTGAAAGAATAGAGAAAATGAATTAACACAAGGGATAATATAGAATAAATATATCTATAAAATTAAAAAAATAATAAGTGAAATGAATAAATGGTTCTTGATAGTAGAATTAAAAGGTGTATAATGTAAAATGTAATATACAAAGAGACCTACATAATATACAAAGGAATTTGGGTGATTTATATGTTTGAAAGCAAGCAAAATAAACGAAATTCTAAGAAGAAAAGTTTTTTTTCTTCTGATAAAAAGGCTGGATTAAATATTGGTGGGGGGGTATCCGCTGGAAAGCAGGCTTATGAAACTTCTGTTGCTAAAAGAGCTATTCAAAGAGCCGGAAAAAATAAAAACTTACATGGATATGTAAATGAAATTTTAACTGTAGACAAGCATAATCTTAATCCAGTCCATATGATAAAAGGTGAGAAAGCATTTTTAACCAAATCTCCAACAGCAGTTAGAGATGATGTTATTGTGAAAGCGACGAAAACTGGAAAAGTCATAAAAAGAATGCAGTTAAAAGATACTACCAGTAAATCTGGTATTCGTGATACTGCCAAAAAAGTAAAAAATCATCATTATAAGGGTACGATTTTGATGGGAACAAAAGAAACTGCCAAAAAGTATGCAGAGAAGGCATCAAAAGACCCTAGTATTAAACAAAAAATGCATTCAAATGGAATTTCTAGTGACTATACAAAATTAATTGCTGAGAAATTTGCTGGAACAAATGCCAAAGGAACAGGTAAACGCATTGCGAAGGAATCAGCTAAAACTGGGCTTGGAGGAGCTACATTTACTGCTGGAATAGAAGCTGTTAAAGCAGGATTAGATATAAAAAATGGAAAAAAGGATGTAAAAAGTGCAGTTGGTACTGTAATTAATGAAACAGCAATCAGTGCAGCGTCAGCAATCACTGGAGATGCACTTGGTGGTGCGGCTGCTATGGCGGCATCAACATTAGTTGGGGGACCCGTTACACCAATTGTTGGAGCTGTTGGTATTGCCGCAGGAGCAGGAGCTAGTAAGATTACTGATAAAGCGATAAGAACAGGAGAATCTGTAACTTTGAATAAGTACAATTCTGGAAAGAAGAAAAGTAAGAAAAAGAAGCGTAGATGAGTAAAGAAACGTACGAGGAGATAAATATGAATAGTGAAAATTTATTTGAAATTTTTTTAAATGGAATTAGTAATATTAGGGGAGTAGCAATAGACCGTGAAGAGTTTTTATGCTCAGTTTTTAAAAAGTATAGAGGTGCAAAATATGAAGGACAAGAAGATGATAAAGAAGCACCAACAGTTTTGCAGTGTATCATTTCTGTTGGTCCTCCACAGGCGGGGATTAGTAAAGCGGACTTAGATGAGATTGCGGATAAGATTATTAAAAGAAGTAGATATATGACAACAGGAGTTTCTTTTTTAGCAGGAATGCCCGGTGGATTAGCAATGGCAGCAACTTTACCAGCGGATGTATTACAGTTTTATCTGCAAGCATTTATTCTTCTTCAAAAACTCATGTATTTGTATGGTCAGTGGAATGAAGATTTCTTTGATGCTGTGGGAGATATGAGTGAAGATGCAAAAAATGCAACGATTGTGTATATAGGTTATATGCTGGGAGTTGAAGCAGCTACAAAGGTTGTAGGTAATATTGTGGCTAAGGCAACTTCTAAAGGATTTATTATCAGGACATTGATAAAAAATTCTCTGGGACGGGGATTAGCTATTAAAATAGTTCGAGCAATAGGTATTAAATCTTCGGCAAAAGTTGTTAGTGCAGGAAGCAAGGCGATACCTGTTGTTGGTGCTTTTGTATCTGGTGGAGTTACTTATATATCATTTGGTCCAATGGCAAAGCGTTTAAAGAGCAGTCTTTCTAAGATGATATAGAAATAATTTTATATGAGGAAGAGTAAATGAAGAAGAAAAAAGGTATATTTGGAAATAAATCGTCTTTATCAAATAAAAATCAAAAGAAGAAAAATATAGGAGAAAATGATATATTAAAAAAATTACGACAGGAAAGTCCTTTCCCTAATCCTTTTCCCGTCGTATTAAATGATAAAATGCCAACCGCTCCGTCAGGAAAAAAAGGAAACGGTACAAATATTAATATAAATATATCTATCTCAAAGAAATTGAAAGGAAAATAATTGTATAATGATAAAAAAGTATTCAGAAAAATTTTTTCTGAGTACTTTTTTACTATATATCTAAAAATGTATCATAAACTAAAACAGAATGATAAAAACATATATAAACTAATTTTAATAAAGATTGTATGGAGGTGGGGATTTGTGTATGAATGCATTCCAGAGGTAATGACATTTAAAGAATGTCAAAATATTCTAAAAGTCGGAAAAAATACTTTACTTGATTTGATACATACAGAACAGATACAGGCGTTCAAAATAGGAAATCGTTGGAAGATACCGAAGCAGTCTGTTATTGAGTTTATTCAGTATAGATAATGAAAATAATAAATACAGCATAGAGCAAAATCTCTATGCTGTATTTTTGTTGCTAAAACAATAGATTAATCATAATTTTCGTCGGTGTCCAGCTCTTGGGCATCGGCATCTTTTAAGTAATTATCTAAACAAAAAGTTGCCTGATTACACGGAAAGTTTGAAAAAAGATAGACACTACTATCTGTACGGAGTAATCGGGAACGTCCTACAGCCTGCTCTAATTCAGAGGAGATTAGATAAAATTGAATACGCTGTAAGCTTATATTCTTGTATGCCATCATTAAAAATTGGTATCCTTTATAACTAACTTTTCGATTTTTTAGGGAACCGTGTTCTGATATACCGATAGAAAAGGCAATCAACTGATATAGATAGGAAGGAAAATGTGGAGTTCCAATAATTACTCCATTTTTTCCAGAATAATAATCTGTACCAGTAAGGTTTCCAAAATGTAAGGTGTGTTCCAGAGGAATATCATTTTCATATTTCTTGAAAGTGATGCCATAATATACATTGTCTGTGTTGGTTATTATTTTTTTGAATAACGCAGAAACAGTAGGACAATGTAGCGTGTTTTTTTCTATAAAATCGTTTATCGTTTTTCTGCTCATAGAATAACAAGGATATTGAATTAAGTTTCCTTTATAGGCAGCTTGTTCAATTTCATGATAAACTATTTTTCTTTCAGGAAAAAACAAGTTATAGATTGTTTCATCTAATGTTGCGGATAGAATAATCATCTTACATTTAGGAAGTTGAACTGGAGCAAGATATTTAATACAATCTTTCTGTTTCATATAGCAGTCAGCTTTTGCAAAATCAATGAGGTTATCTGTGGTTTTACAATTCTTGAGTGTTCCCATATCAAGTTTTAGTGAATAGCGATTTCTGTTACGGCAGCATTTATTATCTTTTAATTTTAATAGTTCTTCAATCTCTATTTGTTTTTCTGGAGAAAATACGTTTGCTTTTAAAGCTTTTTTGAGAGAAGAAATTTGAACAGAGCCAGTACGAGTAAGCATAGTATATAAAATATCTTCATCTATTAATACTTCAAAATTTTTTAATACTCGATTAGGGAGTGTTAAAAAACGGGCATGGGTCATAATAACGCATTTTGAAGAATGAGCTAATGCTGTCTCTGGATGGAGATAATTCATAAATATGGAATTATCTTTTGAATTATGAGCATATGTTTTTATGCTTTCTAAGGCATCATTAATGAATCCCATACTATAGTTCTTTTCAATAGTTTGACGAAGTTCTGGTGGTAAAGGTAAATCCTCGAAAGAGGGAATTTCAAGTACTTTATCTTGACCAATTTTTTGTACGAGTTCGCTCTTTAGATTGTTTGTAGGTACCGCAATCAAGAATGGCTTTTTGCGGGGTCTTGATTTTATTAACTTAACATAGATTGTCGTTTTGCCTATTCCGGTTTGCCCCGGAATTAAATGTATATTTGTGGTATTTTTTCTGAGTGCAGCATTTAGTTCAGAAGATACCTGTGCTACGCTTTCATCTACAGAAATAAAGCTTTGTTTATTGAAATATGTAATTTGTTTTCTTCCACGCAATGTTTCTAATAAATTTGTTTTATGATTACAGGTATCCTTATATTTACAATCGTTACATCCAGTGGGATTATAATTTTGTCTTTTCATATAATTAAAATAGCCTTTCCATTTGGATATATCGGTATCAGGATAATACTTGTTCAACGTATCCAAGAATTTCTTTTGGTATCCAGTTAAAAAACGAATATTTGTAGCTAATGAAAATCGTGTATCGTGGTCCAGTGGTTCCCCATTAATAAAATCTCTCCATAGTCTACAGCAATTACAAATTTTATCATTGGATACTTTTTCCATTATAGTAATAGCTGATTTTTTGCGTATACGCTGTGAAGAAGACTCTTTTTTTACTGCTTCTTCTTGTAATTCATAAAATATGATTTTTGAAGAAATATTTGGAATGTATAATTCATATTTAATATTGCTTCCTATTTTTTCTTCATTTGTATTAGGGTCTGTTGAAATACACCCTCTTTGAGTATTGTATTCGTAAATATCAAAATGATTGTTATGTATATTAAGTTTATAATTACGAGCAAATAATTTTAAGTTTCTGGAAAAATTCCTTGAATCATGTATATAAAGGAACTTTTCGAATTCTTGTATTAAATTATACACATTGAATGCATTTTCTCCAGTTTCTTCTATGACTTCGTGAAATTCTATTAATCCTTTTCCACCGTAAAATAATCTAGCAGTTTCAAAACAGTGTTTATCTGCTTCCGGAAACATTTTTTTCAACATTTTTAAAATCATATCGGCTAACCATTTTTCTGTAATTGGAACGATATGACATAAGATAATCCTATACTTTGGATGTTCTGGAGTAGAACTGAATGTATGATAAGAGAAAACGATAGGAAGATGATATTCCATTAATTTCTTTTTAATTTTTTCATAATCTGGTTCGTCGTCAAAATCTATTCCGAATAATTGACATTGTTCAAAATTTTCTTGTTTACTTGCCAGTCCTTCGAATGTTGCAGGGAGAAATGAGTGTCCATGATTCCCTATGCGTTCAGCAATGGTTTTAATATCGTAATAATCTTCTTCTTTGGGCAACCTTTTTTTCATAAAAGCAGTTTGCCTATTGGTTGGTTTACATTGAAATGCTGTTTTATCGAGAGATATTTTAATATCCATAAATAAAAACTCCTTCCTTTAAATTAATTAGGAAGGTGTTTGGAGGATAATTATTTTTTATTATTTTGCTGAGATGGGAGATTTCCCATATTGTGTAGAAAAATAAAAAATATTAAAAGTTTTCTGTAATTCAATAAGAAAAAGAAGTATACTGTAAGTAAGAAAAATGGGGAAGGTGGTTAAATATATGGAGAAACAAAAAGAATGTAAGGTACGATTAAGAGATTGGGCACCACTGATACGAAATAGTTATCAGAAAAAGGTGAATCCAGAAGAAACAGGGAGTGATATAGAGCAAGTAAAAGATATTGACGATAAAAAAGGCTCTAGTGATAAGCATAAGGAATATGTTATAACCCTTTTCAATAATTATTTATCGGCATTGGGTGTCGTTGAATATTCATTTTGTTTTAAGGGAGGAGAAGATAAGGAGGGTAAAAAAATATTAAAAAGTTCCTATGCTTTTTTTGAGGAAGATAAAGAGTTGATTATAGGTTTATTAAATGCAGAGGAAAACGAACCGAAAGAACATATTTCCAAAGGCGAATTTGATAAATGCAGATTGGAGATTCTGGAAGATATTATTCAAAAAATGCAGAAATTGTTTGAAAAATATTATCCTGATAAAGAAGAACTGGAGTATATAAACCAGGTTATGAAAAACACGACTAGGATAGATGTTTTTCGACAAATGGAAGTTATAAAATCACAAATTATGAATATAGAAAACAATATGCTGGAACAAGAGGATGTATATAATTCCGCAGGATTTAGAATAGGAACAGAGGATTATATTTGCTGGAATGATTTTTTTTGTAAAGTATTGGGACTGATTACAAATGAATGTATATCTATCTATAAAGGAATGAACGAATATAGAAGTAATGAATTTGATGAGAAGCTTGCTAGATTATCAGAAGAGGAACATGAAATACTGAACCAATATGTTACTGATAAACAAGATAAGTTGAATGCAATAGGGATTGAAACAAGTCCAGACCAGAAGCCTTATATTTTAAATAAGGATGATGTAAAGAATGCGAAGAAAAAGGAGCAGATGAATAAGATTTTTGAAGAATCTTCAGGTGAAGAAGGCGAAAAGTTATTTAATGATTTGATTTCTGAGCAGTCTAGCAAAGAGATATTGCATAATGTATTTCTACATAAAATAATGAATTTAGAGTGGAAGTTAGCAGAAGTGCGAGTAACTAAAGAAGAAGATAAGGCACTAACAGAAATGATGCAGGTTAATGATGATAATTTAATGAAATTAATAATGGAAAGTATATTTCTCAGTTTAAAAATGTAGTTTAAAAGTTGGTGAGAGACCACTACTAATAACATAAGAAGAATGTTATTAGTAGTGGTCTTTTGTAGTTATGCAGATGAAAATGTAAAAAAATATATATAAACCATAATTTTGACATCCCGACTGAAAAATAATTTTTTGGTCGGGTTAAGTTTAGGAGTGTTTCCGTTTATAATAACAGGCAAGTGAAGAAATCCGGAATTCCACGAAATAGCTTCTTATATTCAAAGAAGTAGCAACTTTAAAATAGAATATCAGATATAAGATAAGAAAGGAAGAAAATAATGAAAGCAACTAAAAATCATTTAAACAGACATATTGATATGATTAAAAAGGAAGTAGAGGAATATAGACATATAGAATCTGGGAGGAAGCCACAGTATTCCTATGATGATTTTGATTCTTGTGTGAGAGAAAATACAGAAAGGCAGAACCAAGATAAACAGCTTATTGCTACATTAATGAGAGATATATCATTTGTTATTGAGGCTTTCGAAGTTTGTCAGGAGAAAAATAAAAAATTAGAGCGAAAGCTCAGTAAGAAAAAAGAACAGTATAGAGGGCTTAAGGCATATATGAAAGAATTAGAGGAAAAGTATGGGGAATTAAGCTATGATTTCGACAAGAAAGAGAGAAAGCATAAGAAACAAGTTGAGAAATTAAATGGAAAATTACAGAAAAAAACTCAGAAAATAAATCGTCAGACAAAGGTTATTTCCAGTAGTAAAAAAACTCGTAAAAAGTTAAAAAATATGCTGAGAAGTGAGCGGTATGAAAATGGAAAAAATCCTTATGACTTTGCACGACAAGGAAGAAGTAGACGAAAAGATATTCCATATTTACCACAGCAACATACAAGTAGTCAAAGGCAGGATATTATAGATGCGGATATGACTAAGTATTCAGAGAAAGAGGTGTATAGATAATGGGGGAAGAATTGAAGTTTGTACCGGGCAAGGGCTTACTTGACGGAGAAGAAGTAGTGGCGGAATTTGATGTCAGAGTTCTTACTATTTATTACTTCATTTCTCAAACGGGAAAGAGAGAGAAGAAAGCTTATGACATAGAGGCTACTACCTTTGATGGAGAAAAGCTGGATGTTCAGAGGGTAAGCAATCTTCAAAATCTTTCGTATTTCGATTTATGGCCTCAGATTATTGATGCTGGGTTAGATAGAAAACAAAAAAAGGGTCTGCTGCTTCGCTTGCAGCAGACCAGTCGAAAGGCGAAGATTGTGAAAAGACTATTGATAGAATCGAATGGATTCTTTGTTTTAGAAGATAAACAGCATATCCTTACATTAGGAGATGTGGTTTTGGAAGATTCTAAAACTGATATCGAAATAGTAACGCCTGAAAACATCATAAGATTAAGATGGAAGCCGCATCATGATCAAATGGTCTTTCCTATATCAGAATGTGCTAAAGGCTATATGAATGTCTGTCCGGGAGTTAGTGAGATACTTTTTTCAGGAATGCTTTTGGCTGCGGCAAAACCATTTTTCATAGAAGCAGGGTATAATCCAGCAGTTTGTATAAATGTTTTTGGAAGGACAGCATCTTATAAGACTTCTTTAGTAAAAGCGATGTTGTATCCTCAAAAACAGGTGGATTTCATAGCAAGTCTGGTTAATGACAGAATACCGAATACAGTACGGAGAATACAAGAATGCTATGGATTTCCCTTTGTTTTGGAAGATTATCACCCAGCAGAGAGCCGAGATAAAAATAATCATCAGATTAATATGATTGATGCGGCAGTACGCTGTATTGAAAATAATAAAGAGAGTGCAGTTGTCTTTGTTACTTCTGAATATTTGGGAGGAGCAGAGAGTCTTCAAGGAAGAACATTACAGGTTGAGATAGAAAAAAGTAAGGTTGATTTGAATATCTTAACAGAATTGCAGAGAAAGAGTCATCTTATGTCCCAGATAGTTTACAGCTTTATTGCCGAATTATTTAAGAATCGAGAGGCGGTAGTAGGGGATATACGGATGGAGTATGAAAGCTTATTAATGAATGGAGAACGACTACGGATTGATGAAAGTGGCGGTTATCTTCAGATTATTGCAAAGCTTTATGAAAAATATGAATGTAATTCTGATATAGGATTCACTTCAAAGTTGCAGGAGGCTCTTATTACCCAGAAAAAACGCCAGCAAGAGAATATGATGAATCTTTCGCTTAGAGAAGATGAAAGGTATATAAAAGCAGTATATGAAGCGTGGCATGATGATTCGATATATTCCTATAAAGATGAGAATAGTTATGAATTTACTAAGACAGAAATTACCTTTAGGGATAGAGCGTGTATATTGACAAAAGCAGCTTTGAAATATGGTTTGGAAAAGCACCTCAATATAAAAGTAAATATGAAAAAAGTTGCCCGCATTTTAGATGAAGAAGACCTTTTGAAACATGATGCTGGAACCTATATGACGAAATATAAAGAGAGAAGAGTGTATTGTATATATATAGACCCATTAAACGCACTGTATGAATGCATTACTGGAAAGCGGTAAGATAATCTGTATAGTAGGACTTCTATATTTATTTATACAGTATTCTTATGAAAGACCAGAAGCTAATAAGAGGTGTATTTACATAAATAATCAAAGTGCTGACGGACTTTCAGATAACTAATGATGTGTCATAAGACAACTTATGATTTCAATACGATGTACAGGAGGTTTTTGTATGAATCAGACAACAAAGCGAAGTAAAGAATTAAAAGAAGTCCATGTAGACAGAAATGCAACAGGAAAGTCTGTTACAGGTATTTCTTTAGAAGCTCCAAAGTATTCCTGCATAGAAACAAAACAGGATGGTGTAAAAGTTATTTTGGAGTTTCCAGAGTTTGATGAGACAAGGGAACGGACAGAGGCAGGATACCATCAAATGGAGATTCAAAAAGAAGTAAATAATGTACTGTCTCATACATTAAGGGAGCAGATTAAAAATCATCAGATTTATCATGTAGAAAGGATTTCCTAAGATGGGCGAGAAAAAGAGGGTGCGGATGTTGCTTCGTGTAAGTTCTAATCAACAGTTGGAGGAAGATGGAGACTTAGGTATCCAGAGACAGTTGGTGAAAGAATTTATCGCACAACATGAGGAATGGCATCTGGATTCAAAGGAATACTTTGAGGGAAGTAATAGTGGATACAGTAATGCCGTAGAGAATCGTGATATTTTACAGCAGGCATTGCGAGATGCACAAAGAAACGAGTATGATATTCTTGCAGTCTATAAGGATGACCGAATCGGTAGAAGAATGTGGGAAATTGGTGCATATGTTATGCAGCTTAAAAGCTATGGTGTGGATATATATACGGTAAAAGACGGCTGTATCTCACCAGAGAGTGATGACATTATGGGGCAGATGATGTTAGCTCTGCGTTATGGCAATGCACAAAAGAGCAGTTCTGATACGGGAATGCGTGTCAAAGATACGGCACAAAAGCTAGTACAGCAGGGGAAGTTTGTCGGGGGGAAGGCTCCGTATGGATATAAATTGGAGCTGTCTGGAGAAATCAGTAAGCATGGCAGAGCATTACACCATCTTGTGATTATTCCCGAAAAGGCAAAGGCAGTAAAACATATATACGAGCTTTCTCTTGATAAAGAGTATGGTTCTTCAAAGATTGCCAGAGAACTGAATCTGGATGAGGAATATAAAGAACTTGCTCCATCTGAGGTATGGAGAGGTGGAACGGTAACCAGCATTTTAACGAATCCGATTTATGCAGGTTATACAGCTTATAAACGTAGAGAAAAGAAAGAAAACGGAAAAAGTAAGCGGTTAGATAGTTCTGAATGGATTCTCTCGGAAGAACCAAATCCAGAGATACAGATTATTAGTCCTGATGACTGGAATCTGGTTCAGATAAAAAGAAAGCAGAGAGGGATGAAGTATCGTACCGCTCCGCAGAATAAAGGTGTAAAGGTTATCGCAAGAAATGAGGGGATGCTTCCCCTCATTGATGTTATTTACTGTGGATACTGTGGCTGCAAATGTACAAATGGAAGTAGATATAACTATTGGACAATTAAAGATACGGGAGAAAGGAGGGCGAGCAGACAGGCAATATATAAGTGCCAGGATGCATGGCAGGGAGTTCCACATTACAAAGTCTATCAATTTAAAGCAGAAAGAATTGAAAAGATTGTGTTTCAGGCGATTGCCGAGTACATAGATAAGCTTCAGGAAAACGAGGATATTTTCGAGCAGATTTCCGAGAATGGGCGAAAGGCAAAAAAGGAAAAAGCGAAAGAACTTTCAAGAGAACAGGAAAGACTCAAGCATATCCAGCAAAAGATTTCTGTCATGGAAGATAAGATTCCAGAAGCGATGCTTGGAGAGTATCCTGTACCTGTAGATAAGCTGGTAGAACTGATTGAAAAGCAGAAGCAGGAAAAGGAACAGCAGGAAAAAGTGATTGCAGAGAAACAAAAGGAACTTGACGGAGCGGATGTCTCTTTTAATGAGTGGGATAGTCTGCGTATGCAGATTCCAACATGGAAGGATGTATTTCTGAATGCTGATAATCCAACAAAACGTGTTCTTGTGAATAAGCTTATTGAAAAAATATCTGTAAAAGAGGATGAAGTTGTGATAAGATTTAAGATAAATATAAACGAGATACGGTCAAAAGCTTTAAAGAAATCAGGAAGTATAGTGCCGGAGAATAAGCTGGAAGATAAGTCCGTTATCTTAGATAGTCTCAAGATTTATCCAAACCCCGAATGAACGATGGTTTCGACGTATCGGGGAAAGGGAAAAGACTTCACCATCACATCATCCACCGCCTTTGACCAAAAGTGGATTAACGGCAAAAACACCTATGATTCCATCAGCAATGTAGTAGATGAAATTTTCAATTCCTACCTTTCAAGACCAGAAGTTACACAGCCAATACTCACACAGTACTGTGACGGCAAGCGGGTAAGCTGTCCGGAGTTTATGAGCCAGTGGGGTTCGAAGGCATTAGGGGATGACGGGCTTTCTGCGATTGAGATTTTAAGATACTATTATGGGGATGATATGTATATTAATGAAGCGGAGACGATTTCAGGAATTCCGGCGTCATATCCGGGATATGAGCTGACAATTGGAGCTTCGGGACAAAAAGTGAGACAAATGCAGGAACAGCTCAATGTAATTGCAGGGGACTATCCATTGATTCCTAAAATCAGGGTGGACGGCATTTATGGACCGGCAACGGCAAATTCTGTAAAGATTTTTCAGAAGATTTTCCATTTACCGGAAACGGGAGTTGTGGACTTTGCAACGTGGTATAAAATTAGTCAGATTTATGTCGCAGTAAGTCGAATTGCGGAGCTGAAATAATTTCTTGCTGACAGAAAATTAGTTATCGGAATTATGCACAAAGCAACATGGTAATAAGGGGGGGAATGGGCGGCGAAAGATAGAAATTGTAGTTTTTCGCTGTTCCTCTCTTGTAATTGCATTCGATGTATGCTAGAATTTGTACAATTTAAGTATTTATGCAAAGAGCGGCAACGTAGATGTCAGTTTTTTTCGCAAGTCTGAAAAGACACGTTCCCGGCCGATTTGTTTGATAAGCATAGTTTTCGCACAATGAGCCGGGGGAACCCGTCTTTTTTTTTGCAAAGAACTGTAATTAGGAGTGACTTACTCCAGTGCTGTTTTTGCATTTTCCTTAATATGCAGTTGCAAATGATTGAATATAGAAAGGAACGTGAATCATGAAGGCATTTCTAATCTTAGAAGACGGAACTGTGCTGACCGGCGAAAGCTTTGGAGCAGCCAGAGAGGTAATCAGCGAGGTAGTTTTTAATACTTCCATGACAGGATATCTGGAGATATTGACAGACCCATCCTACGCAGGACAGTCCGTTGTTATGACTTATCCATTAATTGGTAATTACGGAATCTGTATGGAAGACATGGAGTCCATTCATCCGTGGCCAAAAGCTCTTATTGTAAGAGAATGTGCAAAACTGGCAAGCAACTTCCGTAACGAGATGACATTAGATGAATTCTTAAAGAAATATGATGTTCCGGGAATTTCAGGAATTGACACCAGACATCTGACACGTATCTTAAGAGAGTACGGTGTTATGAACGGAATGATTACAACAAGAGAAGATTTCGATCTGGACGAAGTAGTAAAGCAATTAAAAGAATATAAAGTACAAGGTGTTGTTCGTGAAGTTAGCTGTAAGGAAAAGAGAGTGCTTCCAGGAGATGGTTTTAAAGTTGCCCTCATGGATTTTGGAGCAAAGAAGAATATTGAGAAGTCTTTAAATAAGCGTGGATGCGAAGTTACGGTTTACCCTGCTTACACAAAGGCAGAAGAGATTATCGCAGCAAATCCAGATGGAATCATGCTTTCGAACGGTCCTGGAGATCCAAAGGAATGTGTGGAGATTATCGAGGAGCTTAAGAAGTTATTTGCTACGAATATTCCAATTTTTGGTATTTGTCTTGGACATCAGCTCATGGCACTTGCCAACGGCGCAGATACAAAGAAGATGAAATACGGACATCGTGGAGCCAACCATCCGGTAAAAGATTTAAAAACAGGAAAGGTTTATATTTCCTCACAGAACCATGGATACATGGTAATGGAAGATTCTCTGAACAGAGATATTGCAGAAGTAAGCTTTATTAATGTAAATGATGGTACATTAGAGGGAGTTCACTATCTTGGAAAGAACGTTATGACAGTACAGTTCCATCCGGAAGCTTGTCCTGGGCCAAACGATTCCGAATTTTTATTTGAAGAGTTTATCAATATGATGGAGGTTGCAAAAGATGCCTAAGAATACCAGTATTAAAAAAGTCCTTGTAATTGGTTCCGGTCCTATTGTCATCGGACAGGCTGCAGAGTTTGACTACGCGGGAACACAGGCATGTCGTTCCTTAAAAGAGGAAGGAATTCATGTTGTCCTTGTTAACTCTAACCCTGCAACAATCATGACAGATAAAGATATCGCAGATGAAGTATACATTGAGCCATTAACACCAGAAGTTATTAAGAAGCTCATTTTAAAAGTTTCTCCGGACAGTCTTCTTCCAACATTAGGTGGACAGGCAGCGTTAAATATCGCTATGGAGTTAGATGAGTGTGGTTTCTTAAAAGAGCACAAAGTAAAGCTTATCGGTACAACAGGTAAAACAATCCGTAAGGCTGAGGACAGAGAAGAATTTAAAGAAACAATGGAAAAGATTGGAGAGCCAATCGCACCAAGCCAGATTGTTACGAATGTAGAAGATGGTCTGGAATATGCGCAGAAGATTGGATATCCGGTTGTTCTTCGTCCGGCATACACTCTTGGAGGAAGCGGCGGCGGAATCGCAGATAATGAGGAAGAATTCGTGGAAATCATCCAGAACGGTCTTCGTTTGAGCCGTGTAGGCCAGGTATTAGTAGAGAAGTCCATCGCAGGATGGAAGGAAATCGAGTACGAAGTAATGCGTGACGGAAATGGAACATGTATTACCGTATGTAATATGGAGAACCTTGACCCGGTTGGTGTTCATACCGGTGACAGTATCGTAGTTGCTCCTTCTCAGACTTTAGGAGATAAAGAGTACCAGATGCTCCGTAATTCCGCATTAAATATCATTGACGAACTTGGTGTAGAAGGTGGATGTAACGTACAGTTCGCTTTAAATCCAGATACATTTGATTATTGTGTAATCGAGGTTAACCCTCGTGTAAGCCGTTCTTCTGCATTAGCTTCTAAGGCAACTGGTTATCCGATTGCCAAAGTTACTGCAAAGATTGCGCTTGGTTACCACTTAGATGAGATTAAGAATGCCGTAACAGGTAAGACATTCGCAAGTTTTGAGCCAGCACTGGACTATTGTGTAGTAAAGGTTCCAAGACTTCCATTTGATAAGTTCATTTCTGCCTCCCGTCATCTGACAACACAGATGAAGGCAACTGGTGAGGTAATGAGTATCTGCACTAACTTTGAAGGTGGTCTCATGAAGGCTCTCCGTTCCTTAGAGCAGCATGTAGACAGCCTGATGCATGGCGATTTTGACAAGTTAAGCGACAAAGAATTAGAAGAACATCTTCATATTGTAGATGATCTTCGTATTTACTGTATCGCAGAGGCACTCCGCCGTAAAGTGGATCCACAGAAGATTCATGACATTACAAAAATTGATTTATGGTTCATCGATAAGTTAAATAACATCGTTGAGATGGAAGCAAAACTTAAGAACGCAGAAGAATTAGACCGTGACCTTTTACTTAAAGCAAAAGAAATGGAATTCCCTGATAAAGTTATCGGAGAGCTTATCGGTCAGAGTGAAGAATATGTAAAGAACTTAAGAAGACAGATGGATATCGTTCCTGCCTACAAAGTTGTTGATACTTGTGCGGCTGAGTTTGCAGCAGAAACACCATATTATTACTCTTGTTTTGGAAGCTTTAATGAAGTAGAAGAAACTTCTGATAAGAAGAAGATTATGGTACTGGGTTCTGGTCCAATTCGTATCGGGCAGGGTATCGAGTTTGACTACTGTTCTGTACACAGTGTATGGGCATTTAAAGAAATGGGTTATGAGACGATTATCGTAAATAATAATCCTGAAACAGTAAGTACTGACTTCGATATCGCAGATAAGCTTTACTTCGAGCCTTTAACAGAGGAAGATGTAGAACATATCGTAGAATTAGAGAAACCGGACGGAGCAGTTGTACAGTTTGGTGGACAGACAGCTATCAAGTTAACAGAAAAGTTAAATAAAATCGGTGTTCCAATTCTTGGTACAAGTGCTGAGAACGTAGATGCAGCCGAAGACAGAGAACTTTTTGATGAGATTCTTGAGCAGTGCTGTATCCCAAGACCAAAGGGAGGTACCGTATTTACAAAAGAAGAGGCAATCAAGACAGCCAACGAGATTGGTTATCCAGTATTAATCCGTCCTTCCTACGTACTTGGTGGACAGGGTATGCAGATTGCTATTTCAGATGAGGATATTTCAGAATTTATGGATGTTATCCAGAGATACGCACAGGAACATCCAATCCTTATTGATAAATACCTGATGGGTGTTGAGGTAGAGGTTGATGCCGTATGTGATGGTGAAGAAATCGTTATCCCAGGTATCATGCAGCATGTAGAGAGAGCCGGAATCCATTCTGGAGACAGTATTTCCGTATATCCTGCAAGAGACCTTTCTCCTAAGATTAAAAAGGTTATCGGACATTATACAAAGTTATTGGCAAAGGCTTTACACGTTATCGGTCTTATCAATATCCAGTTTATTGTATATCAGGATGAAGTATATGTCATTGAGGTTAACCCTCGTTCCTCAAGAACCGTTCCTTATATCAGTAAGGTAACAGGTATTCCTATCGTTGACCTTGCAACAAAGGTTATGACAGGAATGAAGTTAAAAGACTTAGGTTACGAGCCAGGACTTCAGCCAGAATCTCCATACTGGGCAATCAAGATGCCAGTATTCTCATTCGAGAAGATTCGTGGTGCGGATATCAGCCTTGGACCAGAAATGAAGTCTACAGGTGAGTGTCTCGGTATTTCCAAGAACTTTGAGGAAGCGTTATTTAAAGCATTCTTAGGTTCTGGTGTAGATTTACCAAAGCATAAGAAGATGATCATGACTGTAAAGGATTCTGATAAGTTAGATGCAGTAGAAGTTGGTAAGAGATTTACAGCACTTGGCTACGAAATCTATGCGACAAGAAATACATGCAAGACATTACAGGAAAGCGGTGTGCCGGCGAAGAGAGTCAATAAGATTGAGGAGTCACATCCAAACCTGCTGGATTTAATTTTAGGACATCAGATTGATCTTATCATCGATACACCTTCACAGGGTATTGAAAGAAGCAAAGATGGTTTTGTTATCCGTCGTCATGCGGTAGAAACAGGTGTGAACTGTCTGACTTCTCTTGATACAGCAAACGCCTTACTTACCAGCTTAGAGTCTTCCTGCCGAGAAGATTTATCTTTAGTGGATATCGCAGAAATTGATAAAGAGATTGAGAGCAAGATTAACGAGGCATAAAAAGGGGAGTGAATCCCTGATATAAATAAATATGTACTCATGGAGTCTTTTGTGCATTTACCCTTGCAAAAGATTTCATGAGTACATAGCATAATTGGGAGGATACCAATGGGAAATTATACAAAGCAGGATATTATTCAGCTTGTGGAAGAAAAAGATGTACAGTTTATAAGACTTCAGTTTACAGATGTATCTGGTACCTTAAAGAATGTGGCAATCACAGCCAGCCAGCTTGAAAAAGCATTAGATAATAAGTGTATGTTTGATGGCTCATCTATTGAGGGATTTGTCCGCATTGAGGAATCCGATATGTACTTATATCCAGATCTTAATACATTTGAGATTCTTCCGTGGCGTCCACAGCATGGCAAAGTTGCCCGTTTCATGTGCGATGTATATCGACCAGAGGGCGTGCCTTTCGAGGGAGACAGCCGTTATGTATTGAAAAATGTATTAAAAAAAGCGGCAAAGATGGGATATACTTTTGATGTAGGACCAGAATGTGAATTTTTCCTTTTCCATACGGATGATAATGGACAGCCGACAAATATCACACATGAAAAGGCAAGTTATTTTGATGTTACTCCATTAGATTTAGGAGAGAATGCACGAAGAGATATCGTTCTTACATTAGAGAGTATGGGCTTCGAGATTGAGGCTTCTCATCATGAAGTAGCTCCGGCACAGCATGAGATTGACTTTAAGTATGATAATGCATTAGTAACAGCAGATAATATCATGACATTTAAGATGGTTGTAAAGACCATTGCAAAAAGACATGGATTGTATGCGACCTTTATGCCAAAGCCAATTACAGATGTAGACGGTTCTGGAATGCATATCAATATGTCCCTTGAAAAAGATGGAAAGAACATTTTCTTTGATAAGAGCAATCCGATGGGACTGAGCAAAGAATGTTATCATTTCATTGCAGGTCTTATTAAGCATGCTAAAGGTATGTCCTGTATTTGTAATCCTCTTGTAAACTCCTACAAAAGACTGGTTCCGGGTTATGAAGCACCGGTGGCAATCTGCTGGTCATCCATTAACCGAAGTCCATTAATCCGTATTCCGGCATCGAGAGGTGCAGGAACAAGAATCGAATTCAGAAGTCCTGACCCGGCAGCAAACCCATATCTTGTTATGGCACTTTGTCTTGCAGCAGGTCTTGATGGAATTGAGAATGAATTAGAAGCGCCAGAACCAATCGGTAAAAATATGTATTTACTTACAGAAGAACAGATTGCTGATATGAATATTGATGTCCTTCCGGCAACACTTGGAGAAGCCTGTGATGCCTTTGAAGAGGATAAATATATTCAGGAAGTTTTGGGAGAGCATATCAGTAAAAAATATTTGGAAGCAAAGAGAAAAGAATGGCATGAATATTGCAGACAGGTTTCTGATTGGGAAACAGAAGCATATCTTTATAAATACTAACAGCTCAGCTGCCTAAAATATCGACTGTAGATTGAAAAACTGGAATCCTTATGAGGGTGAGTGGAAAGTGTTGAATATTGTTGTTGTGTTTCCGAAAAAGGAAATTGTACTAAAAATGAAAAATGTTCTAATAAAGAATGGCTTTGATGTGTCAGCTGTTTGTGTTACCGGAGCACAGGCGATTCAGGCAGTGGAAAGACTGGAAGCGGGTGTTGTTGTCTGCGGCATCCGCTTTGCCGATATGATATATAATGAATTAAAAGAGTGTATTCCAGATACTTTTGAGATGGTCGTTATTGCCAGCAATGCCCAGTGGCAGGAATATGGAGATGATGATGTCATTTATCTGCCATTGCCGTTAAAAGCATATGATCTGGTAGATACCGTATCGGATCTACTGACAGATATACATAGAAGATTAAAGCGGGAAAGGGAAAAGCCGAATAAGAGATCTTCTGCTGATCAGGGAGTTATTAATCAGGCAAAGTCTTTATTAATGGAGAAAAATGGATTGACAGAAGAAGAGGCGCACCGTTACCTTCAGAAGAGAAGTATGGATAATGGAACGAATATGGTAGAAACGGCATATATGGTTTTGCAGGTTTTTTGATCCGGCATTTTTGAAACTGTATAGAATGAAAGTAGATTTTTGCGCTTTTTAATAAGTTGTTTTGGAAATCTTTGCTTAATTTCATAAGTAAAACACACTTTATAAATGAAATCTTGCAGGTGAAATCTAAATAATTGTAAGAATTTTATTGAAAAATGAGGATAACTCTTGTTAAATAACGAAGATTATCGTATATTTTAAGTTGCTTATATGTGCAAAAGAAGGGAGCAGCCTATGAAGTTTACAAAGATGCATGGAATAGGAAATGATTACGTTTATGTAAATTGTTTCGAAGAATCAATAAAGAATCCTGCAGAAGTATCAAAGTTTGTCAGTGACCGTCATTTTGGAATCGGTTCAGATGGATTAATTCTTATCAGTCCGTCTGCAAAAGCAGATTTTCGTATGAATATCTATAATGCAGATGGTTCTCAGGCAGAAATGTGCGGAAACGGTATCCGTTGTGTGGCAAAATATGTGTATGATTACGGTCTGACAGATAAGACAGAGATTTCTGTCGAAACTTTAGCGGGAATCAAATATTTAAAACTTCAGGTGGAAAATGGCAAAGTAGCAACCGTAGAAGTAAATATGGGTGCACCAATCCTTGAACCAAAGAAAATTCCAGTTGCAGTAGAGAATAATCCAGTAGTGGATGTCCCTGTTGAAGTAAAGGGAAAAACTTACCATATGACATGCGTATCTATGGGGAATCCTCATGCGATTATCTTTATGGATAACGTAAAGGAATTAGATATCGAAGCTATTGGGCCATATTTCGAAAATCATCCGGTATTTCCGAAAAGAACAAACACAGAGTTTGTGGAAGTATTAGACAAAAACACAGTAAATATGAGAGTATGGGAGCGCGGCAGTGATGAGACACTCGCCTGTGGAACAGGTGCCTGTGCAACTACCGTTGCCTGTATATTAAATAACAAGACAGAAGACGAAGTTACAGTACACTTACTTGGAGGAGATTTAAAAATCCGCTGGGACCGCAAAGAAAACTTAGTTTATATGACCGGTCCGGCAACCGTTGTATTTGATGGGGAAATTGCTCTTCCGGAAGGAATACTGTAATAGACAGCAGTAGGCGAAAGCCAGTTAGGAGCAGCTATGTTTAAAGTAAACGAGAATTATTTAAAACTGCCAGGAAGCTATCTTTTTTCTAATATTGGGAAAAAAGTAGCAGCATACAAAGAGGCAAATCCAGACAAATCTATTATCAGTTTAGGAATTGGTGACGTAACACAGCCATTAGCACCAGAGATCATCAAAAGTCTTCACAGTGCAGTAGATGAAATGGGGAAAGCAGAAACTTTCCACGGATATGCACCAGACCTTGGATATGAATTCTTAAGAAATGCAATCGCAGATGGTGACTACAAGAGCCGTGGATGTGATATCAGTGCCGATGAAATCTTTGTCAGCGATGGTGCAAAATGTGATTCCGGAAACATTCAGGAAATTTTCAGTGTAGATAACAAAATTGCTGTATGTGACCCTGTATACCCAGTTTATGTTGACACAAACGTTATGGCAGGAAGAACAGGAACATATAATCCGACAACAGAAACATGGAGCGATGTAATCTACATGCCATGTACAGCAGAGAACGATTTCGTACCAGACTTCCCAAAAGAAGAACCAGATATCATTTATCTTTGCTTCCCAAATAATCCAACGGGAACGACAATCACAAAAGCACAGCTTCAGGAATGGGTTGACTATGCAAACAAAATCGGTGCAGTAATCATCTATGATGCCGCTTATGAAGCATATATCAGCGAAGATGATGTAGCACATAGCATCTACGAATGTGAAGGAGCAAGAACTTGTGCAATCGAGCTTCGAAGCTTCTCCAAAAATGCAGGATTCACAGGAACAAGACTTGGTTTCACCGTTGTCCCTAAAGACTTAAAAGCAGGAGACGTTGCTTTACATTCCTTATGGGCAAGACGTCACGGAACAAAGTATAATGGTGCTCCATATATCATCCAGAGAGCCGGTGAAGCTTGCTACAGCGAAGCTGGAAAAGCACAGTTAAAAGAGCAGGTTGCGTTCTACATGAACAATGCCAAAATCATCAAAGAAGGCTTAAAAGACGCGGGATATACTGTATTTGGCGGAATAAACGCACCATACATCTGGTTACAGACTCCAGACAAAATGCCATCCTGGGATTTCTTTGACTTCTTATTAAATAAAGCAAACGTAGTAGGAACACCAGGTTCAGGATTTGGACCAAGCGGAGAGGGATACTTCCGACTCACAGCATTTGGCTCCTATGAGAATACATTAGAAGCTATCGAGAGAATTAAGGCTCTCTAAATTCTGACTTTACTTCAGCAGCCAAAGACAGCTCTCAGTAAATAAAAGAACCTATATTTGTGGCCTCGGAGCAAGGGTTGGATACGAGCGTGTGTAAGCGAGTATTCAAACCGCAGCGACTAAAGTCACAAATATAGGTTCTTTTTATTTACTGAGAGCGTCTCCTTTGCTGCGCAAATCAGAATTGTTTTCTTCTCGCTGTCGTGTTATTATGGACAAGACAATTATGAAGAATTTATACAGGAGATGATTACAATGGAATTTTGGGATATTTATGATGAGAATAAACAGTTAACTGGACGAATGATGAAGCGCAATGACTGGTGCTTAAAAGATGGAGAGTACCATCTGACCGTTCTTGGTGTTATCGCAAGACCAGATGGAACTTTTTTAATTACAAAACGTGTTATGACAAAAGCATGGGCATCTGGCTGGTGGGAAGTTTCCGGTGGCGGTGTGCAGGCTGGAGAGTCTTCTGAAGAAGCGGTACAAAGAGAAGTGAAGGAAGAGACTGGTCTTGATGTGCGTAATGCGGAAGGCGGATATTTGTTTACTTATAAGAGAGAGAATCCTGGTGAGGGAGATAACTATTTTGTAGATGTATATCGCTTTGTAATGGATATTGATGAGAATGATGTATCATTTCAGGAAGCAGAGATTGATGGATATATGTTTGCAACAAAGGAGCAGATTGAAGGATTTGCTGCGGAAGGTAAGTTCCTCCATTATGATAGTATTAAGCAGGCATTTTCGTTTGAAAAATAATGTTGTAGAGTGCATTTGAAAAAACAAAAGGCGAATTTTTTTGAGACATTTTATAGAATTTTTTGTTATAGAAAAATAGCGTGTTTTTAGATTTTGTTGAGAAAACGATTTGTCATATTAAGAATTTTATAAAGATATCCTGTTAATGATATTTATGTAAAAATATAATTAAAAGTTACTTTGTAAAGCAGCGTATAATTAGCGTAAAAATGAAGAGATATCTTTGTAATTAAGGCAAAAAGACTTGATTTTACGGATGCATTATAGTAGAATGGCAAACGGTTTTAAGATTGATTTAAGATTAGATTCAGGAAAGGAAGTGAAATACATGGACAGTTGTGATAGTGCGGGGCGAAGTATGATTTGCGGTGGCAGTAAGAAGATTTTGACATGGCTGAACGTGGATTTCATTTTTAGCTGTGCCTGATTTTGGATGTCTCTATATGATATTTTTTAAATATTTCTTTTTTCTCCACCGCGTGGATGGATTTCTGTACAGTTCGCACACAAATTCAGTATGTGAGAGAATCGCATACAGTGAATAGCTGGCTGATGAACTGCCGAATGGTTTTTGAATCGGTGTACCTGTAGTAGTGATATTTTTGAATAACTTATTTTCTTTTTATGAAAATTATGTTGTTGGCTATAAGGCGAGAGACAGTACACAGAAAGCGGTGGACTTTTTATGCCCTTTTTGGGGAAGAAAGGAGAGATATGATGGAGAAAATGTTAAAGAAACCGGATTATGCAAAAGAGATTCTTGCGATTATGCATGGCTCTTTTTCAAAAGAGGAAATGCTTGACCGAATTGCTGATTACCATGAAAATGATATTGCGGAGGCTTTTGAGCTTCTGTCAGAGTCCGAGAGAAAAAGCTGGTACCAGATGTTTGGGCCGGAACAGATTGCGGAGATTTTTTCGTATATTGATGACCCAGATTCTTATTTGAAGGAACTGCCTTTAGATGAGGCTGCAAAAGTGCTTTCTTTTATGGATTCCGATGATGCGGTTGATATTTTAGATGAGATGGATCATTCCACGCAGGAAAAACTGGTCGGATTGCTCGATGAGGAATCAGGACATGACATTAAGATGATTCTCTCTTACGAGGATGATGAGATGGGTAGCAAAATGACTACCAATTTCATTGTGATTCATAATAATCTGACGATTCGCCAGGCGATGCGTGAATTAGTACAACAGGCAGGGGAAAACGATAACATTTCCACAGTGTATGTTTTAGATGAAAATGATAAATTTTATGGTGCGATTGATTTAAAAGATTTAATTGTGGCAAGACAGGAAGACAATTTAGAAGACATTATCAGTACCTCTTATCCTTATGTAAATGACCACGAAATGATAGATGATTGTATTGAGAGAATCAAGGATTACGCAGAGGATTCTATCCCGGTTCTGACAGAAGATAATTTATTAATCGGTGTTATCACAGCAATGGATATCATTGAGGCCGTTGATGAAGAAATGGGAGAAGACTATGCAAAGTTAGCCGGTCTTACTGCAGAAGAAGATTTAAAAGAAACAACAATTGAAAGTATGAAAAAACGACTTCCGTGGTTGATTATTCTCTTATTCCTCGGAATGGGAGTTTCCTCTGTTGTCGGTGTTTTTGAGACTGTTGTTGCCGTACTTCCTGTTGTTATGTGTTTTCAGTCATTAATCCTTGACATGGCAGGAAATGTCGGAACCCAGTCATTAGCTGTAACGATCCGTGTATTAATGGACGAGACATTAAGCACAAAACAGAAACTTGGTCTTGTAGTAAAAGAAATGAGAATCGGTTTATGCAATGGCCTTTTCCTTGGCGTTTTAGCATTTGTATTTATCGGATTCTATATCTGGCTGCTCAAGCATAATCCAGTTGCACATGCCTTTGTAATTTCCGGCTGCGTTGGATTCTCACTTATGACAGCAATGGTTATTTCAAGCATGGTAGGAACCTTCGTGCCAATGTTTTTTCACAAAATTAAGATTGATCCAGCAGTTGCATCAGGTCCACTGATTACGACAATCAATGACTTGGTTGCTGTTGTTACCTATTATGGATTAGCATGGCTGTTACTGATTCATGTACTGCATATGGTTTGATTTATTAAAAAGACAGACGAACGAGACGAACCCCAAAAGACAATATCCCCCATATCTGTGGTCTCGGAGTTGCGAGGTCACAGATATGGGGGATATTGTCTTTTGGGGTTCTAAGTTTGCGTCTGCTATAGCTTTGAATTTTAATCATTTTGTAAGTTGTAAAATACAGGAAGGTAATGTATACTAAAGTTTGTTCGAAAATGAAGAAATCTGTTTCATCTGCTTTTTATATGGGAACTTTAAAAATGCAGGGGGATTTACGAAAGCATTATGCGAAACATCGGAAGAAAGGAAGCGCGTAGCAGGTGAAGGATGACGAGATGAAAAGATATTTAAAAATAGGAATTACCGGAGCAGCGATATTGGCATCGGGGATTTTATGTGCATTTGTATTATTTAAAATGCCAGTTATTATTTCCGTTTTAAAGGGGATTACCGAGATTTTGAAACCATTTTTATATGGAGTGGTATTCGCATATCTTCTGGCTCCTTTGTGTAATAAAATAGAAGAAAAACTATTTCAGTTTTTCCCGAAAGCAAAGGCAAAAGCAAGAAGATTTATCTGTTTTATAGCAATCGTAATATCATTATGCGTAGCAATTGCGGTTATATGGCTCATTATCATGATGATTATTCCGCAGGTATGGGATAGTGTTATGAAGATTATCCAGATGGTGCCGCAGAAACTTATTGTAGTAAATAACTGGATTGAACATATGCTTGAAAATCAGCCAGAATTACAGGCATATTTTGAAGAATTTTCAAGTCAGGCAGAAAGCAATATCGACAGTCTTTTAAATGTAGACACGATACAGAAAGTGCAGAGTATTATCAACAGCCTCAGCGTACAGTTATTTGGAGTACTTGGCGTTGTTAAAAATATTTTCCTGGGATTATTGATTTCGGCCTATCTTCTTGGAAGCAGAAAGCTTTTTGGGGCGCAGGCTGGACTCATTTTACACGGAGTATTTTCTGACAAGTGGGCAAAAATTATTGAGGAAGAAATCCGCTACACAGACAAAATGTTCAATGGATTTTTAGTAGGAAAAATTATTGATTCTGCAATTATCGGACTTTTGTGCTTTGCAGGAACATCCATCATGGGATTTGAAGCACCGGCATTTATCAGTGTGATTATCGGAATTACAAACATTATTCCGTTTTTTGGTCCATTTATCGGAGCAATTCCATGCGGTTTATTACTTCTTTTAGAAAATCCAATGCATTGTCTTTACTTTATTATTTTTATTTTCGTATTGCAGCAGCTTGATGGTAATGTTATCGGACCGAAGATTCTTGGAAATACAACTGGTGTCTCAAGTTTCTGGGTATTATTTGCCATTTTATTATTTGGCGGAATGTGGGGAGTTGTCGGTATGGTTATCGGAGTTCCACTGTTTGCGGTTATTTATGACATCATAAGGAAACTGGTTTACCGCGGACTTCGCAAACATAAGAGAGAATCCATGATAACGGATTACGAGGAAAAATATCATAAATCCTGATTTGCTGGCTGACTGTGGATGCTGGCACAAAATCAGAAATTGCATTTTTATTTCCGAGGGTGTATAAATAACCTATACTATGCGATTTGAATTAGGAGGTAGTGGTATGACATATGAAGAGGTAATGAAAAAAGCAAAATCAGAGATTGGACCATACTGTAAAGTTTGTCCACAGTGTAACGGAAAAGCCTGCAAAAACCAGATGCCAGGCCCAGGTGCTAAAGGGGTAGGCGACGTTGCTATAAGAAACTATGACGCATGGAAAGATATCCGCATTAATATGGATACTATTTGCGAGAATGTAACACCAGATACAAGCATTGAGTTGTTTGGAGAGAAGTTTGATTATCCATTTTTTGCAGGACCTGTTGGAGCAATGAAGCTTCACTACGGGGATAAATATGATGATTTGACCTATAATGATATTTTAGTTTCTGCCTGTGCAGCAAATGGAATTGCAGCATTTACAGGAGATGGTACAAATCCAGATGTATTTAAGGCAGCAACGGCAGCGATTAAGAAGAATCACGGACAGGGAATCCCAACAGTTAAGCCTTGGAATATCGAGACAATCCGTGAAAAGATGGATATGGTGCAGGATTGTGGAGCGAAAATGGTTGCCATGGATATTGATGCAGCAGGACTTCCATTTCTTAAGAATCTTAATCCACCGGCAGGAAGTAAGACAGTAGAGCAGCTTGGTGAGATTGTCAATGCGGCAGGAATTCCGTTCATTGTAAAAGGGATTATGACAGTATCAGGAGCAAAAAAAGCATTTGATGCCGGAGCAAGTGCAATCGTAGTATCTAATCATGGTGGAAGAGTTCTTGACCAGACACCAGCAACTGCAGAAGTATTGGAGAGAATCGTAGAGTGGAATCAGGGACGTATGAAGATATTTGTTGATGGCGGTATCCGTCAGGGAACCGACATTTTCAAAGCATTAGCAATGGGAGCTGATGCCGTACTTATTGCCCGTCCATTTGTACAGGCAGTTTACGGCGGCGCAGAAGAAGGTGTCAAACTATACATCGAAAAACTTGCCGCAGAACTTTCTGACACAATGGCAATGTGCGGAGCCGCATCCATTAAAGACATCAACCGCAGTATGCTGTATCGTCCAATGTAGATATAGTTAGATAAGATTTTTGATTTCGGGCAAATGACATATGTGGTTTGTCCGAAACTACAGTGTGCGCAGATATTTTTGATTTCTCAAGCACATTCTGGAAATAGAATAAATATATATCTGAAGTTTATAATAATAAACTAACGAATTGAGTTATGATTAGATGCGAACATATAAAAAGATATATTAAGAGGATAAGGAATACAAAACATGAATAAAAAAGACACCGTAGTATTTGACCTTGATGGAACCTTACTTGATACATTAGAAGATTTAAAAAACAGTGTGAATTATGCAATGACACAGTGTGGCTATCCAGAGCATACTTTAGATGAAGTGCGAAGATATGTAGGAAATGGCATTCTTTTGCTAATGCAGAGAGCCATTCCAGGAGGAAAAGACGATCCAAACTTTGATAAGGCATTTACTTTGTTCAAAGAACATTATGGAAAGCACTGTAACGATACAACAAAGCCTTATGCTGGCATTATGGAGTTGCTTCACACTTTAAAAGAAAATAATATCAAGATTGCAATTGTTTCCAATAAGGCAGACTTTGCAGTAAAAGAATTAAACGCAATTTATTTTAAAGATTTAATTCTTGTTGCAATTGGAGAAAAAGAAAGCGAAGGCATCCGAAAGAAGCCAGCACCAGATACGGTAATCGAAGCATTGAAACAGCTCGGAAGCACTGCAGAAAACTCCGTTTATATCGGAGACTCCGATGTAGATATTGAAACAGCAAGAAACAGCGGCATGGATGAAATTCTATGCGACTGGGGCTTCCGGGGTGAAGAATTCTTAAAACAACACGGAGCCAAAATCATAATCAAAAAGCCGGATGAAATTCTATCCCTCATAGGAATTGAGTAGTCCCCTCCTCAGGGAAACAGATGACCCCAGAATCCTAAATAATCTATATTTGTGACTTTCGTCGCAGCGGTTTGAATGTTCGCTTATGCGCTCGCATTCAAACCTTGCTCCCAGGTCACAAATATAGATTATTTAGGATTCTGGGGTCTGTTTATATAATGTACCCATAATTTGGATGAATGATTTTTGTTTCAATTCCAAAACTAAAATTATTGAAATGTTGTCACAATCTTCAACATTAAAATATCTGCGATTATCCTTAATTTCAGAACCCCTGGCAACATTTCAATAACAGCTCACTTGGATTATTGAAACAAAAATCATCACAAAAATCTCCCTACATTTACCATCATATTTTCTCCCTATTTGCACACAATAGGATTACGGTATTCAAATCGAAGATTCATTACGGAGGTAGAGACAATGGCAAGTAATAAAAATTCTTCATCTAACAGAGTAGAAGTACCGGAAGCAAGAGACGCGATGGACCGTTTTAAAATGGAAGTAGCCAACGAACTTGGTGTGAATTTAAAACAGGGATATAACGGAGATATTACTGCAAGAGATGCCGGCTCCATTGGAGGAGAAATGGTTCGTAAGATGATCAAGAGACAGGAAGAGGAAATGGCTGGTCAGAGCCGCTAAATTTTCGCTGGTTCTTTAGAAGAGTCCCTTACTGAAATCAGAATACCGTAAGAATGAGCTGTCTGCCCTTGAAAATGAGGACAGACGGCTTATTTTGATGTTTTTTCGGTGATTTTCTGCAAGTTTTCTATCAGTTTTTCGTCAAATAGTTATAGACAGTGAATATTTCTCATGCTATAATGTTTAAATGTGTTTTCATATAATTAAAATACAAAATGAGTTTACTATGAATAAACTTTAAATAAGGAACATATTAAGGAGGATACTAAAAATGAGCGTACAGGTTGAAAAATTAGAGCATAATATGGCCAAGCTTACTATCGAGGTAGAGGCATCTAAATTTGATGCAGCAATGAAGAAGGCTTATAATAAGAAGAAAGGCTCTTTTAATCTGCCAGGTTTCCGTAAAGGAAAAGTACCTATGTATATCATTGAGAAAGAATATGGCGCAGGAGTTTTCTACGAAGATGCAGCTAACGAACTTATGCCAGAAGCTTATGCAGCAGCATTAGAAGAGAGCGGTCTTGAAGTAGTTTCCCGTCCGGAAGTAGACGTAACTCAGATTGGAAAAGGACAGAACTTCATCTTTACAGCAGAAGTAGCTGTAAAACCAGAAGTGAAATTAGGAGAATATAAAGGCTTAGACGTACAGATGGATTCTGTAGAAGTAGCTGATGAAGAAGTAGAAGCTAAATTAAAAGAGGCTCAGGAACAGAATTCCAGAGAAATCACTGTAGAAGACAGAGCTGTACAGGATGGAGATATCATTACTCTTAACTATGCAGGTACTGTTGATGGTGTTGCATTTGACGGTGGTACAGCAGAGAACCAGCAGTTAGTAATCGGTTCCCACACATTTATCGATAATTTCGAAGAGCAGTTAATCGGCGTTGAAATCGGTGGAGAAAAAGACGTAGAGGTTACTTTCCCAGAAGAATACCATGCACCAGATTTAGCTGGTAAGGCTGCAGTATTCCATGTAGAAGTTCTTGGAATCAAGGAAAAACAGCTCCCAGAAATCGATGACGATTTTGCACAGGATACAACAGAGTTCGATACTCTTGAAGAGTACAAGAACGATATCAAAGAAAAACTTGCTACAGCAAAAGAAGAGCAGGCTAAATCTGCAGCAGAGAACGCTCTTATCGAGCAGATCGTAGAGTCTTCTGAGATGGATATCCCAGATGCTATGGTTGACTTCCAGGTAGACCAGATGGTAGATGAGTTCAAACAGAGACTTTCTTACCAGGGACTTTCTCTTGAACAGTATGTTCAGTTCTCCGGACAGAACATGGATGCTTTAAGAGAAAACATGAAGGGCGACGCATTAAAGAGAGTACAGGGAAGCCTTGTTCTTGAAGCAATTGTTGCAGCAGAGAATATTGAAGCAAACGAAGAAGACTTAAAGAAAGAATTTGAAAAGATGGCTCAGATGTATCAGATGGAAGCAAGTCAGATCGAAGGCATGATTCCAGAAGAACAGAAAGAGAACATGAAGAAAGACATCGCAGTCCAGAAAGCAGTTGAATTTGTACTGGATCAGGCAAATGTAACAGAAGCTACTGAAGAGCTTGATTTTGAAGAAAAATAGGAGTAACTTAAAGATAGTTACACATAATTAAAATTTCTGGTTGCTGTTTATGTAGAAACAGGAGGAATTATGAGTTTAGTACCTTATGTCATTGAACAAACAAGTCATGGGGAGAGATCTTATGACATCTATTCCCGTCTTTTAAAAGAGAGAATTATTTTTCTTGGTGAAGAAGTGAACGATACCACAGCGAGCTTAATCGTATCTCAGCTCCTTTTCTTAGAGTCTGAAGACCCTGAGAAAGATATCAGCTTATACATTATGAGTCCGGGTGGTTCTGTGACTGCTGGAATGGCGATTTATGACACCATGCAGTTTGTAAAGTGCGACGTATCCACAATTTGTATGGGTATGGCAGCCAGTATGGGAGCATTCCTTCTGGCCGGCGGCGCAAAAGGAAAACGTCTGGCTCTTCCAAATTCTGAGATTATGATTCACCAGCCATCCGGCGGTGCTCAGGGACAGGCTACAGAGATTGAGATTGTGGCAGAACACATTCTGCATACAAAAGAAAAATTAAACAGAATTCTTGCAGAGAATACTGGTCAGCCATACGAGAAAATCGTTCAGGATACGGAAAGAGATAACTATATGACAGCCGAGCAGGCAAAAGCATATGGTCTTATTGATGCCGTGGTTGAGAAAAGACAGTAAGATGTATTTTTGAAATCTCAGTATATCTGCTTCTAGTGCGTGTTTGGAAAATGCTTTCATAAAGATGCGTGTTATATAAACGTTTTAGGGCGGGCTGAAAGATTTCGGAAATACATGAAATAATAGGGTTACCACAGCTATCAATTATAGTTGTGGTAACTTTTCTATGAGACAGATTGCAAGCAGGAGTGAGGTGACAATATGGCAACACGATCCGACAACAACAAGCAATTCAGATGTTCATTTTGTAATAAAACGCAGGATCAGGTAAGAAAGCTCGTAGCTGGTCCAAAGGGCGTTTATATCTGTGACGAATGTATTGAAGTATGCACAGAAATCATGGAAGACGAGTTTGAAAATTTTAATGAAGACACACAGGAAATCAATCTGATGAAGCCAAAAGAAATGAAGGCTTTCTTAGATGATTACGTTATCGGTCAGGATGAGGCGAAAAAGGTTTTATCCGTAGCAGTATATAACCATTATAAGCGTATACTGGCAGGTGGAAGCTATGATGTAGAACTTCAGAAGAGTAACATCATCATGCTTGGACCTACTGGTTCTGGTAAGACACTTCTTGCACAGACATTAGCAAGACAGTTAAATGTACCATTTGCCATTGCAGATGCGACAGCATTGACAGAAGCAGGTTATGTAGGAGAAGACGTAGAGAATATCTTACTGAAGCTGATTCAGGCGGCAGATTACGATATCGAGCGTGCACAGACTGGTATCATTTACATTGATGAGATTGATAAGATTACAAGAAAGTCAGAGAATACTTCTATCACAAGAGATGTTTCTGGTGAGGGAGTACAGCAGGCTTTATTAAAGATTTTAGAGGGAACTGTAGCTTCTGTTCCGCCACAGGGTGGAAGAAAGCATCCGCATCAGGAATTCCTTCAGATTGACACGACAAATATTTTATTTATTTGTGGTGGAGCCTTTGATGGCCTTGAAAAGATTATTGAGAACCGTATTGGAAAGAAATCTATCGGTTTCCAGGCAGAGATTATGGAACAGCGAAAGAAGGACGTAGGTGTTTTATTAAAACAGGTTCTTCCAGAAGACTTTGTAAAGTTTGGATTAATTCCAGAATTCATTGGCCGTGTTCCTGTCAATGTATCTCTGAATCCATTAGACAAAGATGCTCTCGTAAAGATTCTTACAGAGCCAAAGAGCGCATTAGTAAAACAGTACCAGAAGTTATTTGAGATGGATGGTGTAGAGCTTAAGTTTACTGATGATGCCTTAGAAGCAATCGCAGAAAAGGCAATTGCGAGAAATACAGGAGCCAGAGGACTTCGTTCTATCATGGAATCTGTAGTAATGGATTTAATGTACACGATTCCATCGGATGATTTAGTAGAATCCTGTACAATTACAAAAGAGACAGTGGATGGAAGCGGTGAGCCGGAGCTGACTTATCATGACCAGCCAGTAACCAAAAAGACGGTTACAAGAAAGCGTCAAAAGAAAAATAACAACGAAATCGCTTAACATGTACTGTTAAGAGGCACAGGCTGACACAGGAGGGAGTTTTTTGTTACCTTTGTGCCAGCCTTTTTATATAATAGTACGATTTTCATATAAATAATGTAGACTGCTTTTTGTCAATAAAATGGTTAAATGAGACAATAGACAGTATTGCTCGCTGAAGATAACATAGTTTGATGAAAAGCTAATTATTTAGAAAAATATCATTAAGATAGTATATTACTAATTTATTATAAAAAATAAACATAAAAATACTCCGAAAAAGGAGGAACAAATGGAGAAACAAATATTACCTTTGCTTGCATTGCGGGGCAAGATGGTTTACCCAAATACTTCTGTGTATTTTGAAGTATCAAGGCCAAAGTCAATGGCAGCTTTAGAACAGGCGGTAAATCATGAACAACGGATTTTTCTGGTGAATCAGATTGACCCATCTTTAGATAAGCCGGAGGAAGAGGATTTATATACTGTAGGAACAGTTGCGAAGATTCTTCAGATGGTAAAAGCCGGACAGGGCGTATTGAGAGTATTTGTAGAGGGTGAGGCAAGAGCCAGAATCACATCTTATATAGAATTTGATGGATGTGTGAAGGCAGAAGTCGAAGAGATTCCTGATACAAATTACCCGGAAAATCCAGTGGAAGAGGAAGCATTTTTTAGAATGTTAGAAGAGGAAGCGCAAGAATTTTCCGAGAAGAATCCGGGATTTTTTGCACCACAGCTTCAAAAAGCCATTGATGAAAAAGAATTACTTCTACTGATTAACGAACTGGCATCCCAGCTTCCATTTGAACTTGGAAAGAAGCAGCAGATTTTAGAAGAGTCTGATGTGAAAAAACAGGTAGAGATGCTCCTTGCCATTTTAAAAGAAGAAGTGGAAATCAGTATCATCCGTAATGAACTTGCAGAAAAAGTAAAGAAAAATGTAGATAAAAACCAGAAAGATTATCTTTTAAGAGAGCAGCAGAAGGTAATCAGAGAGGAACTTGGCGAGGATGACATTGTCTCAGAAGCAGACGAATACCTCGAAAAATGTGAGGCATTAAAAGCCTCTAAAGAAGTAAAAGATAAAATCAAAAAAGAAATCAAGCGTTACAAAAAGATGCCTCCTGTTGCGGCAGAGAGTACAATGACGAAGAACTACATCGAGACAATGCTTGAAATGCCGTGGAACAAGGTTTCAAGAGATAGCAAGAGCCTTGAAAAAGCAATGGAAATCTTAGAGGAAGATCATTACGGACTTAAAAAAGTCAAAGAACGAATCCTTGACTATCTTGCTGTTCGTTTCCTTACGAAAAAGGGAGAGACACCGATTCTTTGTCTCGTAGGTCCTCCGGGAACGGGAAAAACTTCGATTGCAAAGTCCATAGCCAGAGCACTTCATAAGAAGTATGTTCGTATTTCTTTAGGTGGTGTGCGAGATGAGGCAGAAATCCGTGGACACAGAAAGACATATGTCGGAGCAATGCCAGGAAGAATTGCCGAGGGAATCCGTCAGGCAGGTGTAAAGAATCCCCTCATGCTTTTGGATGAAGTAGACAAGGTAAGCAGCGATTATAAAGGAGATACAGCATCTGCACTTCTTGAAGTGTTAGATGGAGAGCAGAATGTAAACTTCCGTGATCACTATCTTGAAGTACCTTTAGATTTAAGCGAAGTATTCTTTATCGCAACAGCTAATGACCTTACACCAATTCCAAAACCTTTGCGTGACCGTATGGAAATCATCGAGCTTTCCAGTTACACAGAGAATGAAAAGTTCCACATCGCAGAAAATTATCTTGTAAAGAAGCAGAGAAAGTTAAGCGGACTTACAAAAAAACAGGTAAGCATTTCTGATGAAGTTATCCGTGAGGTTATTCATTTTTATACAAGAGAAGCCGGAGTACGTAATCTTGAGCGTACTATTGGACAGCTTATGCACAAAGCCGCCCGCAAAATCGTTGAAGGTGAAGAAAAGGTCGATATTAAGAAAAAGTCTTTAAAAGAACTTCTTGGGCCAGCGCCATTTGAGGATGAAGATGAGAACTTAAAACCGCAGATTGGTGTTGTGAGAGGACTTGCATGGACCAGTGTTGGTGGAGATACGCTTTCCATTGAAGTAAATGTCATGCCAGGAAAAGGAAAGATGGAGCTTACCGGATGTATGGGCGATGTCATGAAAGAGTCTGCACAGATTGGTCTTAGTTATGTCCGCTCTATTGCTGAAAACTATGGAATTGACAGCGGTTATTTTGAAAAACATGATATTCATCTGCATATTCCAGAAGGAGCCGTACCAAAAGACGGTCCATCTGCAGGAATCACAATGGCACTTGCCATTCTTTCTGCAATTACAGGCATCCCAGTTCGAGGGGATATTGCTATGACAGGAGAAATCACTCTTCGAGGAAAAGTTCTTCCAATCGGCGGCTTAAAAGAAAAACTCTTAGCAGCTAAAACCGTTGGTGTAAAAGAAGTCCTTGTTCCAGCAAGAAATAAACGAAACATTGTAGAACTTGATGAAGAAATTACAGATGGCATGAAGATTACTTATGTTGAGGATATGAATGAAGTGATTGAACATGCTATGAAAAAGTAACTACGATGTTTGAATAATTAAGTCATTGATTTCTATCAAAGATAATAGCTAAATAATCAATACATATTAAAATTTATGATTTAGATTAACTGATATATATATATTGAACCATGGTTTAAAAAGTTAGAGAAAGGAGGAAAAACATGGTTATAAAAAATGTAAACTTAGAAACTGTATGCGGAATTACAAGTAAGCTTCCTAAAAACACATTACCAGAAGTTGCATTTGCCGGTAAATCAAACGTAGGAAAATCATCCCTCATTAATGCCCTTGTAAACAGAAAGTCTTTAGCAAGAACTTCAGGACAGCCAGGAAAAACACAGACCATTAACTTCTACAACGTAAATGAAGAAATGTATATTGTAGACCTTCCAGGATATGGTTATGCCAAAGTATCTAAAGAAGTCGCAGCAAAATGGGGACCGATGATAGAAAACTATCTTCATACTTCTGAACAGCTTCGTATGGTATTCTTACTCATTGACCTTCGCCATAAGCCAACCAATAATGATGTACAGATGTACCGCTGGATCTTAAGCAACGGTTTCTCTCCGGTAATTGTAGCAACCAAAGCCGATAAAATCAAACGAAGCCAGCTTCAAAAACAGTTAAAACTGTTAAAAGATACTTTAAAAGTAATCGAAGGTGTTCCAATCGTACCATTTTCTGCTGTCACAAAAGCAGGAAGAGATGAAATCTGGGAACTGATCGAGGAATATGCATTAGCTGAAGAATAAACAAACGGACGAACCCCAAGAGAGAATAGAACCTATATCTGTGGCTGGATAAAGTTTGTCTGTTTTAGTTGACGAAGACATAGATGGGTTCTATACTATGGTATGGTTTTGTCCGAGTTGTCACTGCCTGCGGCAACTCGGTATTTTCAAAACCCTGATTAATTGATATAATAGAAGCGGTTTTTTACAAAAATTTATGAGGTGATAAACATGCGGATAAAATCAGTAGCAGTTCTCGGAGCCGGAGCAGTAGGCTCATATATTATCTGGGGACTTTCAAATCGTAAGGATATTAAGCTTGGCGTAATTGCGGAGGGAGAGAGAAAAGAACGTCTTGAGAAAAATGGATGTTTGATTAATGAAAAAGTGTATCATCCAGAAGTGTGGACTCCAAGCGAAGCTAATGGAGTTGACCTTTTGATTGTTTCTCTGAAGTATGGAGCTTTACCGGGGGCTGTTGACAGTATTAAAGAAGCAGTTGGAGATAATACAATTATCATGAGCCTTATGAACGGAGTAGACAGTGAAGAGATTATATCTGAGAAAGTAGATGCATCTCATATTTTGCACTCGCTTATTAAGGTAGCTTCTCATAAAGAAGGAACAGGTTATTGTTTTGATCCGGAGACTACGATTGGAATAATCTTCGGAGAGATTTCTGCGCCATTTGAGAGTGAGAGAGTAGAGGAGATTAACGAGCTTTTTGCAGATACAGGCTTACATTTTCGTGCGACAGAATATATTCGTGAGGAGATGTGGAGTAAATATCGCTTAAATATCTGTAATAATCTTCCGCAGGCGATTCTTGGAGCGGGAGTTGGCTGTTATAGCGACAGTACACATATGAAGGCAATCAGTGACGGACTTAAGAAGGAAGTCGAGGCTGTTGCAGCGGCAAAAGGAATTGATATGAGCAAGGTAGATATAAAGTCCGCCCGGGGAAGTGCGGTTCCTCCAACAGCACGTTATTCTACATTGCAGGATATTGATGCCGGACGTCATACGGAGATAGATATGTTTTCCGGAGCGTTAGTGCGAATGGGAAAAGAACTTGGCGTTCCAACACCATATAATGAATATACATATCATATGATAAAGGCATTGGAAGAGAAGAATGATGGGTTTTTTGATAAAATGCTTCGTTTCACTGCGTCCAAGCTGCTCATCCGCAACTTGAACTTGCTCTAAGGCGCATTTTTATAGATTACAGAGGAGGAGGGTTCTGTGTATCTCAGTCCTACAAATCAGTTGAAAAAAATTTGGGGATGGGGACAGAAGAAATAGTCTCTCTTTGGGAGCGTCTCCTTTGCCTGCGGCAAATCAGAAATTAATTTTCTGGGGTGGGAGAATATTTTCAGTGTATTAGTACATACTTAGTATACTATATGAAAATTTTGAAGGAGAGTGAAATGTATGAAAAAAGAATTTAGTAATCAGGAATACGCAGAGAAGGTAAAAAAGCTGACCCCTAAATTCAGCTCATTTTCAAACTGCTGGCATGCGTTTGTATCTGGAGGAGCGATATGTGTTTTGGGAGAGTTGATCCGTCAGATCGCGTATAATAGAGTTGGTGTGAGTGAGGAAAATTCATACATTGTAGTAAGCGTTTGCCTTGTATTGATCAGTGTTGTGTTGACGGGTTTTCAGCTTTATGAACCTTTGGCAAAGTGGTGTGGTGCGGGAACTCTCGTTCCAATTACTGGTTTTGCAAATTCTGTTGCATCACCAGCAATTGAATATCAAAAAGAGGGACAGGTTTTTGGAATTGGAGTGAAAATTTTTACGATAGCAGGTCCGGTTATTTTATATGGAGTATTTACAAGCTGGGTAATTGGATGTGTTTATTGGATATTTTTTTTATAGTATGTTGCATATAGTAGATGGTTATAAATTATTGTTATGGAAAAATCACTTCAAAAGTTGTGCCGGAGTTCGCATTATTTTTAACTAAAATGCTGCCGTTATGCACCCTTACAATCTCACGGACAAGTGCAAGACCGAGTCCCACGCCGCCAAGTTCCCGGCTTCTGGATTTATCCAGACGGAAAAAAGGTTCAAATATCCGTTCTTTAAGTTCTTCGGGGATACCGTTTCCAGTATCTTCAACTGTAAGATGAAGCTGACTGTTTTGCTGTGTGGCGTTTACTGTGACTGTTCCACCGGAAAAGTTATATTTTATGGCATTTTCGACAAGATTATATACAAGTCGATAGATGAGAATATCACTTCCCATTAAGAGTACATTGTCGCATTTTTCGATAAGGTTGATTCCTTTTTCCTGTGCAAGAGGTTCTAAATCAGCAAGAACCTCTTCAACAAGAGCAGATATTGCGATTTCTTCATCTCGTGCTATTGTTTGAAGCTCGCTCATATCAAGAAGCGTTCTTACCATTTTGCTGAGCCGTTCTGTTTGTTCGGTAATCATGCTTATAGTTTGTTGTGCAGATGTATCATTATTCGGATGCTTTGAGGAATTGTACAAATCTATCTGAAGCTGCATCACAGCAAGCGGTGTACGAAGCTCATGGGCAGCATTAGCGGTAAATTGCCTTTGCAGCTTAAATGCTTCTGACAGTCGTTCAAGCATTTTATTGTATGAAACACTAAGCTGGTTCAGTTCAGAGAATTTATTTTCTTCTATTCGGGAATCCGACAGGTTTTGTGCCTGCACTTCTTCAATTTTCTTTGAGAAATCACATAGTGGTTTTAGTGCATGGCCACTTATAAAAAATGTAATCACACCTCCAAGAAGAGATAACAGTGTTGAAAATAGCAGACTGCTTTTTTTGTAGTCAGCTTTATTATTATATACCTGAATGGAAAAATTCTTTGCAAAATTGTTCCACTCTTCATCTGGAATACTGATATAGATTTCATCTGGATTCTTCTCATTATTATCTTCGCTTTTAGCATCTACAGTATTTTGCAGAGAATCGATATAGTAGACTCCGTTTTTGTAGATAAATATAGTAAGGCTTCCGCATATCATTGCGATTAGTAAAGTAGTTATAATAGTGAGTCTCCACTGAAGCGACATTTTTTTCATGACACACCCTCCACAAGCTTATAACCTTCGCCAATCTTGTTTACGATGGGATCATAACCGAGCACTGATTTAAATTTTTTCCTGAGAGATGACATGTGTACCCGGATAGAGCCGCTAAAACTGTCTATGGAAGCATCCCAAACATGTTCAATCAGTTCTTCCTGACTTACAGGCCTGCCTTGATTAAGAAGTAAATATTCTAAAATACCATTTTCCTTTCTGGTTAAAGGTACGAGTATTCCTTTGGCATATGCTTCCCGCTTTTTCGTATCAAACTTTATGTCTTTGCAATGCAAGCATATATCTTTTTGTACAAATTTACGTCTTGTAAGACTTCGGATACGGGCTTCTAGTTCTTGTATATGAAAAGGTTTTTCCATGTAATCATTAGCTCCGGCATCTAATCCTTCCACCTTATCTATAATCTGACTTCGTGCGGATAAGATAAGAACCTTCGTTTCTTCGTTTTCTTTTCTTAGTTCTCTTAGAATATCCATTCCGTCCATGCCGGGAAGATTAAGATCAAGCACAATTAGATCATAGTCTTCCGTCAAAATATAATCAAGAGCCTCATGTCCATCATAACAGGTATCTACTTCATAGCCTGATCCGTACAAGCTTTTTGAAATGGTATCACATAATTCTTTTTCATCTTCAACAATTAATAATCTCAAAATAATCTCTCCATTCGCTTAACAGAAATTTTACACCACTTATTGTATAATACGAGAGTCACAAGGTCAACAAAGACAATAATAACAGTATACTTAAAAGTTTGTATAGAAACAATTTTAAGTATCTAATGAGTAAGGGGGTAATAAATATTTTGAAATGCAGGAAAATATCACAGTTTATTTTACTCATCGCCGGTGTGAGTATGATGAGCTATGGCGCTGTTAGAGGCGAAGCTGCCGTTGTGCTTGGTAAAGCAATAAAATTATGTTTGGAGTGTGTAGGAATTGGATAAAAAAACAAGTTTAATATCAAAAAAAATAGCCAGCCTGCGTGGCGGGATACAGGCGGCTGCCACATTGCTTACCAATATACATCTTCCTAATTTGTTTAAGGGAAAAATATATCAGGGAAATGCAAAAACAGTATGTGTGCCGGGATTGAATTGTTATTCCTGCCCTGCAGCGACAGGAGCCTGTCCGATCGGAGCTTTTCAGGCAGTAGTTGGTTCATCGCAGTTTAAATTTACATATTATATAACCGGATTTTTTATTTTACTTGGTGTAATGTTAGGAAGATTTATATGTGGCTTTTTGTGTCCGTTTGGATGGTTTCAGGATTTACTTCATAAAATCCCGGGGAAAAAGTTTTCCACAGAAAAATTAAGATTATTAAGGTATCTTAAATATATGATTCTTTTCGTTTTTGTTATATTTCTTCCAATATTTATAACAAATTCGATTGGAATGGGAGATCCGTTCTTCTGTAAATATATTTGTCCTCAGGGAGTTTTGGAAGGGGCAATACCGTTATCACTTGGCAATACGGCTATTCGGTCGGCACTTGGTAAGCTGTTTTCTTTTAAACTTATCATTTTAATTATGGTAATTCTTTTAAGTATCCTGTTTTACAGACCATTTTGCAAATGGATCTGTCCACTTGGAGCGATTTATTCACTATTTAATAAGATTTCATTTCTCAGCATAAAGGTTGAAGATGATAAATGCGTTGGATGTCATCAGTGCACAAAAGTATGTAAAATGGATGTTGATGTTATAAAGAGTCCAAATCATCCGGAATGTATACGATGCGGTGCCTGTATGAAAGCTTGTCCAAAAGATGCAATCCACTATCAGTTTATAAAATTTAATGACAAATAAAAGGAGGTTTTTTATTATGAAAACAAGAAGAACTATTATCATGATTCTTACACTTTGCGTAGCGTTATCATTTACTGCATGTACAGGAAAGGGAGATGTTGGAAAAGCAGACTCTTCATCTGTATCAGAGGGAACGGAAAAGACAGAAGATTTGCAGGCGAAACTGGATGATTTATACCAGCAGGAAAATGAGATTTTTGAAAAACATAAAGATGTCTGGGAAAAAGTATTTAGTAAGATGTCCAAAGCAGATGCCGGCTCGGATAATTATGCCGAATACCTTGCTTCCACAGTGGAATCAAACAAAAACTCTTTTACGGATGATGAATTAAAAACATTAAAAGAAGATATTGAGACAATCCGTGGAATTGAAGAGCAGATAACAGAAGTCGACAACAAATTAGATACATCAGGTGCTTCTGATTCCAAAGATGATGATACCATTGCTTTTAATAATGTTTCAGGAAAAGATTTTGATGGAAATGACGTTGAGGAAAATCTTTTTTCTAAAAATGCAGTAACGGTTATGAATTTCTGGTTTACAGGCTGCAAGCCTTGCGTTGCCGAATTATCAAAGCTTAATGAATTAAATGATGCGATAAAGTCGATGGGAGGAGAAGTTGTAGGGGTTAATACCGATACATTCGATGGAAAAGAAGCTACAATTAAGGAAGCAAAGAAAATACTTGAAAGTCAGGGAGCAAAATACCGAAATTTCGCATTGGATGCTAATTCAGATGCAGGAAAATATGCCTCTGAGATCATGGCATTTCCGACAACAATTCTTGTAGACAGAAAAGGTAATATTGTAGGAGAGCCAATGGTTGGCGGAATTGATAATCAGGAGAATTATGATACGCTTATGAAGCGGATTAAGTCCGTAATAGAGGCGGATAGTGCAAATAAATAATTAAGTTATCCTATACTGTTTGTTTAAAAAAGAATAAAAATATTTTACAAAGTCATTCACAGTAATATATAATACAAAAGAAATGTAAAAGAGAAATCTAAAAAAGGTAATTGATTGGGAGTACAAAATAATGGAAGACAGAAATCAGTTAGATAGGATATTTTCTTATATCGACGAACAGAAGAATATGGGGAAGACGGTTGCCGAGGAAGATATAGAAGAGAAGAATTATAAGGCACAGGAATTGTGGAAGGAGAAAGTCTGGAGGGGATATGCTGAGCTGAAGAAAGCTGGTTTTAAAGGAGGAGATAGCCTTTTTTTGATAGCGGCTTATTTTGCAGGTAAGCCAGATAAGACGATAACTCCACTTTTAAGAAGACTTCAGATGGTTATGAAAGAGAGAGAAGATTTAATTAGTGGAGGAATGCTGGCAGCTTCTTATTATGGTATGGAGGAACTTTCTATGCGTATTCCTGTTTTAGAAGAGGGAGTCAGGAATTTGTATGCAGACCAAAAAGATATAGAAGCTCTTACTGGAAGTATAATGATTGCAGATGGAGGACCTGCCGAAGTTGCCAAGGCGATACAGTGGTATATGTTTTTCGTCAAGAATGGATTTGATGTGAAGAAACGCCAGATGGCAAGGGTGATTGGACTTTTGGCAGTAATTTCTTCTTCCCCTGTGATGGTCGGTAGAGAATTAATGAATAGAACCAATGAGAGTATAGGAAGATATGAGAATGAACAAAAAGATAAAAACTATATGCAAGATACTTTTTGTGAACAAGTATGTACTTATATCAAGCAATTACAGAGAAAAGAGCAGGAAAAAGCAAGAAAACTTGGAAAGACAAGTTATAGGATGCTTACTGGGGAGAAGAATGTTACAGTAGTAGATTATACACAAGAGGAAGAAGTGAGCTTGAATGGAAGCAATATGCTTGTAGGTATGGAACAGGAAGTAGGATTAATTCTTTCAGCAATACATATGGGAGTATAGTGCTAAGAGAAAGAGAGAATATACAATGAAGAAAAATTATAAAATGACGATTTGTTATGATGGAAGCCGATATTATGGGTGGGAGCATCAGCCAGACAGAGATACGATACAGGGAAAGCTTGAGAATGTTCTTACAAGAATGTGCGGAGAGTTTATTGATGTTCTTGGTGCAGGCAGGACAGATGCCGGGGTACATGCCAGAGGGATGGTTGCAAATGCAGTTTTTGATGCTACAGATAAAGAAAGAGGCGGGAGAGAGAGGACTCCTGATGAGATTCGGGATTATATGAATCGATATCTTCCTGATGACATTGCAGTAAAAGAAGTGAGAGAAGCTTCTGAACGTTTTCATGCCAGATATAAAGCTGTAGGGAAACTGTATCGTTATACCTGTTATGATGGACCAGTTAAGCCTGTATTTCAGAGAAAATATGTGGCTGTATTAGAAAAACGTCCAGATGTGGAAAAAATGCAGCAGGCAGCCGCATATCTGGAAGGCAAGCATGATTATAAAAGTTTTTGTGGAAATCCTCGTATGAAAAAGTCTACAGTACGTGTTGTAGACAAGATTGAAATTACGAGAAAGGGAAGTTTTATTTATTTTGATTTCCATGGAACAGGATTCCTTCAGAATATGGTGCGAATACTTGTGGGAACACTTCTGGAAGTTGGTAAAGGGAAGATAAAACCAGAACAGATTCCAGAAATTCTTGAAGCAAAGAACCGCCAGATGGCAGGCCCGACAGCCCCAGCACAGGGATTGTGTCTTATTAAAGTGGATTATTGATTTCGGGGATTAGACAAATAGGTGTTGGCTAAATAGACGAATACTGGAAGGAAAATAATCCCTATCTGTGACTTTAGTCGCGGTGCGTTGAATGTTCGCTTATGCGCTCGCATTCAACGCTTGCTCCGAGGCCACAGATAGGGATTATTTTCCTTCCAGTATTCTGTTTTTCAGCAATATTTAATGAGTCAAATTTAGAAATCTAGAGAGTTTCGCTCTTTAATAAGTCTGGGATGAATTAAATCAGAATACATAAATTCTTCTGATTTAGAAAATACTATCTTTCAGTAAGATGATGAATCAAAGTGAAAGAAAGGTGGTATTTTATGAAGCAAATGCAGGGAAAGCAGAGTATTTTATTTCAAAATCCAGTAAAGATACTAAGCCATGCCTGTGTGGGTGGTAAAAAAGAGGGTGAGGGACCGATAGGGAAACATCTGGATTTGATTGTAGAAGACCCGATGTTTGGTAAAGAAAACTGGGAAGAGAGTGAAAGTTGTTTTTTGAAAACTGCTGGAGAGATTGCGCTGCGAAAGGGAAAAAAGAAGAAGAAAGATGTGAGAATGGCTTTTTGTGGTGATTTGTTAGGGCAGCTTATTGCTTCTTCTTTTGGAATTGCAGAACTTGAAATTCCTTATTACGGTGTATATGGAGCCTGTTCTAGTATAGGGGCTGCTTTGTCTATAGGGGCGATGGCAGTGAATGGAGGGTTTGCGGATTTGGTGTTATCAGGGTGTTCGAGTCATTTTGCGAGTGCAGAAAAGGAGTTTCGTTTTCCTCTTGGCTATGGAAGTCAGCGTCCATACAGTGCGACGTGGACGGTAACTGGAGCGGGAGCCTTTTTATTAAATGAGGATAAAGGCGATGTGCAGATTCGGGGAATTACAACGGGGAAAATAAAGGATTATGGTGTGCAGGACCCGTTTAACATGGGAGCGTGTATGGCTCCGGCGGCCGCCGATACGATTTATCAAAGTTTTATAGATTTTGAGATGGAATCAGTAGATTTTGATAGAATTATTACTGGAGATTTGGGAGCAGTGGGGCAGAAGTTACTTTTTGAATTGCTTGACGAGAATCATAAAGATATTAAGAAAAATCATATGGATTGCGGAATGCAGATATTTGATGAAGAAAGTCAGGATACCCATGCAGGAGGAAGTGGATGTGCCTGTTCTGCATTAATGCTTTCAGCAGTGATATTGCCGAAACTTGCCAGTGGAGAATGGAAAAGAGTGTTGTTTGTACCGACAGGGGCATTATTATCGCAAGTGTCAGCAAATGAGGGAAGAACGATTCCGGCAATTGCACATGCAGTCTGGTTAGAATCCGGAAAGGAGTAGGGGAAAAGGATGATATATTTAAAAGCATTTGTTGTAGGTGGCCTCATTTGTACTTTAGTACAGATTTTTCTTGATAATACGAAGTTAATGCCCGGAAGAGTGATGGTGTTATTAGTAATAGCAGGAGTTATTCTTGGAGCTGCAGGATTATATGAACCTCTTATAAAATGGGCAGGCTGTGGTGCAAGTGTCCCGCTGTCCGGCTTTGGATATAACCTGTCAAAAGGAGTGATAGAAGCAGTAAAGGAAGAAGGGGCAATCGGTTTATTTAAAGGCGGGTTAAAAGCTGCTGCTGCCGGAACAAGTTCTGCACTTATCTTTTCTTATATAGCCTCACTTATTTTCCAGCCAAAAATGAAAAGATAATGCTTTGCTTCATTTTAGCCGTTTTTTAAATTCTTGAATAGAGATTCCTTCTATTTTCTGAAATACTTTCTGAAGATAACTGCTCTCGTTAAAGCCAAGCATAAAGGCAACGTCAGAAGTGTTGTGTGTGGTAAAGATAAAGTTAATCTTGACCATTTGAATCTTGCGAAGACGGATATATTCCATTGTGCTGATGCCGAACTGGTCACGAAAAATACGACTTAAATATCCCTGGCTAATCATGCTGCCTTCTGTAATCTGGCCTAAAGAAATTTTTTCTTTGATATGTTGCTCGATAAAGAAGAAAACGCCCTCTAAAATACTATAACGCCGTATGCTTTTTTGTTGGTAGATATAATCCATTATTTTAAAAAGCCAAATTTTCATGATTTCGCCATTAACAAGCCAGGTATCAGGTAAAGGAAATAAATCCGTGATTTCGTTACGCTGATTCGCATACTCAAGAGAATCTAAAAGGCCCTGTCCAATCTCGATAAAAGTCTTTTTTAAAGATTCGATACTTGCATTCTGGCTGGAGAAAATCTCATTAATGATAGAAGAAAGGCCAGCATAGGTTTCTGAAAAACTCTGAGAATTAGCTAATTCCAAAGCCTGAGAAAGCTGAGGGCAGACACTTTTATAAGTAGAAGGAGAAAAATTCTCCAGATAGGTGCTTATATCAAGAAAAGATACTGGCTTGGAAAAGTATTTTTTGATATGTAATTCCATTGCTTCTTTGGCAAAATGAAAGTCGGAGTAGGCAGAGAGGATGCATATTTCTGTCTGAGGGGAGTCTTCTTTTATCTTTTTGCCAGCTTCAATGCCGGTCATGCCAGGCATAATGATATCCATAAAAATAAGATGTACAGGATAGAGGCGGCAGATGGCAATCGCTTCAGCGCCATTTGCTGCTTCCCCGATAATCTGAAAGTTTTTAAAGCGTGAAATCATGGCACGCAGTGCATTTCGCATTAATGTGTCATCGTCTACAATTAATACATTGTACATTACATAATCCTTTCCTCATGAGAGATTGGTAACTTGATTATATCATGGATTTTAGAATTGTTCTGGTAACTCTCTTTGATTTCATAATTATTGCCAAAAATGCTGTAGAGTCTCTGTCGGATATTGCTGATAAGAGAGCGAAACGTATCATTATCCGGAAAGTTTTTGAAAGAAGAAGCAGGATTACTTTCTTCATTATCCGGGTTATAATCCGATACTATATCGATCGTGGTATATCCATTTTCACAGGAAATAGAAATGGCAATATCAAGGTGTCCAGTATTTACTGTGATCAGTGAGGCTGCCCGGTCTAAAAATGGAAAAAGAATATGCGAAGGTATTCTAAGCATATCTATTTCTTTTTTCGCAGTAATAGAGTAGGTAAAGGCATCTTCATATTTGATTTTTAGCATGTTAAAATAGGATTCAATCTGCTTTAACTCATCGGAAAGTAAGATATTATCTCCTGTAGTGCACAAACTGTATTTCAAATACTGAGCCAGAGCGACAGCCATCTGGTTTGTTTTTGGTGCATTTTCTAAGACAGAAAGATTTGCAATGTCAGTGAGCAGGGACAAAATAAAATGAGGGGTCAATTTTGCCTGCATATAATTTAATTCTTTCGTCAGGGAAGAATTTTCATATTCTAGTTCATTAATCTTAGAAGTCAGCTTTTGTTCCTGTATTTTGTGGGAATCATATTGCTGCTGGCGAAGCATTTCATTTTCGGCAAGCTGGTTTACCATCAGGTAGATAAGTTCAGCAATATCTGAAAATTTTTGGTATTCATAAGTTGGTAATTGCGCAAAGTATTCATCAACCTGAGCCTGATCTTCCTCAAGATATTCTGGCTGAATAAGACCAGAGAAGCGTGGAATATCATCCGGGGCATCGTTACATCTGACCTGGCCGGAAAGAAAGCCGCCTAAGAACTTTCCATGAACGATGATTGGAATAGCAACTTCCATCAATCCACAAGGACAAAAATAGATGCAGTATTTACGGGTGATAGCAGAACGGACAATACCAAATGCATCAGAGAGATTGCACAATTTTCCATTATTTCCACGCTCTCTGGTAAATTTGCAAAAAGGGGTAAATCCGGTCATGCAAGTAAGTGGTTCCCCGCGAAAATCGGCAGTAACAAAACCGAGTCCGGTAACTTTTGAAATGATAGACTGCAGATTTTCTAAAGGTTCTTTACCAAATAATTCAAGGATACCGACATCTGTATCGAAATTTCCTCTATTTTGTTCGTCATTATTAGAAAATAAATCTTTTTCAGTGTACAATGTGCTCTCCCTTCTATAGTAATTTCATAAAATACTGTAAAAAGATGATGTGGCATAGCGCAGTAATTTACGTTATAGAGTGCTTAGTTTTTGTAGTATTTTATAGAATTGCTGTAAAACCCTCAAAGGGGTTGCCACAGTAAGAGGGTAGGATAAGGTCCTCCTGTGGCAGCCCCGGAAATTTTATGATGCAAAAGGATTATAAATATTAAAAATCAATAAGTTTCTAAAATAATTTTTGAAATAAATTTCTATTCTCGTTTATTTACTCAGTTAGTGCCAATTAAAATTTAGAAATGCTGCTCTGTTCTGCTGATGATGTCATCCTGAACTTCTTTTGCAAGTTCAGTAAACATTGCACTGTATCCAGCAACACGAACAACTAAATCTTTATAATTTTCTGGATGTGCCTGTGCGTCAAGAAGTGTTTCTTTATCAACAACGTTAAACTGCACATGCATACCTTTCTTCTCAAAGTAGCTTCGGATAACAGCGGCAAAGTTCATAAGACCCTGATCTCCGGCGACTGCGGAAGGAAGGAATTTCTGGTTGTAAAGAGTACCGTTAGAAGCAACTTCATGGTCAAGTTTGGCAACAGAAGCGGCTGCGGCTGTAGGGCCTTTTACGTCCTTACCAGCTCTTGGGGAACATCCATCAGCAAGAGGTTTCTTAGCAAGACGTCCATCAGGAAGTGCTCCAACATCTTTACCGAATAATACGTTAGCAGATACAGGATAAATACCAGCCTGGAACTGTCCACCACGAGGGTTTCTGTATTTTTCAACTTCGTAGCAATACATCTGTGCACAACGTCTTGCAATCATATCAACTTCGTCAATATCATTACCGAAGCAGTCTGTAGCATCCATCATAGCACGAATACGCTCATATTTTTCATTGTTGCTTCCACAAGCGGGAGCGGCAGTAGCAGCGCTCTTATTGATATTAATGCCTTCTTTACCAAGAATCTTGCAGATCTGGTCATATAAATCTTTTTCGATTTCTGTTTCTGCAGATGCAGCACAAGGAGCAACTTCACCATCAACAGGGTAACCGAAGTTTGCATCCATAGCTTCTTTTAACTCAGCAAAAGTGATATCTTTGTCATCAAAGACATGTTTCTTGATTGCGTATACAGAGTCACCACTGTCGGCAACACCGAATGCCTGAGGACCAGTAAAGTTGTATTTAGCACCACCAGCACAGATTCCCTTCGCATCGGAGATACAGTCAGCAACAAAGCTTGACAGGAATGGAAGTTCTCCACGTTCCATATGAGCGTAATCTACACAGTTATCTGCTTCTGCTACATAGTATACAAAGTATTCAATCTGTTTCTGGAATGCCTGCATAAAGTCTTCTAAAGTCTTAAATGTATCAACTTCTCCAGTCTTAGGTCCGATCTGAAGGTCGCCGATTCTACCATTGTTGATAGTGATTTCAAGAATCTTAGCAACGTTTACGAAAGCAGCATCATGCCAGCCCTGTTCTTTTCCTGGTACAGATGGTTCTACACAGCCGATAAGACCGTAACCACGGGCATCATGAAGAGAAATTCCACGGTTTGTAAGAGCTGGGATAATAACTTCATCGTTGTACATAGCAGGAAGACCATAACCAAGTCTTGCAAGCTCACATGCACGATAAAGGAATTCATCAGGTGTTCCCTGCCATACACGGATGGAGAAGGAAGGTGCGCTAAGACGAAGGTGAGCAACGGTTTCCATCATCATATAAGATAATTCATTTGTTGCGTCCATACCATCTTCTGTCTGTCCGCCGGCACCGATGTTCTGGAATACCTGGAATCCTGCGAATGCCTGAGCAGAAATCTGATCACGAACTTTGTTAAGGTCATTTAATTTTACAAATACACAGTCTAATAATTCCTGAGCGAAATCTTTTGTGATAGCACCGCTTGCTAAATCTTTTTCAAGATATGGGTACATATACTGGTCGAAACGTCCTGGAGATTCAGAATGTCCGCTGGACTCTACCTGAAGAATCATCTGTGTGATGATGAAAGACTGACAAGCTTCATAGAAGTTTGTAGCACCATTTGCAGGAACCTTTTCACAGTTTGCGGCAATCTGAAGTAATTCAGCCTTTCTTGTTGGGTTTGTCTCAACAGCAGCCATCTCTTTTGCTTTGTCAGAGTAACGTTTTGCAAAGTTGATAGCAGCAGACAATACGGTGATAATAGCCTTGCAGAACTGTGTTTTCTGAATGAAGTCAGGGTCATTGCAGTCGAAGCTTTCGAGTGCTTCTACAGCATCCTGAATAATTGCCTTGTAACCACGACGGATAGCTTTATCATAATCAATGATAATATGTCCAACACCACCAAAGAAGTAGTTACCTACAGTAAATACACCGTTAGCGATACATTCTTTTGTTTTTTCGGACATATAGCTAGAAGCAAGGTCACTGATTGTCTTATCTTCCCAGTAAGGAAGAACTTTTCTTAAAGTAGCCTTATCTTCTTCAGAAATCTTAAATGGGTCAGCCATTCTGGTTTCGATGGTATCGAACTCGTCCATAACCCATTTGTAAGAGTTTTCAGGGAAAAGCTGACAGGAACGAACAGCTTTTGTAAGGGTACCAACTACAAGCTCATCGTCTCGGATTGTAACAGTAAGATTGTTTAAAATGTTCTCGAGAGCTTTAGCACGACGCATAATCATTGGAAGTCCTTCTGTTGCCTGATAGGACTCGGTAATAAGTACGGCACGTTCAGCCTCGATACATGGAACTGCATCAACAATCATACTTCTAAGACGTTCAACTCGATCAGTTGGTTTTGAAAAACCTTTTGCTAACATAAAATTCATCCTCCTTTAAACTTTGTTCTCATGGTTTTCCGGTATCTATGTATCCGTCGCACGAAATACATAATATAATTATATTTTTAACAGAAGGAAAATACCAATAAGGAACAAACCAAAAAAAGGATTTTCAAAACTAATTTAAGTTTAACTTTTTGCAGGAAAAACAGAGTAGTAATAAAAAGTATATTTTATTGGAAAATATGAAAGTGAAAGAGAAAAGAAAATGAAAATATCCCATGTTAGAGGAAAAAATATATCTAACATGGGATATTCTTGTAGGTTTAACTTTGGTAAGTTCCTTTTAGTTTAGCAATTTTTTGATTTGCTTTTCAATGTTATTGATAGAAGTGTCTGTAGTATCATTCCCTGACTGCTGTTGTTTCTGTTGTTTTTTTAATTTCTCTTCCTGTTTTTTCTTTTTCTTCTCTAATTTTTTCTGATGCCATTCTTCCGTGTGAATATTGCACTTATTGTTGATATCAATATTCAGGAAGTAAGGTTCATCATCTGTCTTATGAGAAGAGTGTTTTGGACGAACACGGAAAATCTTTGTGTAGCGGAACTTATCTGGGCAGAACTTCTGTGCAACTAAATGAGATTTTGAACAGAAAGTAACTGCGATATGCGCATCACAACTATCTTTCGGAACGGTTCCCGATGCAAAATATTCTGTGCGGACCATTGACTTTTCAGGATCTTTTGAACAAACATTAGGAAGAGCTTTCTTGCCAGATTTGATACAAATCTCCGCTTTTTTAATATTTTTATTGGAAGGAAAACTTTTCACTTTTTGTTTCTTTTCGCTGATAATGCGATCCATAATCTTTTTCCAGATTACTTTATGGTAATCTTCATCATTATCAAAAGAAGTGTTATAGTCATAACCTGTCCAGACAGATGCCGTGTAGTATGGCGTATATCCGCAGAACCAGTAGTCATAGTTGTTAGAAGTAGTACCTGTTTTGGCGGCAACAGCCATATCTGAATCAAGCTGCGCAGCCCGGCCGGTTCCTTTTTTAACAACATCCTCCATCGCATTTGTAAGAAGCCAGGCGGTTGATTTCTTTATTACTTTGCGAGATTTCTTTTTGTTACTTAACAGAACATTGCCATTGCTGTCTTTTACAGTCGTATAAAGAACAGGGGTGTTATAAGTTCCCTGATTGGCAATGGCCGCATAGGCGGCGGTCAATTCCACATTGGTTACACCATCTGTAATTCCACCAAGAGCCAGAGACTGGTTTACATCACTTTCATAAGTACCATTTGTACTTACCCGATTATTTACTAAAGTTGTAAAACCAAGTTTTTGCAGAAAGTCAAAACCGACCTGAGGAGTCAGGTCTGTGAGGGCTTTTACTGCAACAATATTGTTAGAATCTATGATGGCATCACGGACAGTTGTAAGTCCCTTATAACTTGTTGAAACATAGTTTGTAACTTTTTGTCCATTCTCATACTGATATGGGGCGTCATCAAATACCGTTGCCAGTGTCATACTTCCTGTATCAATAGCGGGAGCATAAGTAGATAAAATCTTAAATGTTGAACCCGGCTGCCGCTTTACAGATGTTGCGCGGTTTAAGGCGAGATCGTCCTGCTTTTGTCCGCGTCCGCCTACTAGAACTTTAACCTGGCCTGTTTTTTGATCAATGAGAGAGTAAGATAGCTGGGGTTCCATAGAATAATGTATGGATTCGGCCTTCTTTTTGTCTCCCTTTTTCATTACAGACTTTCGAAATGCTTTTACAGCGGCTTTCATTTCCTTTTTTGAATTATAAATCGTTTTATAAGTTGGATCTTTTTTCTTTTTGCGGAAATAGGAAGCAACATTTATTTCTGTATAAGTACTGGATGAAGAGTCAGCATGCGTTACCTGAAGTTTATATTCTAAGGAAAACTTGGTAGCTACCGGATAATTATCTGGATTATTAATAACAGAATCTGCAATCTTTTGTAGCTTTGTGTTTTGTGTAGAATAAATTTTCAGGCCACCGCGATAAACAAGCTGGTAAGCCTGCGATTGCGTATATCCCTTTTGTTCCTGAAGATCAGCGACAACCTGGGTAATAAGCGCATCTGTAAAATAGGAATATACAGAATTTTTGTTTCCCTTGGCGGTATGGCTCTTAATCTTTGCGTAAACGTTATCCTCAGAAGCCTGCTGGTATTCTTTCGCAGAAATATAATTTAATTGATACATCTTTTTTAGAATTAGTTTACGACGTGCATCATTCGCCTCAGGATAATCTACCGGATTTAAGTAAGTCGGATTTTTTGTGATTCCAGCTAAAACGGCACATTCCGATAAGGTGAGGTTCTTTGCTGACTTGCCAAAATAATATTTGGAAGCGGTTTCCACCCCAAGATTACCTTTACCTAAATTAATGGTATTTAGGTAGTCGGTAAGAATCTCTTCTTTTGGCTTTGTTTTTTCTGCATTAATTGCAAGATACTGTTCCTGAATCTTTCGTTTAATCTTTGCAATGATATTACTTTCACCGCCAGCTTCAAATACATTATTCTTAATAAGCTGCTGTGTCAGTGTGCTGGCTCCCTGTGAGGTGGAACCATTGCGCAGATCTGTCCACAAAGCACGCAAAATCCCCTTAAAATCAACACCGTCATGTTCATAAAAACGTTCATCTTCAATAGCAATAAAAGCATTTTTCAGATTATCCGGAAGCTCCTCAGACTTTACCTTAATCCGATTAGAGGAATAATCATGAAGAGGCTGCACTGCTTTATTATTATCGTCATAGATAATCGTAGAAGAATATTTTGGTGAAAGAGAGACATTTTTAGGTGCACTGGCGATAATACCTTTAAAGGAGCCGTAAGCTAATCCGGCTCCACTGACACATATCGCACAAATAAGAAATAAAATAACACGAAAAGCAACTGCCGAAGCGGTTGTTCGTCTTCTTTTCTTTGGGGATGAAAGTTCTTCTCGTTTCTTTTTTATAGATGGTTCATTATAATTCATAAGTATATCCTGTCATATGGATGAAAAAGTTATCTTACCGGAACGATTTCAATCCAATATCCGTCTGGATCATTGATAAAATAGATTCCCATAGAAGGATTTTCGTAGCAAATGCATCCCATCTCTTCATGTTTCTTATGAAAAGCATCATACTCATCTGTCTTGAATGCAAGATGGAATTCTTCATCTCCAAGGTTATAAGGCTCTTTTCTGTCGCGCATCCAGGTCAATTCAAGAGTAAAGCCGGTATGTCCGTCTCCAAGATATACAATCTTGAAGCTTCCGTCACTGGAATCCTTTTCGCGGACAACAGAAAGACCAATTGCTTCTTTATAAAAAGCGATACTCTTTTCTAAATTAAGAACATTAAAGTTAAAATGGTTAAATTCAATCATGGTAAACCTCCTTTGTACATGTCAACTATAAATTTGCCTGTAACTATTGGAAAATGATTCACAAAAAGACCTTCCGGATATATATACTGTTTGTGAATGGAGTCACTATAGTTACGATTGCTATGATTTGTATTATAACATAGAAGCACGGGCAGGGCAAATTTGCAAATTTACAAACTTCTGCTTTACAAAAACGAGAAAAATTATATAATAAAAATGGAGTTTTGCGTAATTACCAGAAAGTGTTTGAAAAATGCTTACAGCAAGATGTATGTTACATTTGCAGGAGAGTGTCAGAATGATTTTTCAAGAATGCTTCAAGATGCAATATTTCAGAAGAGAGAAAGGAGAGGAAAGATGAAGAAAAAGAGAATGCTACTACTAGCTGCAATGTTTGTTTTTACATTTGCCTTTATCCGTTTTAATACAGTGGATGTACAGGCTGCCAACAAGTATACGATTTATGTGAACCGCAGAACAAATCTTGTTAACGTAACCAATTCAAAAACCGGCAAGCTTGTAAAAGCAATGTATTGTTCTACTGGAAAAAATTATAGAACAATAAGAGGTACATATAATACAACAGCAAAGTATAAATGGAGACCATTGATTCACGGGGTTTACGGACAGTATAGTACAAGAATCCACGGAGCATACCTGTTCCATTCTGTACCTTATTATAGTATCAATAAAAGTCAGGTATCCACAAAGGAATATAACAAGTTAGGACAGCAGGCTTCTGCAGGCTGTATCCGTCTGGCTGTGACAGATGCCAAGTGGATTTATGATCATTGCCGTCTTGGAACAAAGGTAGTAATTGGAGAAGGACGTACATTAAAGAAGCCGACTCGCCCAAAAGTAAGGGTATCCACTAAAAAGAGAGCTGGATGGGATCCTACAGATTCAGATTCCCGTAATCCGTACCGTCCAAAACTTACTTTAAAGAAAAAGGCAGCAAAGACGATTGCTTATGGAAGTGCATTTAATATAAAAAATATGGTAAATGTCAGTTCTTCCTATGCTTCATCCGATGCATTGTTAAAGTCGATGAAGGTAAAGGGAAAGGTAAATACAAAGAAGGCAGGTACTTATAAAGTACAGTGTACCATTACTGATCCATATACAGCAGTAAGCGTAACAAAAACATTTACCTTTAAAGTTGGAAAGAAGCCAAAGCAGACAACAACAGAAAAGAAAGCTCCAACAGAGCTAACTACAGAAGAAAAAACAGCAGAATAATTTATGCTAACTATCATCCACCCGTCAGTTAAGAACTGAAGGAATTGGATATAATTATATTATATTTTATGATACAGGAGGAAAAACCTATGGCAGAACCTTATAACCATAGAGCCATTGAGCAGAAATGGCGTGACAAATGGGAAGCAACCCCAATCAACGTAAACGATGGAAAGAAACCAAAATATTATTGTCTTGATATGTTCCCGTATCCATCAGGAAGCGGACTTCATGTAGGACACTGGAGAGGGTATGTAATCAGTGATGTATGGAGCCGTTACAAGATGCTTCAGGGATATTACCTGATTCATCCAATGGGATGGGATGCATTTGGCCTTCCAGCAGAGAACTATGCGATTAAGATGGGAACACACCCTAAAATTACTACAGCTTCTAATATTAAGAATATTAAGAGACAGATTAATGAAATCGCAGCTATCTATGACTGGGATATGGAAGTAAATACAACAGATCCAAACTTCTACAAGTGGACACAGTGGATTTTCGTAAAAATGTTTAAAGCAGGTCTTGCTTACGAAAAAGAAATGCCAATCAACTGGTGCCCTTCCTGTAAGACAGGTCTTGCTAATGAGGAAGTAGTAGACGGATGCTGCGAGCGTTGTGGTTCTCCTGTAACAAAGAAGAACTTAAAACAGTGGATGCTTCGTATCACAAAATATGCAGACCGTCTGTTAAATGACCTTGATAAGCTTGACTGGCCTGAAAAGGTTAAAAAGATGCAGACAGACTGGATCGGTAAGAGTTACGGTGCAGAAGTTGACTTCCCTGTAGAAGGAAAAGACGAGAAAATCACTGTATATACAACAAGACCAGATACACTCCACGGAGCAACATTTATGGTATTAGCTCCGGAACACGCAATGGCAAAAGAACTTGCTACAGATGAAACAAGAGAAGCTGTAGAAAAGTATATCTTCAACGCTTCCATGAAGTCTAACGTAGATCGTCTTCAGGACAAAGAAAAGACTGGTGTATTCACAGGTTCTTATGCAATCAACCCATTAAATGGAGCAAAAGTTCCAATCTGGTTATCTGACTATGTACTTGCTGACTACGGTACAGGTGCGATCATGTGTGTACCTGCGCATGATGACCGTGACTTTGAGTTCGCTACAAAGTTCAACATCCCAATCATTCAGGTAATTGCTAAAGATGGAAAAGAAATCGAGAACATGACAGAAGCGTACACAGAAGCTGCCGGAACAATGATTAACTCTGGTGAGTGGAATGGTATGGAATCTTCTGTACTGAAAAAAGAAGCGCCTCTCATGATCGAAAAGATGGGCATCGGAAGAAAAACTGTAAACTACAAGCTTCGTGACTGGGTATTCAGCCGTCAGCGTTACTGGGGTGAGCCGATTCCTATCGTACACTGTCCAAAATGTGGTGCAGTACCAGTTCCAGAAGAAGAGCTTCCATTACTGTTACCAGAGGTAGAAAAATACCAGCCAACAGGAACAGGAGAATCTCCACTTGCTGACATTACAGAATGGGTGAACACAACATGTCCATGCTGTGGCGCTCCAGCAAAGAGAGAGACAAACACAATGCCTCAGTGGGCAGGTTCTTCCTGGTACTTCTTACGTTACGTTGATAACAAGAACGATAAAGAATTAGTAAACAGAGAAAAAGCAGATAAGTACCTTCCAGTAGATATGTACATTGGTGGTGTGGAACATGCCGTATTACATCTGTTATACTCCAGATTCTATACAAAGTTCCTCAACGATATTGGGGTAATCGACTTTGATGAGCCATTCAAGAAGCTCTTTAACCAGGGTATGATTACTGGTAAGAACGGTATCAAGATGAGTAAATCCAAAGGAAATGTCGTATCTCCAGATGATCTTGTAAGGGACTACGGATGTGACTCCTTAAGAATTTACGAACTCTTTGTAGGACCACCAGAACTTGATTCTGAATGGGATGATAAGGGAATCGAAGGTGTAAACCGTTTCCTCAAACGTTTCTGGAAGCTTGCTCTTGACAATAAGGATAACGATGTAAAGGCAACACCAGAATTAATCAAAGTACGTCATAAACTTGTTCATGACATCACAAACCGTCTGAACAGCTTCAGCTTAAATACAGTAATCAGTGGATTCATGGAATACAACAATAAACTGATGGAACTGTCTAAAAAAGGCGGCGTAGATAAAGAAACATTAGAAACATATATCATCTTATTAGCTCCATTTGCTCCACATGTTTCCGAAGAACTCTGGGAACAGTTTGGACATACCGATTCTGTATTCCACGCAACATGGCCGGAATACGATGAGGAAGCTATGAAAGACGATGAAATCGAGATTCCAGTACAGATTAACGGAAAGACCAAATGCACAATCGCCATCAATCCAGATGGAGATAAGGACGAGATTCTTGCAAAGGCGAAAGAGGCACTTGGGGATAAAGTCAATGGAACAATCCGTAAAGAAATCTATGTACCGGGAAGAATCGTAAACTTGGTTGTTAAATAATAATTTGCTGTAGGCAAGACAGACGCTCCTACAGGGAGACGATATCCTATATTTGTGACTCTATCACTGCGGGTTGAATGTTCGCTAAACGGCTCACATTCAATCCTCGTTCTAAGGCCACAAATATAGGATATCGTTTCCTTGTGGGAGCTGTTTTTTGTTGGACGGAAATTACTATTTAATGTTGGGGTGCTTTGGGAAATCGCCAGAAGGATTATTAAGAAGAACCCCTAGAAAATTTATTGATTTTGTTCCGTTGTGCTAAACGCTCCATTTTGCCCAATAAAGCAGAAACTTGCTCTCAAAACCTCCACTG
>PPYF01544819.1_pt1 | contig 64725 bp, 69 predicted proteins | sample 1559871 | NCBI WGS metagenome assembly PPYF01 (sample SAMN08240021, study PRJNA423297) | Human gut metagenome, whole genome shotgun sequencing project. | reverse complement strand
TCAGGCAGAGAGTCTATGGAAAGACATAGCTTGCAAAAGATATCAGCGGTATTTTATTTGCATGATGAATATGAAAAGTCTTCCTGTATGACAAAATCAAATTGACTAATACTAATTAGCAATATATAATATAGACAAAACGAAAATGACATGAACGGAGGAACAATGAAGTGGAGAAGGTTATAACACTTGAGGAAGCATTAAAAAGAATTGAAGAATTAGAAAATGAAAACGCCGAGTTACGCGAAGAACTGGAATATTATAAAAATCGTAAATTAAGTGGAAGGCAGAAGCACAATGCAAAATGGATGGCAATCTACAATGATTTTGTTGATTGCTATGAGAACGGCATGGCTATGATAGAGATTGCAAAACGAAATAATGTCAGCGAGAGGACGATATACAGGTATAAGGCGTATTATGACAAGATGAGGAACACAAAGGAGAATGTGATAGAGTAATTGAAGAAATTAATAGTAAAAAACATATTGCTGGCGTCAGCAATATGTTCATAAGAGGAGGAAATTTGAATGGAAAAGAGAATAATTGAATTGTACAGAAGAAAATTTGATGATATCCGACATGAAGAGGATGGCATTGAGTATTGGTATGCACGAGAATTAATGACATTATTGGACTATATTCAATGGAGAAATTTCGAAAATGTTGTAAAAAAGGGAATGCTTTCTTGTAAAAATAACGGAATTAGTGTGGAAGACCATTTTGCTGGCGTCAGCAAAATGGTCACATTGGGAAGTGGAGCCAATAGAGAAGTTGAGGATTATATGCTTACCCGTTATGCATGTTATCTTATTGCTGAAAATGGAGATCCACGAAAGGAGCAGATAGCTTTTGCACAAAGCTATTTTGCGGTTCAGACTAGAAAACAGGAATTGATTGAAGAAAGAATTTCTTATATCGAAAGAACAGAGGCAAGAGGAAAATTAAGGGAATCGGAAAAAAGATTGTCTCAAAATATATATGAGCGTGGAGTAGATGATGCTGGATTTGGTCGGATTCGGTCTAAAGGAGATCAGGCTTTATTTGGTGGATTTACCACGAAACAGATGAAAGACCGTTTGGGAGTACAGGACAAAAGACCACTTGCGGATTTCCTGCCAACACTTACCATTGCCGCAAAAAATCTTGCAACTGAAATGACAAATTATAATGTTGAAGAAAAGGATCTGCAAGGAGAATCTGCAATCACTGTTGAACATGTGGAAAATAATACTTCTGTTAGGGACATGCTTGGACAAAGAGGAATTAAACCGGAAGATTTACCAGCATCGGAAGATATTAAGAAACTGGAACGCAGGGTAAAGCGAGAAGAGAAAAAGCTTGCAGAGCAGTCTGGAAAGTTGACAAATGAATAATACAGGAGTGTGAGACTATTGAAGAAGAAAACAAAGCATATAGTTACAATTGAACTGGAGGATAATAAAGTGAAAAATATTGTAAAAGACACAATTCACGCGAATGGAATAGATATTGGAATATATACATAGGATTTTCAAAATGAATTTATATCATTGACGGATATTGCACGCTATAAAAGTGATGAAGCAAAGGATGTAATTAAAAATTGGATGAGAAGCAAAGACACAATAGAGTTTCTTGGTTTATGGGAAAAATTACATAATAATAACTTTAAAGGGGTCGAATTCGACTCCTTTAGAAATCAGGCGGGATCTAATGCATTTACAATGTCACCTACAAAATGGATAGAGACTACTGGGGCAATAGGAATCGTATGTAAATCCGGACGTTATGGTGGCACTTATGCACATTCAGATATTGCATTTGAATTTGCATCATGGATTTCAGCAGAATTTAAACTTTATATAATCATGGATTATAAAAGGCTGAAAGCAGATGAAAATAGCCGCTTTTCATTAAATTGGAATCTAAACAGTGAAATATCAAAATTGAATTATAAAATACATACAGATGCAATCAAAGAAAATTTGATACCACCGGAATTGACACCAGCACAAATCAGTTTTACATATGCAAATGAAGCTGATATGCTAAATGTGGTTCTATTTGGCAGAACAACCGCCGGAAGCATATTTGCCACGCGGAATTTCTTATCCTAGACGAGGTTCACACCCACGCAGAAGATCAGGATAGAGCCGATGAGGGAGAGATCGGTAATGGCGGCATCTGTCATGACCGGTGCAATCAGTCTTGCCAACAGCGTGACCGCACCCTCGAACAGAGGGTCTTTGGCATTGCCTGTTTTTTTGGGTAAAAAATCTGTTGAATACAGTGCCGGCGATCCTGCTGGCGGATGAGCCTACCGGCGCCCTGGACCAGACCAGCGGCAAGGAGGTACTGAAGCTGTTCCGGGAATTAAACGACATGGGCAACACGATCGTAATGATCACACATGATCTGGGAGTGGCACAGTCCGCGAAGCGTATCGTAAGAATTGTAGACGGACAGCTGTATGAGTAAATTATATACTTTTTGCAACAAGCACAATTCCTGAGAGAATGAGCAGGAGAATCACGATTTTGCGGATGAGCTTTTCATCCATCAGATCGCTGCTCTTCAGGCCAAGGAATAATCCCAACAGCATTAGGGGAATCAGGAGTATCGCCTGCCGGATCGTCTCGAACCGGATCAGTCCCAAAGCACTGTACAGGCAGATGCGAAAGGTGCTTTCTACAGCAAATACTGCGCTGATATTAGCTTTGAAGGCATCATTATCTTCACAGACGCTTGTCATGTAAACGGCCAGCAGAGCGCCGACACCAAACAGCCCGCTGAGTAATCCGGCGGAGAGTCCTACTATTACGGTGAATAGAGGAGAGACTTTTTTCGGGGAAAAGGTCTCTTCATTTTTTGCCCCTTTTTGTTGAAACCACATCTGGATTCCAATGCCTATGACCACAATACCGAAGATGATCTTAACGATATTGGCATTGATGTATTTTAAAATAAATGCCCCCGGAATGCTGCCGGCAAGAACGAACAGCATAGGGAGGAAAAAGATACGCGGATGCAGGGAAGCTCTTTTTTTCCATACTAGGATCAGGTTCGACGGATAACCGATCAGCAGTTCCACCGGAGAAATATTAGCATTTACGATGCCGAAGATTAAAATAGAGGTGAATACCAGTGTATTGGCGAATCCGCACAGACCTTTTATGAAAAATGCTGTTAAAGTGGCTAAAATCCAGTAAATCATGAGAACCTGGCTCCTTAATCGTTCGTTTCAGCTAGAATAAAGTCCCATAGGCGCTGCCTGTGCAGGAATCATCCATAGCGCAACTTTCTTCTATAGTAAAATACACACGTGGTCAGGACAAGTATTTTGTGAAAAAACTTGTGGGAACTTTGGGAGTGTGGTACATTGACACTAAGCAAAAGGAAAGGCAGGAAGATTCGTATGGCAGGATATTTGATCAAAGATACTACAAGAGAAGAACGGGAGCAGATCGTAGCGGAATCCTTAGGATATATGGAAGCAAATTGTGACGGTTGTTCGTCCGGACTGGCAGAGATGTATCAGGCATACATCGATGGGGAGAAGGAGCTTCGGGACATTAATATGGAGTTTCATGCAGGATATGTCTCGGGGGAGGAAGTACCGGGGAGAAGATCCTGCCCGATGTAAGGATAGTAAGCATAAAGTTTCGAAATTTGCAAAAACTCTTTCTATAAGGGAGAAACCGGAAAAGAGGGATGCAGATGCGGAAGGATCTTATAATTATAGTAAATCTGGAAAATGGAAAAGCACAGTTGGAATTCAAGCTGCCGGAAGAATTTTTGACGGAGCGGCGGGAGACTGAGATGCGAATGGAAATATGGGAGACAGCAGGAGGCGGTCGCCCTATTTTTTATGGAAATTATCGGAATGTGGATCAGGATCCGATGACCGCGTTATTATTGCGGCCGCACCTGTGGAATGGGAGGAAGGATCCCTATCTCTATCAGGTGAGAGCTTGGCTGCGGTTCCCAACCGGGATCGATAGTAGTCTTTTTAAAACAGAGGATTCAGGAAAATTCCGGGATTCAGAAGATTTCGAAAATCGACGGGAAGTGTACTGGCAGCGGGACCTTGCAATTTATGACTTGCGTGTCATAGAGAAAAAAGGCATCTATTTGAACGAAGCCGAATTTCATCCACACATCGTAGAATACCGGCTGCCACCGCAACTCAGTGAGTACGGTACGCAGGACGAACAGATGGAAAGAGATCTGGAGCGGCTGGCACGGATGGGAGCCAATGCGATTCTGTTTCACAATGACGACAGGAAAAGCGAAGGACAGGAAAAGACTGGGCAGGACAATGCCGGACAGAAAAATGGGGTAAGGCAGAATCCGGGAACAGATCATTTTTACAGGTTATGCCTGAAACGAGGATTTTTGGTAAAAGACCTGTGGATAACAGACGAAAAAATCCCCATATACCGTGGATTACCCGGAGAAACTACGCAGGAGATGTTGCTTTCGGAGGACGGCAGGACGTTGACGGAGCACTATTACTATTATCAGGCGAAATGGAGTAGGGAACCGGTACTCTATCCGGCACTTTCTACCCTGCACCGGCAGGAGAACGGTCTGCTCTCCCTGACAGTCTACAGCAACCAGAAAAAAGTGGTGCTCTATGTGGACGGGGTACTTTTCCTGTTTCAGTCGGCGCAGACCGGAGGGCCGGAGTTTATTTTTGAGGATATCCCGGCAGAGAAGCTGCCGCTGCATCTGGCGGTGGAAGCCGGTAACTTAAGCACTTCTTTGACGATAAGGTGAAAAGTTTTTTGTAGGATTCAAAACCGGTTTCACACAATTTTCACAAATGTTTCACCTTTTGATGACATTTGCCTCATATAGTAATACAAGTACACCAAATAATGATTGACACAAGTATCGGGAATTATTTGAGGTAAGCGCAAGTAACTGATATGGGAGGCAAATATGATAGAAGTAACCAATCTTACAAAAAAATACGGAGACCATATAGCCGTAGATCATCTTTCTTTCCGTGTGGAAAAGGGACAGATTTACGGCTTTCTTGGTCCAAACGGCGCAGGTAAATCCACGACCATGAACATCATCACGGGTTATCTGGCAGCCACGGAGGGTACTGTGACCATCGATGGCAAAGATATCCAAAAAGATCCGGAGGAGGCAAAGCGTTCCATCGGTTATCTGCCGGAGCTTCCGCCGCTGTATGTTGACATGACTGTCAGAGAATACCTGGAATTCGTGGCAGAACTGAAAAAAGTGCCGAAAAAAGAGCGGAAGCAACAGATTGACGAGGTCATGGAAATGACACAGATCACCGATATGCAGCAGCGTCTGATCAAGAATCTGTCAAAAGGTTACAGACAGAGAGTCGGACTGGCGCAGGCAATCCTTGGCTACCCGGAGGTTATTATTCTGGATGAGCCAACGGTAGGTCTGGATCCGAAACAGATCATCGAGATCCGTGATCTGATCCGCAAGTTGGGGGAGAATCATACCGTGATCCTAAGCTCCCATATTCTATCGGAGGTCAGCGCGGTCTGTGACCATATTATGATCATAGCCCACGGTAAGCTGGTAGCCAGCGATTCTCCGGAGAATCTGCAGAAGCTTATGAGTGGTTCCATGGAACTGAACCTGGAAGTAAAGGGAAGCGCCGCTGCGGTGAAGAGTGCATTGCAGGAGATCTCACAGATCGACCGGATCGAAGAGAACACAGAGGCATCCAAAAATGTTGCAAAGCTGAAAGTGATCTCCAAAGAGAATGCAGATATCAGAGAGCAGGTATTCTATGCACTGGCAGATGCAAAGCTGCCTATTTTAGAGATGACCCATGCGGAGAAGTCTCTGGAAGACATTTTTCTGGAACTGACAGAAGATGTAGCGCCCTCACAGCCTGAGAAGAAAAAACTGTTTACCCGGCATAAAAAAGTGGCAGCAGTAGGTGAAAATGCAGACAATAATGCCGAGGCATCCGACGAAGGGTCAATAAACACTAATAGCTCAGACAGTGTTTCCGCTACGACTGGCGTAAATGTGTCCGAGAGTAGCGAGTCAAAGGCAGACACAGCTGCCACAAAGGAGGCGGAATAAAATGTTAGCAATATATAAGAGAGAACTGAAATCCTATTTCCGTTCCTTTATCGGATTTTTATTTATTGCGGTCACCCTGTTTTTCCTGGGACTGTATTTCAGCGTTTATAACCTGATGAACGGATATCCTTATTTTGCGTATGTGGTATCCAGCGTTACCTTTTTATTCATGCTGACCATGCCGATCCTGACCATGCGTATTCTGGCGGAGGAAAAGCGGAGCAAGACGGATCAGCTGATCCTGACGGCACCGGTGTCCGTAGGCGGCATCGTTATGGGAAAATTCCTGGCGCTGTTAACTATATTTGCCATTCCTGTAGCGATCATCTGCTTTTACCCGCTGATCATGGCGCAGTACGGCAGTGTTCCCATGGGAGAGGCTTACCTGTCGATCCTGGCATATTTCCTCTTCGGGATGACCGCCATTGCCATCGGTCTGTTCCTGTCTTCCGTGACAGAGAGCCAGGTCATCGCAGCAGTACTTACTTTTTTAGTATTGTTCCTGGGATATATGATGGATTCCATCTGCTCCATTATTTCCAGCACCGGCAATTTGTTGACAAAGCTGCTGCGTTGCTTTGACCTTTACACACCGTTTTCCAACCTGCTAAACGGCACGCTGGATGTATCTTCTATCGTATATTATGTATCCGTTACGGCACTGGTTCTGTTCCTGACAGTACAGTCCATTCAGAAACGCCGTTACAGCATGTCCGTGAAGAACTTAAGCTTCAGTGCTTACAGTACCGGTATGATCGCTGTAGCGGTAGCATTGGTAGTAGTCGTTAATATTATCATGGGCGAGATGCCTTCCAGCTGGACAGCGATCGACATGACCAGCCAGAAGCTCTATTCCCTGACAGATCAGACCGTTGACTATGTGAAAAATATGCAGGATGATGTGACAATCTATGTGTTGGTAAATCAGGACAATCAGGATACCACACTGGGGCAGACTTTACAGAGATATGATGATCTGTCGGATCATATCACCGTGGAATATGTGGATCCTACCGTTAACCCGATGTTCTATACCCAGTACACCACCGGCAACATCAGCACGAACAGCCTGATCGTGGTCAGCGACAAGCGCAGCAAGGTCATTGATTACAACGATGTCTATGAGTCTTCCTATGATTTTGACTATTCGACGTACAGTTATAACACCACGACCACCGGTTATGATGGCGAAGGACAGATCACCAGTGCGTTGGATTATGTGTTAAATGACAATATGCCCAAGGTATATATGACAACAGGACATAATGAACTGAGTTTAAGCAACACTTTTACATCCGCACTGAACAAGGAAAATGTGGATTATGAGACCGTGAATCTGATGGATCTGGATGCTATCCCCGACGATGCGGCCTGTCTGTTCATCAACGGCGCCACCAGTGATTTCTCTTCCGATGACAAGGATAAGGTGATCGATTATCTGGATAATGGCGGTAAGGTCATCCTGGTGACCGGTTATACCGATGAGGAGACACCCAATATAGATGCTATCTTAAGCTACATGAATCTGAGCATTGCCAAAGGACTGGTAGTGGAGAATGATTCCAACGGCTATTACAGAAGTCCTTATTATATCCTGCCGACCCAGAGCTCTGACAGCTATACCTCAGGAACCTACGGAAAATATCTGTTCCTGCCGTATTCTCAGGGCATCATCGTCCCGGAGGAAGTAAGTACCGACGAGACAGCCACCGGTGAAATTACCTATGATGTATTCCTGAGCACCTCCGACAGCTCTTTTGCAAAACAGGATGTCAATAATACACAGGATTTTTCACAGAGTGAAAATGATATGAATGGTCCCTTCGCATTAGGTGTTGAGGCAGTAAAGACGTTGGATGATGGGGATGCGACACTGGTCGTGTACGGTTGCGAGCAGCTGTTCACGGATGATGCTGATTCTGTCGTCAGCGGTGCGAACCTGACTTTGTTCACCAATACATTCAGTGGAATGACAGACCATGAGACATCGGTATCCATTCCGGTAAAAAGCTATGAGGTCTCTAATCTGCTAGTGGATTCTGCACAGATTCTGTTGTTGGGATTGCTGGTTACTGTGATATTGCCTGTCGGTAGTATGATCGCCGGATTCGTGATCTGGTTCCGCAGACGGAAGAAATAATTGGGAAAGGCGTGAGTTATAGATATGAAAAAGAAACAAAGACAGATGATTGGGATGCTGCTGGCACTGGTAGTGCTGGCGGCAGCATTCCTGGGCATCCGCCAGTATAATAAAAATGCATCGTCTGCGACTTCCACTACCGAGGATACACAGGAGACGGTGCTGGATGTGAACTCCGATGATATTACCAGCTTCCGCTATGTGTATGAGGGAGAGACCTATGCCTTTGAAAAAGAGGATGACACCTGGTACTATGCGGATGATCATTCCCTTAATCTGAACCAGGATCGGATCAAGGCGATGATCCTGAAGGTGGCACCGTTAAAGGCAGATCAGGTAATTGAAAATGTGACGGATATGTCACAGTACGGACTGGCGGATCCGGAGCGTACCATTCAGTACGAGACTGCAGATCGCAGCGTGATCATTAATGTTGGCAATCTGAATTCCATGACCAGCCAGTATTACATTGCATTTCCCTCTGAAATGAAAGTGTATGTCGTGACCACCAACGTGGTGACCGGCTTCAATTATACACTGGATGATCTGGTGGAGGAGACTACCGCAGAGACAGAAAGCACCGAGACGGCAGAGACCGCGAAAATGGAAAGCGAGAATTCAGAAGCTGCAACGGAGACAACGGAAACTGCAGCGGCGGAAGCAGATTAGGAATGCTCCCCACGAATGACAATGATGTCATTTAACCTTAATATCGTATTTTTTTGAGGCAGAATGGACAGATCCTCACGCAGAATGAGGAAGATCGTGACCTGTTCTGCCTCTTCCATTTCTTCCACGGATTTGCCGGCGAAGCGTTTATCTACGAAGATTTCGGCGATCTCATGAATATCTGCTTCTTTAATATTAGAGAGACTGCTTTTGCGCTGGTACTGTTCTACAAAGCCGGCACTGATGATACCGGTGGGGATAGCCACGGCACCGACACCGAGATAGGCGATACAGATCGCCATGATCCGGCCAAGCGTGGTGATGGGATAGATGTCTCCGTAGCCTACGGTGAGCAGCGTTGACATGCTCCACCAGATGCCGCTGAAGGCATTGCGGAATACTTCCGGCTGGGAGTCATGCTCCACACTGTACATGCACAGACTGCTGGCGAGCATCAGGATCAGGACGATAAATACGGAGGAAATGATCTGATTGCGTTTTTCATACAATACCGTAGTGATGACATTAAAGGAATCATACCGGGCGTTCAGGCGGAACAGATGGAAGATCCTTGCTACCCGAAGCATCCGGAAGATGACCATGCCTGACAGGAAGAAAAAGGGTAAAATTGTCAGCAGATCGATGATCCCGTCGAAGGAGATCAGAAACCGCAGCCGGGAGCGAAACTCGCTTTTATCAGGATATAGATAGTCCGCAGTCCAGATCCGCAGAATATATTCCACACAGAAGATCAGAATAGTGATAACCTCGATCGCGTGAAATGCCGGAAATAAAAAAGCAAGCTCATCAAAGGTTTGCAGAAAAGTCACCAGAATATTTGCACAGATAACGATAGCAATAAAAATATCAAAGAGCCGGCTCAGACGGTTACTTTTGTCACCGATCTGGATGATGTTAAATACTTTTTTCTTCATGTTGAATCCTCAATGTTTTCTGGGGCAGCGCCAGTGAATGCTTGTGATTCCATCATACGGAGGTGGAAGAGGAAAGTCAAGAAATGCGGTGACAGAATCCGTCAACTTTCTTAAAAACAGTCATATATTATAGTAAATCCAAATACAATGAAAGGATACAAAAATATATGGCTAGATTTACGAACCAGGCACAGCTTCGCTATGGAAATGAGATTACAAACTCCAATATAGCAGTGGGTGAGATCACGGAGGTATTGTCTGCAACCAAGACAGCAGTGCGTGATACCTACGGGCAGAATGAAAATGTGACGTATGTGATCAGTATTGTGAATTCAGGCACTACTGCATTTAACGGAATTACAGTAACGGATAATCTGGGAGAGTATTTGTTTAATACCAGAGAACTGACACCTCTGACGTATATTCCGGGAACCGTAAAATACTATGCAAACGGAATTTTACAGGCAACACCGGCTGTAACGGCAGGACCTCCTCTGACAATCACAGGAATTACCGTGCCTGCGGGAGGTAATGTGACACTTACCTATGAGGCAGAGGTGAACTCTTATGCGCCGCTGGCAGCAGAGGCCTCCATTACGAATACAGCGACGATTGCCGGGGCAGGGGTCACTCCTGTTACTGTGAACGAGACAGTAAATGCGGCAAGCGGACCGCTTCTTACGATCACAAAGTCCGTCAGCCCCGTACCTGTGACAGAGAATGGAACATTGACATATACGTTCCTGATACAGAATCTGGGGAATACGGCAGCAGATGCAGCTACCGGTGTCGTGATCACAGATACCTTTAATCCCGTATTGGAGAATCTGACTGTGAATTTTAATGGAACTGCATGGGCAGAGGGAACAAACTATACGTATGATACGACTACCGGATTATTTACCGGAACTGCAGGAGGTATTACTGTACCCGCAGCGACTTACACCCAGGATCCCGTTACAGGAGCGTGGGGGATCAACCCCGGCGTCAGCACGCTGGTGATCTCCGGAACCGTATAAGGGCTGTCGCGCTCCTAAGGCTGGCGCCATGCAACCCATTCGCAGTCACTGCGTGACTTGCTCATGGACGGCTGGCGCCGTATAATAAAAAAGAATACTCCACACCTTTATGAGCAAGCTCCTACGGTGCAGAGTATTCTTTTTTATTGCATGGCTTGTAGCTTAGCCAAAGTATCTCTTTAACAGACCCTCAAATGCCTTGCCATGTCTTGCCTCATCACGAGCCATCTCATGAACGGTGTCATGGATAGCATCCAGGTTCAGAGCCTTGGCTCTCTTAGCCAGATCAAACTTACCTGCGGTTGCACCGTTCTCGGCATCTACTCTCATCTCCAGATTCTTCTTGGTGGAATCGGTTACGACTTCACCTAACAGCTCAGCGAATTTTGCAGCGTGCTCAGCTTCTTCGTAAGCAGCCTTTTCCCAGTACAGACCGATCTCGGGATAACCTTCTCTGTGAGCTACTCTTGCCATTGCCAGATACATACCAACCTCAGAGCATTCACCCTGGAAGTTCGCACGCAGATCAGCAATGATATCCTCGGGAGCACCCTTTGCTACACCTACTACATGCTCAGCAGCCCAGGTCTTACCTTCCTCCTGCTTGGTGAATTTGGAAGCGGGAGCGTGACAGATGGGGCACTCTGCGGGAGCCGCATCACCTTCATAAACATAACCACATACCTGACATACATACTTTGCCATAATTTTTTCTCCTTTTCTCAAATGAAATGTTTTGTTTTTAGTTTTCTCTTTTTGCGTGTGCTTTATCTGCACAAATATATTATGGAACGAAGTCTGTTTTCATTCAGAAAACTAGGACTTCGTAGCAACCCTGGTGCAGGCGGGACAAGTGCCATAGAAATAAGTGATATGTCCCCGGATCCGGCCGTCAAATCTCTCTCCGGCTGTCTCCATGATGGAATCAATACTATCCATGTCCAGATCAATGACGCTTCCGCATTCCGTACACACAAAATGATAATGTTCGGAAGTATCGGCATCAAAATGGTCAACACCGTCACCGACCCGGAGTCGTAAAATCTCTCCCATGTCCGACAACAGAGTCAGATTACGGTAGACGGTACCGAGACTTAAGTTCGGATCCTGCTGCTTCAGATTAGAATAGATCACATCAGCGGTAGGATGATCCTTGCGTCCCATGAGAAAGGATTTGATCATTTCCCGTTGTCTGCTTCTTTTCAGTGCCATGATAAGCTCCCTTCTCAATAATAGTAATGATTACTGTTTCTTATAAGCTTATTATACATGATGTGAGAATAATGTCAACAGAAAAATGAAAAAATTTTGTTTATATTTTTTTAATGATATTCTTGCTTCCTTTATACACAGAAGGTAGGAATCATGCTATAATGAGCGAAAGTAAAGTATAAAACACGCGCAAACTTGTGCTACACAGTGTACTAAAGTCACGGAAAGTTTGCAGGTTGCTGAAAGGCAAGAGTAATATGAAATTTAAAACCAGACTTCGTGTAACATTTATAAGTATTATATTACTTCCGCTGTTGCTGACGATCATGGCGTTTGTGATGATTGCCATTTACCTGATGAATTACTCTCAGGGTTTCAGCCTGACGGATATTGATTATTCCATGATGTCGGAGAATTTCAGGGAATTCACCAACACCACGGATCAGGCGTATTATGTGCTGCTGGACCAGGTGAAGGAAGACAGCAGCAGGCTGGAAGATAAAGAATATCTGGATCATATTAATGAGGAGGTATCGCGGAAGTCTACTTACATTATTGTAAGAAAAGGTGATAAGATGTATTATGCCGGCAATAAAGATGCCGCACAGAAGATTTTTGAAAAACTGCCTGCCTACGGTGAAGAGAATCTGTCGGATGACAGCGGATATTTCTACAATGAACTGGAGAAGTATGTAAAACAGATTGATTTCACTTTCCGGGATGGAACACCGGGCAGCGTATTTATCGTCACGAAGGTCAATTCGCTGATCTCGAGACATCTGCTGATCGATATGTTCGTGGCTATCATAGTGATCCTGATCTTCACCAGCCTGATGCTGACCCAGTGGATCCACAAGGGCGTATTTGAACCCATCAATGAATTGAACGTGGCAATGCGCAAGATCAAGGAAGGCAACTTTGATTATGTTCTGGAGACAGATGCCAAGGGTGAGATCGGTGATCTCTACCGCAATTATGAGGACATGCGTTTACGGCTGAAGGAATCCACGGAAGAGAACACCCAGCATGAGAAGCAGAACAAAGAGCTGGTCAGCAATATTTCCCATGATCTGAAGACCCCTATCACAGCCATTAAGGGTTATGTGGAAGGAATCATGGACGGTGTGGCAGATACGCCGGAGAAGATGGATAAATACATCAAGACCATCTACAATAAAGCCATTGATATGGATCGTCTGATCAACGAGCTGACCACTTATTCCGGAATTGATAATAACCGGATCCCGTACAATTTCCACCGGATCAACGTGGCGGATTATTTCGGCGACTGTGTGGAAGAAGTCGGACTGGATCTGGAGCAGCGGGGTATCAAGCTGAACTATTCGAATCTGGTATCTCCTGACACAGCTGTCATCGCGGATCCGGAGCAGATGAAGAAGGTCATCAATAATATTATCAGTAACAGCGTAAAATATATGGACAAGCCCAATGGGCACATTGATATCCGTATTCTCGACGAAGTGGATGCTATCCGGGTAGAGATCGAGGACAACGGCAAGGGAATCGCGCAGAAGGATCTGCAGAAGATCTTTGAGCGGTTCTACCGCACGGATGCTTCCCGCAATTCCGCCCAGGGCGGCAGTGGCATCGGACTTTCTATTGTGAAGAAGATCATCGAGGATCACGGTGGCTATGTATGGGCAACAGCCAAAGAGGGTGAAGGCACCTGTATGCATTTTGTCCTGAGAAAATACATTGAACTGCAGCCGGGTGGAACCAAGTAATGAATAAGGAATCAATAAGGAATGAAACAGAAATAGCATGATAACCGATGATGCAAGGACATTCTGTAAATGGAGGGTAAATTATGAGTAAGATTTTAATTATTGAAGATGAAGTAGCAATTGCAGATCTTGAGAAGGATTATTTGGAGCTCAGTGATTTCAAGGTAGATATCTGCAATACCGGAGATGAGGGACTGAAGACCGCTCTGACAGGCGATTATGATCTGATCATTTTGGACCTGATGCTGCCCGGCATGGACGGCTTCGAAGTATGTAAGAAGATCCGCGAGGAGAAAAATATTCCCATTCTCATGGTATCAGCGAAGAAGGACGACATTGATAAGATCCGCGGCCTAGGGTTGGGGGCGGACGACTATATGACCAAACCTTTCAGCCCCAGTGAGCTGGTAGCCCGCGTGAAGGCGCACATGGCCCGTTATGAGAGACTGGTGGGAACCAACCAGAAGCAGCAGAATGATATCGTGGAGATCCGCGGTATCCGTATTGATAAGACTGCAAGACGTGTCTATGTGGACGGTGTGGAGAAGACGTTTACGACCAAAGAGTTTGATCTGCTGACGTTCCTGGCGGAGCATCCGAACCATGTATTTACCAAAGAAGAATTGTTCCGTGAGATCTGGGATATGGATTCTATCGGTGATATTGCCACCGTTACCGTGCACATCAAGAAGATCCGTGAGAAGATTGAAAAAGATACTGCAAAACCTCAGTATATCGAGACCATCTGGGGTGTGGGCTACCGATTTAAAGTATAAAAGAAGAAAAATAAGATCAGAAGAGAACTCCTATGATGGATTCGGCAACAAACTGTCTCCAATAGGAGTTTTTTATCTAAAAGTGTGTTATAATCATAACATTGCGGATTGCACCCGTGAAATTTGATTAGCGATTCCACTGATGAGATAAAGCATCGGCGGAATGGAGTGTGTTATGAACAGTAAAAAAATAATACAGTTGTCTACGACACAGAAGATCATGCTTAGCTTTCTGTGTGCCATATTAGTGGGTAGCTTCCTGCTGGCATTACCCATCAGTTCAGCTACCGGAGAAGCGGTTCCTTATATAGATGCTTTATTTACGGCTACCACATCCATATGTGTGACCGGTCTGGTGACGCTTCCCACATATTCCACATGGAGCGTCTGGGGACAGATCGTGATCCTGTTTCTGATCCAGTTGGGAGGTCTGGGAGTCATTACGGTCATGTACGGTGTGATGATGGGACTGCACAGACGACTGGGACTGGGTAACCGGTGGATGCTGCAGGATGTGTTTAATCTGAATAATATCTCCGGAATCGTGAGATTCCTCCGCAAGGTCCTCATAGGTACTCTGGTGGTGGAGGGATGCGGCGCTCTTTTGTATATGACAGTATTTGTGCCGGAATACGGACTCAGAGGCATATGGATTTCGATTTTTAATGCCGTATCTGCCTTCTGCAACGCAGGAATGGATATTATGGCGGAAGACAGTCTGTGCGGCTATGTATTTCAGCCAATGGTCAATCTGGTCACGATGTTGCTGATCATATTGGGAGGCTTAGGCTATATCGTCTGGTGGGATGTACTGCGGGTTTTGAAAAATATCCGGAGCCAGAAGCTCAAATGTTTCAGACTGCTGACGCTTCACAGTAAAATAGCACTCACGGTGACAGGAATACTTATTGTAGTGGGAGCGACGGCATTTTATATTTTTGAATACAATAATCCTCTGACGATGCAGGATTACACGGTGCCGCAACGGATCTGGGCATCCCTGTTCCAGGCAGTAACTACGCGAACCGCAGGTTTTGCCACGATTCCACAAGAGGATCTGACCAATACCTCTGCGATCATTTCGGTGCTTTTGATGCTGATCGGCGGCTCTCCGGTGGGAACCGCAGGAGGAATGAAGACAGTTACGATCGCAGTGCTGCTGGTATCTATGTTTGCCACCATAGGTAGTAAGGAGGATGCGGAGCTTTTTGGGAGAAATATTCCGAAGCAGGCGGTGAATAAATCGGTAGCAGTTGTAGGTATGTTTTTTATCATTGCATCGTTGTCCGCGATTTTTTTATCTGCAGTGACAGATGCGGATGTGATAGATATTGTGTATGAAACAGTGAGTGCCACAGCTACTGTGGGATTAAGCAGGAACCTGACTTCCATGCTGAATCTTTGGGGAAAACTGATTATTATCGTGACCATGTATCTGGGAAGAGTCGGCCCCATATCTCTGGTAGTGGCATTCAGCACGCAGAAAAAGAACAAAAATATTGTGAAGAACCCGACAGAAGAGATCAGCGTCGGATAAAGCAGATCGAAGCAACAGGAAGGAAGAGACTATGGGAATCAATCAGACCTATGCAGTATTTGGACTTGGAAGATATGGAAGAAGTGTGGCGAAGGAGTTGGCAGAGAACGGCGCAGAGGTGGTGGCGGTAGACAATAGAGAGGCAGTTGTCAATGCGGCAATCTCAGAGATTCCATACTGTAAATGTGCAGATGTTACAGATCCGGAAGCGTTGAGACAGATCGGTATTGCAAATATTGATGTGGTCATTGTGACTATGGCAAATCATCTGGAAGCCAGTGTTATGGCAACCATGCTGTGTAAAGAACTGGGCGTAAAGACCGTTATCGCCAAATGCGCCACTGAGATAAACTGCAAGATCCTTACGAAAGTAGGAGCAGACCGTGTAGTATTCCCCGAGAGTGAGTCAGGGATCCACCTGGCCAAAAATCTGTTAAGCTCCGGTTTCATGGACATTATCGAATTGTCCCAGGATGTGTCTATGGTGGAAATGGAAGTCAAACAGCAGTGGATCGGGAAGAACCTGATCGAGCTGAATCTGCGGAAAAAATATTCCATTAACGTGGTGGCGATCATCGAAGGAAAAAATGTAAATACCAATATCGATCCGGAAGAACCTCTGACACAGGATATGCGGCTGATCGTTATTGCCAACCGGGCAAAACTCAATAAACTGAAATAGAATAGCTGCGAGCTATAAAAAAGTGAAACATCTGACGGTGCACTTGAGCACAAGACAGAATGTTTCACTCTTTTTTTATACGGTGACAGCCGTCTGAAAAGTTGTAAACGGGTGATCAGTTATCTGCCCGGAAAGTATTCTCGTTAAAGGCACCCTGCTGCTTAGCCACGATAGTGGTACATACGGCATCACCGGTGATATTGACAGCGGTACGCAGCATATCCAGGATACGGTCGATACCCATGATCAGTGCAATGCCTTCGGTAGGCAGTCCCACGGAGGTCAGTACCATGGACAGGGTGACCAGACCGACACTGGGGACACCGGCAGTACCGATGGAGGCGATCGTCGCGGTGGCAATGACGGTAGCAATGGCAGCCGGGGTCAGAGGAATACCGTAAGCCTGTGCTATGAAAACAACTGCTACGCCCTGCATAATGGAAGTACCGTCCATGTTAATGGTGGCACCCAAAGGAATCGTAAAGGACGAAATCTGTTTGGAGACACCGATTTTTTTATACAGAGTGTCGATAGACAGAGGGATCGTCGCATTACTGGTGGAAGTGGAGAAGGCAAAGGTCATAACCGGGAAGAACTTTTTAATGAACTTAAAAGGATTCAACCGGGTGAACACAAACAGCATGACCTGATATACCACGAAACACTGTACTGCCAGTGCCAGAATGACGCTTCCCATATATTTCAGCATAGGCACAAAAGCGTCGAAGCCGATACCTGCGAAGGTCTTGGCGATCAGGCAGAAGACACCGACAGGGGCTGCTTTCATGACTGCAATCGTCATTTCCATCATAATGTCATTGAACTGACTGAAAAAGTTCGCCACAGTGGAAACCCGGTTGCCCATGGCAGCCAGAAGAATGCCGACAAATAAAGCAAAGAAGATGATCGGCAGCATATCTCCGGCGGACAGAGAGGTAAAAATATTTTTCGGAATAATATTTAACAACGTCTCCGCAAAATCTACCTGGGTGGTCGCGACTTCGGTGGCATCCTCCGGCAACGCAATATTTAAGCCAACGCCGGGATTGATCAGACTGGCAATACCCAGTGCCACGCAGATCGCCAAAGCAGTGGTGCACAGATAGAACAGGATCGTTTTCACACCCACAGTTCCCAACGTTTTCGTATCACCGATGGCCATGGCGCCGCAGACCAGGGAGCAGAATACCAGAGGAACCACCAGCATCTGCATCAGGCGGATAAAACCGTTGCCCAGTACATAGAGAATACCGTTGATCAGAATCGTATCTCTAAAGTACCCTTCCGGCATATAATAATGAATCAGCACACCACATACCGCACCGGTTAAAAGGGCGATAAAGATTTTGGTGGACAAACCGAGTTTTTTCTTTTCTTCTTTGTGTTTTTCCACTATTCCAGTCCTCCGGTTTCTTTCATGTAGGAAGCCAGTGTCTCTCTCCAGCCACTGGGTTCTTCGATGCCGGTAAGACGCAGCATCATATTATCCAGTACGGAATATTTCTCCGGGGTGCCGTCTTTTACTGTGACGGTAAGCCGGTCCTCTTTTCCGGCAAGACGCAGGATCTCTTTCGCGAATTCCAGGCGTGTGCAGGAACCGCCGCTGCATACGGCGTGATAGATACCGTAATGGTCGTTGTCGATGAAAAATTTTACCACGCGTGCAAGCTCTGCAGCGGAGGTAGGTACCGCACGGTCGTTATTTAGCAATTCCATTGTGGATACCTGAGGGTCCACGGCAGCTTCGAGTACTTCATTCAAAAAGTCTTTGCCGATGCCATAGATCCAGGAACTGCGGATAATGACATAGCGGGTCATCAGCTGGATGACGAATTTCTCTCCGGCGTATTTGGATTTTGCAAACAGTCCTACGGGATTTACATCATCGAACTCATTATAGGGTGTGTCGGATGCGCTGGAAAATACATCATCCGTAGAGATCTGTATGAGTTTTTCCATCATGTCTAACAACCTGATCAACGCCTGCCCCATGTGACCGAGGGAACCGACGATCCATATTTTTTTCATTGTAATATAACCTCCTGCAATTTGTGTGTAACTGAGAACAGTATAACAAGTATATCATAGGAAAGATTCCCCGGAAAAGAGAAAATTAAAAAGAGAGAGAAACTCTATAAAAATTGATATTAACAGGGAGAAAAGGATTTGCTATACTAACCACAGAGAGCAGAATCCGAAGGAAAAGCTCGGGATATATTTGACAGACAGAATCTGGAAAGGCAGGGAGTTTATATGGCAAAATTACGTCTGGGTGCATTGGAAGCCGGCGGTACAAAAATGGTCTGCGCTATTGGGGATGAGAACGGTACAATTTATGAACAGGTATCGATTCCTACAACTACGCCTAAGGAGACGATTCCTAAGATGATCGCTTATTTTAGGGACAAGGGGATCGATGCATTGGGAATTGCCTGTTTTGGACCCATTGAGCTGGACAGAGGTTCCGAAAAATACGGTTATATCACAACCACGCCAAAGCTGGCCTGGAGGGACTGCGATATTGTGGGGCAGATGCAGGAGGCACTTCATTGCCCCGTGGGATTTGATACGGATGTGAATGGTTCCGTCCTCGGCGAAGTGACTTTCGGACAGGCACAAGGGAAAAAGTGCGTCATGTATCTGACCATCGGTACGGGTGTCGGCGGTGGTATTTATAGTAACGGAGAACTGCATCACGGAATGCTCCATCCGGAGACCGGACATGTGCTGATCACGAAGCGGACCGCAGATACTTATGCCGGAAGATGTCCTTATCATAAGAATTGTCTGGAAGGTCTGGCAGCAGGCCCTGCCATCGAAGAACGCTGGGGCAGGAAAGCAGTGGACCTGGCAGATTGTCCGGAAGTATGGGAGCTGGAGGCAGATTACATTGCTCAGGCACTGACCGGCTATGTCATGACGGTATCACCGGAAATGATCATTTTAGGCGGCGGTGTCATGCACCAGGAGCAGTTGTTCCCGCTTATCCGCAAGAAGCTTAAGGAATACATCAATGGCTATATCGTAACGGATGAACTTGAAGACATGGAGCATTATGTGGTGCCGGCATCTCTTCACGATGATCAGGGCATTATGGGATGTCTGGAGCTGGCAAGAAGAGCTCTTGAAAACGATCATTGATAGGGCAGCTGTTTACGATATTGCAGCGGAGACATCTGATATGTCCTGTGAAAGCAGCGGATAAAATGACTCACATTGGGGAAGCCGGACTGCAGGGCAACCTCTGTAACCGGCAGAGAGGAGCTCTCTAACAGATGGCAGGCATGGGTCAGCCTCAGATGCATCAGGTATTGCGTCAGAGTCAGATGAAAATGCTGCTTAAAATAGCGGGACAAATATTTTTCGGATAAATGAAATTGCTCTGCCAGGGTTTCCAATCGAAGGGGTTCCGTGTAGTTATACTGCAGATAAGTCAGTATCTCACGCTGCATCGGATCGTTCCTTTTGGAGCCCATCGGGTTAATGGTTCCGCAGGCAGCGATTTTTTGCAGAAGTGACAACAATAAAATACGTAATCGGAAATGCCCGCTCAAAGTATTTGGAAGCTGTCTGACAGACAGGATCTCACGGATGAGAGAAATGATGTCAGGACAGCTTTTTTCATGGGAAAGATTATGATGCAAAAGCAATTCATGGTTACGCAGGGGAAGGAGAAACTCCGTTTCCAACAGATCGTCCGTCTGAAAGGAAATAAATTCCAGTGGAAACAACAGGGTATGATAGTCTACGCCCGGAATTGCGGAACCCATAAAATGAAGCTCACCGGGATTCACAAAGAATACGGAGCCGCCGGCCGCTTCGTATTCTTCCCCTTCAATGATGACATTAAGAGAGCCGGAGCGGACATATATGATCTCGACCTCCGGATGCCAGTGGACAGGAATCTGAAAAAAAGCAGGCATATCATGCAGGTGATAACAGCTAAAAGGAAATTCTTTTGTTCCGTGAATGCGTTCTTCTCTTAATTCGGGGTACATAGGCAGGCCTTTCTGTGAAGTGGATCGGGGGATATTATGGTCAGATTACTATAAAAGTAGAAATAAGTCAATTTTATGTGGTAAAAATGCAAGTTTTAGCAAAGATAAAGTAGTAATATGTAAAAACTAAAGGAACTATTCTGAATAGTTACAAAATGAAAATGCAAATTTATAGGAACCGCAGAAAGGATATAAAACATACGATGGAAGGACAGAATAAGTCATTATTTCAATTATTTGTACCACTGTGTCTGGAGACGATCTTTTACATGTTGTCCGGAATGGTGGATACCTTAATGCTTTCTTCTGTGGGAGATCAGGCAGTCGGAGCAGTCGGAACAGCAAATACTTATATCGGTGTGTTCATTATTATGTATTCGGTAGTTTCTATGGGAATGCTGGCTGTGATGACACAGAATATCGGTGCGGGCAGACCGGGGATCGCCTGTCAGGCAAAGACTCTGGGATTATGGTTTAATGGGATCCTGGGTGTTGTGATGTCTGTGTTTTTGTTTTTCTGTTCCGATGGGATTTTGTATGTGGTAGGTATTGCACCGGCATTGAAGGAGCCTGCCGTACAATACCTGCGGATCGTCGGAGGCGGAAGCATACTGAACGCGATGATTCCCATACTGGCAGGATATCTGCGTGCATTTGGATATACGAAACAGCCTCTGATCGCAACTGTGACAGGTAATATTTTGAACTTTATATTAAATGCCGTGTTTCTGTTTCGATTCCACCTCGGCGTGCAGGGGGTTGCATCCGCAACAGTGATTTCCAAAGTAGTGAATCTGATATTGATAGTGATCTTTGTACGGCGGCTGATCCCTGCAAAAAAATATTCGGAGAGGGTAAATTCCGGAGAGATTTTGCGGAAGATCATCCGGATCGGATTACCTTCCGCTTTGGAGAATATTATTTATAATGTAGCGATGACACTGGTGATCCGTTTTCTGAACCAGATGGATACAGAAGGAATCAATGTGGCTGCCCGCTCCTATACGGCACAGATCACGAATTTATCCTTCTGTGTGGGAAGTGCACTTGCCCAGGCGAGAGTCACAAATCTGGTATACGGAAATGCACTGAAAACCAGTGGAGATGCTGTATTTCCGGTGATCCTCGGAGCTGTTTTCATGTTTTTGTGTGCAGCGGGAGGAACGTATCTGCTGGGGATACAGCTGCATTTGGCAGTAGTGGGTGCTTATATCGGTCTGACAGCAGATGAATGCTGCCGTGCGGTCGGCATGATGTTGCGCTGGCGGAGCGGAGCATGGAAGAAAAAAGGATTGATCGAAGTGCAATAATAAGACGGTATACCGGCTGGCTTTTGCCCGGGTGGGCATTCTCTTGCTTTTCGTAGCTTATCATAGCATAGCGCATTTTTTATAATTAAAATATTGACAATGTGAAAAAATGTGTTATAGTTCTAAATGCAAATGCAACTCATTTGCATTTAGAACAAATATATGATTAAGTATTCATTTGATAAAGAAAGTATGGAAAGGTAAGAGTCATGTCGGAAGTTATTTTAGATACTTTAATAGATAGTATAAAGCTGGTGCCATTTTTGTTCCTGACCTATCTGGCTATGGAATATCTGGAGCATAAGGCTGGCGAGAAGACCACACATATGGTGCGTAAAGCAGGTAAAATGGGACCGTTGATCGGTGGCGTGGCAGGTGTGCTGCCTCAGTGTGGGTTCTCGGCAGCAGCATCCAACTTATATGCAGGCAGGGTGATCACTCTGGGAACACTGATAGCCATTTATCTGTCCACTTCTGATGAGATGCTGCCGATCCTGATTTCGGAGAAAATGGATATCCGCTTTGTACTGGGCGTGCTGGGAGCGAAAGCCGCCATTGGTGCCATAGCCGGGTTTGTGATCGATCTGTTGGTCCGTGAGAGGAAGATACATCCTCATGATCATGTTCACGGACATGGGGGAAATGACCATGAAGAGGAAGAACACATTCATGAAATCTGTGAGCATGAGAACTGCCATTGTGAAAAGGATGGCATTTTTCTATCTGCGGTAAAGCATACGCTTCACATTACCTTTTTCATTATAGTCATTGGATTTGTTCTGAACACAGCACTGCATTTTGTGGGAGAAGATGTTCTGGCCGGTCTGATCCTGAACCGTCCCGTACTGGGACCTGTGCTGGCAGGATTGGTGGGACTGATCCCCAACTGTGCAGCATCTGTGACCATAACGCAATTGTATATCAGTGGTGTGATCAGCCTTGGAGCCATGATGTCCGGATTGCTGGTAGGAGCGGGAGTAGGACTGCTGGTGTTGTTCCGCGTGAACCCGGATAAAAAGGAAAATCTGAAAATCGTGGGAATTTTATATGTGATTGGTGTTTTGACAGGAATTGTGATAAACTGGCTGTAGGCACAAGCAGTGCCAAAATTGAGAGCTGACTCTTTGACTGCTTGCAGGCATAAGAGGCAGATCCAATTTTGATAGGGCGACGCCCGTCCAGCGAGGAACACGAAGTGTTTCGCGGTGGAAAGCACTGCGCCCTCGAGATCGCGATATAAAAGGACAGATATCTATGGAAGAACATAAATGTGAACACAATGATATTTCTTATCCCAAGGGATTAAAATGGACCAAACAGAGAAAATGCGTGTATCAGGTGCTGGAGGAAGCGACCGAGCCCCTCAGCGCCGTACAGATTTACAATCGTATTGAGAGAGATCACGAAGGCAGCGATTATGCTGTATCCACGATCTACCGGATTCTGGCAACATTTGAAGAACATGGAATGGTAGAGAAGACAACGTTCATGGGAGACGGTACCGTAGTATACGAATTGAACCGCGGGGAACATACCCATTATGCGGTCTGCCTGGAATGTCATAAGCGGATTCCGCTGCCCAGCTGCCCCTTTGCACATGTGCATTTAGAGCAGGATACCGGAGATTTCACTGTCACCGGACACAAATTAGAGCTGTACGGCTACTGCAAAAAGTGCCAGGAAGCCCGTAAAAAACAGTAATTTCACTTATTGTACAAATAAATCGAAAAAAATATTTAAATTTTTTTCAAAAAGTACTTGCATTCTTGAAAACCATGTGATAATATATGTCTTGTCGTTGCGGGAGACGCAACAACGACATAGAAATGCACCGCTAGCTCAGTTGGTAGAGCACCTGACTCTTAATCAGGGTGTCCAGGGTTCGAGCCCCTGGCGGTGCACTCGAGAGAATCGTTTTTGGAGACATAGGAGCTCCGGGGACGGTTCTTTTTTTGTCCCCGGAGTTGATAAGTTAATAGCCGAACTTGAAAAAGATCGGATCCAGTTTGTAGACGGGAGCCCCCAAGATCTTAAGCTGTGTAGCAAGTTCCACGTACGTTTTTGTAGATACATAATCAAAGTGTCCCATAAAGACCCGCAGAAATTCCATGTTACCGCCGCCGATCAGGAAACTGATTGCAAAGGTATGCCGGAGCAGGTGACCATGCAGCCGATCTATACCGGACTCAACCTTTAGATCCTGGTAAAACATTTTGATAGTGTTACAAGTAATAGGCTTCTTTACATCCCGGAGCGAATAGAACATAGAACCAGATTTTATAACTTTTAACTCAAAGTATTGCTGCAGAGCTGCGATCAGAAAGTCCGGAATCAGCACAAAACGACTTTTGCTACCTTTTGACTTCTCGATCGTGAGGATATTCTGCGGAGCATTAAGGTGATGCACACATAAATGCACAACTTCCTGTCGACGCAGTCCGCAGTCCAGCATCAAATGAAAGATACAATAATTGCGCAGACCCTGCTCTGTCTCCCGGTCAAGCAATGAATCAATGTGTCTTACATCATTTTCAAACAATGGCAGCTCCGGAGCAGCGTCATCCTTTGGCATCTTCACATTCTTCAAATAGTCGATACAATAATCATTGTCATAACAATACTTCAAAAAAGCTTTTATGGATCGGGCATAGCTCCGGACGGAAGAATCTTTAATATCACGCTCCCGGCAATAAAGCAGATACCCCTGATAAATGGATTCCTTTGCCAGTACATCAAAACCGGCATCCTGAATGGAGATGCTATACCGGTGTTTCAGAAACCGAAAAAAGAGTCTAAGATCATCCGAGTATTTCTTGATCGTTTCCTTGCTGCAATAAGTACTCCGGCTATAAATATAGTTCTCATAGATCTGCTGGATGGTCATGTGAAAAACCCCCTTGCAAATCAAGAGTATTTATACTATCATAATCGTAAAGAGTACCGTCATTCTCATCGAGCAAACGGAACCGGTGCTTTTCAGATGATACGAAAACTTCGGCAAGTTCATCCTCATTAAACTGCCGGAGTTTTTTCTGTTTATATCTCTGTGCTTCCATGATGTCATTGTCATTCATTCTCAAAAGTGCTTCAAAGCAGTCCTGCAGAGGACTGTCCTCATTGATCCCACGCATATAGATGCCGAGGGTCACCGCTGACCCGATCACACGCTTTTTCATGGATTCAACGGAGAGCTTCCGGTTATAGTTTCTTACCAGCTTCACCTCATCCGGTGTCATTTTCATGTCAATACAGCGTGTGCTGCGGAGAGCTTTCCAGAAACCACAGTACGGTCTCCGGTACTTCTTGGAATCCCCGGTTTTCTCTACCATCTTAAAAACCCGTTCTGTCAGATAGTCAATGATCAGCTTCCGGTTATCCAGATAGTCATAGATCCGCTTACATTCTCCCTTGTTCCGGTGATCCTTGAACGGGATCAGATCATAGCTCTTGGAATGTCTGCGCATGGTCTGATATTCCACATTTACCACGTAGTTGAGTTTTGGTGTAAGTTTATCAGCCAGCCGGATCAGAGCATCCTCTTCTATGGTCAGTGTACCATCCAGGATCTGCCGCACATAATTTGTATAATACGGATCCTGACCGTGCTCCAGAAAGAACTCCAGTCTTGCAGTATACCGGTAGAACCAGTTCTTTTTCTGATAGCAGCGTTCATAGACCCATTTGTCATACTTAGAGATCAATCCGTTCATTTCCCAGATCTGAAAGAACCACGGCTTGTAATTCTGTTCGATCACTTCCCTGGTCTTCTGATAGATCCTGACGAATACCTTATCAGAACGCTTCCCCAGTGCCACATAGTCGATCTCATAGTCTTCGGAGCCGACCTTGTTTGTGACATAGGTTGCATTCTTGAACCTGTCCACACGCATCTTGTAAAAGTTTTCCGGTGAGAAGAAGGTCTCCGGGTCTTTCAGATAGTTGGAGTGCCAGCAGTAATCCACACGGTTCTCCTGGACAAAATCAATTTCAAGACCGAAGTATTCTGCGATATTCTTGACATATCGGTAACTGTTTTCAAAGGCATCCCGGACGCCCATGATCCAGAGCATGTAAGAACGGATCTGCACCACGCATTCACAGGTGACGGATTCACCGCCGTCTGCAGCTTTCGGAACCACCGGAGCCAGGAAGATATCAAAGTACTCCGGATAACTTAAGCACGTTGTATAGAACCGGGAGAAGGTCACCGGCTTCAAATACAGATTCTTGCCGAGTTTCGGCAGATGCAGTTCCGGCTGATCTTCGTTTCCGTTCAGATAGTTATACTGCAGCTTAAAGAACTTGCGCATTTTCTCGACCTGCGGATCCTTGGATTTCAGCCGGAAGTCATTCCGGAACTTCACGGAATAATAAAAGGTGTCTATGTTATGTAAAAATTTGTTACGAGAATATCCGAACCACTCATGCTGATCCTCCAGCGGCATGTCATGGTATAGGATGTTATCGTTATATTGTCTTTTGTCGAGCATTTTCCGACCCCCTAAAACTTAATTTGTCGGACAAAATCGGCATTTTTCGATTTTTGCCCAAAAGGCTTCTGGGGCAAATTTATTTTTTGCCACTTTTGCCAGAATACAAGCACGTTTCCCCGTGTCGGACAATGGTTTTTGAGACCACGTATTACAGGGCGTGGCGCCAGCGCCTGCGCCGGCTTCGCGGGGCCCCTCAAACCCCGCTCATCCGTCTCATGCGCTGCACCTCTTTTTTATTCGCTTTTTCGTCAACTAACTCAAAATGATTGTAGGAATCATAGAGCTCATAGACGGATTTCTTCGCCCAGAAGAAGTTGGAATCCACTGTCTGCTTCATGGGATACCACTTTTTAATACATACGAACATATTCCCCCGGCTTAGGAATCCAAGCACAGCACCAATCTTTCCGGCGTTGGAGATCTTACGATGTACGAAATCGTATTCGATCAGTCCCCGGATCTGTCTGTCCAGCATCCGGTCAAACTGTGCGAGCAGGATCACGTCATAGCCATAATGACGGTGTTGGGAGAAGAAGGACAGCCAGGCACGCCGATCCGGGGAAGCGTATTCCCTGGAGTTAAAGAGCAGCTGTGCCTCGTCTATGTAGATCTTAACCTCTCCTTCCCGGAGCCTGCGGCCGAGATGCTTTGATAAGCGGCGGGAGAACCGGAGCAGCTTGTCCGGATCCAGACGATGGTTCGGGACATAAAGGTATACACCTTTACATTTCTTTACCGCTTTTGTGTTAAAGTAAAAGTTACCGATCACCACGGAATCCTTGCGCTGCAGCCGGAGAGCAATCTCCCTGGCAGCATGGCAGCTCTTACCGGATCCGGGTGTCCCAGAGTACAAAGATATCATAATAATTCCCCCTTATTGACTACTCGATCAGTTTCACCCAGCGGGCAATGATTGAGTAGATATAATAGACACCAATGGCAAGAAGCCAGGCAGAGCCGATGGCGACCATTTCCGAAACAGGAACAAACCAGTTAATATAACCAAGATAGGGAAGCTTACTGAACTTCTCGATTGTGTCAGCAAAGGGAGAAGTCGGGAAAGCTTTCATCAGTAAATCTAAAAATCCATTGAGTAAAGCCTGCATATCTGCCATAAAATCACCATCCTATCATTTTTTTCGTTGCAGCCATGAGCATAATCACAAAACAGCCAAGCTCCCCCAGCCGGAAGATCTCCATCACCGGATCCATCCAGGCAAGATCTAACTCCAGAACCATATCTATCCCCAGAGAGTCCAGCTTGATAGGGATCTTGAAGCAGGGAGCAACCGGATCAGCAGACAGAGCCTGGATAAAATGTATAAAGTCGAAAGGGATACAGAAAGGGAAAATCAGCCGGAGATCTCTCTTGTAAGATTCCCCCTCTCCGTCAGTGCCGGGATCCGGAGAAGGATCAGGCTCTGGTTCAGGTTCCGGTGCTGGCTCCGGCAAGGCTGCAGTCAGGGCAGCAACTAGAGCATTCTTATAAGCTTCTGTATTTTCTGCCGGATCAAGTCCCGGTTCCGGTAGAGCTGCGGCCGCCGTAGACAATGCAGCGTTAATCCCAGGGAGCCGCCCCGGAGCAAACTCATAGCCGGTGAGAGGCTGCAGCCGCTCTGCTGTCGAGGTTGCAAGATTCGGGAAATCATAGGCTTCACCATTTAAAAGACCTGTCAAATTACCTGTTTTACAAAATGCAAGGGCATGATCTTCTGAATCAAATACAGGAATATTTAAAGCATATTCAATAGCACAACCAACAGAAGCAGAGTATGAAAAACCGGTATTATAAGATCCACTATTCATTGGATTACCAGACGCATTATAAGGTCTATAAAAAGACTGAATTCTGGGATTATACAAAGAAGTTGAATATGCTTTCAAATATATACCGGAAGAAGTATTCACATTATTAGTTTCAGAATACACAGCAACGATGGGTGAAGCGTAAAAACTATATGATGAATCAAAATTATAATGAGGGAAGTAAGTAGTGCCATCAGTTGAGTTAATTTGCGTATTTACATAACCACGAATAACGTAATTACCATCAGAATTCTTTTCTAACTTTCCTGAAAAGCATTCGCCTGTTCCATAGTATTCAGCGGGATTAATACCGACAATTTTTCCTTGATATACATCTGCAAAAAATCCCGCCATAGCTGAAAATAAAGTACTAGTAACTAATACATCCTGAATATATGAAAAAGGATCCTTATACCCAGTATCCGGTACCGGAGTGCTATCCGGATCAGAGGACGGAGTAGGAGTCGGATCCGGCTCATTGCCGCCTGTCCCGGAGATTACCCGGTACTTTGCAAACGTTTCAGAAGTCGGCAGTTTCAAAGCATTACTTCCGAGCGTAGAATCAACAGCATCCATAGCTTCTTTTACAGTCATCTTGGAACCATCCGGCATCGTTATGATGGTATCATAAAAAGGCGGTTCAGCCATGCTTTCCACAGATGCAATAAAAGCATCATAAAGCGAGGATCCGGATTCATAATCATCCAGTCCGTCCTTGATGCCGGAAGATACAGCAACTGTTTCCAGCAGATTATAGAGCATCATGGTCAGCTCCACGGCAAATTCTTCACTAACTGCGACAGATGCAGCCTTAACTTTCAATGTATTCCCACCCAGCACGCTGCCGATCACAATGACCATGGCGAGCAACAGCGCTGATATTCTTTTCTGCATAGTTATCCCCCCTCCGAAAAATTCTTATCTAACAAAGCATGAAAGCCATCATCCCGAACATCCGGAGGTTCACAACAGGCATCCATGCCATCAGCAGGATCTTTAAAATTTCTTTTGCAGCAGAGAATAACATCCGGATCGTAAAAGATACATTCGTATTCCCTGCAGTGTTTCTCATCAAAATAAGTTACCATTCTATGATCACCTCTCTTCCACAAAAGCTACATACTTGCCGTTGGAATCATAATAGCCATCATGGTTCTGCACTTCCACAGCATATTTATCAGAATCTGCATCCGAGAGGTTATACTCTTCACAGACGTCAAAATGTCCATTTTCATCTATAAATCCACCCACATAGTCATCCTGATACCATGTTCTCATTCCTCCACCTTTACCTTTCTTGTCCTACAAAGTCCCGGAGATCACCGGCGTGCTGCAGCGATTTTGTCCGACAAAGCTTGTCCGACAAAAGTCACACTGCAGAGTCAAACCTGCAGCGATTTTGTCCGACAACCATTTGTCCTACAAAAGTCACGCTGCAGCAGCTCATGGTTTTCCTTTTTGTCCGACAGCACCAAAAAAGGGCGGGAAGCTTCAGCTCCTCACCCTTCCCGGTTAGAGATTATTCAGTTTTTAAGCGCTGCGCAGAGATTTCAGCCATCTGATACCATATCTGACAGCAACACCGGCACCGATAATGGTGACAGCAGCGGGTACCACAATACCCAGAACCTTGAACAGGTCACCCTGAACGCTGGTAACAGCAGCCTGCATGATAGCGGCAACATCGAAAGATGCAGCTGCACCAGTTTCAGAAAGAGCAGTAACAGTTAATAAAGGCATATTATTTTCCTCCTTCTATGAGCTGGAATATATAGAAACATACATATCCCGTTAATATAGCTATGCATTCACAGACGGCGCCCAAGATCATAAACTGTGATGCAATAGACACGTAAGTAAAAATATCCATCATTTCCTCCCATTCCACAGACCCAGCATGATAAGCATACCGGCAATGATTCCAAGGCATATAGATATCATCAGCGTGTTCTCCTGGATTTTGACAATCTGATCCTGGGAGACTGTAAGCTGCTCTGCCATGGTATCGACCTGCTCTGACAGATATTGATTCGTCTGCAGAAGATCTTCATGGATCTGCTGCAGAGCTTCGGAATAATCCAGTGAATCTGCGGAGAAGACAACAGTGTAGGGACTGTTGCCTTCCGGAGAATCTACCGCAGCACCTTCACCGGTATCGCTGCCGGTTATCACTTCCGCATTGCCACCGGATACGGTGACAGGAAGGTAGACCGTGTCAGCTTCTGTATTAAGTAAAGGGGAATCCTCCCCGGGGGAGGCGGTCACAACCTCGTCCATTATTTAGCAGCCTTTCCGGGTTCCTTAACCTCAGGAGCAGGAGCTTCCGGCGGAATCATGCCTTGGACATAGAAACCGGAAAGGACTTTCGGTTTGATCTCCAGATGGGAGATAAAAGCGACATCGCGCAGCCGGTTCACAGGCTTGCCGTCAGATCCGGTTGTCATTTCAAAAGTGCCTTCATAGAGCCCGGGAGCTACTACGATCTTGTTCCGGAGCACAGACTCAACAGAGCACTTGGCACGCTGTACTCCTACCGGTTTGGTAGGGTCAAACTCTGATTCAGAAGCCACAGCTTCCCCATCTTCACCCCAGAAAAGGTAATGAACGGAGCATCCGGTCAGCTTGTTGCCTGACTCGTCCTTCATGTCATACTGATTTGCGAATAAGATCACGATTTTTGCTTTACTTGTTAATCCACGATTAGCCATTTTGATTTTCCTCCATGTTTGAAAAAGGGTTATTGTTTATAAGTGAATCCATAAGATCACGCTCGTAATGATACCGTCTGTGATACCAGGACATGACCTTACTATAGTTACCGCCGGTCTGCTTACACAGGAACCTGATCGTCAGCGGTGTAGTATTATAACGTTTCAGAAGCCAGTCCAGAAAGGATTGTGAGACATCGGATTCCGCAAAGTCCATAACACATTTAGAAGTATCTGTAAGTACGGTTGTTTGTGACAAGATAGTCTCCTTTCCGGTGCTTCGTTCCGACTGCTTCCTGATCCGGTGCCTGCCGATGATCCGGCTGGATACCGGCGGACGGGGGTGTCCCTCCGGGGGCTCAGGGCGCTGCCCTAAGAACCTGCAAGGGGCCAGCCCCTTGACCCGTTATTTGACCTATGCAAACGCGTGGACAGCTGCCAGGCTGCCATGGATAACCATGTGCACGGCTCATGGACAGGCTGTGCATAACGGCAAGAGCAGCCGTTATACACAGCCTGCCCACAACCCGCACACAAGGTTACCCACAGCATCCTAAAATAGCACCTGCCCACGCGTTTACACAGGTCCGATTACGCTCCACGGCATCCGGCAAAAAGCGGATACCTAAGAGCAAAACCGGTATAAAGGGCAAAGAACCAGGCAAAGCCACGCCGGATCATCGGCAGGCACCGGATCAGGCTGCAGTCTTCACTGCACACCTCATTCCGGCATTGTCTCCCCAAAAGGATATACAGTATATTCAAGTAAATGGTAATGAATTTAAATCTTCAAGGGCACGGTGCAGGTGATCCAGTGACCGAGCGACAGTATAGATCTGACTGTTCTGCTCCTGGATCTTTTTCCTGTTGGCTGCCATGCGCTTTTCATAGTCTGCCATATACTCTGCCCTGGTCTCGTCACCGGAGCGGTATTCTTCCAGGATCCGGCAGAGCTTGTCTGTCCAGGTCGTGCCCTTCTGGCTGTTTACATACTCGTCCAGGTCTGCCGGAAGCCGGATCGACTTCTTAATCAGATCATCCGGCACTGCTGTCACCTCCCAGAATATCCTCGAAAGAGAGCTGACCGCCATAGGCTGCTTTGCGCTTTTCCTCTGCCTGTTTCATATATGAATCATATAGATCCAGCATCTCATCCATGCTCTCAGAGGAGCGAATCAACATCTGACCCTGATCGGTAAAGCTATACAGCTTATAAAAGAGATCAGACTGCAGTCGTTCCACCACTACATGAAGCGTACTAGCATCCACTGATACGATACGGTTACAGCGATATAAATTAACGTGAACATCAATGAGCATCAAATTACCTCCTTCTTACCCGGATCGACTCCACACAGGGCTTATCATCACCGGTCTTTTAATATGCGCGCGTTTGTGCTACAATTTAAGGTATATATACTTTAGTAGGATAAATTCTGTCCTACAAATATAATATATCCCAAATAGTTGGGAATGTCAACAAATATATCCCATTTTATTGGGAGAAAAGAGGAAGAATGATAGATCCGGAATTTGGAAAGAGATTTACAGAAATAATTGAAAAATCGGGAATTTCCAATGCGAAACTTACAGAATTAGCGGAAATATCCAAAAATAATATCAGCAACTATAAAAACGGGCAAATTCCAAACGCAACAACATTATACAAATTATCCCAAATACTTGGGAAAAGCATGGAGTATATAATAGCTGGAAAAGAGCCTGAAGAACTTACACCGGAGGAGCAGCAGCTTATAGATTACTACCGCAAAGCAGACGATCGAGGAAAGCGTAGTATTTTACGAACAGCGGAGAGTGAGAGCACGGAGCTAGAGTCATCAGCTTCCAAGCTTGGATAAAACACCATAGATAAAAGGGGAATCACTATGAATGAAGGAATAGCAATGATGTTTTCAATTTTAATTGTCATGTTCGGGTACCTGGTATTTAAGATCTTGACGGATCAGTCCGAACCAACGACTACCAGCAACAGGAAACGGAACAAGAAGAAGGGGACAGGTAAGCCGGTTATCAAAAATAACTGGAATATGCGACCACTGGACACAAAAGATCCTGCAGACAAAGATCTGCGATATGAGGACTTTGTAGAATCATCCTGGAAGGAAATAGAGAAATAATTGTCCGACAAACATACATGCAGCATAGCCGGATCCACACTTCCGGAAATTATTTTGTCGGACAAAAAAACTTTACAAACCCGGGAACCCGTGTTATATTGAACTTAGCCAAAGAGAGACTAATGTCTAACTTCAAGACGCAGAAAACCCCGGGATGCTACCCCGGGGCTTTTTGTTGCTAGGCTGACTGTTGCTATTCATCACCGTCCAGCCATTTGCATATGTAGTAGCCGACTACACTTGCTATGACGGAGATAATAAAAGAGACTAATAACTCCAAGACGCTCACCTCCTTCCTGCTGGAAAGAGTCAACAGCAAGCCTATTATATCACACGGTTCCCGTAGCGTAAACCGCTAAAAAACGACTTAAAATATCCCTTGGAAGCCTTTTCTCTTAATCAGGGTGTCCAGGGTTCGAGCCCCTGGCGGTGCACTCGAGAGAACTGTTTTTGGAGACTTAGGAGCTCCGGGGACGGTTCTTTTTTTGCATAGATATGCTGTGAGGAGATTTTATATGACTGCGATATTTGATACACATGCGCATTATGATGATGATGCATTCAACGAAGACAGAGAACAGCTTCTGGCGGAGCTGCCGGGGCAGGGCATTGCCCGGGTGGTGGATGTGGGTGCGAGCCTGGCATCCTGCCGGAAAGTGTTAGAGCTGATGGAGCAGTACGATTACATATACGGAGCCATCGGAGTACATCCCAGCGAGACCGCGGAACTGACGGAGGAATCTTATTCCTGGCTGAAGGAACAGTGCCAAAAGGAGAAATGCCTGGCGGTGGGAGAGATCGGACTGGATTATTATTGGCCGGAGCCGGACCACGAGACACAGAAAAAGTGGTTCCTGCGGCAGCTGGAACTGGCGCGTGAGATCAAAAAGCCTGTTATCATTCACTCCCGGGATGCAGCGAAGGATACCGTGGATCTCATGACGGAGGCGCACGCAGAAGAGATCGGCGGTGTAATTCACTGCTATTCCTATACGAAGGAGACGGCGAAGATTTTTCTGGATATGGGATTCTACTTTGGAATCGGCGGCGTGCTGACTTTTAAAAATGCAAAGAAGCTGAAGGAAGCGGTAGAATATATTCCTATGGACCGCATCGTGTTGGAGACGGACTGCCCATATCTGGCGCCGGAACCGAACCGCGGCAAACGCAATAGCTCCCTGAACATTCCTTATGTGATCGCTGCCATGGCGCAGATCAAGGGGATCACAGAGGAAGAAGTGCGCAAGGCGGCATGGGATAATTCGCTTAAGCTGTATCATATGGAAAAATAAGCGGAATCAAAAGTAATAAAAGGTAAACGTTATGGAAACAAGTATAACAAAACAGCAACTATTTTCAAAAGATGATCTGAAAAAACTGATCATTCCGCTCTTATTTGAACAGGCACTGGCAATCACTGTGGGCATGGCAGATACCGTCATGATCTCTTCGGCGGGCGAGGCGGCGGTTTCCGGCGTATCCCTGATCGACATGTTCAATAATCTGATCATCAGTGTGCTGGCGGCACTGGCTACCGGCGGCGCCGTGGTGACCTCCCAGTTTCTCGGAGCCGGGAAAAAAGAGGACGCCTGCAAATCTGCAAAACAGCTGATCGTGTCATCGGTATGCATTACGATCGGTATATCGATTTTGGTCATGGTGTTCTGTAATGGCATCATTTCCCTGTTTTTCGGTAAAATTGAAGCGGACGTATTTCATAATGCTGTGATCTATATGATGATCTCTGCACTGTCCTTCCCGTTCCTTGCCCTGTACAATTCCTGTGCGGCGCTGTTCCGCTCCATGGGAAATTCCCAGATCACGCTGAAGGTCTCCGTGGTGGAAAATATCATTAACATCGGCGGTAATGCTTTGGGCGTTTATGTACTGGGACTGGGCGTGGCAGGTGTGGCGATTCCTTCCCTGATCTCCCGTGCAGTGGCAGGATTCATCCTATATCGTTTGCTGAAAAACCCGTCCAACGAAGTGCATTTATTAAAAGAAAGCTTCCACATCGACTGGCCGGTGATCCATAAGATTTTTTACATAGGTATCCCCAGCGGGATTGAAAATGGTATTTTCCAGCTGGGACGTGTCATTGTGGTAAGCATTATCGCGGGTTTCGGAACTGTGCAGATCGCTGCCAACGGTGTGGCGAACAGCTTGGACAGCATGGGTTGTATTGTGGGACAGGCTATGAATCTGGCAATGATCACGGTAATTGGCCGTTGCGTCGGCGCCGGAGATTCCGGTCAGGTGCGGTATTATACGAAAAAATTATTGAAGATTACCTACTTGTGTACCTTTATGGTAAACAGCGTCATCCTGCTGTGTCTGTCGTGGATCCTGAAATGCTATGGATTAAGTCCGGAGACCACGCAGTTATCCTATATTCTGGTCATGATCCACAACGGTATGGCGATGTTTTTGTGGCCGGCGTCTTTTGTTCTGCCGAATATGCTTCGTGCCTGCAATGACGTACGGTTTACCATGGTGCTGTCTATTTTTTCCATGTTCGTGTTCCGTATCGGATTCAGCTATATCATCGGTGTGAACATGGGTTACGGAGCCATCGGTGTCTGGATTGCCATGGTACTGGACTGGATCTTCCGAGTGATCTGTTTTGTGGGCAGATATTTGTCCGGACATTGGCTGAAGACAGCCGGATTACAGGATAACAGATAGCAACAGTTCATCTTGTGAACATATGCGGCCACAAAGCCATACGAGCATGATTTTGTGTGCCCGGATATATTCACGGATGAACTGTTATGAGGTATAATGTGGGAAAAAGAGAGAGAGGTATGCAATATGCAGGTAGTATTGGAAAATGAAGCTTTAAAAGTAACCATCAACAGCTTTGGTGCAGAGCTTGCAAGCATTCGGGGGAAAGCAACTGATACCGAGTATCTGTGGAATGCGGATGCAAAATTCTGGAAGAGAACTGCCCCGGTACTGTTCCCCTTTGTAGGAAGTCTGAAAAATAAGGAATATCATTATGAAGGAAAGACCTATTCCATGGGTCAGCACGGCTTTGCCAGAGATATGGAGTTTGCCGTGGATGTACAGACGGCGACAGAAGCATGGTTTTCCCTGCAATCCAATGAAGAAACAAAAGCAAAATTTCCGCTGGAGTTTATCCTGAAGATTGGTTATGAATTGGAAGGAAAAGAACTGAAGGTCATCTGGCAGGTGGAAAATCCGGATACGAAAACACTGTACTTTTCCATCGGAGGACACCCCGCATTTATGTGCCCTGTGGATGAAAAAGGAAAGCAGTCGGAATATTATTTCAAGTTTGATACGGACAAAGATCTGACTTACGGATTGGTGGCAGATGACGGACAAGGACTCATGGGACAGCAAAAGGATGTATTACCGGTGAAAAACGGTTATGCGCAGATCATAGAGCACCTATTTGACCGGGATGCCCTGATCGTGGAGGATCGTCAGGCTTCTGCAGTGAGCCTGTGTACTCCGGACAAAAAGCCGTATGTTACCTTAAGCTTTGATGCTCCGTTATTTGGTCTGTGGTCTCCCGCGGGCAAGGGAGCACCGTTTATCTGTATCGAGCCCTGGTATGGCAGATGCGACAAGACGACCTTTGACGGCAGCTTAGAGCAACGGGAGTACAGTAATACCCTGCAGGCAGGAGAGGTATTCCGCAAGGAGTACACTATCACAATAGTATAATTACGAGAAAGCGAAAAAGCTTCTGAAAAAAGCTTCGGGCACAGAAAAAGATTGTGCCCGGAGCTTTTCTTATGCTGCTATTCAATATAAATTTATCGAATATCAATAAATTTATATTGACATTCGTATCATAGAGTGATATGTTAAGGCTACCAAGAAGGAAAGAGGTATTCATTATGGAGAAGAGAGAGTTGTCGGAAAAGGAACTGCGGGAGAAAAAGTTATCTCTGGCGAAGGGAACAAAGTACCTGTTGGATTTTATGTTCTATTCGGGAATTCTGGTGACAATAAGTCTGCCGCTTAGTCTCAAATACATAGGAAAGTATCTGGAGGCTGTGGAGGAACATTACCTTCCGGCAGTGATCATATTCGCCATTCTGGGCGTGCTGGCGTTATTGTTGATCAATGAACTGCGCAAGATGTTTGGCACGGTGCTTGCGGAGAACTGCTTTGTACCGGAAAATGTGGCGAGCCTTAGGAGAATGGGAGACTTAAGCTTTTTCATCGCGGCCATGAGCGCTGTGAGATGTGTGGTGTACCTGACCATTGCCATGCTAGTGATCATTCTGGTATTTATCATTGCAGGCATGTTCAGCAAAGTGCTGGCGATGGTATTTGAAGAAGCCGTGCGCTACAAGGAAGAAAACGACTTAACAATCTAAAAATTCAGTCACGAAGTGATAGAGCGTGTGATACGCCACTATGTAAATGACGCCGGCTGAACGGAGATTCAAAATTAGAAAGGCATCTATTATGGGAATCATTGTAAATCTGGATGTAATGATGGCAAAGCGGAAGATCAGCCTGACAGAACTGGCGAATCAGGTGGATCTGACACAGGCAAATTTATCCATCCTGAAAAATAATAAAGCAAAAGCCATACGTTTCTCTACACTGGAATCCATTTGTGAGGTGCTGCATTGCCAGCCCGGAGACATTCTGGAGTATGTAGAAGACAAAAAAGAAGAGGAAACCAAATAAAACCTGAGAGGGGGAGATCATAATGCAGGAAAATACAGCAGTACAGGAAACAAATTCAATAAATCAGGAACAGATTTCCGGGCAGAATGTAGTCCGGGTAGTGGAAAAGACAGAGACTGTGGAGACAAAGCGCTTGCAGGAGCACTATAATTTCTTCGGACCGGTGACTTTTCTCTATGCCGTATTCTATGCATTTTGTATGTTCCGGAACGGCTCGGGGATCACCTTCCCTTTTTTTCTCGCAGGCACTTTACTGTATTTTGCCTTCTCGCTGTCAAAACTAGGGATTACCTTGAAAAAAGGGAGCGCCTTTTACATGGTCAGCATTCTGCTGCTGGGGGTATCCACCTTCTGCACCGACGGATGGGCGATCATAGGTCTGAACAAGCTGGCGGTGTTTCTATTAGTGATGTGTCTGCTGCTGAATCAATATTTTGATACGAAAAAGTGGAATCTTGGGAAATATGTGGGAAGCATCTGTCAATTGGTGGTTATGAGCTTCGGGGAACTGGGGAAGCCTTTTTCCGATGGCAAAGCCTATTTTCGTGAAAAGGGAAAAGTAAATAAGAAGGTATGGTACGGTCTGCTGGGAGTGGTGATCGCATTGCCGATTATGCTGATCGCTGCCGGACTGTTAAGCTCTGCCGATGCGGTATTCCGTAAGATGACAACGGATTTCATGAACTGGATCCGCCCGGGCAATATATTCAACGTAGTCATCCGGGTAACGTTTCTGTTCTTTACTTCCTATGCACTGACTTCCTACCTGTGTAAGCGAAGCATCCCGGAAGAAGTGAAGGATCGCAGAAAGGGTGAGCCGGTACTGGCAATTACGATTATGTCACTGCTGTCACTATTGTATCTGCTGTTTTCCGGTATTCAGATCTTCGGATTGTTCTTAGGAAAAATGCAGCTGCCGGAGGGCTATACTTACGCACAGTATGCAAGAGAGGGCTTTTTCCAGCTGCTGGCTGTCAGCATTCTGAACCTGATCCTGGTATTGATGTGCCTTAGCTTTTTTAGGGAGAGTAGGATACTGAAAGTGATTATGACGATTATGTCATTATGTACTTTTATCATGATCGCGTCCAGCGTAATGCGAATGATCATTTACATCCGGTATTATTATCTGACTTTCCTGCGGATCTTCGTATTGTGGATGCTGGCGGTATTATTCGTCATGTTTATCGGAGTACTGATCAACATTTACAGGGAAAGCTTCCCTCTGTTCCGCTATGGTGTCGTGATGGTGACAGTTCTGTACCTGGCATTGTCCTTCAGCCATCCCGACTATATTATAGCCAGAGTGAATATTGCCAATGCACCCGGCGGAGACTTCTCTTATCTGAGTGATCTCAGTGCGGATGCGGCACCGGTCATTATTCCTTATATGGAGAGTCTTGGGTATGATTTTGGCGCCTATGAACTGGAGAACCCTACGGATATTATGAGTGAAGATACGCAGGCTCAGTGGTGGGGGAGTTATCAACCGAAGGGATTCGGATATTATTACCTGAACCATAATAAGAAGCGTCTGGATCAGACATCTCTGCGGACATTTAATATTTCCAGATATATGGCACGGAAACAGATAGAGGCAAGAATCGATGGAAAATAAAGAAATGAATACGGAAAAAATTAAGTTTTATAAAAAGCATCCGGTGTTGCTTGCATGGCTGATTTCTATATTTATCGGACTGGGCTATGCGCTTTTTACGATCATAGCCTCTGTTATTCATTATGAGCAAAGAGATTATGTATGGGAGATCATTAAGGCTTTTACAGAAATGTTTACTTGGGCAATTTTAATGGGAGCGGTACTGGTATTTCCTGTGGTGCTGACGATCAGCGAAGGAATCTGCCTGATCAGTGAAGCATGGGAACGTCCGGTGAAGGGAGCCTGGCTGTTTGACCAGCATGTATTTTGGCTGGGCGGATTCTATGAACTTTGTTATTTGGGGTTGATTATGGATGTGACATCCGCTGACTGGCAGACGCAGTTAAGCAATTCCAATAAACATACACCGATTTACAGCGGTTCCATGGTTACTTTTATAGTACTCCTGCTGCTGGCATTTATAGGGTATGAGATTCTGCAGAGTATTCCGCTTCGGAAGCTGCCGCCCCTTGTGACAGTCCTGTCGATTTCCGCAATGTACCTGGGATTGTTAGAACTGATTCTGTTCACAGTACAGATATTCAAGCCGACGATTTTGCTTGATGGATATTTGTTATTATTTCCACTGTGCTGTGTGCTGCTAGTTGTGCGATTGCTTCTGAAGAAAATACGGGAGTGGAATGCACTGATGCAGAATGCGGAGGCGGAACACTTTGGGACGGGGAAGATTTATCAGAATCCCATGCTGCGTTGGTGTGACAACATTTTGCGGAAGGCTGCATGGTGGCCGGTGCTGGGACTGGTATTGATGTTCCCACTGTTGGGAATCCTGATCGCAATCCTCATGCTGTTTGGGCAGGCACCGGATTCTGTGATTAAAGCATTCACGGAGACCAGCGACTGGAATCTGTCTCTCAGGCAGGCACCGCAGAATGTCATGTATGATGAACATTATCTATGCACGGTAGCTGCCGGCGGTCATGAAAAGGTCGTAAAGCCTATCCGCCTGGGGAGGCGGCATGGGCATGAAGTCATTGTGAACCGTCAGTTGTGCATCGCCAATGCTTTTGAACAGGTGTTGGAAGAACGGACTCCCGGCTTCCACCGGGCGCTGCGTCATTTTTATGACAATTACGGGTTCCCTGTGGCGAGACTGATCCACAGTAAATACACGGCGGATCTGGTGTATTTTATCATGAAACCTTTAGAATGGATCTTCCTGTGTGTGCTGTACCTGACGGACGCGCATCCCGAGAACCGCATTGCTGTGCAGTATACCGGGAAGACGGCGGCGCAGGTGGAAAAATAGTAAAATATTAATGGAAAAAGCTCTCCCTTTGGGATATAATAATATTTGAAAGGGAGGCTTTTTTATATGATAAAAGTGAATTGAACTAAATCGGAATTTGACAAGGAGGTAACTGATATGAGGAAAATGTTAGCAGTCGTATTAGTGTTGACCTGTCTACTTGGTGTGGCTGGTTGTTCTTCCATGAAAGTTGACAAAACCAAACCAGTATTTGAAACAGATAATATAAGTAGCATTTCCTTTTATACTATGCCGAATCACAATGATGGAATTCAAGTTCCTGATGAATATATCGAAGAAATCAAAACATGGCTTTCTTCGTTTAGACTCGATGAGAAAGTGAAGGATAAGCAACTTCCCCCTGGTAGCAATAGCGTTTTGGTGGAAATCGTATATTCTGATGGAACTACAGTGAAGAACGGCTTGTCTACATTCACTGTTGATGGAACACTTTATTATCTGTCTCACGATGATGCACCAGAATGTTATTTTGACATTCTGGATAGTTAGCCTTACAAATTCCGATTTATAGGATTGTCTTTTAAGGGGTAATTATACTATTACACTTAAAAGACAATTCTATTTAGATATTAAAATATATTTATTGTCTAATTAGGAATTATAAGTTATACTTTGCGTATAAGTACATTTCACTTATGAAAATTTCTATGTCAGCGAAAGCTGATGTCCCATCCGATTCCCTAAATCATAGAACCAGGAAGAAGGGAAGAGGAAAACCCACACAGAAAGAAAATCAGTTGTATCAGAAAAACAGGTAAGTTATAATGTAGATATGGCGAAATCCTTTTATTTTCGGCGGTATCTATAATTACCTGACACAAAAGGTGACATTGTATTTTATGTGCGGATGAAGGATGGCCTTTCGCAGATCATCATCAATGTGGAAGCGCAAAAGGACGAACCCGGCGAATATGAGATCCTGAACCGGGCAGTCTTCTACGTGAGCAGATTGATTTCTTCCCAGAAAGAACGGGATTTTGAGAATTCGAGCTACGATGACATCAAATGTGTCTATTCCATCTGGATCTGTTGAATATCATTATGATAGGTCTTGCAAAGGAACTGCCGGAACATGATGAGACCTACGAGTTACATCGTCTGTTGGGAGCATTATTGTCCAGAGAGCTTACTATAGATGAGAAGCTGGACATTATTGGAAATGAATATGATATCCCATTAGAAGAGAATTTCAGAAAGGATATGAGCACTATGTGTAATTTGAGCCAGGGAGTTAAGGAAGAAGGTATTGCAATTGGACGCAGAGAAGGGTTGGAAGAGGGACGTAGAGAGGGCCATGCAGAACTTATTACAAAAATGTATAAAAATGGTCTTTCAATAGAACAGATTGCATCTGCTACAGATAAAACAGTAGAAGAGGTAAGGGCGATTATTGAGGGAAAAGAAAAATCCCAAGAGGCCTGAGAATTATTACCGGAAAAAACGCGTGGATGTGTAATTCATGTTTATACATTTCTGCGTTTTTTATGAAATGATAATTGAATAATAAATCGGAAGAGTTGCACGTGATGCAACTATGATATTATAATATGTTAAGCTTATGCTTGTAATGGACGGGGGAAGCGTTCGGTTACAATAAATACATAAGGAGAGATACAAAATGAGGGGCAAATTAATAGTTATCACAGGAGTTATGGCACTGGGGTTGTCTGCCTGCGGAGCACAGGGGAGTGATCCAGTGGGAGGGAGTAGTAGTTCAGAGGTTATCGGATCCGCAGAGGCTGCGGTAACGGAAGAGAGCACTTCAGAGACTGGTGAATCCATGGAAGCGACAGTATCCACGGAGACTGTTTCCGACACTACGGCATCCACGACAGGTCCTTCTTACGAAGATGAGGACGCATGGCTTCCCTGGGAAGACTACGGGGAATGTTCCAACACTGTGAAAGACTTCTACAATGACGATGAGAAAAAGACCTATTACTACGAAATGGATGAGTTCTTTTTTTCCGATGAGAAGTATGCCAAAGTGAATGATTATCTGCAGCAGATGTATGAGAATTACAGAACCCAGTATGAGGAGGAAGGGGAGAATCACACCGGAGCGTATGAGTTAGTGGATGAAACTCTTTCCGAGGGACAGCGATACGATGATAATTATCTGGTATTCAATGGCATTACTTTAGCGGATGACGAGTATGTCAGCCTGCATTTTAATGACACGGTTTATTATGCAGGAGCAGCGCATCCATTATCCTATTACATACCCGTGACGATCTCCGTTGCCACCGGCGAAGAAGTCACCCCGGAAGAAGTTTTGGGGAAGACCTGGGACGAGATCCGGGCAGCAGGCTCTATTGAAGAAGAAAACGAAGAAAATTTTAATGCCGATTACGGCTTTTACATCACAGAGAAGGAACTGTGTTATCTCTATCGCACTAATTTCTTTGTAGAAGAGATTCGGATATCCCGGTAAAAGAATCGGATTGAACTGACAGGGCAGAAGAGGTATACTTATTTCCGGAAACGAACGGAGGTACCGGGATGGAAAAGTTTACCCCTTCAGAGCTTTGTGCAGACATTAAGATCTATGATTATAAGCAAAAAGTAAAATATGATGAGAAATCCCTGGTGATTTTTGAGAAAACAGGGAAAATGATAACAGCCGGAAAAGAGTGTGAGGGCATGCTTTACACTCTTCCGGCTAATTCTATTGGCTTTTCTCCGATCGTGTTGGGAAGAGTCAGCGACTATACCTGTGCGGAAAAGATGCTAAAGCAGATGCTGTGCCGGTATCTTGGCAAGGCATCATTTACGGGATACGGAGAAGGGCTTATTTTTATTCACGAGAAACTGAACGAAGTGGAAATGAAAGCCTATTTTGATCTCCTGTATCAGGCGGGAGCCAAAAATGTGGTCTATGCGGATGAAAGTGTGAAAGGAATCCCGGAGGGAACTCCTTGGGAGGATGTGATCTGGGGAATGAAGAACACTTATAAAAATCTTCGTTTTGCAGTAGAGATCACGAAGGAACAGCCCATGGATTACCTCAGATATTCGCTGGTGCAGTTGGCAGAGAACTGTAAGCGGTGGGGACTGGAAGAGGAAATGTCAAAATTGCATATTTAAGGAAATAGGCTAAGGGTAAATGATTTTATTTATCCTTAGCCTAAATTATTAGCTTTGTTGATAGTAATTATGCCGGTAAAGATGATCGTCTACCTGCTGCGCCAGGTGATTCATTTCTTCTTGTGCATCAGCACCCATGGCAATATTATAAAACGCATAGGAAAACTGCTTACTGAAGAAAGGATATGCGGGGGTCTGCGGTCTGGTAAAAGAGGTGTTCCGTAATTGTGAAAATAAAATATTGCTGTTGCCGGAACCAGCCTGAAAGCTGTCCATTACGTCATAAATCTCTTTTAAAACAGGAATACCCGTTAACTGACTGATCTTCAACTGGTTCTGCAGACTGAAAACATAACGGATAAATTCACAACATTCCCTGGGATATTGTGTCTGTCTGGACATGCATAATCCCCAGCTTCCATGGGGAGAAGCTGCTTTTATACCATGGGGAAGAGGGATTATGCCGATATTACTGTTCCTTTTTTGCGATTGAAAATAGGCACTGGGCAGGGAAAGACTCATGGCAAAGTTTTCAGGAAAATCGGCACTGAGATCCTCTACGTGGGTATAATGATATTTATGAAATAATTCGCCCAGCCAATTCATAGCAGCGACGGAAGCCGGAGAGTTAATATATCCAGAGGTTGCCGTCAGCGTATCGTTAAAAAAGCTGCCGTTGTTCTGCACGATAAATGGCAATCCGGCGTAGCTGTTCCATTCTCCGGATTTTGGAGAAAGACCGCGTCCGGAGTCCATAAGCAAAGGATAGGGAAAAGAAGTTTTGGTCTGTATTGTATGGCAGACATTCAGAAACTCACCCCAGCTCCAGGCATCTTCCGCAGAAGTCGGAATGCGGATACCAAGGGAATGGAACAACTCCTTGTTATACAGAATACATAAAGTGGATTCCGTATAACCCAGATGATATAGTTTTCCCTGATAGGTTCCCTGTGTCACAATGGGAGACAGAAAAGAGGATAGGAAAGACGAATCCATATATCCATCAAACGGCAGCAGAGAATTCATATATGCCCAATAGGGGACATCAGGACCGTCCAGGGACAGAATATCCGGTGCATTTCCACTGGTAAAGCTTTGCAACAGCGAGTCACGCAGAGGAGCCTTATCGTTGATGAGAAAAGTCGGTGTTACAAAAAAACCGGAAGATGTCAGATTAAACTGTTCGATCAGAGAGATCCAAAAATGTTTCTCATTATCTTCCATAGGACATAAATAAATAGATAGGTTTATTTTATCTTTGGAGCGGTCTGCTACAAAAGTGCCTTTTCCTTGCTGCCGTATAATATATCCTTCAGATTCCAGACATTTCAGGGCTTGTGTAATAGTGCTTTTACTTACATTTAAAGTACGCATTAATTCATTATCGGAAGGGATGAGATCGCCGGGACGATAATATCCGCTTTCGATTTTCTGGACAAATTCATTTTTTATAAGCATGTATTTTGGTGTTCTGGTGTTCATAAAATCCCCCACATTTTGAAAAGTGATTGACAATATATTTTTGTTATGCTAATATCATAGCATAAGTTATTCGAACAAACAAGATTAAATAAAAAAACTCTCTGCAAAAGTGGAGAGTTAAAAAATAAAACAAGTTATTCGAACAACCGAACAACTAAAAGGAGGAGAAGATGAAAAAGACATTTTCAAAAGAGAAATTATTTGACAGAACACCGCGGGTCTTTAAGCGGGATGCAACGGAAGTTCGTTTTCTGTTGGGCGGAATCGGAACAGGTAATTTTTCTGTAAATTCAAGAGGAAAGTTCCTGGACTGGGAAATTTTTAACTGGCCTTCCAAGAATACTAAATTTCCGCTTTCCTTTTTTGCAATTCGTACGGAGAACAAAGAACTGGAAAAACCTATATCGAAAATTCTGGAATCGAGAATGGTTCCGCCATATACCAGCTCACACGGATATCTTCAGGCTGAATTAGTAAATCTGCCAAGAATGGAAGATTCCGAACTGATTTGTGAATATCCTTTTGCAAGGGTGAATTTCAAAGATTCCGAATTGCCCGTAAAAGTGTCAATGGAAGCATATACACCGTTTATTCCTTTAAATACAGATGATTCCAGTATTCCCTGTGCAATTATCCGATACACGGTGAAAAATATTGCAGACTGTCCGACCAAAGTAAGCCTGGTAGGTACGCTTCCCAATGCATCCGGGTTTGAGGGATATGATGTTATTGAGAACCTGAAACTGGCTGACAGCGTAAAAAATGAATATCGGGAATTTGATGATGTGAAGGGCTTGTATTATTCACCCGAACATTTGAAAGAGGATCATTTACGGTATGGAAATATGGCGATTCTGACCAGTGGATCCAATGTAACCTATAAAACACAGTGGTTTGACGGCGAATGGGTAGATGGAATACAGGATTTCTGGGATGACTTTACCAGTGATGGACTTTTGGAAAAAGAGACCGTATCTGACAGTGTGGGATGTGAATTTGCACAATTTCATAATTTCAGTTTCCTGAAAAGAAGAGAAAAGATCGGATCCATCGGAGCCTGGGAAGAACTTCAGCCGGGAGAAGAAAGAACCTTCGAATTTACCATTACATGGTATTTCCCTAACAGGGTAAAGGCATGGATCGAGTTTGATGAGGACTACGAGAAATTCCAGCGCGGTGAATACGGAACAGTAAGAAATTACTATGCAACAAAATTCACAGATGCATGGGATGTAGCAAAATATGTATACCATAATAAGGAACGACTGGAATCAGACAGCAGAAAATTTGCCGATGCGATGTTCCATAAGACTACATTACCTTATTATGTGATTGATGCTCTGACTGCAAACATTACGAATCTTCGAAGTAATTTATGTTTCCGGCTGGAAGACGGAACCTTTGCCGGATTTGAAGGAATACGTGACTACATAGGCTGCGGTTACGGTAGTGTGCCTCATGTATGGAACTATGCACAGACGGTTGCTTTTCTGTTCCCGGATCTTGAAAAAACTATGCGTAATGTAGAATTTTTGAGAGAAACAGATGAGACAGGATGCATGTCTACACGAATGTTTTCCGTATTTGATCAGGAACGGTATGCAATGGTTCCGGCCTGTGATGGAGAACTTGGAAGTGTTGTTCGTGTCTACCGGGATTTCAAGAATCTTGGGGATGTGGAATTTTTGAAGACCATTTGGCCCAAAGTAGTGCTGGCAATGGAATATGCCCTGAAACAATGGGATCTGGATGGAGATGATGTACTGGACGGTCAGCAGAATACAACCTATGATATTGAATTTTACGGACCGAATCCCATGACGGACAGTATTTTCCTGGCAGCATTGAAATGCTGTGAAGAGATGGCTGAGATCGTAGGAGACGAAGAACATCACAAGCTATACGCAGATGCTTACGAAAAAGGAGCTGCAAGAGCCGACCAACTGATGTTTGACGGGGAATATTATATTCAGGTACAGAAGGAGATTGATAAATATAAGTATCAATTCGGAAAAGGCTGCCTGTCAGATCAGCTTCTCGGACAGTTCCTGGCATATATGGCCGGAATCGGGGAAATTTTACCGAAAGAGCATGTAAAATCTGCTATGGAATCCGTATTCAAGTATAATTATAAAACGGATTTTTATCATACGGACAGTGTACATAGAGCATATGCAATCAATGAAGAGCATGGAATGGTAGTAGCTACCTGGCCGAAAGGCGGCAGACCTAAATTCCCGTTATCCTATGCCGGAGAGGTGTGGACAGGAGTAGAGTATGAAGTAGCCGTTAATCTGATTTATTCAGGTTGTGTAGAGGAAGGTCTGACGGTGGTAAAGTCAATTCGGGATCGTTATGACGGATACAAGAGGAATCCGTTCAGTGAGATTGAGTCCGGTCATCATTATTGCAGAGCAATGGCAAGCTGGGGAGTGCTGAATGCATTATTGGGACTGCAAAGTGATATGTATCGCGGAACCTTGTCATTCCATCCTGCAATAGAAGGTGAAATGTCCAGTTTCTTCATCTGTGGAAAAGCATGGGGTATTTACAGTCAGAAGGAAGAGAATGGGAAAATGTGCAAACATATTGACGTCCTGTATGGGACGTTAGATGATATTCATGTACAAGAATAAGGAGGGTACAATTATGATGAAAAAGTATTGGAGAAAAATGATGGCACTTACTTGTGCGGCCGCTATGCTGTTTACAATGGCAGGATGCGGAAATGCAGAAGGAACTACAGGCGGTGCAGAGACTGCGCAGAGCTCTACGACTGCAGATGGATCCGGAGAGATCACGATCCAGTTTGCAGAGCATGTTGCTGATATTCAGGCACAGGAGCCGCATCTGCAGAAGATTATTACTGCCTTTGAAGAAAGCCATCCGGGGATTAAAATTGATATTACGGGTAAAGAAGTGTCCGAGCATAATACACAGATGACTTTACTGGCAGGAGAAAATAAGCTTCCGGATGTTTTCTGGCTGGAGCAGGCAACCGCAAAGGAGTTTGCGCAGAATGGGTATTTATATGATCTGACGGATGCATTGGATCAGTATGGTATCAATGACAGCCTTCTTCCCGGACTGGTGCATTCATGTACCGTTGACGGCAAAGATGTGGGAATGCCCAGTGAAGTTATGATGGTAGGATTTTATTATAACAAAGATCTCTTCCAGCAGGCAGGAATCGAAGAAGTGCCTGTTACCTATGAAGAGTTCCTGGATGTGGTAGATAAGCTGAATGCAGCCGGAATCACACCGCTGACCGTGGGGGCGCAGGATAATTACAGTATCTGGGCATTCGAGACAATGCTGGCAAGATATGGATTTTTTGAAAAGCTTGACGGTCTGAAGGATGGAAGCATTTCCTGGAATAACGAAGACTTTATTCACTATTTCGAAAAAGTAGAAGAAATGCGTGAAAAAGGAACTTTTACAAAGGACATTTCCAATATTGGATATTTTGAAGCAAAAGAGCAGTTCCTGGGTGGAAATGCAGCAATGTTCAATTCCGGAGCATGGGATATCGGTGATTTTGAGGGAAGTGATATAGCTTCTAAAATCGGATTTTTCTGGGGACCTACCTTTTCCGACAGCCAGTATGAGCAGCAGATCGGAATCAAGGCATCCGGCGGTGTTTATGTAGTATCTTCAAAGGCAGCAGAAGATCCTGCGTTGTTAGATGCAATTATGCAGTTCTGGCAGTTCTATTACGGCGAAGAGGGAACCAAGATCATTGCCGAGGATACCGCGGCATTACCGTGCTCTACATATAATGGACAGATTGATGAGAGTCAACATCCTGTACTTTCCACGATGATCACGGCATTAAATGATGACTGGAAAGCAGTAACTGAACCGTTTAATTCACTTTCGTCCAATGTGGCGTATGGATATTTTGATGCTACCTTCGGTGTTATGACCGGAGTTTACACACCGGAAGAAGCAGCTGATTATGTAGAAAATTTACAAAGTGCCGAAAGATAAAACTATAAGAGCGGTGTGAAATTAAGTAATACCGCTCTTTTCTATAGAATGGAAAGGGAGAAAGCTATGTATTGGTTGAGTACAAAGAAAGCAAAAATCATTATGCTGCTTCCGACTCTTATGATTTATGCAGTATTTATTATTGTTCCTGTGTTTATCGCATGTTACTATAGCTTTACGGATTACAGTGGTCTTGGAAAAGCATCCTTTGTGGGAATAAAAAACTATGTTGCTATGTTCCATGATAAGCTATTTCTGATCGCATTGAAAAATACATTTTTAGTATTGTTATTCAGTGTGATATTCCTGATCGTTGGATCTTTTATGGCAGCATTATTGATGAACAAGAATTTTCACGGAAACGCATTTTTTAAAATGGTGATTTTTGCTCCCTATGTAATAGCACCTATTATCATAGGAATTATCTGGGGATATATCCTGAATCCTAATTATGGGCTGGTAAATAGTGTATTGCGTAAAATAGGACTGGATATGCTTGCTATTGAATGGATCGGTGGAACTAAATGGTCTCCATTGTCATTGGCGATCGTATTCACATGGCAGGTACTGGGTTTCCATGGAACTATTTTTTTATCCGGAATCAAAGCAATACCGGGAGATATTTACGAAGCCTGTGATATTGATGGAGCCAATTTGTTACAACGCTTGTTTTATGTGACAATTCCTATGCTGAAAGAGACCTTTATTATTAATATTGTTCTGGTGGTAACAGGCGTATTTAAAATATATGAACTGGTATATCAGATGACAGGCGGAGGACCTACTCATCAGTCGGAGCTGCTTACCTCATATATGTATTTTACAGTATTTACATCCAGAAGGTATGGATATGGAATGGCAATTGCGGTTGCAATTCTGTTACTTTCAATTCTGGGCTCGTTTTCCTATATTAAGATCACAACGAGGAAGCAAAGGAGTTAAACATGAGAAACAAGAGAATATCGATAAAAAAAGTCATTTTTTACATATGTCTGCTGGGATTGATTATTCTTTTGGTCATGCCCATACTGTGGGCTATGTTGCTTTCATTAAAGACAAATAATGAGATTGTCAACAGTCCGCTTTCTTTGCCGCAGACAATAAGCTTTGAAAATTATCAGCGTGCGATCGATACTATTGATTTTTCCAAAATGTATTTTAACACGATTTTACTGGTAGTAATATCTACTTTTTTCAGCATTTTATTTACTTTTATGAGTTCGTTCGCAATTGCCAGAATGGTTTTTCGGAACCATAAGGCATCGGAAACATTGTATCTTTTCCTGCTGATCGGGATTGGCATCCCTATTTATGTACTACTGTTTCCGGTATATCGGATTGATTCATTGATGGGAATTCTTGGAACCCGTTTGGGACTGATCCTGCCGTATGTTGCAGTGAACATCTCGTTCAATACCTTGCTGTTTACCGGATTTTTGAGAGATATCCCCGGAGAATTGGAAGAAGCAGCAATTATCGACGGCTGCAATCTATTTAAGCTGTGTACCAAAGTGGTGATTCCGGTTATGAAACCCACGTTCGTGACGATCATTATTTTTAATGCAGTTTATATTTACAATGAGTTCCCGTTTGCATCAACCTTTATTCAGGATAATGCCTTAAACACCGTGTCATTAATGACATCTATGTTTAAAGGACAATATTCCATGGATTACAGTGGGATCATTGCAGCGAGTCTGATGATCATGCTTCCTGAATTGGTATTTTATGTCATTTTGCAGAAGTATATTATAAGTGGTATGACTGCAGGAGCAGTGAAAGGATAAGAAAATGAGAGATATCGTAAGGCCATCCCTACATTTTACACCACAGAAAGGCTGGATCAATGATCCTAATGGCTTGGTGTTTTTTAAAGGACAATATCATTTATTTTATCAGTATAATCCGTACCATGATAACTGGGACAGTATGCACTGGGGGCATGCGGTAAGCCGGGACCTGATACACTGGGAAGAATTGGAACCGGCACTGGTCCCCGACATGCCCTATGATAACGATAAAAACGGCGGATGTTTTTCCGGATCGGTTGTTGTACATGATGATCAGCTATTTTTATTTTATACAGGAAGAACGGAAGATGAAACCGGTATTTTTGAGACGCAAAATCTGGCAGTGTCGAAGGATGGGATACATTTCGTAAAGGCAGAAGAAAACCCGCTGATAAAAGAAGTCCCGGAAAAGGGAGGAAGAGATTTTCGAGATCCCAAGGTGTTTTTTGCACAAGGGAAATGGAGAATGATCTGTGGAGGATCCACCGGAAGAATTGAACATCCGGACAGCTGCGGAAGAATTTATCTGTTCTCTTCTACCGATCTGTACCATTGGGCGTATAGCGGAATTTTGTACGAAGCAGAGCCCGGTGAGGGCAGAATGTTTGAATGTCCGGATGCCTTCTGCCTTGATGATGTCTGGTTTTTGACAACTTCGCCGATGTATGAAAAAGACAGTGTAACGACGCTATATCTGTCCGGACAGATGGATTTTGACAAATGTGAATTCCATAAAGAGATAAGCGGAACTTTGGATCTTGGAACTCATTATTATGCAGCACAGACATATCCGGTATTGCATGGGGAAATACGGTCTGTTGCCTGGCTGGGCGGCTGGCTGTGGATGCCCTGGATCCGGGATTTCGGTCCGGAGGAGGGGTATCGTGGAATACTGGATGTATCACGAGTGTGGTATTTAGATGATAACAGGCGTTTGTGCGCAAAAGTGGCTGATAAAGTGAAAGCTGAGATGAAGCTCTTCAGCAGAACATTGGAAAAACATTGGACCGGTGAAAACATACCACCGCAAAGTGAACCGGTTATGGTAGAACTGAAGGGAAAGCTGCCGGGAGATGGAGAGTTGTTGTGTATTGATCTATATGATACAGATAGACATATCGTGACAATATGCTTTGATTCTTCAAATAAAGAAATGACCGTGAATTATAACCGGGCAGACAGGGCTTCCAGATATGGTATACGGACTGTGCCCTGTGAAATGATGGAAAAAGAAACAGATATTGATATCCTCATAGACGGAAATACATTTACATTATTGTGGGAGCATGGTTTGTATCGCTATACAGGAAAATTATACCCACAAGGAAATATAGGCGTAGATATAAAATATAGGACAAAACGGCATTATGATATTACCTCTCTGGGAGAGATATTGATTGATTTTACCGGGAAAAAAGAGAGTGAAAGACAAACATTGTCTTATACACAAAATCCGGGAGGTGCACCTGCTAATGTTGTGGTTGCGGCACAACGGCTGGGTGCCCAAACAGCATTTATCGGAAAAATAGGAGAAGACTTCCTGGGTGATTTCTTAAAGGAAACCTTGGATAAATGCGGTGTTTCAACCGAAGGATTAATAAGTGATGCAGACTATTTTACAACACTTGCTTTTGTTAAACTGGCAGATAACGGAGAACGAAATTTTGCGTTTGCCAGAAAACCCGGAGCAGATATCGGACTGAAGGCTGAGGAAGTACGGAAAGATATCATCTGCCAAAGCCGTATTCTTCATGTAGGCTCTTTGTCGTTAACTGATGAAATATCCAGAAATGCAGAATTTATTGCATTAAAAGCTGCGAAAAATAATGGAACAATTATTTCTTATGATCCGAATTACAGAGCCAGTTTATGGGATTCACAGGAAGAAGCCTGTAAATGGATGAGAAGTATTTTAGAATATGCAGATATCGTTAAAGTATCAGAAGAAGAGATTGAGCTGTTAACAGGTTATACGGATGTTCGGAAAGCAGCAGAGAGCATAACAGAATATGGTGCGAAAATAGTACTCATTACTTTAGGCGAAAAGGGATCGTTTGTATATCTGCAGGATCAGCAGGAAGCATATGTTTCAGGCTATTCCAGCAAAGTTGTGGATACCACCGGTGCCGGAGATTCTTTTATGGGAGGCTTTTTATATAAGATTTGTGAATCCGGTAAGCATATAGAAGAATATTCTTTACAGGAAATGATAGAATGTGTCCGTTTTGGAAATGCGGTGGCTTCCCTATGTGTTGAGAGAGAAGGAGCAATACCTGCGATGCCTGTAATGGAAGAAGTAATTAAGAGGATCAATAGCTAACATAATCCGATCGATGGACAGTAAGAAGGAGCAACTCTGCAGTACCGGGAGCTGCTTCTTTTTGATATAATTTATTGTCTGGGATATGCTTGCTTTTCACATAAATCATTGTCATAATAGGTGTGTTATTATAAAGAGATTGGAGAAATATAGAAATGTTACTGGATGTTTTAGGATTATTGTCAGCCTGTTCGTATGCTTTGGACTGTGTGGAGGCAGAGCTGGTACATGTGTCTGACAAACATGCGAAGCGTGTGGCATACATGAGTGTCTGCATGGCAGAGCAGCTGGGGATCAGCGGTGAGAGCCTGCAGGATCTGGCAGCATGTGCCCTGCTTCATGATAATGCACTGACACAGTATATTCAGGAAGAATTACATAAGGATGTTGCAAATGTTCCGCAAGCTTCTCAGGTAGGAATTCACTGTACCCTGGGTGAAAAAAATATACAGAGACTTCCCTTCCATACGGATGTGAAGAATGTAATTCTGTATCACCATGAAAATGCCAATGGGAGTGGACCGTTTGGAAAAACATGGGAAGAGATTCCGCTTTTTTCCCGCATCATTCATTTAAGCGATCTGTTGGACCGGGCATACGGTGCAAAGGGCTTCACGGAGGATATTTTCAATAAAGCTTGTGGATATCTTCACAAAAACGAAGGAACCGTTGTGGACAAGGAATGTGTGGATGCTTTCCTGCAGGCGTTTCCCCTGCCGCATTTTCTGACACTGGGAGAGGATAGCTTTGAGAAAAATCTGTGGGAGAAAATCCCCCGCATCAAACAGGAGCTAAGCTTCGCACAGATCAAGGAACTGGCCCGTTTTTTTGCACAGATCGTTGATTACAAGTCACCCTTTACCAGCACCCATTCCATTGGTGTGGCGGAGGATGCGGAGCGCCTAAGCCGCTATATGGGCTTTGATGAAGAGACCGTGCAGAAAATGTACCTGGCGGGCGCTTTACATGATATCGGAAAAGTGGCGGTAGGTAATGAGATCCTGGAGAAGCCGGGAAGGCTTACGGAGAACGAATTTGCTGTGATGAAACATCATGCGGCATATACCTATTATATTCTGTCAGGCGTAGATGATTTTGACGAGATCCGCGACTGGGCGGCATTCCACCATGAGCGGCTGGACGGAACCGGATATCCTTTCGGGAAGACCGCCGCAGAACTGAACACGCAGGAGCGCATGATGGCCTGTATAGACATCTATCAGGCACTGACGGAAAGCCGTCCCTATAAACAGGGCATGCCTCACGAAAAAGCCTGTGAGATCCTGTGGGATATGGCGAAGAAGGGCTGGCTGGATGAAACGATTGTGAAACAGGTCGAGGATTGCTTTCGGGGATAAAAGACATTATAAAAACAGAGGAAAAAACAATGATAGAATTGGGACACTAATCTTCTGCATCGGAAGCAACCTCGTCTGGCGGCATATCTGCCGTGGAATTTTTAGAATAATAAACTGTGTACTGGTCAATCTAAACAGCTGGATGAACCTGACAGAAACCCGAACCTCAAAGAACCCCAGATCATGTTTGACCCCAGATGAATGCTATTAATCGGAGAGGGAAAAATAGGGGGATTGAGAGTGATCCCCTTAAATAGCATATTTTGAAATATAGTTATTGCATAATTAAAAAATATAGAGTATGCTTCCTCTATAAGTACATATCACTTATGAATTTTCTTTATCAGCGAAAGCTGATGTCAACCTGCTTCCCCGGGAAATCAGGAGAGGCAAACCCCACACAGAAACCAGTTGTATCAGAAAAACAGGTAAGTTATAATGTAGGAGGAAGCTATTTGAACACAGAACTGAAGAATGCAGTAAAAGCAGCCGATCTGAAAGCGCAGTATGATGCAAGAGTGAAGCGGCTGGTAGGACACAAAAGAATCCTGGCACAGATTTTGATCAAAACCGTGGATGAATTTAAGGGAATGAATCCCAAAGCAGTTGCAGACTGTATAGAAGGAACCCCTTATATCAGTGCGGTACCTGTGGAGCCGGGGCTGACCAACGCGGTACTTGACCGAAACGGACAACGTATTGTCGGTTTTAATACGGAAAACCAAGAGATCAACGAAGGACTGGCACGATTTGATATTGTCTTTTATGTACGGACGAAGGACGGTCTGTCGTAGATCATCATTAATGTAGAAGCACAGAAAGACGAACCAGGGGAGTATGAGATTTTAAACCGGGCGATTTTTTATGTCAGCAGACTGGTCTCTTCCCAGAAAGAACGGGATTTCGAGAATTCGAGTTACAATGACATCAAAAGAGTCTATTCTATTTGGATATGCATGAATATGGAGGAAAATACCATGAGCCATATTCATCTGACCAAAGAGGATCTGATCGGTTCCTATGAATGGAAAGGAAATCTGGATCTGATCAACATCGTAATGATAGGACTGGCGAAGGAACTGCCGGAACACGACGAGACCTACGAATTGCATCGTCTGCTAGGAGCATTGCTGTCCCAAGAACTTACGGTAGATGAAAAGTTGAGCATTATAGGAAATGAATATGATATTCCCATAAAAGAAAATATGCGAAAGGATGTGAGCGCTATGTGCAATTTAGGCGAAGGAATTGAAGAAAAAGGCATTGCCATCGGTCGAGAAACGGGGCGTATAGAAGGTGAAGCAGGTTTGATTATAAAAATGCACAAGAATGGTCTGTCGGCAGAGCAGATAGCCTCAGCCACAGACAAGGAGATAGAAGAAGTGAAGGCAATTATTTCCGGAAGAATTTGACGCAGGTACAGGGAAGGCAAAAAACATTATGGACAGCTTTATAGAAGCTTTATATGGACGATCGGAAGAAACTATTCCGGAGGAATACGATTGGTTTGCTCCGCTATTGGGTGATTGGGAATTTGATTATAAAGATAAATTTATAGATGGTGATCGTAGCAGGCCGCAGCGTCAGTTAAAAGGAGAGTGGATCTTCAGACGGGTATTGAACGGGATAGGTATTGAAGATATGTTCATATGTCCTTCCAGAGCGACGAGGGAGACGTCTCCACAGCCGGATGGTGAGTATGGTGTCGGACTTAGAATATATAATTCAAAGACCCATTGCTATGATATGGTATATGCATGCAAGAGTAAATTTACAAATTTGTGTTTTACCATGGAAAATGGAATATTGACAGGAACGGTTTTGGAAAATCCCAATCGAAAATGGCGTTTCGTGGAAAGAAATGAAAATACATTTCACTGGCAGAATATTACCATTCAGGAGAATGGCGATATTATTGTGAATTGTGAGGCTTTCGGGAAAAGAAAAAGCGAGGAAGCGTAAAACATGAACGTTATAGACATTATGAAGCGCCCTGCGGCCTATGCCAGTGGCTATGAAAATATCCCGGGAGAGGAACAGAACCGGGCAAAACAGCTTTGCTGGGAATATAACCGGACAGCTCCGAAGGAACAGCAGAAGCGGCGGGAAATCTTACAGGAGCTTTTGGGAACCTGTCATCCGATGACAGGCATTGAACCAGATTTTCACTGCGATTACGGATTTAATATTCATACCCACGGACTTACAGTCATCAATTATAACTGTGTCATTTTGGATACCTCACCCGTCAATATCAGTGCGGGTGCATTTATCGCGCCCGGCGTCTGTCTGGCCTGCTCCGGACATGCGGTTGACCCGGGACGGCGCAGTCAGGGAATCGGTACTTCTGCACCCATCACGCTGGAAGAAAATGTATGGATCGGAACAAATGCCACGGTCTGCGGTGGTGTAACCATCGGCGCGGGTTCTGTGATCGGCGCCGGAAGTGTGGTTACCCATGATATTCCGGCGGGAGTGATTGCAGCAGGCGTTCCCTGCCGGGTGATCCGTCCCATTACGGAGAAAGATAAGATCCGGCCGGAGGACATTCTTTTCTAAAAAAGATGACGATAGCCCCACTCTTGTGTTACTATGGTGGAAAATAATACAAAGGAGTGGGGAGAATATGTTTACAAAAAGGAGTTGGGAATCCTTTTATTCCGGTCTTATTATGGTGGGACTGGTATTTATGGTGTTCCCGGTTATTTATTTCTGCGGTGCGACAAAGGAGAAGCAGATCCTGCCGCCGCTTATCATGTTTCTGCTGGGTCTGGTGATCTTTGTGATTAGTGTTCACTTTTCTGTCAAATACCACAAGGAGAAAACGAAATACACCAAGTATAAGATCGACAAGTCTCTGACCTACACATTCACCTTAACTTACGGGGATAAGGTGGAGACCGTCACGGATTTTTCCCAGATCGAATATGCCATCAAGTGGCTGGCGAAATACCGGACGGGCCATGTGGAGATCGCAGTCACGCCTACTATGGGAAGCCTGAAAAAGTTCTACATCTGCTACACCGACAAAGATCCGTACATTCACATGCTGATCGAGCAGGAGAGAGAAGACGGCGTGGGATATTGGGAAGAACGGGGAGATTCTTACAAGATTCCCATTATGACACTCGAGCGGCTCTATGTGAAACATAAGATGATTTCGTTTGATTACCTGAACCGCAGGGAGACTGGTGTGGATGCAAGGGAGGGACTGATCTTATGATGCAGCGCTGGCGGGAAAAACTGAAATATATAGAAGCCGGAATGATCATCAGTGCGTTGATCCTTTTTGTGGCAACGTTGATATTCGGAGACAACCTTACGCTGGAAGTGATCGCGTTTATAGTAGGAACCGTGTTGTTTTCCCGTGTGATCGAGCGTATGGATAAAAAAGAAATCGAGAAAATGAAACGCCAGGAAGAGGAAGAACTGAAAGATATTGTCTGAGAATAAATCCTGTTTCCCAAAGGAAGAATGATTGACACGGAGGTTAGCGAGTGCTAACCTTAGGAAGAGATTTTGAAAACTTTGGGAGTGACAATATATGGATCTGGCATTCTGGCTGGCGATTGCAGCAGCGATCCTGTGCGTTGCTGTCGCCATTTACGGTGAAAGTAAAAAGGATAAAAAATAGGGAAAAGAATGACACTTCAGCAATTAAAGTATGTAATAACGGTAGCAGAGACCGGCACCATCACGGAAGCAGCCAACAGGCTGTATGTTTCACAGCCTAGTTTAACCAACGCGATCCACGAGTTGGAAAAGGAAATGAATATTGTTATTTTCAACCGGACCAACAAGGGGATCACGCTTTCCAAAGAGGGAGATGACTTTTTGGGATATGCGAGACAGGTGCTGGAGCAGGCGGCGATCCTTGAGGATAAATACAAGGGAAATCCCGGGGGCAAAAAACAGTTCTGCGTATCCACCCAGCATTATTCCTTTGCCGTCAACGCATTCGTGGACCTGATCAAACAGTACGGGCAGGAAGAATACGATTTCAGCCTGCGGGAGACACAGACCTATGAGATCATAGAAGATGTGGCGCGTCTGCGCAGCGAGATCGGAATCCTGTTTTTGAATGATTTCAATGAAGCGGTACTCAGCAAGCTGTTGAAATCCCATGATCTGGAATTCCACCAGTTGTTTGTTGCCAGTCCCCATGTATTTATCAGCAGAAAACATCCGTTGGCGGGTAACAGCATAATTACGAACGAAGAACTGGAAGAATACCCGTACCTGTCTTTTGAACAGGGAGAGCACAATTCCTTTTATTTTTCAGAGGAAATCTTCTCTGATTTTGAACGCAGGAAAAATATCCGTGTGCGGGACAGAGCGACACTGTTCAATCTGCTGATCGGCCTGAACGGTTACACCGTGTGCAGCGGCGTGATCGATAAAAAATTAAACGGAAAAGATATTATCGCCGTGCCACTGGCAGATGAGAGTGACATGCGGATCGGTTATATCACACACAGAAAAGGAATGCTCAGCAGACTGGGTACTACCTACCTGGAAGCACTGCAGGAGTATTTAGGATGAATGGGTTGTCCATAGCTTTAAACTATGGACAACCCTTATTTTTACGTATTTTGCGGATTTCATCATTTCTCTTATAATGAGGACAATTCAAAAAACGACAAAACAACAAAGAAATGGAGAGAATGACAATGAGCAATTTACAGACACCTTTTCGCTATGATTTTGTAGGAAGTTTTTTAAGACCGGAGAAGTTAAAGAAAGCAAGAAGACAGTTCAATGAAGGAAAGATCGATGCTGCGGCACTGAAGAAAGTGGAAGATGAAGCCATCACAGAGCTTGTGAGCAAGATCAAAGAGTTGGGCTATCATGTGATCACAGACGGTGAATTCCGCAGAGCCACCTGGCATCTGGATTTCATGTGGGGATTCGACGGCATCGGCCATACCCCTACCAAGACGGGACTTCCGTTCCACGGCGAGGCGGCCATGGTGGATGATACCTATATTGTAGGCAAGATCGGACTGACCGGGGAGCATCCTTTTGTAGATCATTTCCGGTTTGTAAAAGCATTAGAGGATGAAAATACCGTAGCAAAGCAGACCATACCTTCTCCCGCCCAGTTTCTGGCACAGTTTACCATGCCCTTTAACCGAGGCTGCACAGAGAAGCATTATCCGAATGAGCAGGAACTGGTAAATGACATCGTGGCGGCCTACGGAAAAGTGATCGATGATCTCTATGCGGCAGGATGCCGGAACTTACAGCTGGATGACTGCACCTGGGGCATGTTCGCAGACAAGATCGGTCATACCCTGTACGGAACCACCAGAGAGGGAATTGTGGAGTTCCAGAAAGCCCACAAGGATATTAACGATAAGGTGATCGCCAATGCACCGAAGGATATGATCATCAACACCCATGTATGCCGCGGTAATTTCCATTCCACCTACGCAAGCGAGGGTGCCTATGATTCCGTAGCGGATATCCTGTTCGGCGAAGAGAATGTGAATGCCTATTTCCTGGAGTTTGATGATGAGAGATCCGGCGGTTTCGCACCTTTGGCCAAGGTATCCGGGGAGAAAAAGGTCGTTCTGGGACTGATAACTACCAAGTCTCCCGTACTGGAGGACAAACAGCTTGTCATTGACAGAATCCATGATGCGGCAAAATACATTCCACTGGAAAGATTATACTTAAGCCCCCAGTGCGGATTTGCTTCCTGCGAGATCGGCAACAAGCTGACTGAGGAAGAACAGTGGGCAAAACTCCGACTTGTGAAAGAGGTGGCGGAGGAAGTCTGGGGAAAATAAATAAACGTGGTTCCGGCGATTACCAGAGAGGTGGTCGCCGGAATTTTAATTATATTCAATTGTCTCATTTTTCTGGATAGGCTATAATATACCTATGGTTATCCCTGTTTAACATTTTCTAAATGGGGATTTTTGAAATATTTTGAATATGAAAAATAATACGGAGGAAGCAGAAACATGAATAAACAAACAGCCCATTACCATCTTCCCGGTCTGTTTGAATTCTATGAATTATACAGAATGTTCCTGCCGTTGTTTCGGGAGCATGGGGAATATTTTTACGACGGGTGCGACATCGGTTCCATCTACGGAGCCCCGCCGGACTGCATCTGGGGAGGCGGCCGGGTCTCACTGGAGGATCACGATGCAGGAGAAGTGCAGGCGTTGTTACAGGAATATGGCATTTCAGCTCGTCTGACCTTCAGTAATTCCCTTCTTCGCGAGGAACATCTTTCGGACAGAAAATGCAATGAACTCTGTGCTCTGTTCGCGGAAAATGCCACCCCGGAGAACGGCGTGATCGTTCATTCAGATCTGCTGTTACAGTATCTGAAAAGTCATTATCCGGAGCTTTATCCGGTATCCTCCACTACGAAAGTTCTGACGGATTTTGAAACGTTAAAAAAGGAGACCGACAGAGACGATTTTCGCTATGTTGTACCGGATTTCCGCCTGAACAAGGTTTATGAAAAATTAAATACGCTGACAGAATCACAGAAAGACAAAGTGGAATTTTTGTGCAATGAGTGTTGTTATTTCGGCTGTAAGGACAGGAAGGAATGCTACGAAGCCGTCAGCCGCAGGAATCTGGGAGAGGAGCCGGATTTTAGTTGTACCTCGCCGGGGGCGGAGGAGGGCTATCGTTTCTCCAAAGCCATGAAAAATCCCGGATTTATCAGCGTGGAAGACATTCAGAAGATCTATCAGCCTATGGGATTTTCCAATTATAAGATCGAGGGTCGGGGACTGGGCAGTGCACTGGTTCTGGAATTTTTACTGTACTATATGACGAAGCCGGAGTACCAGCTGCAGGTCAGAGAAGAAATCTATCTGGATAATATGCTGGATCTGTTTTAATAAATGAAATCAAAAGATGAGGAATGCTGTCATGGAATACGAAGCTAATGAACCAAAACATATCAAGGTAAGAGGTGCAAAGGTTCATAACCTGAAAAATATAGATGTGGATGTTCCCCTGCACAAAATTGTGGGGATCGCCGGTGTATCCGGTTCGGGAAAATCTTCGCTGGCACTGGGTGTCCTCTATGCAGAGGGCTCCAGACGTTATCTGGAATCCCTGTCCACGTATACGAGAAGGCGTATGACCGGTGCGGCGAAAGCACAGGTAGATGAAGTCCTCTATGTTCCAGCTGCTCTGGCACTGCATCAGCGCCCCGGCATTCCCGGGATCCGCAGTACCTTTGGAACCGGAACGGAGCTTTTGAACAGTCTGCGTCTGATGTATTCCAGACTGTCATCCCACCGCTGCCCTAACGGACATTATGTGCCTCCGACCCTGAAAGTAGCGGCGGAGCAGGAGATCCTGTGCCCGGAATGCGGAGCGAAGGTACATGCTCCCAGCGCAGAGGAACTGGCATTCAATTCTCAGGGAGCCTGCCCGAAATGCGGCGGTACGGGAAGTGTGCGGACTGTGGACCTGGATTCTCTTGTGCCGGATGATTCCCTGAGTATTGACGAGGGAGCGGTGGCACCCTGGAACAGTCTCATGTGGTCTTTAATGACAGATGTCTGTCGGGAAATGGGAGTGCGGACGGATGTGCCTTTCCGGGAACTTACAGATCGGGAAAAAGAGATCGTCTATCACGGTCCCGCGGAGAAGAAACATATTTTTTATAAGGCGAAAAAGACCAATCAGGCGGGAGAACTGGATTTTACATATTTCAATGCGGTATACACGGTAGAAAATGCCCTGGCAAAAGTGAAAGACGAAAAGGGCATGAAACGTGTGGAAAAATTCTTAAAGGAGGACATTTGTCCGGAATGCGGTGGTAGTAGACTTTCGGAAGCGGCCAGAGCACCGAGACTTCGGGGCATAGGGCTTGCGCAGGCCTGCCAGATGCCCTTGAAAGAACTGGTGGACTGGGTAGCGGGAGTGCCGGATTCTTTGCCAGAAGAGATGCGGCCCATGGCGGAATCCATCTGTGAATCTTTTCAGACCGTGGCGAAGCGATTAATGGATCTGGGCCTTTCCTATCTGTCGTTAGACCGTGCGGCAGCCTCTCTGTCCACCGGGGAGAGACAGCGGATGCAGCTGGCCCGTGCAGTGCGGAACCGTACCACAGGAGTGCTCTATGTGCTGGATGAGCCTTCCATCGGTCTGCATCCTTCGAATATTGTGGGGTTGAATGCGGTGATGCATGACCTGATCGCTGACGGCAACTCTATTATTTTGGTAGACCATGATACCCAGATTCTGTCCGAAGCGGACTGGCTGATCGAGATGGGACCGGAAGCCGGTGCCGGAGGCGGCTATGTGATCACACAGGGTACGATTCCAGAGGTAATCGCCAAAAAGGAGTCCATGATCGGTCCTTTTTTGGCGCAGACTGCGGATATGCGTATCCGTAAGCCTATCGCTCGGGAGGAAATATTTGCACCGGGAAAGCTCCATCTGTCCACAGATGCCATCCATACGGTAAAACCTCTGGAAATAGACATTCCCAAAGGAAGACTTACGGTCGTTACCGGTGTCTCCGGCTCCGGTAAGACCACCATGGTGCTGGAAAGCCTGATTCCCGGACTGGAAGCAAAGTTAAACGGCGAACATTTGCCCGGCTATGTAAAAAGTATCACCGCAGAGGGCATCGCCCATGTAAAACTGATCGATGCATCCCCCATCGGCATCAATGTGCGGTCCACGGTAGCCACTTATGCCAATGTGCATGACGAACTGCGGAAAATTTATGCAAAAACCGCGGATGCGAAGAATAAGAAATATAAGGCGGGAGATTTTTCCTACAATACCGGAAAATTAAGATGCCCGGTCTGCGACGGTACCGGACAGATCAGTCTGGACGTACAGTTCCTGCCGGATGTGGATGTGCCCTGCCCGGAGTGCGGCGGCTCCCGCTATGCCAGAGAAGCATGGGACATCTGCTATGAGAACAAACGGGGGAAACGTTATTCTCTGCCGCAGATGATGGAGATGGATGTAACGACGGCATTGCAGGCGACAGAGGATTGGAAAGTCGTGCATCAGCGGCTGGAAGTCCTGAAAAATCTGGGACTGGGATATTTAACATTAGGCGAAGAGACACCAAGCCTCTCCGGTGGAGAGGCCCAGCGGCTGAAGCTGGCCAGTGAAATGGGCAGAGGACAATCAGATTCCGTATTTGTATTCGACGAACCGACGATCGGACTGCATCCGTTAGATGTACAGACCCTGTTGCAGGTATTTCAGGCGCTGGTAGACAATGGGGCAACGGTACTTGTCATTGAACATGATCTGGATGTAATCCGCAATGCCGATTATATCATTGATATGGGACCCGGCGGCGGAGAAGACGGCGGCAGGGTTGTCGCTGTGGGAACTCCGGAGCAGATCGCAGCCAATGCAGACAGCATTACGGGAAAATATCTGTGATTAAAGACAGCTTTTTGTACCGGCAACATATGCTGCCGGTGTCAATCATCATCCCCCGGGTAAGCATATGTTTTGCTTCTTCCATTTTTTGATCCAAAATATATTGGTGGAGAGGAACACCGGTCTCTAGTTCTTGTTCTTACAATAAATTTCAATTGCCCGAAAAACAAATTCTGATGTATCTTTACCATCGGCATTGTCAATGCCCTGGGTGAACTGTTCTCCACCGGCATACATTTCACCTAGGCAATACAGAATATCGTCGGAACAGGTATAGCAGTGGTCAGTAATGAAATTCTGCCACTCAGGGAGTTCTGTTTGTATGAAAAAGCACTATTTTATTTAAAAAAATACAAAACCATACGATTTTGCCATGTAAAAAGCTGTTATTTTCGCTGAGCGTGCAAAATGAAGAAATTCCGTACAAAAATTCCTGATTTAGA
>PPYF01114239.1_pt1 | contig 64773 bp, 62 predicted proteins | sample 1559871 | NCBI WGS metagenome assembly PPYF01 (sample SAMN08240021, study PRJNA423297) | Human gut metagenome, whole genome shotgun sequencing project. | reverse complement strand
TTCTTCAACTTTACACGTTGAAGCGGAAGTAGATCATGTCGCCGTCCTGCACCACATACTCCTTGCCCTCGCTGCGCAGGAGGCCCTTCTCTCTGGCGGCGGCCACGCTGCCGCACTTGATCATGTCGTCATAGGCGATGACCTCCGCCCGGATAAATCCCCGCTCAATGTCGGTGTGGATCTTTCCGGCGGCCTGGGGGGCCTTGGTGCCCTTCTTGATGGTCCATGCCCGGCATTCGTCCTTGCCGTAGGTCAGGAAGGAAATGAGGCCCAGCAGGGCGTAGGAGCACTTGATGAGCCGGTCCAGACCGGACTCCTGCACACCCAGCTCCTCCAGGAACATCTGCTTCTCCTCGCTCTCCAGCTCGGCGATGTCCTGCTCCAGCTTGGCGCAGATGGGCAGCACCTGGGCGCCCTCGGCATCGGCGATGGCCTTCACCTGCTGATAGTAGGGGTTGTCGTCCAGATGGGTGAATCCCTCCTCATCGGTGTTGGCAGCGTAGATGATGGGCTTGAGGCTCAGCAGGTCAGAGGTGGCGATAAGCGCCATGTCCTCATCGGAGCACTCGTAAGTCCGGGCGGACTTGCCACCGTCCAGATGCTCCGCCAGGCCCTTGAAGACCTCCACCTCATGGAGGAACTTCTTGTCGCCCTTGGCCGCCTTGGTAGCCCGCTCGATCCGGCGGTTCACCATCTCCAGATCCGCCATGATCAGCTCCAGGTCGATGGTCTCGATGTCCCCCTTGGGATCCACCGGTACGTTGGTACCGGCGTCCGCCACCACGTGCATGATGTTCTCATCGTCAAAGCAGCGCACCACGTGGACAATGGCGTCCGTCTCCCGGATGTTGGCCAGGAACTTGTTGCCAAGGCCGGCGCCCTGGCTGGCGCCTTTCACAAGGCCCGCGATGTCCACGAACTCGATGACCGCGGGGGTCTTCTTGTCTGGCTCATACATCTCCGCCAGCTTGTCCAGCCGCTCGTCCGGAACGGCCACCATGCCCACATTGGGGTCGATGGTGCAGAAGGGGTAGTTGGCGCTCTCCGCCCCGGCGTTGGTAATGGCGTTGAACAGGGTGCTCTTGCCCACGTTGGGCAGTCCCACGATTCCTAATTTCATATATCTCTACATCTCCTTAAAAAATGCTGTATTTACAAGGTTTTTCGCACTTTGGCGTTTTGGCTACTACGCCATTTTTACGCCATTTACGCATGGACTTGTATGAAGTTATATCAACATACGCTGCTGAGCTGAAATTGCTTGACTGCCTGATCCAGCGTTTCATCGGTCACATGGACATACCGATCCATTGTGGTTTTAATGCTGGCGTGTCCCAGCAGCTTTTGCAGCACTTTCGGCTGCATTCCGCTTTCAATCGCACGGGTTGCGTAGGTATGGCGCAGCGCGTGCATACAAAAGCGGTTGATCCCCGCTTCATCGCAAAGCTTATAGAGGTGGGTATCATAGGAACTGTTTTTCGCCGGTTCCCCTGTGCGCCAGTTGATAAAGACCAGATCCCGCATCACAAGCCGGGAAGTAACGCCGGTGCGCCTGTCCATATATTCCAGCGTTTGCGACAGCAGCGGGGATTCTTTCCTGCCGCTCCGGCTATCCCACACCTCTTTCAGAATGTCATACGCCTTATCCGTCAGAGGAATGGTGCGATAGCTCTGCTGAGTTTTGGGAGGACCGGCACGCCAAACTTTCTGTGCGTGACGAAACTCCAAGGTCTTGTTTACCGTAAGCGTCCGGCGCTCAAAGTCGATGGCATCCCATGTTAAGCCAATCATTTCCCCGGTGCGCAATCCCGTTTCGAGGATGAGCGCATACTGGTTGTAATTGTGGGAGCGCCGTGCGGTTTCGAGAAAGAGGCGCTGTTCCTCCCGCGTCAGATAGTGAATATCATCCACAGCGCGAACGGGCTTTGAAAACCGAACGCCATCCATGGGGTGCTTTGCAATCAGGTCGTTCATCTTCGCAGCCTTAAACATTGTCCCCATCGTGATGTATGCCTGACGAATGGTGGAACCTGCGTAATCCGCATCCATCTGGATGAACACCTTTTTGCAGTGCATCGGTTTTACATTGGCGATCAGCATTTTCCCCATTACCGGCTGAATATTGCGGACATAGCGTTCCCGGTAATTTCTGAGCGTGTTGGGAGCCAGATCCCCGACAATATTTTCAATCCAGAAATTGAACCACTCATCAACCGTCGTATCGGTAGCCACAAATACATCATCGTGCTTATCGGCGTACTTTGCGTCCTCAATCCAGTTTCGCGCCTCGGGCAGCGTCTGAAAATACTTCTCATGCCGCTTCCCGGCTCTATCAACAAATCGTGCGCTATACAATCCGTCCTTTCTTTGGTAGATACCCTTACCGCAGTCTTTTCCCTTGAGATTCTTTCCCATGGACGAGCTCCTTTCCCGCAGAGAAGAAAAGAGCACACTACTACACTATATAGTATAGCGCATGGTGCTCTTTTCCTCAAGGCTTCTCCGCGAATTTTTCAAATGCAATGTCAGATCACGAGCGCCTGACTGATGTACTGTTCAAACTCCTTGCGCTTCACCAATTTCTTGCTACCCACAAAAAGTACGAACGGGCAGTTTGGCGAACGCAGCATACTGTCGATTTTATTGATTCCGATATTACTGTACTCGGCAGCTTCCTTTGCCGTGAGCGTCATTTTCAGGTGGATCGGCACCTTGCCGATGGATTTTTCCATTTGATTGCCCCTTTCGTAGAATAGAAGTTCATCAATTTTCCTGGTTCAAAATTTTCGCCGCCCGTTTCACATTTTCCGCAGCATTGCCTTTTCGGAAATTCTCACCGTTAAACTGGATGGGAACGCAGGCCTCCAAAACCCTGTCATAGATGCGGCGCTCGTCCAGATCGGCAGCCTTCTGCATCACGGAAAGCGGGATGTTGGTGGTGACGATCATCGGTTTGCCGGTCAGCAGCCGTTTGTTGACCACATCAAACACGCGCTCCCTGCCGAAACTGGTGTTCCGTTCCGCGCCCAGGTCATCCAAAATCAGCAGCTCCGGGCGCATCAGCATTTTCAGGTAAGCATCCCGGTCCGCGCCGAAGTTGCCCTGCATACGGTTCACTACATCGGACAGGCCGACAAACAGGACCGAAACCATTTTCTCAATCAGGGCGTTGGCAATGCAGCCCGCTGCATAGGATTTCCCGGTGCCAACATTCCCAAACAAGAGCAGCCCGGTTCCATCTTGGTGGAAACTATCCCAGTTTTCGGAATATTTTCTCGCTTTAACAAGCTGTGGAGTCATCACCTCGGCATTTTCAAACCGCCATCTGGCGGCGGGAATATCCCGGAACGCTTCGGAGCGGAGCATGGCAATCCGGTTCAGCCGCTCCAGCTCCCGCTGTTCTGCTTCGCGCCGCGCCCGTTCCTCAGCCGCACATTTGCAGGCAATCGGATGCTTGTCCAACCCGTTTTTGCGGTACTGTTCGGGAAAATAGGCTTCTTTGGGCGTGTGGCACTTGCCGCAGTATTTCAGCCCGTCATCCGGGTTGATGTAATCATCCGGTGCAGTGTTCAGGGTATCTGCTGCCTCAACGATTGCAGCCATAATCGGGTTCACATTCACAGACATTCTCCTTCCTCATAGGTCTCTGTGTAGTCGTAATTCTTACTGGGCTTCGGTTTGCTATCCTCGTCCAGCCACTTGCGGATTGTAGCGTAATGGTTGGCATAGTGCTTTCCGCTGGATGCCATATAGGCCGACAGTCGGTTGATGTAGTCCTCATACTGGTCTGGATATGTCGATTGCAGTTCAGCCAGTTCACTGTCCGAAAGAAAAACATTCTGATACTGCCCAAAACAGCGGCGGGCGTTCTCCCTCCTGTTATTCTGACTGGAATCTGTTTTATTCTTCTCTTTCTTACTTGTGGGCAAATTTTGCCCCATACAAGGGGAAGATTCACGCCCATCCATTGTGCAGATATTGCCCTCTGGACGGGAAGAAAGCTGCACCTCATCGGGCAGTTGCAGGAAAATACGGTTTGCCCGGTTCCAGCCCTGCCGGACGCGGGTGATGAGGCCCGCATTTTCCAGCTCGGCCAGAGCGGCCTTGACCGTCCGCTCACTCCGGTTCAGGTCATTTGCCATCTGGTGGATGGTGTAAATCACATAGACATTCCCATCCTCCGACACCCAGCCGGATTTCTGGGAGAGCTGTGTGCGCCCCAGAAGAAGGGCATAAAGCAGTTTGGCATTGATCGAGTATTCTCCCCGAAGGATAAACCGGGGCAACGGCACGAAAGGAGGCAATATGGTATCGGTTTTGTAGTAGATGGTGCATCACTTCCTTTCTCCGGCACAGGGCAATTAAGGCGGGCGGCGGGATCGTTTGGAATGGTAATGCGGGCAGACAATCACCGCAGCACGGAAACTTTGTTTGCAGTTGTGGACGCACCTGCGGCACAAGGCGTTATAGGCGATGCGTCCCCGGTCATTCAGGAAGAACGCCCATTCTTCTTTTCGTTTTTTACTCATACGCGGCATAGCGGCCTCCTGTGGTTATAATTCCTTTCGCTGGGTCTCTTTGAGCAGCGACCAAATCTCGGCTTGCCGTTCTTTTAGCTCCGCGACATCCTCAGCGTAGAGACTCCCGGTGCTGTTGATGAGGCGGCAAATCTGGTTGATATTGCTGGCAACCCGGCTGACGGCTGCGGCCAGCTTTTTCTGCTGGGTGTAGTCCACTTTGATGATGTAGCCATCAATCGCCATCTTGCGGAGATATGCGCCCATGTTCTTAGTACCGAACTGTGCCATCTTGCTTTGGATGAGCTGCCGTTCCTGCTCGGTGACGCAGAACTCGATGCGGATCGGTCTTGTGCGTTCGGCCATTGGATATTCGCCTCCTTCAAACTACAACGGACATTTCAAGCGGAAAACTTGGTACTGTACGAAGAATTCTTTCTGAACATAAAAACCTTCCTTCACTTTACAACGGACATTTTCGGGCAAAAACTTGGTACCTGCTCAGAAAAAAATTCTCTCCCACTTTACAACGGACAAATTTCCTGCCTTTGTCCACTCGTGTGCGAAATTTTGCTGTTCACTTTACAACGGACATTCTTTTCGCCGATTAGCGGGTACGGCAGGAATAAAATTTTTCACGCCATAAAGCAATCCCCCTCAATTTACAACGGACAGTTTTTTTCTGTTTGTCCGGGACTTTTCAAAAAATCTGAAAGATCCCTCCTACTTGACAACGGACATTTTTTTGCGAATTGGGGGGGTACCTCCAAAAAATTCTTTTCAATTTACAACGGACATTTTCTCTGAGAAAACAGGGGTCTGCCTGAAAAAGTGAAAATAAAATGCTCCCGGCTTTGGAAAAAGCGGAAGCATCATGTTCTGCGGATATGAGATTTGAGAGAACAGCAAGCACAGCCGCTGTCCGTACACAGCGGCGAAATGAGCGTTCCGGCCTGTCGGCCAGTCTGCTCATTGGTTCTTGTTGGGAGCACCCAAACCCCTACTAATTCGCAAGAAAAATTGACTTGCATCATAATATCAACTCTGATTTTATCTCCATGTTGCCAATGCAGATGTTGACTATCATCGTGATTTTAGATATACTATTATCAGATTGTTGCTGCGAGGTGAGCGGATGGACTATATGACAGAACTTGCTGCGATTGCAAATAAAAACGGCGGCATTATCGAAACGAAAACAGCGGCGCAGCGCGGCATTTCCAAAGCAATGCTCTATAAGCTGTGCAAGGCGGAAAAGATTCACCGTATTGTCAAGGGGCAGTATGTGCTCCCGGAAGATATGCAGGACGAGTTGCTGTCCATTAGCCGCCGGTCGGGAAAGATTATTTTTTCCCATGAAACGGCGCTGTTTCTTCACGGGATTTCCGACCGGACACCCTTTGAGCACACCGTAACCGCGCCCTCCGGCTGCATCCCGTCTGCGGCCATCAAAGCGGAGTGCAAGGTGTACTACATCAAACCGGAGCTGTTCGAGCTGGGAAAAACGATGATGCAAACCCCTGCCGGGAATCCTGTTCCCTGCTACGATTTGGAGCGCACCATCTGTGATGTGATCCGCAGCCGCAACAAGATCGGGACGGAAACATTTTTATCGGCGCTGAAACAATACGCCGCCAGCCCAAAGAAGGATTTGAACCGGCTGAATGAGTACGCCCGTCAGATGCGAGTGTCGGGTGTACTGCGCCAATATTTGGAGGTGCTACTGTGAACAATGCCATGAGCCTGAAAGCTAAAATCCGCAACATCGCCAAGCAGAAAAATATCCCGGCGCAGGTCATTTTGCAGAACTATATGTTCGAGCGGCTTCTTGTCCGCCTTGCGACCTCTGCATACAAAGACAAGTTTGTGCTGAAAGGCGGGATGCTGGTAGCGGCCATCGTGGGACTGGACAACCGGGCGACGATGGATTTGGACACCACGCTGAAAAACCTGCCTCTGACCCCGGAGGCCATCCGCAGCGCATTGGAGCAGGTGGCCGCCGTGCCCTTTGACGACGGCGTGACCTTCGAGGTGGGGAAAATCTCGCCCATCCGGGAGGATGACATCTACGGCGGCTATCGGGTGATGCTGAACGCCCATTTTGATACGCTGATTACCCCACTGAGCATTGATGTGTCCACCGGGGATGCTATCACTCCCCATGCGGTACAGTACCAGTTTTCTGAAATTTTCGATGACGAAAAGTCCTACGAGCTGTGGGCATACAACATTGAAACCGTCATGGCGGAGAAGGTGGAAACCATCCTGCGGCGGGGTGTGTTTAACACCCGTCCCAGAGATTTTTACGATGCGTACATACTGGCGACCACGCAGAAATTTGACAAGGCCGTGTTCGCCGAAGCGTTAAACGCCACCGCAACCCATCGCGGTACAGCCCGGCAGATTGCGGATGTGCCCGCCATTCTGCGCAACATTGAGAGCAGCCGGGAACTCAATTCCATGTGGGAGAAGTACCGCAAGCAATTTGCCTACGCCGCCCACATTGAGTACAGCCAAATCATGGATGTGCTGAAAATGCTGGTTGGTTAAAAGCGACAGCTTGTAAAAGTAAAAATAGAAAGTACATGAAGTGCCGTCACAAAAATGAAGGAGCAGGAGTAGATATGAAAACAAATGACAGGCCGCTCACCGACTTAATGAACGCTGTGGACACCGGCGCTGCGCAGCTTCCTGATTTCCAGAGAGGCTGGGTGTGGGACGACGGGCGCATTAGGGCGCTGATTCTCAGCGTAATCCATAATTTCCCGGTTGGCGCAGCAATGTTTCTGGAATATGGAAATGAGAGTATCCACTTCAAGCATAAACCGATTGAAGGTTCTGGCGCTAATCCAAATACCGAACCGGATGAGCTGATTCTTGACGGCCAGCAGAGATTGACCTCTTTGTATAATGCCCTGTACAGCAAGAATCCTGTCCACACCAAAACTGACAAGGGCAAAGAAATTGACAGATATTATTATTTGGACATTGAGAAAGCACTCGACCCAAGCGCGGATGATGAGGAAGTTGTTGTTTCGATTCCTGCGTCGCGGCAGGTCACATCTGATTTTGGCAGAAAAATTGAAAAAGACCTCTCCACAAGGCAGGATGAGTTCAGGCTGAAAATGTTCCCACTCAATATCATTTTGAATTCCAGTGAAGAACAGGGCTGGCAAAACGAATACTACGCCTACTATAACTATGATCCGGCAATCATCAGGCAGTTTACCGACCTCTTTTCCAAAATCATCATGCCGACGCAGAAATATGCGATGCCGGTCATCCTGCTTGATAAAGAGACTCCCAAGGAAGCTGTGTGCCAGGTCTTTGAGAATGTGAATACCGGCGGCGTTTCCTTGACTGTTTTTGAGCTTGTCACCGCAATTTTTGCGATGGATGATTTTCCGCTGCGTAAGGATTGGGAAGAACGCAAAGAAAAATATTTCTCAGGTGATCTGCTGAACATTGTGACCGCCACTGATTTTCTGACCGCTCTTACGCTACTCTCCTCGTTCCAGTCGGGCGGAACGGTAAGCTGTAAGAAAAAAGATGTATTGGCTTTAAGTTTGGCATCTTATAAGAAGTATGCGGACGGCCTTTGCAAAGGTTTCTCTCTGGCAGCGAAATTGCTACAAGAGGAACGGGTATTTTCCAGTCGTGACCTTCCGTATAGCACACAGCTCATTCCTCTTGCAGCTATCTGCACGGTGCTGATGGATGAGAACCGGATTAACACTACCACCGCAAGGAACATGGTAAAGCAGTGGTATTGGTGCGGTGTATTTGGTGAACTGTACGGTTCGGCAAATGAGACAAGGTACGCCAATGACATTACGCAGGTGATCAAATGGATTATGGGTAACGGCGATCTTCCCAAAACGGTCACTGACTTCTTCTTCAATCCGACGCGCCTACTCAGCTTGCAGTCCAGACAGTCTGCGGCGTACAAAGGCATTATGGCGCTGATTCTAAAGAACCATGCCCGTGATTTCATTTCTGGCTCGGAGATGGACTTCTCGACATACTCAAATGAAAAGATTGATATACATCATATTTTCCCCAAAGATTACTGTATCGGGCAAAAATACGATAAGCTCAAATGGAACAGCATCGTGAATAAAACACCGATTTCTGCAAGCAGCAATCGGGAAATCGGCGGTGTCGCCCCGTCTGTCTATCTGGAAAGGCTTGAAAAGAAAGGCTCCGTAATGCCGTCGGATTTGGATGGCTATGTGGATACACACTGGATTGACCACACCTTGCTGAGAAACAATCAATTCCAGGATTTCATCATCGACCGGGCAAAAAAATTGCTTCGTGCAATCGAAACCGCTACCGGCAGAACGATCTCCGGCAAGGACTCCGATGAAGTGCAGCGGGCTTTTGGGGCATCATTGGAATAAGTATTTACTGATAGAGAATTTAGTCCTTCCCATACGGGAAAGGTCTTCTTGTGTCAAGTAGGAACTAAAAAATTTTTGAGATTTTACAAGCCGCTCATGGGTGGGCAACCACCCGTGAACGGCTTGTAGCATCTCACACGCCTTTGGTGATGAAGTCCTCAAACTTCCAGACGATCTCAATATTCTCGTGGCCGTGGATGAAGATGGACTGGACGAAGGAATGTGCCAGCTCGTAGGTCAGGACGCTGCTATCTCGATATTTATTGCACACAGCTTCCAGCCGACTGTCAGAGCAAGATTGTTCTGAGCTGAGGGTTTGCATCCGTTCATGTCCCTGCCGGATCGCATCCTCGTTCTCGGCCAGCCTCGCGTCAGTGTCGGCCTTCTGCTTGCGATATTCCCCCCTTGTGATCAGGCCGCTGGTGTACTTCTCGTAAAGCCGGAGCTTTGCGCTTTTGAGCTGATCGGATTGCTTCTGCAAATTGCGGATACTGTCAGCGCAGTCCCGGATTGCGGCTTTGCGGAGATCCCCGACCTCACGGTTCTGGACGGCTTGCTTCTCAGCCAGCAGGAGGTATTGGCCGATGGCGTTATAGACTGCCGATTCGATGAGTTTTTCGTCGTAGCGTTCTCCCACCGGACAGTCAGTATCCCGGTCATGAGTGGAGTGGCAGCACTGATAGGACACGCTGCCATTTTTGAGCTTTCGCCTGGTCATGACCCGCTTGCAGTTTCCGCAGCAGACAAGCCCACGCAGTGGATAATTGGATACCTTGCGAGGTTCGTGATTGCCTTTGCGAATGACACGCTGAGCAAGCAGAAAGGTTTCTTTGCTGATGATCGCTTCATGTGTCCCCTCAACAATGATGGGTTCCTGTGGGATTGTTTTTCTGCTGCCAACGCCGCTGCTTTTCCGCCTGTGGCTGACCAGAGCGCCGGTATAGACCTGATTTTTCAGGACGCGCAGCACCATCGCTACATCCCAGCTGATTTTCTTGCTCATGTAGCTGAACTTTTTTGTGCCGCCGTATTTGGACTGGAAATACTGTCCGGGCGTCGGGATGTCTTCGTCGTTCAGCATTTTGGCAATCTCTGATGTATTGCTTCCGGCCACAGCAGCCTCAAAGATACGCTTCACAATCTCGGCGGAGTCAGGATCGATTGCCAGAGCATTCCTTTTCGTTGGGTGCATCCGGTATCCGTAAGGCGCATACCCACCCACATACTTACCCTGTTTCATCATCTGAACTTTGGCCGAAGTGGTTTTGACCGAGAGGTCTTTGCTGTATGCGGCATAGATGATGCTGCGCATCACCACTTCAAGACCACCTGTGGTGCCTTTATAATCGTCGCTGTCATACCCGTCGTTGATGGAAATGAAGCGAACACCCATGAAAGGAAAGGTGCATTCCAGATAGTTTCCGGTTTCGATATAATCACGAGAAAAGCGGGAAAAGTCTTTGACGCAGATCAGATTGATTTCTCCGCGCTTCACTTTTTCCATCATGGCGGTGAACTGCGGACGGTGAAAGTTCGTACCGGTATACCCGTCATCGGCAAACTCCAAGCGCGGACACTTGGAGAGCGTAGGCGATTCATCCAGATACCGGTTGATGAGCATACGCTGGTTGCCAATGCTGTCACTTTCGGACTTGCTTCCGCACCCCGTATCTTCGTCAGCCATAGAGAGGCGGATGTAAATGCCGATGGTATAATCCGCTGCCGGATTTTTCCCTTTGCTGTTCATATCACATCGCCTCCTGTACTTCTCTGATACTCTGGACGGTCACTGCGTAGAGGTCGCCATATTTCATGACCAGCTCCACTGCGCCGTGTTCATGGACTTTGACCAGTTCAATAGACTCATCTACTAAATCCTGCGAGAGCTGCGTGGCTGAACTGACCGACTTCATCAGCGTGATCCACTTGTTGTCTACCGACATTGCCTCACTGAACTTTGCTCTTCGCTGGACGGCCTCGTCCAGACGGCGGGAGAGGTCTGCATACTGCTCGTCATAGCTCTTCTTGGCAAAGGTGTATTCCTCTTCATCCAGCAGCCCTTCCGCATAATCCTCATACAGACGGGTGCGTTTCTTGGACAGGCCGCTCAGCTTGAGGTTCAGGCTGGTGATCTTTGCGTTGAGCCTGTCTCGGATGTTTTTCTCTCCTTCGCTGCCTCTGAGTTTATCCAGCAGCCGGTCATAGTCCAGTGCAGCCTTGACTTGGAGCTGGATTGCGGCAAGAACATTGGCTTCCAGCGTGTCTTGCCGGGTGTAATGTCTGGTACAGGGATCATAGCGCCGGTTGACGCTACCGCTGCACTCATAAAAGGCGTACCATGCGCCCTGTTTGTCCTTGTCAATTTTCTTCCGGTGATAGTACATCTTCCGGCCACAGTCCGCACAGACAATTTTATCTTCAAAAAGATCGATAAGCGTTGCCCGGATTGCCGCAGATTGCTTCATCTTCGACTGCCGCATTTGCGATGCCGCCGTTATGATGTCCTGCACCTTCTGAAAGTCCTCACGGGAAATGATTGCCTCATGGGTGTTGGGAAAGACAATCCACTCGTCCTTATCTTTGACATTGTGGGACTTGATGCCCTTGTAGATGGCTTTCATAGAGCGCCCGAGGACGGTATCTCCCACATAGTGCGGATTGGTCAGGATGCCGTAAAGCGTCGAACTGCTCCAACCCTTGCAGGAGCAACCATCCCCGGTACGTGTTCCGGTCTGCCGCTTGCGCAGCTCGGTGTTCGGTGCGCCCAAACGGTCAAGCTCGTTGAGGATCGTCGGGATTGACCGGCCTTCGATTTTCCATTGAAACATCAGGCGCACATACTGGGCGACCTCTTCATCAATGACCATATTTCTACGAGCCTCATCCCAACGATACCCATACGGAAGATTGCGCTTTCGGAAAGTACCTTGTTCCATCTGCGCTTTCAGTGCGGTGGACACCTTGCGTGAGATGTCCTTGGAGTACAGGGCATTGATCATGTTTTGCAGCGGAATGAACAGGCTTTCGTTGGAGCCATCCGTATCAAAACTGTCGTAAAGCTCTTTGATTGCGATAAACCGAAGACCGATCTGCGGGAAGATGCGTTCCAGATAGGTTCCCGTCTCAATGTAGTCACGGCCAAAGCGACTGAGATCGCGGACTACCAGACACTTGATCCTGCCGCTCTTGATGTCGGTCATCAGCCGGTTGAACTCCGGTCTGTCAAACACCGTACCGGTTCGGCCATTGTCCACATAGGTATCAATCAGATTCAGATACGGGCGCTCCGCGATGTAGGACTTGCAAATCTCAATCTGATTGGCGATGACATCCACCTTTTCTGACTTGCCGCTGTTCTCCACGGAGAGTCGGGCATAAATGCCTGTCGGGAAAATCTGTGCCGGGGCAGCTTCCATGACCGGCTCAGCTGCCACAGCCTTTCTGCTTTTTCGTGCCATTTGCTCACCCCTCCTTTACACGGCAATAGCAAGTTCATCGGCATAGCCGAGAACATATTCAAGTGTCTGCTGGTACTCATCTCTGTATTTGAAGATGATCTCAATGGTGTGATTTTCGTGGATCAGGATACGGTCTACCAGAGCCATGAGGACGCGACGATTCAGCTCTTCAATGTTCTCATACTGCTTGAAGAGCGTGACCCAGTTCCGCTCCGTTGTGCCGGTAGCCACCGTCTGCTTCATTTCTTTTCTGACCCGAAGAAGCGCTTCCTGCTTGTCCTCAATGATTTTGGTGTAGCTGTTTCGGAATTCAAAGTATTCCGCTTTATTGATTACTCCGTCCGAGAGGTCTTCATAGAGACGCAGCTTGAGCTTCTGGTAACGCTCAATTTCCTCTTCGAGTTTGGTAATCTGCGCCTCGTAGTTGAATGCCTTTCGGTTCTGGGACGGAAGACGCTCAATCAAAGCCAGTGCGTTTTCCAGATTGATGACAAGCTCAATCTGATCATGAATGGCGCGAAACACCTTTTCCTCAACCTCTTTTGCACTGATGCTGTGGGGGCTGCAGGTCCGGCTTCGCTTGTTGGCAGAGCAGACATAGTAGATGTACTTTTTTGACTTGGATGGGACGGTCTTGCGGATCATTGTCTGCTGACAATCGCCGCAGAACAGGAAGCCGGAAAAAAGATGTGCTTCTTCCCGATCGGGAGAGCAGCGCATATCCCGCCGCAGCATGACCTTGACGGCCATGAAGTCCTCGTAAGATACAAGCGGCTCATGGGCATTCTCGACCTTGACCCACTCGGATTCGTCCTTGCTCTGCACAACGCGAACTTTGTAGTTGGGTGTCCCGCGTTTGCCCTGTGCCAATACGCCGATGTATACCTCATTGGTAAGAATGCGCTGGACAGCCTTGTATGTCCACTTGGCGGTTTCGCCGGTCTTGAAGACGGTATCAAACCGTACACCGGCAGACTGCTTATACTCCATCGGAGAGAGAACGCCCATCTGGTTAAGCCGGTCTGCAATCCGTCCGATGGGAATGCCGTCCTTATACAGGGAGAAGATCATCTGCACATACTCGCTGACCGCTTCATCCACGATCAGCTGGTTCTTGTTCTCCGGCGACTTCTTATATCCGTATGGTGCAAATGCCCCGACGAACTCACCGTTCTTCTGCTTGACCTCCAAGCTGGAACGGATTTTCATGGATATATCCTTGCAGTAGGAATCGTTAATCAAATTCTTGAATGGAATGACAAAGGAATCAGACTGCGGATCGCCGGTCAAGCTGTCATAAGCATCGTTGACCGCAATGAAACGGATGCCGAGCTGGGGGAAAATCTTCTCAAGGTAGCGGCCACCGTCAATGTAATTTCTCGAAAAGCGGCTGAGGTCTTTGACCACAATACAATCGATCCTGCCCTTGCGGATTGCCTCTTCCAGCTTCTTGAAATTGGGACGATTGAAGGAAACCCCGCTGTACCCATCGTCAATGAACGGGCCACAAACCACTTCCAGATCGTCATGCCTTGCAATGTAGTCCTCGCAGATCGCCCTCTGGCTGGCAATGGAGTTGCTTTCCAGCTTGTCTCCGTCTTCTCGGGACAGGCGGCAGTAAATCGCCGTCCGGTAAACCTTTTTCGGCATAAAAATAACCTCCGTTTTTCTGTTTGGTGTGATACATCAAATCAGAAAGACGAAGGCTCATGCTTCTCAATATGTGGAAGACACAAAATAGCCCCATGACCATCCCGGCAAGCGGCTTGTCCGTATCTTCTTTTTTGACCTGATCAGATTATATCACATAGCTGCGTCGTTGTCGATAGAACCGGGAAAAAGATTCAGATTATTCATAATCACAGACCTCGCAGATAATTTTCCAGACAGTCCTCAATCGTGGTGGCCGTGTTTGCGAAACTGATCTTCACGACGGTCTTGCCATCCAGATAGCAGTAAGGGTTTTTGATCTGCCGGATAAAGTCGCGCAGCCGTTCCTCCCTCGGTGCCGAAGGGTCAAGCCGGACGCTGCTGCGCTGCATGAGCGTGCTGCGGTCAACTGTTCTGGGATCGATACTCTTCATGGCTTCAACACTCATCATATCATAAACACCTCCTGATGCGATGCGTTTGTTTCAGGACAAAGGGATATGGCAGAGCATCTTACAGCATGGCCGCTCGACGCTCTGCCACATAGTTTTCATCCTGAAAACTTGAGTATAGCGTGTTGCTAATAGGTTTGTTTCAAGTTCCGGCATATTTGCAGCTCGCGCCCCTGCCAGAAGAGCCTTACGGCTCCGGGAATGCTACGGACTACCAACGGCAAATTGGCATCACGGGAATCTCACCCCTCCGAGGAACGCTCCGAGCCGCCCCTTGTAATCAAGGGACGGGAGTATCATTGTACCCTGAATCTGCATCATCGCAATCAGCCGCACCACACGGTGTTCAGGCTCTCTGTTGATCGCTCGCTCCGGTTGGGGAGGTCGTGGCGGCAGAAGCCAAGTTGCTACGCAGAAACGGAAAGATCCGCAGCACTGAACTATTCACTTTTCAATGTGCCGTGAAGAAGTTCTTTGTCCCTCTTCACCCTACAACGGACATCATCTCGCCATTTTGTAAGTACCGCTCAGAAAATTTTTTTGTATTTTTTCTGAATACCGATCTTTATGTCTCTTGCTGCCTTTGCACTGATGTTGTGCCGCTTTGCATATTCATTTACAGAAATCTCCCCCATGAGACATTCAACATAAAACTCGAATTGCTTAGCAGTTAAAGAACGCTTCAACTCCTCTTCGAGAAGGCGAGTCGTAACATCGTTTTCTATGTTTTCGTCTGTTTCCAGCCATGCCGGACTCAGATTCTCGCCCCCTTCAATGCTGACAAAATCGAGGGACAGGACAGTCGCGGTGGCTTCCTCAGCTCCGGGAATCGGCGCACCTGTCATGTTGCGTCGCATCCACTTCTCTTCGGCGCGGAGGGCTTTCATGACCTCACGGTCTACCTCCGTGACCTCGCCGGTGCTTTTGATACGCACCATGCACTTGCCGTCCTCCGTTGTCCAGAGGTCATAGTCGAACTCGACTGGGGTTTTCGGGATTCCTTTCATTGCTTCGTCCTTTCCGCTGGTGCGAAGCAGCGGAATGACGAGGCAACAAAAAGAGCCGCATGACGGTGAGTGTGTAATCCCATACCGATAAATCAGGTGTTTCCATTTTGGAAACATCTGATCATGCGGCATTAGGAAGACTCACCAGTCAGCGGCTCCACAGCACAGCTATCAATATTTATTTGTTAATCTCTGCCCTTATCTGTCTTGATAAAAGCGGAGTTTTAACCGTCTCATACTGAGGACATTAAAGACGGTCTCCTGTCCACAGCGTTTGCACTTTGCTTGGACATGACCTCTGGTGTCCTCAAATACAGCGATTGAATTGTGTCCACAGAAGGGACATTTCACCATCCTTGTTTTTTGGTTTGCGATGGCATGACGCGCTTTTCGGATCTTTTCCATCATTTCCTCAGACGGCTCAGAGATGCGGATATTCTTTTTCATGCCCACACCTCCAAGGGATCTGAATATTCCCGGTACGGACGATCCTCAATGTAACCGAGATGTCTCAGCCGGATTACAGCCGCCGACTTCGACACGGCAAGCTGCCTACACAAAAGAGACAGGGATAAATTGTCACGGTATGCGAACACCCCCTCGTAATTGATTAACTTCTTGCCACCGGCAAAATACCACATGGCAAGATCAATTTCTTTCTGCGGCATCAGAATGGCCGCGCCAAGGACATTAGCCTGCCATTCATTCCAGTCCTCGCGGGTCTTTAAGTCGCGGAGCGAATACGCTGTCCGTGCTGAGTATTTCTTTGCATAGGCTGACTGCGCAGCTTCACTTTCCATCTGGAACAAAATCTGATGGGCGCACTCATGGGCAAGGGTAAAGCGTCTCTTGCCGCAGAGCTTTTGGACTTGTCCGGGTTGAATAAAGCTGGTATCCATCAGAATTTGATTTTTCCTGAGTGGGATGGTACGCTTCACGCCCATCTCTTCCGTAATATACTCGGTGTCCGCATAGGCGGTCAGGCCACAGATGCTTCCATCCGGGGAAAGACGGGTAAACGACACTTCCAAGCCAAGGTATTCCTTGGCGAACTGGTCAATCGGTGTCCCCCGTGCCATTCGCCGGATGTCTTCGGTTTCGCTGCCGAAAAAGAACGCATTGAAATCCTTGGTCACGGCTGCTGCGATTTCTTCGATTTTCTTCTGGGATAAAACCATTGTCAGGTCTCCTTTGCTTCAACAAACCATTTGCTGCCCTCCTGAAACAGATAGGATTCTCTGCCACGGATCAGCACTGTGTAACGAATGCCTCCACCGCCCACCTTCTTGGAAGAGGCGCGGCATTTATAGAGTATTTGATCAATCTGAAAAATCAGGCCATTTTCCCACCGAATGAAGCGCGGATGGAATACGCCCTCCTGATCCACATCCAGATTGACCGAGACATAGGCTTTCCTGCATTGCATAAACATTCCCCCTGTCTTTGCTGCATACGCACTTGAACGATACCTTCTCAATCAAATGCGGAATCCCTTGATTTCCTGAAATTGCTCGTACTTGCTTGACAAAATGAGCAATTCGGGATAAACTGTGAGTAGTTGAAGTGCTCAAGCCTATTATAAGCAACTAAAGTGCCTTTGTCAATAAACATGAGCAGTTCGGTGTCTCAAATTTTTGCAGACAGGAGTGATGACCCACATGACATTTGGGGAGAAGTTCAAGACAGAGAGAGAAAAGAGAGGCTTAACCCAGCAGGAAGTCGCGGATGGTTTGGGGATCAACCGGCGTATGATTACCAGATATGAAAATGGGATTTCCTTTCCGCGCACAAAAGAGGCATACCGGAAAATTGCCGACTACTTTGAAGTGGATGTCAATTATCTGCTGACCGAAGACGAGGAATTTGTTGTAACCGCATCCGAGCAATATGGTACTCGCGGCATGAGACAGGCGCAGCAGCTGATTGATGGAATGTCCGGCCTGTTTGCTGGCGGCGAGTTGTCTGATGAGGACAAGGATGCCGTCATGAAGGCGTTGCAGGATATTTATTGGGAGTCCAAAGCCCGTAATGTTGCAAAGTACACTCCGAAGAAGTACAAGGACTCCGATTCAGGAAGCAACTCATAAATGAATCCGCTTTATGGGACTATTCTTGTGATAGACTATCCTTGGATAATTGCAACATAAGGGAGGTGTGCGTCCTGTGATGATTTGCTCTGAGGACATTTACAACAAAGCGAATAGAATTATTCGCTGCTGTGGGACGAGAGATACTTTGAAAATCGCCCGTGAGCTTGGCATTTATGTTCATTACATAGACAGCCTTAACCAGCTTTTAGGGATGTATACCTACCGGCATAAGGAGCGCCACATACTTTTGAATGGCAATATGGAACCTATGGTTATGCAGATGGTTTGTGGTCATGAGATCGGACACGACGCTTTGCACCGGGGGATGGCAAAGAACAATCACTCTCTGCCGGAATTTGTTTTATTCGATATGCGCTCCAAGCCGGAATACGAGGCAAACGCTTTTGCTGCCCATCTGCTCATTGACGATGATGAGTTGATCGAGCATATGCAGCGAGGACTTGATGTGGTACAACTTGCGGCAATCATGAATACCAATATTAACTTAATGCTGATCAAGCTCAACGAGATGAACCGCATGGGATGGCGGCTGAATTTACCCTATGTACCCCATGCCGATTTCCTCAAGAATATAAAACCGGAAGGATAAGAGGGATTTTGGAAGGTATGATATTGAACACGGAGGACTACATCTTTGCCCCATTTCAGCATGAAGGTTTTAGCGGTAGCCTCTATCTGGCAACGGCGAAAGGCGGAAAGCTGCCAACGCTTCTGATAAAACATAAAAATCCCTGCTCAGCCTGTAATGAGTTCATGTTTTCGAGATTGGCAGAACTTCTGCACATCTGCGCACCGAAAGTCTATTTGTTTCAGGTGGCAAAAGCTGACAAAGACCTCTTTGCTTCTCCGTATGTGGTTGGAATCGAATATATTGACGGACTGCGAAAGTTCACGCTGAACGAGCTGAGCGACAAACCGGAATGGCAGCGCGAATATTCCGAAAACTATGCGCTTGCGGTCATATGCAGTCAGGATGATAGTGTGCAGATGTCCATGACCCCGGATGGGCATATCATCAGTTTCGATTATACGGAATGCTTTTATTTCCCTCCATCCCCCGCAGTTTCTTTTGACTGCGATGAAGATGCAAGGATTGAATATATCAACCGGTATCTCAGGTCATGTGAACGAGGTACGCATAACATCCTCGCAGATGCGGGAGCCACGGTTTTACAGCGTCACCTCAACAAACGCAGTATTGAAGAAGTCTATCCCTTCTACCATGAGCCGTTCAAACGGTTGATTGCACTATCAATGGATGAAATCGAAGCTGCAACTGATCCTCTCTATGAAATTTATCCGGTTGAGACAGGCATTTATTTTGAAACCTATATAGAGATCATGCAAGCTAAACTGAAACACTATCTTTCCGGCGTTGAGGGTCATGAATGAAGATCGGAGATGGCTATGACAAAATCTGATGTAGTGAAGGATTTTTTGAAAAAGACGGTTTTGCCGGTTATCCTGGCACTGGTACTTTTTTCGATTTTCAGCCGGATATTTACGGAGAATGGAGAAACTGACTATTTTCTGGTCTGGCTGGCTTGCGGTGTGCCTTTTGGCATCGGCAAGATGTTTACGCTCATCCCTGTTGGAATGGGTATTTCCGGGACGGTTGGCGTTTTTGCGCTGAACATTGTTCTCGGCGGACTGATCGGCGGCGTGATTCTGATATGGAAACTGGCAGTGGCATTGTGGTATCTGCCTCTGACGATATACAGGTTTTTTAGCTGAGAAAAACAGATGGAGGGATTTTGGTGAAGTACACATTATATCGTTCCTTCGGGAATCTGGACAAGGATGTGAAGAAGCACGAGCTGGTGGCTGTGGAGTATGGAAAAGACATCTACGATGTGACCGACGCACTCATCAAGGCAGCTGCGGATGACCTTGCCGGTCTGCCGGAATACGAAAAGTATGAGACCGCCGCCTTCGCCCCTGAGCGGACAAAGGATTTCCGTAAGGTCAAACGGTACGCCTACGAGATGACCGGTATTGTCTATCCTACCCATGCAGACAAGAATATTCTCATTGACTTTGGCATCGTGGAGGAAGCGGAAAACGAAATGTGAGAGGTCACTTATGGAAAATATCGTTTTTGAGCGCAATTATGAAAAACCGAAAGATGGAACAGACCGCTGCACCGCTATCTTTGATCAGGCAGTGAATGGCAGATTTTTCCAACGATACTGCGACATGATGGACAAGGTGCCGAAAATGATTGTGCCGCAGGACAAGGAGAACTATGAATACCTGTTGAACCGCTGCGACCAGTATGCCGAGCAGCACTACGGCAGGATTCGCGGTGTTGTGAATTACGAGCGATGGGATTCTTCCATCGACTTATATCTGCCCATGCTGGAATTTGATGATGAAGAGGATATGTCTCTTCTGCGGGATATTGGAGAGAAAGCGCATTATGTGAATGTATCGCATCAGCCAGATGGCGGCTTTTGCCTTCATATCATGATCAATTACTTTGAAGATCTTGCGTCCGATATGGAGAAGGATTATATCCAGTACGCAGCCATTGAGCAGGATGAGAAGCTTGCCTCCATGTTCCAGATGCCGGAGTTCCCGCCGGAGGTCAACGAAATTTGTCAGCGCATCAATGAGTTGCTGGATCGCTTCGACGAGGAAACGAGTGTGGACAGAACAACCGCATTTAAGGCTGTTCTTGCCTATATGTCAAAGAAAGACGATGAAGACCAGAGCTTTGAGTATATGGCGGCGGCACTGGAAACGCTGCTCAACAAGATTCTGGAAGAAGAAAACGGAGAGAGGGATTCATAATGTGGGAATGCCCCAAATGTGGCAGGAAATTCAAAAATACGAATCAAAGCCACTACTGCGGAACCGCACCGAAGACTATTGAGGAATATATTGCGCAGCAGGCGGAAACTTCCCAACCGCATCTTCGCAAGATCAATGAAGCAATCAAAAGCGCACTGCCGGACGCTGTGCAAAAGATTTCATGGAGTATGCCGACTTACTGGAAAAAACGGAATCTGATCCAGTTTGCGGCATCCAAAAATCACATCGGTTTGTATCCCGGTCCTGCGGCAGTGGAAGCGTTTGCCGAGCGGCTGCAAGATTATGAGACAAACAAAGGAACAATCCGATTTCCCTATGATAAGCCGTTGCCGCTTGAATTGATTTCCGAAATTGCAGTTTGGTGTGCTAAAGAAACGGAGAATAACCATGCCATTACAAATCGTCAGAAATGACATTACCAAGATGAAGGTAGATGCTATCGTCAACGCGGCCAACAGCTCCCTTTTGGGAGGCGGCGGTGTGGACGGCTGTATCCATCGCGCTGCAGGACCGGAGCTGCTGGCCGAGTGCAAGACACTGGGCGGATGCAAAACCGGCAGCGCGAAAATCACGAAGGGATATAGACTGCCCTGCAAATATGTGATCCATGCGGTCGGTCCGCGTTGGCGGGATGGCAAACACGGAGAACGGGAGCTGCTGGCCTCCTGCTACCGCATCTCCCTTGCACTGGCGAAAGAGGCCGGCTGTGAGACGGTGGCCTTTCCTCTGATTTCATCGGGTATCTACGGCTACCCCAAGGCCGATGCCCTCCGGGTGGCAATGGAGACCATCAGCGACTTTCTTCTGGAAAATGATATGACCGTCTACATTGTCATCTTTGACAAGAAGGCATACCAGATCAGCGGCAAGCTGTTTCATGATATTGCCGCATTTATCGACGATACCTATGTGGACGAGCATACGGATAGCAATACGGAGCGTTTGCGCCGCATGAATGCGTTCCGGGATATGGAACCGGAAATCGAATCCGACTTCTGCTCTGTGGCAGAAGACGGCCTTGACATGGTGCCTCCTGCTGCATCCATGCCACTTGCGTCAGCAAAGGCAATGTCTCTGGATGAGGCAATGGCGCAGATCGACGAGAGCTTTTCCGAAATGCTGCTGCGAAAGATCGATGAAAAAGGCATGACAGACGCACAGTGCTATAAGAAGGCAAATATTGACCGGAAGCTCTTCTCCAAGATCCGCAGCGACCGGCTGTATAAGCCGTCGAAACCCACGGCGCTTGCCTTTGCGATTGCCTTGGAGCTTCCGCTGGATGAAACGAAAGAAATGCTTATGAAGGCTGGTTTTGCCCTCTCGCACTCCAACAAGTTTGACATCATCATTGAGTATTTCATTGAGCATGGGAACTACAATGTCTTCGAGATCAACGAAGCTCTGTTCGCCTTTGACCAGAGTTTGCTCGGAGCATAATACGCAAGGGGGAAAAACAGTGATTAAATCTGTTCACGATTATCAAATAGACGATGTATTCAAAAAGGATGCTGGCTTCTGCTACATGATACCGAAATACCAGCGTGAATACACTTGGGGACAATATCAATGGAAAGACCTTTACGATGACATTTGCGAGAACGATAATGGGTATTTTATTGGCTCGATTATTTGCATTGATAACTCGTCCGATGCTTTCCAAACAAAAGAGCTTGAGGTTGTTGATGGACAGCAGCGTTTAACGACGCTTTGCCTCCTTCTGACCGCAATATACAACCGTCTCAAGATACATAAGGATGAGCTGGATGAGGATGATGAGGACGAGCTTCCAGCTCTCAGAAAGTCCATTATTTGCAAAGGCGCATCGAATGGACTGATTCTTTGTCCGCAGATTCAGAACCACAATCAGGCTGACTTCAATGTCGTGATGTATGAGAACGGTCTGCTCAAGAGCGCAAAGCGTGAAAAGAACTGGGGCAATCGTAAGATCGCCAAGTGCTATAAATACTTCCTGCAAAGATTAGATCAGGACATTGAAGAGTCCGGTGATGCAGTCAAGACTTTGCTCGAAATCAAGAGCAAGGTATCGAAAGCGGTACTCGTTAAGATAGAGGTTGGAAGTCATGCGGAGGCTTATACGCTTTTTGAGTCTCTGAATAACAGAGGTACGCCATTGACGGCTATTGACCTTATGAAAAATCTTATTCTGGCAAGAGCCGAGCGTTCGGGCATGACTTGTGATGACTGCTTTGAGGATTGGCAGACACTTCTCGGTTATTTGACGGATGACTACTCTACACAAGAGCGTTTTTTCCGTCAGTATTACAATGCGTTCAAAAATCGGTTGAACGAGCCGTTCAGAACCGATGGACAGCGCAAGAAAGATCCTCTCGGCTATATAGCCACCCGTTCCAATTTGTTGTCCATTTTTGAGGAACTGATAAGCAGAGATTTGTCCGGCTTCATGAGCGACATTTTGGTGTGTGGTGAGATTTACTCTCGGCTTATCCTCAGTACCGACGATAAAACGAAATATACCAACAGTCTGACCGACTTGAGCCGTATTCAAGGTGCGCCTTCTTATCTGCTACTGATGTATTTGTTCAAAAATCAAGCCGAGCTGGAAGTTGCTGACGCTGATATTCTGGAAACAATCAAGTTGCTGACGCGCTTCTTTGTCCGAAGAAATATCACTGATACTCCTAATACACGGGATTTGAATAAAATCTTCATGCAGATTATTTCCGATGTTGAGGAAGGAAAACTCACCGGAACTGCAATCTATCAGCATATCTATGACGAGCTTGTCCGTTGGTCTGCCACCGATGAGTTGTTTGAAGAAAAACTCAAGGGAGACATTTACGAAGAGAATGTTGGCGTTGCAAGATTCGTTCTCTGTGCTATTGCGCAGAAACACATGACCAACGAAACTTGGACTGACCTTTGGGAGCAGAATGATTATGGTGGGAAAAAGGTGTTCAAATGGACGATTGAACACATATTCCCCGAAGGAAGGAATATCCCAGACAAGTGGGTAGATATGATTGCCGGTGGAGATCGTAATTTGGCTAACGAGTATCTTGAACAGTATGTCCATAAGATCGGTAACCTGACTGTCACCGGATATAACAGCACTTTAGGCAATCTCTCTTTCGTAGAAAAGAGGGATCGTCTCAATGCTCAGAAGCTCTATGTGGGGTATAAAAACGGACTTGAGATCAATAAGGAACTTGCAGAAAAGGACGCATGGACGGTGCAGGATATTATTGATCGTACCGATGAGCTTGTAGCGATGCTACTCGATATGTATAATCTCTAATGAGGGAATAATCAATGCTGATGGAAGTATATTATGAGCATTACGCTGATGGGGATATGTACCGGAGAATGGATAAAAAGAGTATTCCGTACATGGTGCTTATCAAAGACAGGGACAAGCGTGAAGGATTCAAACAATACTTGAAAGAGCTTGGTCTTAGATGCGTTGCTTGGAACAGCGATTATCCGGGTGTATTGGTGAATATTGAGTTGATGAGATTTGCGCTAATTCACCGAGCTTGCCAACATAGTTGTGTTGGTGATAGGAACTTCACAATGGAGGAATTCATGAAAGAGGTTTTAGAGCCCTGGATGAACTCAAGATAATGTGATAAAGGAGGATGGCCGGAGCATGAAGCAAAGAACTTATATCGCAATCGACCTCAAGAGCTTCTACGCTTCGGTGGAATGCCGGGAACGCGGGCTTGACCCGATGGACACCAATCTTGTTGTGGCGGATGAAAGCCGCACTGACAAGACCATCTGCCTTGCGGTCACCCCGAGCCTCAAAAGCTATGGTATTTCTGGCCGGGGGCGGCTCTTCGAGGTCAGGCAGCGAGTTAAGGAAGCTAACACCGGACGGCGGCACGATGCTCCGGGTAGAGCGTTGGAGGGCAAGTCACACTTCTTCTCTGAGCTGCAACAAAACCCCAAGCTGGAAATCGACTTCATCATTGCTCCGCCTCGCATGGCCTACTACATGGAGTACAGCACAAAAATTTACGAGGTCTACCTGAAATACATCGCCCCGGAGGACATCGTGGTCTACTCCATCGACGAGGTGTTTATGGATGTGACCGACTACCTGAATACCTACAAGTTGTCTGCCCATGACCTCGCCAGGAAGATCATTTTGGATATCATCGAAACCACCGGCATCACAGCAACAGCCGGGATTGGTACCAACCTCTTTCTTTGCAAGGTGGCCATGGATATTGTGGCGAAGCATATTCCGGCGGATGAAAACGGGGTACGCATCGCCCAGCTGGACGAGATGACCTACCGGCAGACTATGTGGTCGCATCAACCTCTCACCGACTTCTGGCGGGTAGGCCGTGGCTATGCAAAGAAGCTGGAAGAGCATGGGATGTTTACCATGGGCGACGTGGCGCGGATGTCCGAGCGCAACGAGGACCTGCTGTATCAGCTCTTTGGAAAAAATGCGGAGCTGCTCATTGACCATGCGTGGGGCTGGGAGCCGACCACCATTGCGGCGATCAAGGCATACCGGCCAAGCTCCAACAGTTTAGGCTCCGGGCAGGTGCTTCACTGTCCCTACGACGCGGAGAAGGCAAGGCTTGTCCTGCGAGAGATGGCCGATCTGCTCTCTCTGGATCTGGTGGACAAGGGGCTTGTCACCGATCAGCTGGTGGTGACGGTGGGCTATGACATCGAAAACCTCACCGATCCGGCCAGAAAAGCAAAGTACCACGGCGCGGTTGTGAAGGATCATTACGGACGGCAGATCCCCAAACACGCCCATGGCACAATCAATCTGGGCGGACACACATCATCTACACGAAAAATAATGTGCGCTACGGCAGAACTGTTTGATCGCATTGTAGACAAAACCCTTCTCATCCGAAGGCTGAATGTAGTGGCGAACCATGTCCTTCCGAAAGAGTCTGCGCCGGTGAAAAACGGGGGCTTTGAACAGCTCGACTTGTTTACCGACTATGCCGCACAACAGGCGCAGCAGGAACGGGAAAAGCAGGAATTGGAGCGGGAGCAGAAAATGCAGACGGCTATGCTGACCATCAAGAAGAAGTTCGGCAAGAATGCGATCCTCCGGGGAATGAATTTGGAAGAAGGCGCAACGGCCAAAGACCGGAACGAACAGATCGGAGGGCATAAGGCGTGAAAATTGCCACATGGAATGTGGAGCGGCTCAGGCACAAAAAACAGCTTGACCAGATACAGGGCTTATGTGATGGCATCCATACCGACATCCTTGTTCTGACCGAGACGGACAAGCGGCTGCACCCCGATTATGCCTTCTGCTGTGAGACCACATCATTGATGGGAGATAAGACCGCTCCCTATGCCGTCAAAGAAAATCGTGTCTCCCTCTACACCAACTATCCCATTGTTCGGCTGCATCAAACCTATGATTCGCGTACCGCCCTTTGTGCTGAGCTAAAGACGGAAAAAGGGAATCTGCTGGTGTATGGGACAATCATAGGTACTCTGGGAAACCGCCATCCTTCCTTTATGGAGCAACTGCACCGGCAGTGTGATGACATTCGCCGCCTGTCCGAAGTGGGTGATGGGATATGTGTGTGCGGAGATTTTAACTGCTCCTTTGCTGATAACTACTATTTTACACAGGCCGCAAGGACAACGCTGCTGGATTTGTTTCGTGATACAGGATTGACCCTTTTGACCGAGAGACAGCCAGAGTGCATTGACCACATTGCCGTGTCAAGCAATATGGTTGCCGCCAAACGGCCAGTTCTGGAAGAATGGAATGTGGACAAGCGTTTATCCGACCACAAGGGAATTGTGGTCTCCTTTTGAGAGGGCAAAATTCATGAACACACAATATGATGACATCATCCATCTGCCCCACCATGTTTCCAAAACAAGGCCGCAGATGTCCATGCTGGATCGCGCTGCACAGTTTTCCCCTTTCGCCGCCCTCACTGGCTACGACGATGCCATCAAAGAAACCGGACGGCTGACAGATGCAAAAGTAGAGATTGGGGAGGAAGCGCGGGAGGTGCTGGATCGGAAACAGCAGTACCTTCAGGACATCATAGCAGACCGACCGGAGATCACCATTACCTATTTCGTCCCGGATGAGAAGAAGGCCGGAGGCTCCTATACATCCCGCACCGGCAGTCTGAAACGGATCGATTGCTACGAGCGCTTGCTTGTTCTGACCGATGGAACGAAAATTCCGCTGGATGAGATCGTCGATATAGAGAGTGAATGCTTTCGAGAAATTATGTGATTGTCGCTTTCCATGCGACCAAACCGAAGAGGATTTTTCCTATACTGTGACTGTAAACAAAAGCAGTCACAGTTTTTCTATATTGGAGGAATCATCATGAAAAAGAACTTAACCGAGATCGTCTTTATCCTTGACCGCAGCGGCTCCATGAGCGGCCTTGAGGCAGATACCATTGGTGGCTTCAATTCTATGATTGAGAAGCAGAAAAAGGCAGACGGTGAAGCACTGATCTCCACTATCCTCTTTGACAATGTGAGTGAGGTCATCCATGACCGCGTGAGCGTTCGGGAAATCCGGCCTATGACCGACAAGGATTACACCGTGCGTGGCTGTACTGCTCTTCTGGATGCTATCGGCGGTGCGATCCATCATATCGGGAACATCCACAAGTACGCACGAGCCGAGGATGTCCCGGAACATACCTTGTTCGTCATCACAACGGACGGAATGGAGAATGCCAGCCGCCGCTATACTGCCGAGCGTGTCAAGGAGATGATCGAGCGGCAGAAGGCTCGCTATGGCTGGGAGTTCCTGTTCCTTGGCGCCAATATTGACGCGGTGGAAACGGCGCGGCACTTTGGAATCGGGGCGGATCGTGCTGTAAACTATCACTGCGACAGCGCCGGGACACAGCTCAACTATGAGGTCTTGAGTGAGGCCATCTGTGCCGTCCGTGGCAGTGCGCCACTGGGGGCAGATTGGAAAAAACGAATTGATGAGGATTTTGAAAATCGCGGGAAGGGTGGAAGAAAGTCATGAGGGCAATCACCGTGAAAGGCATCGGAAGTGTTTCTGCAAAGCCGGACTACATCATCCTTTCGCTTGCCATTGATTCCACGAACAAAAAATATGAAATGGCTTTGCAAGAGGCAACCAAGCGAATCCACTTGCTCCAAAAAGTAGCGGAGCAAAATAATTTTGAGGATGGAAGTCTGAAAACGACGAACTTTCATGTCACCACTGAATACGAGAATGTTAAGGATCGAAACGGAAATTACCGACGCGAATTTGCGGGATACTGCTGCTCATACCGATTAAAATTGTCTTTTGACTTTGATACTCAAAGGCTGGCAAAGTGGCTCTCTTCCATATCAGCGAGCGATGCAAAACCGGAAGTGGGTATTGCCTTCACGGTGAAAGATCCATCCAAGGTCAGCGAGACGCTGTTAGAAAACGCGGCTCTGAACGCAAAGATAAAGGCCGAGGTGTTATGCCGAAGTTCTGGGGTAAAACTGGGGGAGCTGCTCAGCATCGACTATAACTGGGATGAACTGAATGTTATCTCCCGCACCCGATATGAGATTGAAGACGAGATGATGCCGCTTATGGCCGCAAACGAATGCTCTGTGCCGGAAGTCGAACCGGATGATATTGATGTTCGCGATACGGTGACCTTTGTCTGGGAAATCAGCTAATTGAATACTTCGGTTTTGAAAAGATGCCTTCGGGCATCTTTTTTTCTTCGATACTTCCAAAATGGAAAATTTGTGTCCGTTGTAGCGTGAAGAGGGACTATGCGTGAGTATCCCACGGGAATACGAAACGAGAGAATAGCAAGCACAGCCGGTGTTGCCACACACGGCGATTTTCGATTAAGGAGACCCTGCCCTTAATCCTGAAAATGCTTGTTGGGATGTCTCCCAAACCCTCTATCTTTGCGAAGGGACGGAACATCTATGGCGAACAGAACCAGACCAATCATCCTCCGGCTTGCCGTTACGGAGTATGAAAAACGCCTTATTGAAAACAAGATGCAGCAGATTGGGACGCAGAACTTTGGGGCGTATGCAAGGAAGATGCTAATCGACGGCTACATCATCAAGGTGGACTACACCCAGCAAAAAAAGCTTGCCGCAGCAGTCAGCCGAGCCGCTTCCAACATCAATCAGATTTGCCGTCGCATCAACTCAACAGGACACTTCTACGAGGATGATGTTGCCGAGCTGAAAGAGAGGCAGAAAGAGATATGGCAATTACTAAAATCAAGCCAATCCGAGGAACTGTGAACAAGGCGATTGCCTATATCACTGACCCGCAAAAAACCGATGACGCACTGCTTGTTTCTTCTTTTGGCTGTGCGGCCAGTGATGCAGCGGCGAAGGAATTTGAGTGGACGCGGAACCTTGCCGCCCAGCGTGGTATGCAAATTCCTAAGGTGGTCGCCCGTCATCTGATACAGTCCTTCGACATCGGTGAGGTCTCACCGGAACAGGCACATGAGATCGGCAAGCAGTTTGCAGATGAATGGCTCAAAGGCAAGTATGAGTATGTGATCGCTACCCACATTGACAAGGGGCACTGTCATAATCACATCATCTTTAACGCTGTCAACTTCGTGGACTTCCACAGCTACCGCAGCAATAAGCGCACCTATCGAGAGCTGCGCCAGTTCAGTGATGAGATATGCAAAGAGCATGGTCTGTCTGTAATCCCGCCCTCGCAGGGCAAGGGTATGGACTACAAGGAGTACACAGAGGCCAAGCGTGGGACGAGCTGGAAGCAGAAACTCAGGCAGACAATAGACCGAATGGTCATCACGGCAAAGGACTGGGACGAATTTCTAAAACTGATGCAGGAAGCCGGTTATGAGATCAAACCGGGTAAGTACATCTCCTTCCGTGCCGAGGGACAGGAACGGTTTACCCGCGCAAAGACAATCGGCGAAAATTATACAGAGGAAAGACTCAAAGAGCGCATTGCCGGACGCAATCCCCGTAAGCAGCGGATGCAGACCAATCGAAAAGGGATCTCTCTCATCATTGACATCCAGAACAGTATCAAGGCGCAGGAAAACAAGGGATACGAACATTGGGCGAAGATCCACAATCTTCAAGAAGCTGCTCGTACCATCAGCTATCTTACGGAGAACGGCCTTCTCAGATACGCTGACCTTGAAGCAAAGGTCGAGGATATTCACAGCTCCTTTGAACGCACCGGCACAGAGCTGAAAGCAGTGGAGGCTCGGCTGCGGGAGGTACAGCCGCTCATAAAGAACATCAGCAATTACCAGCGGCTCAAGCCGGTGTACGAAGCATACCAGCGGGCAAAGGACAAAGTCGCCTTCCGCTCATCCCACGAAGCGGAGCTTGTGATTTTCGAGGCAGCACGAAGCACTCTCCTTGCTATTCAGGGGGAGGAAAAGCTGCCGAGCCTAAAGTCGCTGCGAGCTGAACAGGAGCGGCTTTTGCAGGAGCAACAACGGCTTTACGAGGAACGGGCAAGCCTCAAGAAGCAGTCAAAACAGATTGATACCATCAAGACAAATGTTGATATTTACCTGAGTCGTGCCGCATCCCAAGAGCATGAAATCTATCGAAGTAGCGAACTTGAGTAATTCCATGAGCCTATGCGATATAAGCTGCGCATAGGCTCATTTTCTATTGCTTACCTGAGACAAATCTTATCGCTTGTTCATCACGAAATCGTGCAAATGCGTTGAAATAATCCGAAAGAATAGAATCTTTCTTGAGAATTGATTCCAAGCGAGTTATAATGAAAGACAACAACCTATTCGGAGGTAGAGATCATGAAAGCAAGCTATAAAAAACTCTGGAAATTACTTGTTGATAAAGAAATGAGCAAGGGAGATCTGCATAAGAAGAGTGGCTTGTCATCCAGCACTATGACGAAACTCAGGAAGGGCGAGGATGTCTCGATGGAGGCTCTTCGTAAGATTTGTGTCGCTCTGGATTGCAATATTGCCGACATCGTAGAGTTTATTCCGGATAATGCGGAGTCCTAAATAGAGCAGATAGAATCGGTTAAGCAGAATGGAGCTTGAGCAATGGGAATTATCATAAAATCGAATATGCTGGCTGCCGAAAAAGACACTTATCGTCTCCTTGTTTATTGCTCGGCACCATCAAATATCAGAGATAATGCAGTATCCATTAACACAAAATTAGCAGAAAAATTGCTTTCGATGAAGCCTTCCAGCCGAACAATAAGATTGGAAAGGTGCTTCAATGAAATTATAGATTCTATACCTGATAGGTCAGTTATCAAGGACATTGATGTTTTATTCAATCCGGACTACAAGATTGATGTTTTTAGGATGATGACTGCTTCATGTAAGAGAAAAAAGTTTGACCTAATTTGGTCAGGAAAACTGGAGGACAATTCTCTGATTTACAGCGAGGAAGGTTTTCCAGACTATCACAAATATGAGATTGATTGCTATGACATTGTTTGTGTCGTGTAAGCAGGAGGAAACAAAATGAAATATTCAGAACTGATTAGTTTTAACCCAATAGAAGATGTCATCCAGCTTACCACGGCTGATGATGCTAATAAGGCGCGAGAATATGTGAAGACTTATGTTATGTCCGATGCTATGGCTGATAGTCTCCAAGCTCCCGTTATAGACCAACTGCAAATGGACGAGGTTATCGACAACAAAGGTGTCCTTGTTGTTGGTAACTATGGCACAGGTAAATCTCACTTGATGTCTGTCATCTCCGCTATTGCAAAAGATGCAGACAACTTACATTATCTCCAAAATAAAAAGTTTGCCAAGAGCATGGAGCCGGTAGCTGGTAAGTTTGAAGTTCTGCGTATTGAGATCGGCGGCGTTACCATGTCTCTTCGTGAGATCCTTTTTGGATTTATTCAGGAAGACTTTGATGCTCGTGGAATTGATTACGATGTTCCCGATTTCGATACCGTTAAAGATAATAAGAAACTCATCAAGGATATGATGATGGCGTTCAATGAGAAATATCCTGACAAGGGATATTTGATTGTCGTAGACGAGTTTCTTTCGTATTTGACATCCCGCGATGAACGCGCTATTGTTTTGGATTTGGAGTTCTTCCGCGCATTGGGAGAAATGTGTTCTAAGTCCAATCTTCGTGTCATCTTTGGTGTTCAGGAGAAGGTGTTTGACAATCCTCGTTTTAGTTTTGTCTCTGATACCTTGATGCATGTAAAGGACCGCTTCACGCAAATCGTGATTACAAAAGAAGCAACCTCGTATGTTGTTTCTGAAAGAATACTGAAAAAGACCGCCGAGCAAAAAGCTTTGATCAGAGCGCACTTAGAGAAGTTCTGCAATCTTTATACCGGAATGTCCTCAAAACTGGATGAGTTCGTTGATCTCTATCCTATCCATCCGGCATATATTGACGTATTCAACAAGATTTATCTGATTGAAAACAGGCACATTTTGAAAAACATTTCCTTGACCATCAAGGATATTTTCAATACCGAAGTTCCTTCTGATGCACCGGGCATAATCTCGTTTGATAACTACTGGTCTGCAATTAAGTCCAATGGATTGCTGCGTAGTGATGTGACTATCAGCCGTGTTGTAAATGCAAGCCAGCAGCTCGAAGGTATTATCAACACATCCTTCCCCAAACCGGCATACAAGCCTCTTGCAATAAAGATTATTTATGCCTTGAGTGTCCATAGACTAACTACTAACGGACTTGATGTTCAGTTCGGCTTGACCGCAGAAAACTTGAAGGACGATCTCTGCCTTCATCTTATGATGCCTGAGCAGGATGCCGACTTTTTATTGCTACAATGTCAACAACCGGGTGAAGCACGCCATGCTACAATGTCAACAACCGGGTGAAGCACGCCAGCCAGGCGTGCTTTTCTCGTACTCACGCCTAAGCTACAATGGAAGGGAAATTGGCCTGACGAGACTTTTAATGGACTAACCATGTCCGGCTGCTAAACAGTCAGCCATCCTTCCACTGTAGCGTTCGGTTGAGGCAGGTTGAACCACTGGAAATCCAGGATGTTCGTGTGACCAAGCAATTTGAATCGGCAGTGAGAAATCGATGGCCGCCAATTTGAAACTGATTAGATAGGGAGGGACAAGTGAAATGAACGCAGTAGGGATTGACGTTTCCAAAGGGAAAAGCACAGTAGCCATTATGCGGCCTTTCGGCGAAGTGGTTGCGGAACCGTTTGAGGTACTCCATACGGATACAGAGTTGCGGAAACTGGCTTGCTTTTTGGAGAAGCTGCCCGGAGAAACAAAGATTGTCATGGAGTACACCGGGAATTACTGGCAACCTATCGCCAATGTGTTGCACGATGCAGGCATTTTTGTCTCTATCGTAAATGCATTGTTAATCTACAAATACGGCAACAACTCGATCCGGAAGGGTAAGACAGACAAGTTGGACGCTGTGAAAATTGCAAATTACTGCCTTGACCGTTGGACAGTTCTTGAACGTTACACGCCTGTTGACCAAATCCGGCAGGCGCTCAAAACGTGCCGTCGCCAGTACGACCAGTACATAAGGTTGAAAGTCAATCTCAAAAACAATTTAATCGCACTACTGGATGGAACGTTTCCTGGCCTCAATATCCTGTTCAAAAGTGCTCCCCGGGATATGGACGGACACGAAAAATGGGTGGATTTTGCCGAGAAATTCTGGCATCGGGAGTGTATCTGCGGGAACTCCGAAAAAGCGTTCACAAACCAATACAAAAAGTGGTGTGCCAAAGCCGGGTACAGATTTAAAGAGGAAAAGGCCTCGTCCATCTATGCTCACGCCGTCTCACAGGTAAATACGCTTCCGATGACCGACTCGATTAAATGCCTTGTTACTCTTGCGGTTTCTCAACTCAACACAATCATAGAAACGATTTCCGTGATCCAACACGAGATGCTCACTCTGGCTGCTCAGCTTCCAGAGTACCCTGTCGTGATGCGGATGTTTGGCGTTGGCCCTGTTCTTGGGCCTCAGCTCATGGCAGAGATTGGCGATGTGCGCCGCTTTGACCGCAAGCAGTCTTTAGTGGCCTTTGCTGGTGTAGATGCACCGCCTTGCCAGTCTGGCACCTTTGAATCGAAGAACAGACATATTTCTAAACGCGGGTCTCCCAGGCTGCGCAAAACGCTCTTTCAAGTCATGTCCACCATCATCCAACACGCACCTACTGACGATCCTGTATTCCAATTCCTTGACCGTAAAAGACGGGAGGGCAAGCACTATTACGTCTACATGACCGCTGCCGCAAATAAGTTTCTGAGAATCTACTACGGTACTGTCATGGCTTATTTAAAGAAGACTTTTCTACGCTCATTTTTGTTGGATCACCCTTTCCAAATTTTTATGCCTTTAGGCCTTGACAACTCTTGGCAGGTTTAGGTGTTGTTAAGGCAACGCTGCGTGATATTATGACCACAGTTTCCGGTCAGTTTATCATTTATAACGAGGCAAATAATCAGTATTACATCGATGTAAACAAAGTCGTAGACTACGACGAAAAGATAAAGCAGAAAGCCTCTCTGATGGCTGACGGTGAACTTAATCGTTACTTCTATCAGGTGGTATATAGCTGCCTCGAATGGGATAAGAAGCAGTATGTTTCTGGCTTTAATATCTATGAGCATGATCTCAACTGGGACTCCCATAACATCTTCCGTGAGGGCTATCTGTTCATGGGATTACCCGGAGAAAGAAGCACTGCGCAGCCTGAGCGTGACTTCTACATTCACATCATGCCTCCCTACGGAAATGCAGGAAGCTCAAGGCAGGACCTTGAAGACGAAGTGTATTTCTACTTCAAGTCAAATAATGAGGCAAAAGAAACCATTTCCCTGTATGCTGCGTCTTGCAGCTTGGCTGATATAAGCGAAGGCAAAGACAAGGATGCTTACCTCGGAAAAGCAAACATTCTTCGTAAAAAGCTGGTGAAGTATCTCAGCGAAAACAAGAACACTTGCTTCGATGTGGTCTATAACAAAGAGCGCAAACAGTTGATAGAGATTTTGAAGGGACGCTATAATCGCGATCTCACCTTCAACGATACCATTGACCTCGCAGCGTCTATTTGCTTGGACAATTACTTCAACAAGATTTATCCTGACTACCCGGTAATGAAGACAAAAATAACGCGCAAGAACATGGCTGATAACGCTCGTGCTGCATTCGACCATTTTGCTGGAAGAAAGACACAGCAGTCCACAGCAATGTTGCAAAGCTTTGGCATTCTTGACGGCGACAAGATCCGTCCCGAAGGCTCTAAATATGCCTCCTACTACATTGACATGGTAAAGGCTCTGCCGCAGCAAGGTGTTTTGAACTTCTCTGATCTGTTTGAACAACAGGGTTTGTATTGGCAGATCGACAAAAAGTTCAAGGTGTGGCACATTTTCACACCAATCATCTTCTTATCTATGGTCTATGCTGGTTATGCCGTAATCACTTTGAAGAATGGTGAAACCATTACAGCATCTACTCTGGATAAAGTGCCGAAGACAAATGTTTTGGATTTGTATGAGTTTAAGTATCTGTCCAAACCGGCGCAGATCTCCATGGCTGAACTCAAGAAAATGTTTGATGTTCTTGACATCAATCCTGCCCTCCTTGATAATCCGAATGACCGCGAGAAAGGCGTGGAGGCTCTTCTCAAAGCAGCGCAAGACCTCTGTAATATGTCTGTTGTGCTTGAAAGAAAGCTCTCTGATGGGTTTGAGCTTTGGGGTGAGCCGCTTGCAAACCAGCAGCAGCTCCAAATGATGAGAAATGCTTGCTCCGCAGTGAAGAATGAGTTTAGCAATTACTCTGCCCGATTCAACACTCCTGCGAAATTGAATAACTTTAGCCTTTCATCTGAGGAAGTCGATGAGTTAGCAAAGAAGATCGCCCTGATGAAGCTCATTCCCGAATACCTTACGTTTAAGAATGACTGTTCCGCTGTTGTGATATACATCTCCAATATTGAGTTTATTGAACTTGGTGCAGTATTGAAATCTGAGATTGAAAATGCTAAAGCTGCGTTCCGTGCTATCCGCGATGATATTATGGACGGCCTCACCGGAGAATCCGCAGCTCAGAAAGTCTCTGCGGAACTTGAGAAAATTAAAGACAAATATATTGAAGTCTACCTTGAGGAACACAAGAAAAAGCGTCTTGGAATCGATGATGCAAAGCGCAGAGGCAAGGTTCAGGAGTGTCTCGCTCTAAGCAATCTGAGAAAGCTGCGTACCATCGAAATCTTGTCCTCTGCCAAACTCAGTGGAATCGAGTCTGATCTTGCATCGTTGAAGGTTTGCTACGATCTCACTCCCACCGAGATGAAGACAAATCATATTTGTCCCCACTGCCATTTCAGCCTTGCTGATAAGGCAAGAAATGTATATGGTCAGCTCGACAACCTTGAGGATCGTATTGATGCTCTGCTGGCTGAATGGACAAAGCAGCTCATGGACACTATCACAGACCCGCTTGTTCAGGATCAAAAGAAATACCTGAATGCGCAGCAAGTGAAGGCTATTGATGATTTTGTCGCCTCCGGCACACTGCCTCAGAGAGTGGATGACTTCTTCGTAAAAAGCATCCAAGATCTACTCAAGAACTATGAGCCGGTTGTCATTGAAGTGGAAGATCTCGTTCAGAAGTTGGATGAACTGCCGCCGCTGGATGAAACGACATTCAAGGCAAAGCTGAACGACATTATTTCTGGCTATACAAAAGGCAAAGACTCTGCAACGCTCCGAATCGTTGTAAAGAGAATAGAAAGTGAGGAATAATCGATGGAAAAGCGCAAACTCACAAAAGAAGACATCGATAAGGTGCGGGGTATTGAGGGCTTCCCTATTGGCAGTGATGAAGATATCATTGCTTTGTCTGATGCGCCGTATTATACTGCTTGCCCCAATCCTTTTATCGGAGATTTTATTAAGGAAAATGGAACACAATATGATGAGGCAACAGATAATTATCATAGAGAACCATTTACAGCAGATGTTAGCGAGGGTAAAAATGATGCGTTCTATATGGCACACAGTTATCATACCAAGGTGCCATATAAAGCTATCATGAAATATATCCTACACTATACTAACCCTGGCGATATAGTATATGATGGCTTTTGCGGTACAGGCATGACTGGTGTAGCAGCACAGATGTGCGCGAGTCCAGATAACGATTATAAAATATTGATTGAAAAGGAAATGGAGGGAGTAAAATGGGGGGGAAGAAAATCAATACTTAGCGACTTAGCTCCTATCGCGGCATTCATTGCATCAAGCTACAATAAGCATACAGATATGGCAAAATTACAGCAAAGTGCGCAAGATATCCTTGAAGAATGTCGGAATAGGTTTGGATGGATGTTTGAAACACACCACAGTGGCAGTGGGTTTTTAGGTTATAATGCAGGGCATATAAGATCAAAAAAAATGATTGCGAAAAATCTATGACCACCGAGATCGATGAGCTTACTGGAAAAATCATTTCTGTCAAGAAATCTGTACCAGTACTGATCAATTACACTTTCGGTAAAAAGCGCTATGAAAAACCTTTTGATGAAAGCGACTGGGAGCTACATAGCAAAATAAACTCCACACAGTATATAGGATGTGCGCCACATAGTCCGATGTTAGGTAAAGGTGAAATGTGGGGAGAAACATGGAGAGCAGGATACCATAGCGGAATAACTCATGTTCACCATTTTTATCATAAACGCACGTTATTGATTCTGGAGTTCCTTTATAATAGATGCAAAGAGGATCAGCGCTTATTATTTTGGTTTACAAGTTGCCTTCCTAAATTAAATATAATGAACCGATATATGCCACAACATGGAAGCCGAGCTTTGGTGGGACCAATGTCCGGAACACTGTATGTTGCACCTTTAAGTGTTGAAAACAATGTTATTGACCAATTTGAGTTTCAACTAAATAAAATGCTCAAGGTGAATGTTCCAAATGTTGGTGTGTGTACAAGTACACAATCTTTGACCTGTATTCCCAATATTCCCACCAATTCAATCGATTACATTTTCACTGATCCTCCATTTGGCGGCAATCTCATGTACTCTGAACTGAGTTCATTATGGGAAGCTTGGCTTAGAGTATCTACCAACAACGGCGAGGAAGCTATTGTTAGTTCAGCTCAAAGTAAAGGCAATGCGGAGTATACTACTTTGATGCAAAAATGCTTTAAGGAATATTTCCGTGTATTGAAGCCAAATAGATGGATCACAGTGGAATTTCACAATAGTCAAAACGCCGTGTGGTATGCAATACAGCAAGCCTTAGCTGCTTCCGGCTTCATTATTGCGGATGTTCGTGTCCTTGATAAGCAGAAAGGAACAATAAAGCAGCTTATCAATACGACCTCTGTTCAGCAGGACTTAGTTATTTCTGCTTATAAGCCGAAAGAGAGTTTTATCCACAACCTACTCAATCATGCTGGGGATGTGTCCACTGCGTGGGACTTTACAAGGCAACACTTAGCCAATCTACCTGTTGTTGTTAAGAAAGAAAACATTATCGAGATCGTTGCAGAACGCCAGCCATTTCTCCTTTTTGACAGAATGGTAGCTTATCATGTAATGCAAGGAATCCCAGTTCCTCTGGATGCCGCGGATTTCTATCACGGGCTGGATGAACGATTCCTCAAACGCGATAATATGTATTTCCTTCCCGATCAGATCAATGAGTATGACATGGCTCGTGCGACCAGTGACGTGGAAGATATACAGTTGTCCATGTTTGTTTCCAATGAAAAGACTGCAATCGGATGGCTGTATCAGCAACTTGATGCCAATAGTGGCGAAGGTCCTCAGACCTATTCTGAATTGATGCCGAAGTTCATGCAAGAACTGAAAGCCGTTGACAAGCGTGAAAAGATGCCGGAGTTGATGGAGATTCTTGAAGAAAACTTCTTGAAGGACGAAGACGGCAAATGGTACATTCCCGATCTTACCAAGAGCGGCGATATAGCGAAGCTGCGTGAAAAGAACTTGCTCAAGGAGTTCCAAGAATACCTCAACAGTAAGGGCAAGCTCAAAGTCTTCAGATCCGAAGCAATCCGCGCCGGTTTTGCAAAGCTTTGGAAGGATAAGGATTATGCTGCCATCGTTGCGATGGCAAATCGTCTCCCCGAAGAGACAATTCAGGAAGACCAGAACTTGCTCATGTATTACGACATCAGCCTGAGCAGGGTGTGACCATGCCGAGGAGGATCTATGCGAATCAATAAGATACGAGTTCAAAACTATAAATCACTAAAAGATGTTTGTATCCCAGTAAATCAAGACCTGAATGTGTTTGTAGGTGAAAACGATGCTGGGAAAAGCACATTGCTGGAAGTCATCTCTATCATTGCATCTGGGAAGCTTAATGGATACGCATTCAACAAACAAATTAAAGACAATATGTTTAATATGCATGTGCGGAACGCTTATATTGCTTCCCTTTCTGGGACACCTATTGAACCGCCTGTAATTGTCATGGAAGCCTATTGTAGTGATAAGACTGCTCCTTACGCAGGGACAAATAACTCTCTGGGAGAAGATTGCGGCGGTATTAGAGTCCTTGTTGAACTTGATCCTCAGCATTCAGACCGCTACACTGAATTGCTGCGAAACGGGAAAATAAAGGATGTTCCTGTTGAGTTCTATCACGTTGATTTTCATTACTTTAACGGGGATCCTGTTTCCTACCGGACTTCACCATTAAAAGCGGTAGTCGTTGATACTACACGAAAAGATTACACTGGCATGGTTGACCGGTTTGTTTCAGAAAACATTACAGAGTATCTTTCTGATCAGGAGCAAGTAGAGCTGAGCGCGGCATATCGCCGTGTACGAAGCGACTTCCGTACAAGCGATACCGTCGCAAGGCTTAACAAAAAAGTCAGTGAAAGCGATCGCCTAAAAGGACGCAACATTTCCATTGAACTAAGGGAAAGCGATCTTGATGAATGGAAAAGGCAAATGGCTATATCAGTCGATACCATACCATTTGAGCAGATCGGATTTGGTACGCAAAATACTATTAAAGTTGAGCTTGCTATTGAAAACGGCGCGGACGATGCGAACATCCTACTTTTTGAAGAACCGGAAAATTGTTTGTCACACACCAATATGGCCAAGCTCATACACCGAGTATCTACAACTGCTGGACGGCAAGTATTTATTTCAACACACAGCAGCTTTGTGGCAAACAAATTGTGCCTTAATAATCTCTTGCTGGTCAAGAATGGCACTGTCACCCCATTTAAGGATCTTAACCCGGAAACTATTTCTTATTTTTTGAAGTTGCCCGGGTATGATACTCTCCGACTGGTTCTTGCAGAACGAGTTATTTTGGTTGAGGGACCAACTGATGATTTGCTTATCCAAAGGGCATTTAAGGATAGATTTGGATGCCTGCCTATTGAAAAAGGAACTGATGTAATATCGGTTGGGTCATTAGCATTCAAGCGGTTTTGCGATATAGCCATGCTTATGAACAAGTCTGTTTACATCCTAACAGATAACGATGGAGACATTCAAAAGAATATAAATACCAAGTATGCTGATTATATAAAGTCATCGCTCATAAAGATATTCTATGACTCAAACGAGAAATATAAAACGATTGAACCAAGTGTGTTAGCTGCAAATTGCGATGAAAATGGACAACCTACCGAACAATTCAAACGTATTATCTCTTCAAATGGCTCGTTGCTAAAGAGAGATCATGACAGCATATTGAGTTTTATGTCTGGTAATAAGGCCGAATGGGCTATGCGTGTCTTTGATTCTGATGAAGCAATTAAATACCCTAAACATATAGAGGCTTTGCTCGATGAATGTTGTTAGGCTTGCAGCTGCGGGATCGGGTAAGACATGGGGAATTTGCCATGACGCGCTTGAAATCGCACAAAAAAGTGATGGTAATCGTATTCTCATGGTTACATATACCAATCGAGGGCTGGACTCCATCAGAATAGAATTTAAGAAGCAGAACTATGGAGTTGTCCCTAACGGAGTAGTAATTTTATCTTGGTATCAATTCCTTTTAAGAGAGTTGATACGCCCTTATCAAACATATATTGCAGGGATCAACGAAATCAATGGGTTTGACTACTCACTGCAACACAGTAGAAACTTTGCAAAGGCAGGAACAAAAGCACGGTATATAACAAAGGCTCATAATGTTCGGTCAGAAGAAGCGAGCAATCTTGCTTTACTCCTAAATGAAAAAAGCAAAGGTAAAGTGTTCAAGCGTCTTGAAAACGCATATTCTCACATTTTTATTGATGAGATTCAGGATATGGCGGGAAGGGATTTGAACATTTTGTGGGAGATATTATGCACAAGTATTGTTACTGTTTGTGTTGGTGACAATAAACAAGCGACTTTTCAGACACATACAGCAAAAACAAATCGTGATATTTCTGGTGCCAATATTTTTGACTTTTTTGCGATTGCTCAGGCAAAAGGAATTGCACAAATTGAAAAAAATCTTTGTAGTCGGAGATTCAATGCCGATATATGCAACTTCGCAAATAGAGTGCATCCCAATAGCAATAATATGATGACAAGTATGAATGAAACGACAGGACATGATGGAGTCTTCATAATTGAACACAAGGATGCTCCCAGATATTATTCTCGCTATTATCCTCAAGAACTACGTTACGACCGAACAAAAAATACTTGTAGTGATTTTGCATTAAACTTTGGTGAATGCAAAGGGAGAACCTTTGACCGGTGTCTGATCTATGGTAATAAACCGCTCGTCGATTTTCTAAAGGGAAAACGGCTTTCATCGCCAGCAAAATACTATGTGGCAGTAACGCGAGCGCGATTTAGTAACGTGATAGTGGTAGACTCCTTGTTTGATGCTTCCGACTTTGAGGATTGTGAGATTCTTGTGGAGAACGGATCAATACCAGCGAAAAAGTTTATAGGGAGATAGTTTTGTATGCTTAAAGTGGGTGACTTAGCTTTTGATATTACGACAGGTGCATCCGTCCAGATTTTAGAGCGGATTGAGGCGTGGGGATATGTTTCCTATCGCGTCTTTGATTCTGCAAAGGGATCGGTCTATAAAGTCACCGAAGAACAACTAAATACTGGCATCGGGACCAACACCTATGATGAAAACTATCTCCGGTATGTAACACTTCTTTCAAAGGTCAAAAATGAAACTGCTGGGGGATTATTGTCATCTCTGGCAAGCGGTGTTATCCCGCTACCTCATCAGCTCCATGTGCTGAATAGAGTCATGGCAAACAATACTATTCGATACATTCTCGCGGATGAAGTGGGTCTCGGAAAAACGATTGAAGCTGGCATGGTGATCAAAGAGCTAAAAGCTCGTGGGCTTGTAAAGCGTATTCTTGTTGTTTGTCCTACCGGACTCGTCACTCAATGGGCAGTAGAAATGAACGATAAGTTCCATGAGAAGTTCAATGTAATACTGCCATCCGATTATGACACCATTCGCCGTATAACGGACAACGAAGATGTCTATGGTCAATACGATCAGGTTATCTCTCCTATGGACTCCATCAAACCCATAGAGCGTCATGCCGGATGGACTGACGAGCGCGTTGAAAAGTACAACGAGGAACGCATATACTCTATTATCAATAGCGGATGGGATTTGATCGTGATTGATGAGGCTCACAGAGTAGCAGGATCGACCGGCGAGGTTGCACGATATAAGCTGGGTTATCTTCTCTCTCAGGCAAGCCCTTATCTTCTGCTGCTCTCAGCAACGCCTCACAATGGCAAAACTGAGTCGTTTTTGAGACTTGTGCGTCTTCTTGATGAAGATGCATTCCCTAATGCTAAATCGATTGTTAAGGAGCAAGTAGCCCCGTATTTGATCCGCACTGAAAAGCGTGAGGCGATTGACAATAATGGGAACAAACTGTTCAAGAACAGATTTACTCATCTTGTCACAATGAATTGGGACGAGCGTCACACTATGCAGAAAGAGTTATATCAGCTCGTAACTTCTTATGTCTCAAAAACATACAACAAGGCACTAAGAAACCGGAAGAAGAATATGTGTCTTATCTTTCTGCTCATTATCATGCAGCGCATGGTTACGAGCAGCACTCCGGCTGTGCGTCAAAGCCTTAAACGGAGACTTGATATTCTCAAGTCTCAGAACACCAAACTTGGTTCTCTGACAGAAGAGGATTTGGCAGAGCTTGATGTTGAGGATGGTGTTGAAGAGGCTCTTGAGGCAATTTCTTTGGATTTAGAGGAAGAAATTGCAGAGCTTGAGAACATCATCTCCATTGCAAAGCAAGCGGAGTATCAGCATCCTGATGTAAAAGTCGAATATTTGCTGAATACTATTGATGAAATTATTGGTGAAGATCATGACCAGAAGATCATCATTTTCACAGAGTTCGTTGCCACTCAGCAGTATCTTGAGCGAATTTTAACGAACAACGGGTATATTGTTGCAACTCTAAACGGAAGCATGACTATCGACGAGAGAAATATTGCCCTCAAGGACTTCCGTGATAAAGCAAACATTTTCATTTCTACGGATGCCGGTGGTGAAGGTTTGAACTTGCAGTTCTCGAATATCATCATCAACTATGATCTTCCGTGGAATCCCATGAAGATTGAACAGCGTTGCGGCAGAGCAGACCGTATCGGTCAGAAGCGGGATGTCCATATCTACAACTTCATCATCGGGGACACAGTTGAAAACAGAGTTCGTCAGGTCCTTGAAGAAAAACTCTCAGTTATTTTGAAAGAAATGGGTGTAGATAAATACTCCGATGTTCTGGACAGCGAAATAGCGGAATGTGATTTTACGGATGTTTATATGCGCTCAATAAGCCACCCAAGCAAGATAAGTGAATCGATCTATCCCGTAGAATCAGAGATGAAGCAGCAGCTTACGAACTCAAAGAAATACAAAGATGTTATTCGTGAAGAGAAAGACCTAACAGCTCTTGTTGGCAGCGAGTCTGACTTTGATGTCGAAGATGCTTTGCGTATGGTGCTTACATACTATGACCGTTGGCAAGGTGAACAGCTCAGTCTCTTTGATCGAATAGGAATAAATGACGAAAAGGTTACTACGCACCTAAAAGTAGACATCATTCAGGATAGATTTTCTCCCATCTTGTCCATTGGTATAAAAAACTTTCCGAATGAAGACGGTTTTTTTATGCTTTGGGAGCTATCAATTTCAGATAATGACGCAGATCGCCGTATTATACCTGTGTTTGTCAATAAAGCCTTTGTGCTTCGCCCGATGGCGGGAAAACGGATCATGGATGTATTCCTTGATCCCAACTCAAAATTGACGGTCAAGAGCATTCCTAATATCCCAAGCGAAGACTATGACCGGTTGGAAAAGATGGCGATGGAGTTTGCGTATGACACTTTTATAGGCATAAAAGAAAAACATCTAAAGAGGAATCAAGAGAGCTACGACAAATATATGTATGCTCTTAAACTCAGAACCGAGGCTGCACAGCAAATTGGCATCGAGAATATAAGGAAATCCAGATTGGCTCGATTAGAACAAGAAAAGTTGTCTATCGAAGCCACATTCAAAAAGGGGAAAACTGTATATCCAGATTTTCGTTTGGCTTTGCTCGCCGGATTGGAGGCATGACAATGTTTGGAAGCTACCTCTTTGAGCAGTCCGCAGCTCAATATACAAATAGAATAATGATACATGACTGCGATGGCTTTGAAGAGCGCATTCATTTAGAACAACTATATGAAGCAAAAGGCTTTCAGGTATTGCCGTATGTCGATGACCTTCATTTCCGTGTTGAACAATATGGGAAACTTGAAATGTCCGAAAATAAGATCGTAATCGTTGTTCACCCGGAGCAATACATTCCCTATGATATAAGGCAAAGATTTACCCACTACACTCTTTCCTACGCTTCATTGTTTCCCCGGCTAAATGCAGCAGCACTCAAAAATAACAAGTCACTAAACCTTGATCTTTTGGCAATGGCATATAAGGAGTGCTTTGCTGACCTCACCGTAAGCCAACTCACCGAACAATTCATAAAGCGAAATGTCTATGCGAAGAGAAATATAGAAAAATACATTCAACTCTCCACAGATGAGCTGAGCAACAAATGCGCTTGTGCGCAGAACTACACAGATTGGGCATTGATTGCAGAGAAAAAGGCAGAAATTGATGTGATGGCTACGGCGTATGATGTCCAGATAGACTCTGATCAATTCAGTGTGCCATTTTTAGCATTTATCGAGAGAAGCTTCGGAAAGCTATCTGCATCAAATAGTCGGACTTCTCCGGTCATTGTAAGTAGAGCAATGGAATATATGCATGACCATAGCGATAAGTTTGTTGTTATTGTTATGGATGGAATGTCAGAGTTTGACTGGCATATACTCAAAAGCTCGTTTGAGGGAATAAGGTATTCAAAGACTAACATCTTTGCAATGATCCCAACTACTACCTCTATCTCAAGGCAATGCCTACTGTCAAACAAATATCCAAGTCAACTCTTGGAGCCGTGGAAGCAGAGCAAAGAAAAGCAAGAGTTTTACTCGTGTGCCAATGAAATGGGGTATAGCGATGAGCAAATTGGATATGAACGCGGATACGATGCAGAGTTCGGTCCTTTTGTAAGATGTGCTGCCGTAATCATTAACGATATTGATGATATGGTACACGGGCAACAGCAAGGCAGAATAGGTATGTTTAATGACATCTCCGTCCTTGCTAAACAGGGGGAACTCATAAAGATTACGAAGAGAATGTTAAAAGCCGGTTTTGATGTATATATCACAGCCGATCACGGAAATACCCCTTGTGTGGGGATGGGAAAACTGATGAAGACTGGCGTAGAAGTTGAAACCAAGAGCCGCAGAATGCTTGTACTCAAAGACTTTGCTGATAAGGAAGCGATACTTTCAAAGTATTCGCTAATTGAATATCCAAAATATTATTTGAGTAAAGAATACGATTACCTCATTTGTGGCATTGGAAGCTCTTTCAATTCTAAAGGAGAAAAAGTTATGTCTCATGGAGGCATTTCAATAGACGAGGTAATTGTTCCATTCATTCAAATAAAGGCGGTTGACAATAATGGCTAAAGCAGTAGGACTATCAAGAAAAATAACGCTAAAGTGGTTAAATAAAGCACATGAATTTTTCTCGGAGGGTTTAACGGAAGAAGAGTTCAAGACACAAATGAACGAGTATCTTTCTTTTGAGATTGACAGCCCAACAGTTTTGAGAAAAACAAGAGAGATTTTAATGCACGCTTGGTTTTACGAGGATGATTACCATCTCACCTTGATCCGGAGAGATGCTGACGATCTTCTAAAGAGGTTTCCCGAGTACGACATAGCAATCCATTGGTGTATGCTTCTTTCTGTTTACCCTGTTTTTGCGGATATCTGTAAACTTATTGGACGCATTTCAGATTTTACAGACATCGTTACCCTTAGTCAGTTAAAGCAAAAATTATATGACGAATGGGGAGAACGCTCCACGCTCTACCATTCAACAGACAAGATCATCGCTACGATGAAAGAACTTGATGCAATCTCATCGGAAAAACCGGGAAAATACACTATCAAGAAACATACTATTGCTCGCTCGGAAGTTGCTCTCTTTATGGCAATGGTAGCTATGAAGGTAGATGGCAACAGCTACTATTCGTTTAGCGAGCTTCATGATTTTGATCTTCTCTTCCCATTTGAGTACAAAACAAGTAAAGAAGAGTTGATGACAAATGAACGCTTTACTGTTAGTACATTTGGTGGTGAAGTATCCGTTTCACTATGTGTTAGTGAATAATAAGGTGAGCCGCGAAACTTCGGCTCGGCTTATCTTGGGGAGGACAGAGAGATGGATTGGGACACTTACTACGAAAAGTTCTATGATTGGGCGACGAGCACACAAATCCGCAAGATGTCCTCTCTGACTTCATTTGGAGCATCCTCTGAGGTTGCAGAAGTTGCGCAGGAATACATGGATGAGGCAGCTGCATCCCGGCTCATCAAGAAGGCCGTGGCCTATGGTGTTCAGTTCACGCCGGAAGAGATATACGACCTCTCTGGCTGCTGCAATCAAGAGGCTATGAATGTCCTTTTGGACTCCGCAAAATGTTCCTTTACCCAAGAGCAGTTAGAGGATCTTTGGGGGACTGTGGATGACGATGTGTTGGAGCGAGCCGCTGCACGAAACCATGTAAAGCTGTTTGATGAGGAATGTGATGACTTTGAGCATGACAACACCATTTACGACGAGCCGAACCAAGCTGTTCCTAAGATCGGCTTCTTTACAAAGTTGTTTGCGGGGATTGGAATTGCTGGCGCACTTACATCCCCCCATGCCGCTCATCCGGGGCATTGCACCGGTGATTGCGCAAATTGTCCGCCGCACTATGGCTACCGCTATGGCCGCTGGTATTACGGGCATGGTCATCAGCATGGCTGCGAATTTGGCGGCAACAAGGGGGACGGAAGCTTATAGCATAACAGGTGACCAGATGTAAACGGTGGCATACGGAGGTACATAGTTTGAGTTTTTATTTCGGTTTCAATTCTCCTGAGCAGCAAAAAAAAAGACGCAAAGCCGATCTGCAAGCGATTGGCAAGTCCGTCACGGACTTTTTCTGGGATGTCGCCCCTGAGCATGGTTTTGAAATGCGGGAAGGCCAGCAAGATATGTCTTTCGAGATTGTTGATGCTCTGATCCGTAACCAACACTTTGCTGTTGAGGCCGGTGTCGGGATCGGAAAGTCTTTTGGCTACTTGGTGCCTGTCCTTCTATATAACAAAAAACTGAAAAAGCCGGTGATTGTTGCCACCTCTACGATAGCCCTCCAGGAGCAGCTGTGGAAAGATATACATGATGTTATGCCCCTTCTGAACACGAACCCAGAGGTCATTCTGGCGAAAGGCCAGACGCACTATCTTTGCCATAAGCGAGCAAATGAATACCTGAGTACGGAGGATGCCGACATTCCAAAAGAACTTTCTGATGGGATTGAGCAAGGCTTTCAGGAGCGCAAGCAATTTCCAGATTCTTTACCGCAAAGTGTCTGGGACAAGGTAAATATCCAAAGGTTTAGTATGCGGTCTTGCGGTTCCTGCGAAAAGAAATGTCTTTATTACGCCATCCGCTCTAAACTAAAATATATTGATGGGATCGTACTCTGTAATCAGGATTTTTTGACCGCACACCTTCGTCAGCTGCGGCGCGGACAGGACGGTTTAATCAACCGAGAAGCTGCTTTGATTGTTGTGGACGAGGCGCACAACTTAGATGACAAGGTGCGCAGTGCAACGACAGAGCGTGTGAATCAGTCCAAAATCCTTGGCCTGATCAAAAGTGCGACCAATGAAGTGAGATCCTCAGACCGGCAGAATGTATATAGGGAAACCGGCGAAGCGCAAAAGGCAATTCGTACATTCTTTGATTCCCTCAAGGCGCAGATGCAGCAGCAGATCAGTGATGCACGGCAGGATATGCGCTATGCAGAGCGTTTCTTCTTTGACAGCAGTGCAGAATCTATCAGTCTGCTGCAATCCATGTGCGACGCAATCAAGAGCGCAGCTCTCAGCATCCAGCTCTATGCTACCTTTGACAACAATGGCCGGTCAACTGCCGCATCAGATGAACTGGATGAGCTAAGTGAAAGCCTTGCTGAGATGATTGAGGAATTGGATGACTACCTTCTCTGGATTGAACGCAAAGGAAGTCAAGCCGAGTTCGTCTACTGTCCGAAGAATACCAGAGAGATCACCAAACGCCTGTATTTTAGCGGAGATGCCCGGACGATTCTGACTTCGGCCACTCTGACAAATGCAAATGAGGGAAGTCTGGAAGAGCGGTATGCCTACTTCATCCGCAACACTGGATTCCCCACTGATGAACATGGCTGCTTATCCGAACCGAAACCCTCTCCCTATCCCTATGACGAGCACTCTATGATTTACTACTGCGACGATCTGCCGCATCCCACCAAAGAACATGAGGCATTTATAGAACAAGGGGTGCAGCGGTTGCTCGAAGTTCTTGACATCTCCGGTGGCAAAGCTCTGGTTCTCTTCACTGCTAAGGCTGACATGGAAGAGGTTTATTCCATCCTGAGCCATAAGGAATTGCCGTATAAAGTTCTGATGCAGCAGCCCGGCTCATCTCAGGATCAAGTTCTCAACGAGTTCAAGGAAAATACCAACTCTGTACTGCTTGGAACCGGCGCATACTGGGAAGGTATCAGCATCGAGGGCAAGAGCTTATCGAATGTGGTGATTTTTCGGTTGCCTTTCCCTGTCCCTGATCCTATTATTGAGTATAAGGCTTCTATTGCAAAAGACCCACTGATGGATGTGCGCGTCCCTGAAATGGTGATTAAACTCAAACAGGGTATTGGCAGATTGATCCGTAATTTTACAGACACAGGAATCGTCTGTATTATAGACCGAAGATTGAGGGATGAACCGGCAGAACGCTACCACGACATCACATGGTCATCACTGCCCATCAAAAACCGGACAAAGAGCCTTGATGAACTTAGACGATTTTATGCGAGCCTTCCGGCTGCACATAACGAAACAGAGGGGTAATCTCACATGGAAATCCAAGAGCCTGTTGGTGCTGCTATCGCCAATGAAGATAAAATCATATACAAAGATAGCACCTACGAGCTGGTTTCCAAGGTGGCCTATCTGATTGGTGTTCCACGCCACATATTTGAAAATGAGCACGAATCGCCTCAAATGGAAGTTTATGAACGACTGGAAACGGACAAGGCTGCTCGCATTGTCCGTAACCTTTGCATTGTACGAACCGCTATTGAACGGAACTTCCGGCACATCAACGGAGCAATGCGGACGGATTATCGGACAATCCTCTCCATGCCTGAGTATGTGCCAGATGACAGTATGCGGCAACTGAGTGCGGACGGGATAAATTTTGTCAAGAAAACCAGCACAAAGCTTGCGCACCACATCATCGAGATCAACCGGCTGATTTCAGACCGAATCAATAACTGCAAGAAGCTGTTCCCGCTCTGGATCAACTGGGACTACATCAAAGACCTCTTTATCATGCCCAACGGCTTGAAGGAGGAAGGAACCAGACAGGCGGCTTCCCTCTATTACACCAACCGCTCCTATTATCCCTATCAGGTGTATATCAACTGGGTGCCGCTGGATGAAGGCAACATTCTCTACAATGACAAAAAATTTGCGGTGCTGCTGTACCGGTGGCACAACGATTATTTCCATGAGTTCAGCAAGGTATCCGATGTCAGCAGCTATGTCAAAGGCAGTATCTATGAATACATAGAGGGCAGTGAAAAAGCGGTGGTGGTTGTTGATTGCGAAAACTCCGATCCGTATAAGTTGTGTGCCGTCCTGAAGAACCTCGACTATAAGTACACACAGAAAATATCCAACATCATTCTCTTCGATGATATTCACACCGCTTCCGCATGGCGAATCCTTGAAGATTTCACCAAGATACCGGTGGAGCATATCCTGATTGAGCGTGTCAAAGAGAGCAAATCCCTTGCTGACATCAAGCTGACGGCGAGAGCCTGTCAGGAGCATTATATCAACAAAGTGGATTCCTTCATCATCGTTTCCAGCGACTCCGACTACTGGGGCCTGATTTCCTCGCTGCCGGACGCTCGTTTCCTCATGATGATTGAACATGAAAAGAGCGGCCCGGATTTGAAAGCCGCACTGGTCAATACTGGCATCTTCTACTGCTACATAGATGACTTCTACTCTGGAAACGCTGAGGACTTGAAATTTGGCGCACTCATCAAGGAGATGTACCGCTATATTGACAGCGCAGTCCATCTCAATGTCAATGATATGTTTTCCGCTGCCCTGAAAGCGACCCGCATTGAGATGAGCGAAGCGGAAAAGAAACAGTTCATGTCGCAGCACATCAAAACCATGCAGATGTCTATTGCACCGGACGGCGAAGTGGTTTTATCGTTCAAGCACAAATGAAATGCAATTAAAAAGCAAAGCTCCCTTGCATACCCGCAGGGAGCCTTGTCTTAGTGAATCAGCCCGGTTCCGCTCTCCAACATCATTGCTACCTGTAAGACAAACTCTTCCGGTGTTGGCCTGTCTCCCTTGAAGCTCATCATGTCCCACAAGGGCTGTGCTTCCTTGCCGTGGTGATCATAAGCATCATCAATCGCCAGCTGCATTTCGTGCAGTACAGCCTCCGGTGTCGTTCCATTCTCACGGGCAATTTCCGCAAGAATCTCTTCAAAATTTTTCATTGCCTTTCCTCCATCTTTAGATTTTGTTCTCGTTCTTTAGCGCAAGTATAGCACCGAGAGAATGTCGAAAAAGCAAGAATCCTGACAGAGAAAAGAAAAAAGCGCGGAAGAGCAAATTGCCCTTCCACGCTCATCTATCAATCAATGCAGAGATAACTTTCAATACCCGCATCTTCTCTTCTCGCGGGAGTTCCTCGATGGCGGCAGAAAGCTCAGAAGCCACGCCGCTTGTTGCATGATCAACCACATCTACCAGCAACTCATCCGCAGATACACCAAGCGCATTTGCGATTGCAACGAAAGTGTCTATCCGTGGAATCTTCGTGCCGCGTTCGATGACGCTGATATGTGCCGGACTGATGTCAATGAGAGCGGCAAGATCTTCTTGCGTCATATTCTTTCTCTCTCTTGCAGTTTTGATCCGTTGTCCAACTGCCTTTACATCCATCGTATCACCCCCTTCTTTAGAACCTGATTTTGCACTAAAGATAGTATAAAGGGGATGTTACAATCCATACAGAAGCCAAAGAACGACTGCTAATTCTAAAGAATGATTTTGGGTAAAAAAAAGAAAGCCCCAGCTGACACCCGACATTCGGGCATCAGCTGAGGCTCTGTTGATCATGTGATGGTCAGGAGAGATATGTCGAAAAACGGCAGTTTCCCCGCCTGTAATAGCTGGATGAGGGCGTAAGGGAAATCATACAGGGTAGTCCCTTCTCGCGGCTCAGAGAGGATAAAAAGCGGCTTTTTCAACCTTTATCCTTACAGCAAATCTCTTCCGCTCGCTTCGAGCTGTAATAGGGACAGCTTATAACCACAGCACGGAAGCTCTGCTTGCAGGGGTTGTCTTCCTGTTCCCATGTAATCAGCCGGTCAAAGAGTTCGGGATGGTTACAGATCATGTGATGCAGCTCGGCGTCACTTGCGTTCGGACAGAACCAGCAGCCGTTCCTCCGGCAGTGGGCATAGATCGGAGAGAGCAGACCGTTTTTCTCACAAAGGCGGTATGCGTCTGCTTCGGTCAGGCTGTACTTTTCCAGCAGGCTGACCTTGTTTGTCCCCGCAAGCCGTGCAAGGCGTACCGGCTCGTCTGCTGCGATGCCCACATAGCTGACCGTATCCGGCGAGAGTGAGGCGTTGTACCTTCGGATCGGCGGAATCTTGCAGTCCCGGTTGACCGCACACATTCCCGGCCAGACAAAGCCGCGTTTCTCTCCCTGATGGGGTCCACGGACGATGCTGTGGTGGAACACATCCTCATAGGTCTTTCCGGCACGAAGCACCGTAAACGGGATGCCCAGCTCCTTTTCACAGAAGGGCTTGAGCCGGTTGTAGATGAAATCCCGATGCTCCGGCACCTCACCGCTGGTCTGGCGGTCAAACATCACCTCGCTGAACACCGCTTCATCCAGCGGCTCATTGTGCTGAGCCGCCAGAAGAAGGGTGGCTACGCTGTCCTTGCCTCCGCTGCATGATGCAATATACTTGGGATGGGTTATTTCTCAAACTCCATTCTGAAACTGACATACTTGCCACCGGTGTCATCCAGACGGATTACAGCGTCATAGAGCTGAGGCTTTTTCGGCGTATACAGCCCGGTTACCCGACACCATCCCTTGTCAAGCAGCTCCTTGGCGATCTTCTTGGTCAGCTTCTTTTTCTTGGATGTAAAAAACTTGTTGTCCTCCCACAAACAGAAAGCGCAGTCGCGGTTGGAGCAGTAGAAATTACCCTTGCCCACATAGACCGGCGAACCGCAGCGCGGACATTTACCGATACACTCCCGGCCGGAGTCAAACCGGTTGGCCTCCGCTTCGGAGAGAAACGGATAGGCATTGACCAACTCACCGGTCATCTTTGCGATGTCCGCAAGGAATACCTCTGCCTCGGCCTGACCGCGCTCAATCTGCATCAGGGTGTTTTCCCATCGGGCGGTCATGGACGGCGAGACGATCTGCTCCGGCAGGATACAGACGAGGTTATTGCCGTCCTTTGTGGCGACGAGGGACTTGCCCTTGCGCTCCACGAAACCGCCCCTGACCAGCTTCTCGATGATTCCGGCGCGGGTGGCGGGAGTGCCAAGTCCTTTCTTCTCGGTATCCTCATCAAAGTCCTCGTTTCCCGCCGTCTCCATTGCTGAGAGAAGGGTGTCCTCCGTAAAGGCTTTGGGCGGGGATGTGAAATGCTCGGTTACGCCGGATGTCACGGACTCCAGCACTGCGCCCTCACACAAGGCGGGAAGCACCTTTTCCGGCTCATCCTTTTCCTTGCCGCCCAGCGATGCTCTGAACCGCTGCTCAATGGCCTTCCAGCCGTCCTGCACGACGGTTTTCCCGATGGCCTTGAACTCGTATCCTTCGCATAAGACGGTAATCCGGGTCTCGTCATAGAGGTGCTTTTCACCGGTAGCCGCCAGAAGACGCATTCCAATAAGGAAGAGGATTTTCTGTTCAGACTGGGGCAGATTCCCGATGTCCTCCGTTTCCAGCTGGACTGTGGGGATGATGGCATGGTGGTCAGAGACCTTTGCATTGTTGATGACACGCCGGATGTCCGGCTCATGAGACAGACCGGCAAACAGGGGCAGTTTCCGGCGGACAATGGAGATGACTTGACGGGCAGTACCTTCCATATCTTCGGTGAGGAACTGGCTGTCTGTGCGGGGATAGGTCAGCAGCTTTTTCTCGTAAAGAGTCTGTACCAGCTCAAGGGTCTGCTGGGCGGTAAAGCCGTAGTAGCGGTTGGCCTCCCGCTGCAAGGTGGTAAGGTCATACAGCTTGGGCGGGTTGACGGTCTTTGTCTCCCTGCGGACAGAAGAAACGGCGGCTTGTTTTTGACTACAAGCCGCCGCAATCGCATTTGCCTCATCTTTATTCTTGATTTTCTCCATATCGGCAGTAAGACCGTCTGCCTCCACATGGACATTGAAATACTTTTCCTTGTGGAAGGTGGCAATCTTTCCGTCCCGTTCCACCAGCATTGCCAGCGTGGGCGTTTGGACGCGCCCGACGATAAGCCGCCTGTGGTAGAGGGTGGAGAACAGCCGGGTGCCGTTGATCCCCACGATCCAGTCCGCCTTGGAACGGGCAAGCGCAGCCTCATACAGCCGGTCACACTCCTTGCTGTCCCGCAGATGGGCAAATCCCTCACGGATGGCAGCGTCTTCAAGGGAGCTGATCCAGAGGCGCTTGAAGGGCTTGGTGCATCCGACCTTATGATAAACCAGACGGAAGATCAGCTCGCCCTCGCGTCCTGCATCGGTAGCGCAGACCAGCTCAGTGACGCGCTTGTCATTCATGAGGCCGCGCAGCACACCGAACTGCCTCTCTTTGTCCTTGGGAACTTCATACAGCCATTCCTCCGGTACGATGGGCAGATCGGAGTACCGCCACTTGGCATAGCGTTCATTATAGGCGCTTGCATCGGCAAGCCCTACCAGATGACCCACGCACCATGAAACAAGATAGTCATTTCCTTCGAGATAGCCGTCCCTGCGAGTGAACGCGCCCAGCACCTTAGCGATGGACTGGGCGACGCTCGGCTTCTCGGAGACCACAAGAATCAAACCTTTTCATCCTCCTTTTCCGCATCGTCCTCCGCAATGTCCGGCTCTTCGTCCTCGTTGATATACGGCTCTTCCTCGTAGCCGTCATCGTCAAAGAAATCCAGATCCTCGTCCTTCTCCTTCTTGCCGCGCACGAACTTGAAATAGTAATACGCACCGCCGCCCAGACCGACAATGGCAATCACACCGATGAGCAGCCCGATATTGGACTTCTGCTCCGGATCTTCCTCCACAGGCTCTTCCTGCTCAGGGGGTGTTTCCGGTTCCGGTACTGCGCCGGTACATTCGCTCATATTGGTCTTGCAGACGGGACACGCCGTTTCGACTGCCCCGGCCTCGCATCGGGTCGTGCAGATACAGGTGGTCAGTTCTGCCGCCGCCTCGTCATCCATCAGGGCAAGCAAATCGCTTTCATCCACCATGTTCAGAAAGTAGGTCTGGTATTGTTCCTCTTCCTCGTTGATGGGCGCATCATAGTCAATGACGATGTAGAAGATGTTCCCGGCCTTTGTTTCGACAGTGATAAACTGCTTGTTTGTGACCTTGTCATAGAGCAGATCTCGGGTATAGGCATTGCCGGGGTCATAGAATGCCTCTCCCGGCACAGCAGCTTCCGGCTGAGTCACCGGCTCGGTCTCGGAAACGGTTTCTTCCGGCTCCGGCGTTGTTTCCGGCTCAGCACCACCGGTGACAGGAAGCTCCTGCGGGGTGTCATCCGCCCCGGCAAAGGCGGTCACAGACAGGCTGCAAACCAGCATCAGGGTCAGAAACAGTGCGGTCAGAAGACGAAAGCCCTTTTTCTTACGCATGGTCAGATACCTCCGTTCCGGTCATATCGGGCTGCTTTGCGCTGCCCTTCATGGTGGAGAGGAACGCCATAATATGATCCTTGTCCATGACCATTGCCCGGACAGTATTGATGATCTCAAGGTTTTCCATCTCCGTTTTCTTGCTGCGCAGCTCCTTGAGCTGTTCCTGAAGGTCCTCGACCTTCTTCTCAATCTTCGCAATTTCCGCGCAGACTTTCTCGTATTTGGGATTCATACGCTTCTCCTTTCGCTCAATATGGTGGTCTTCCGTAGGCATAAAAGTGGGACTGCCAATAGGAAGAGTTGAGGGATGTGTACTGGATGGGATCTCCGCAGTGGAGCATGACCTGATCGCCCACATAAATGCCCACATGGGAAACGCCGGTGGTGTCATAAGTCCCTTGGAAGAAGACCAGATCACCGGGCTGCGGACTGGAAACGGGCGTACAGATGTTGTAAAGTCCCTGCGCCCCCAGCCGTCCGGTATTGACCAGCCCGCTGTTTGTCAGCACATAGCTGACAAAACCGGAGCAGTCAAAGGAAGTTGCCGGGCTACTGCCGCCCCATACATAGGGATAGCCGAGGTATTTTTCCGCTTCGGTCAGAAGCGCGGAAAAGGTTGCGTCATCCAGATATTCTGCCGGGACATCGTAGTCGGCTGGCGGATTCTCAATGTACTTGTCCACATACGAGGAACCGGGGAACAGATCTTCCCGGTTGCCCAGCGCCGACATATAGGCCGAATACATGGAGAGCTGGTCTTCGGACATGATGTAAACCGGCACATGGCTGAGGTTGAAGTTTTCCAGCGTGACATAGCAGATGTAGTAATCATAGGGAACACGGACTTGATGGGGGTTTCCCTCGCTGTCATACTCCGTTTCCCAGCGATACCGTGTCTCCACCACAACCTCTTCGGTGAGGATGTACTGTTTCTCAAACAGCATTTCCAGTGTGCCTTGCACCTCGGAAAGCGTGAACTCGCCCTCGTGCAGCGCAGAGAGGATGGAGATCAGCACATAGGGGTCATGCTCAATCTCGTCCAGATCGAAGTGATACTCGTCGTAGCTGTGGGTGCTTTCGTAGTTGTCCAGATCGTCTTGCAGCTCCGCCTCCATACCCACATACTGCGCCTCGGCTTCCAGCATTGCCTCATCTTCGCTGAGGTAGGAGCTGGCAATTACAGCCGAGCCGGTGGAAGTGAACATGGCGGTACACGAACTGATACCGGCAGAGAGCAGCAGGACAGCCATCAGCCCCAGACCGAACCAGAGGAATACCTTCTTGTTCTTGGAGAAGAAATTCTTTGCCTTATCCGCAACCTTCTCACCGGCCTTTTTGCCGGTGGTTTTCGTGGCGGAACCGGCTGTCTGCGCCCCGGCTTTGCGAGCCGCAGCGTATTCCTTCTTGATGTTCTGCTTCTGGTAGTGTTTGTTCATGTTCACGCGCTGCTTCTTCATCTCCGGATGCTCCTGCTGGGTCTTGGCGAAGTGCAGCTTCCTGTCGGCGGTCTGGGCTTCATGTTCCAGTTTGGAAAGCTTCTCATAGGGCTTGTTGGCCGCTTTTTGCCTGTGGTGGGAATAATGCCGCACGGCAGATTCCGCAGCAATCTCCGACTTGTGCGCTGCCTCCACGCCGGAGTTTTCCTGCTCCATTTCATGGATTTTCCCGTGGATACCGGAGGCCAGCGTATCGCCAACCTTGCGGACGGACTTATCGGCCTCAAATTGCAGCTTGCTCTTGCCCTTGGGAACGGTCAGCTCATCCTCAAAATACAGGCGGGTTTTGCCTTTGCCGGTGTCCTCATCGAAGACACGCTCTTTCCTGAGAACTTTGTGGGTGGGCAGCTTTTCTCTGGCGGCATCCAGACGGTCATGCGCCTTCCGGGATTTCTGTTCAAGGCGCTGGATTTTCCCATCCAAACCGGGAATGTCTCCATACTCCGGCCTGTCCGCAGCAGTTCTGGCCGCATCTCCAAGGATGGCGCTGCCGTCTGCCGCTTCTACCGTGGATGTCCTCCGGGCAGCCTCGCTGACCGCCGCCGATGCAAAACCGGAGCCGGATGTAGCGGGTGGCGACACGCTGCCTTCTACAACCGGTGCCGCTGCACCGGACGCGGTTTCCTCCTGCTGCTCCTGAAACCGCATTGCCATCGCCTGATGCAGCTTTGATGCACCCTCAGTACCGTCGGGATGGTCGGTCTGTGCGAGGATTTCCTGCGGTTTTACCAGCTCCGGCTCTTGAAGGCGCTGGGAGATCCGTTCCGAACTGCCTTCGGTCAGGTTTTCCTCCACCGCGCCTTCCCGGGTCATTCTTGTGACCACCTTGTCTTTGGGTTTCAGATGCTCATGCCCCATCAGATTTCACCTCCGATCCGGCGATAGGCCATTTCTGTGAACTCCGGGTTCAGCTCGATGCCGATAAAGTGCCGGTCAAGCTGCCTTGCCACCATGCCGGTTGTTCCACTGCCCATGAAGGGGTCCAGCACAATACCGCCTTCGGGACATCCGGCCAGAAGGCAGGTCTCCACCAGCTTGGGAGGATATGCTGCATAATGACTGCCCTTGAAGGGAACCGTGTTGATCACCCACACATCCCGCTTATTGCGCAGGGGGTTAATCTCTGCGTCGGTGATAGCGCCATGCGCACGAGAGCGGTTGATGGTCTGCTGCTGCGCTTGGCCGGGGATGGGCTTGCCGAATTTATTGCCGCCTTTCACACCGCGCTTGAGCCGTTCTGCTGTGCCGGAGGCAATCGGCTCGGAGATTGCCAGATGGTCAAAGTGATATTTCCGGGACTTGGAGAACAGAAAAATATGCTCGTAGCAGCGAGCGCAGCGGTCTTTCACGCTCTCCGGCATGGGGTTTTCCTTCATCCAGATGATGTCGTTGCGCAGATACCAGCCGGAATCCCGGAGGGCAAAGGCCAGCATCCACGGGATGCCGATCATATCCTTGGGCTTGCAGCCCTCCACCTTGTTGTTGAGTGCAATCGTCTGACCATTCCTGCCCTTCGGATTTTTCGGGTCTGCAAAGCTGCCCTGATTGCCCTTTCCGGCATAGGTGTCCGAGATGTTCAGCCAGAGCGTCCCGTCTGAGCGCAGAACGCGCCTGACTTCGGTAAACACTTCGGTCAGGCGCGAGATATATTCCTTCGGGCTTGCCTCTCTGCCGATCTGACCGTCCACGCCATAATCCCGCAGCGCGTAATACGGCGGGGAGGTCACGCAGCAGTGGACGCTTTCGTCGGGAAGGGTTTTCAGCACTTCGAGGCAATCACCGGTGTAGATTGTGTCAAGCTGTATAGAACTCACCTCTTTTCCGTCGGATGCAGGGAAGGATCAGTCGGAGAAATACTCATCCGGCTCATCGTCCTCGTCCAGCTCGTCCTCCCAGCGATCCATGATTTCCTCGGCCTCCTTCGCCGCATCACGGTAGACAGAGAGGCGGTTTTTCTCAAAGGCCGCAAAGCCGGGGATGTATTTGGCAAGTTCGCGGATCGCAGTCACATCGCGGGTGCGCATATCCGATACCATGTCGATCAGCTCGGCCATCGTCAGCAGATCCTCCACCATGAGGTCGTACTTCTCTTTGGGAATGGTGACGGTATCTTCCGCGTCCTCCGGGGCTTCGCCGTCACCGTCGTAGCAGGGCGATTCTTTGCACATCCGGCAGTCTTCCTCGCAATCCTCGCAGACGCAGCCAGCGCAGTCCATATCGTCCTCCACGGGGAGGGCGCTGCACCGTAGCGCCAGCATATCCACAGCCACCTTGGTGAGAACAGGTGCGATCTCCTTGACCTTTTCATCGATCTGCTCCCGCAGATGGAGGTAGGGGCGGTGGTGCTTCTTGAGACGGGTTTCGGTCATCAGCATTTCACGCAGCTCCGAAAGCAGGGAAAACATGGCGTTGGTGTCCTCGCCGTATTCGATAGCAGTTTTGACGGGAATGGCAATCATCTTGTTCATTATGCAAATCCTCCTTAGTTCTGGATTGTTTCTTCGGGTTTGGTGGTAAGCAACCGGTAGAGCGTAGTGTCCTTCGGGAAGTCATCCTTGAAGGGGACGATGGTCGAGCCGTAGAAGATCAGACCTTCACCGGCATTGGAGTTGGTCACATAGTTCTGCTGGCTGGGCGAGATGTTCAGCGCAGCAGAGAGGATTTTCCGGTCTCCGCTGGCCTGATTCAAGAGGTAGACAAAATCGCTGTTTTCAAAAATGTTCTCAATCTCTCTGGATGCCAGCAGATCCTTGACATTCTGGGTGATGCCGGTGGGGATCCCGCCCCATTTTCGGAACCGCTTCCAGATTTCCACGGAATAAGCCGCTGTCTGTTCCTCCTTGAGCAGCAGATGGAACTCATCCATGTAGTAGCGTGTGGACTTGTGCTGGGCGCGGTTGACCGTCACCCTGTTCCAGACCTGATCCTGCACGATGAGCATACCCAGCTTCTTGAGCTGCTTGCCCAGCTCCTTGATGTCGTAGCAGACGAAGCGGTTGTTGACATCCACATTGGTACGGTGGTTGAAAACATTCAGCGAACCGTGGACATAGATTTCAAGGGCGGTGGCGATGCGCTGTGCCTCCGGCTCCTTTTGCTCTCGCAGCACATTGTAGAGGTCTTCGAGGATGGGCATTTTCTCCGGCACGGGATCGGCAAGGAAATCCTGATAGACCATGCGGACGCTTCGGTCAATGATGGTCTTCTCCACCGGCTGCAAGCCCTCCTTGCCGCCTACAATCAGCTCACACATGGAGAGGATGAAGTCACTTTTAAGGGTCAGCGGGTTTTCCTCTTCGGAGTAGTTCAGGTTGATGTCCAGCGGATTGATGTAGTCCGGGCTGACCGGCGATACCCGGATGACCTGACCGCCGAGCTTCTGGACAAGAGGATAATACTCGGCTTCCGGGTCACAGACGATGATGTCATCCTCGGTGATGAGAAAGGCGTTGGTCATCTCACGCTTTGCGGAGAAGGATTTGCCGCTGCCGGGTGTGCCGAGAATGAGGCCGTTGGGGTTTTTGAGCTGCTTGCGGTCAACCATGATCATGTTGTTGGACAGGGCGTTCAGACCGTAATACAGCGCCTCACCGCTCTGAAAAAGTTCCTGCGTGGTAAAGGGGATGAAGACCGCAGTGCTGGATGTGGTCAGTGCGCGTTCAATCTCCACCTGATTGATGCCGATGGGCAGCGAGGACATCAGCCCCTCTTCCTGCTGGAAGTCCAGCCTCTTGAGCGCACAGTTGTACTTCTGGGCGATGGAGGCCGTCTGAAAGACCGCGTTCTCAAGCTTCTGCCGGGTGGTGGCCGTGTTCATGATGAGAATGGTGACAAGAAAGAGGCGTTCGTTCCGCGTCTGGAGATCCTGCAACAGCCGCTTTGCCTCGCCGCCGTAGGTGGCAAGGTCGGACGGGATAATTTCCATATCATAGCCGGAGCGGACAGCCTTTTTCTGTTCCTCAATCTTCATCTTGTCAAGGTCGGTAATCTTCATCTTGATGCTCTTGATGGCCTTCGCCTGATCAATGGTGCGGATGTGGAAGTTGACGGTGATGTCGCTGTCCATATCGAGGAAGTCTGCCAGCATCCGGTCATTCAGCTCCGGCGCGAGAATTTGCAGAAAGCTCACCGCACCGATGGCCTTGCCCATCTTGAAGCACTTGCCTTCCCGGAAGTCAAAGGAGGTGGGCGCGATGAAGTCCTTGCTGCTCAGCCCTGTCCGGGCAACCATATCGAAGGAGAAACGGAACGGCTCGCCGTTGTCCATGTTGAACACATCATGCAGCACTTTCAGCCGTTCATAGCCGGACAGCGGCTCGGTCTGCACGCCGAGGCTCTTGAAGTTGTTGAGAATATCCGCCTCAATGCGTTCCAGCTTGGGCTTTGCGGCGCGAAGGGAGTCGGCCTCAATACCAAAGGTGATGTACTTTCTTTTGAGAAGTCCATTGTTGCCCTTGGTGAGCTGGGCTTGCAGCATATCGGAATACTCGGTGCGGATGTCGTTGAAGTCATCCTGCTGCGGCGGGATATTGATCTGCTTCTTGAACTCCGTGATGTTCGTCTGCTGGTTGATGAAGGAGAGCTGGACGAAGATGGAGCTGTCGAAGTAGTTGAGAAAGTCACACCAGTTCTCGAAGATGGCGGTCTTGTCCTCGTTCTGGGCGAGCTGGTAGTTGATGTCGCTGAACCGGATGGTCTTGGTATACAGACGGGCGTTGACCTTGCAAACGCCATCCCTGCACATCTCCACATAGGGGATTGTCTGCTGGGCAGACTTGGGGACTTTCTTGCCCTTCTTGTGCTTTTTCTTCTGCGCGACAAGCTGCTTCTTTTCCTCAGCGGAAAGAATGTCCCCGTACACCTTGCCGTCTTTCAGCGCCTTTTTGGGCCTTGCCGGATTTCTGGCTGTGTTGTTCAATCTGCAAATCCTCCTTTTCCTTGATTTCACGCTGAATGGCAGCGTAGAGATTGTCTGTGCGGTAAGGCCGCACCCTGTCCCTCAGAAACATGGACTTGACCACATGGCCGAGGATTTTCTCAGCCGGTTGGCCGTCCTTTTCATAGAGGGCAAAGAAGATAAAAGGCAGCATGATCACCACCATGACCATAGCTGCCGCCGACAATTCCAGTTTCGATTTTGCGATGAAGAAGACCGGCATTCCCACTGCTGCCGCCAGAGCAAAGCAGATGAGCTGCCGTCTGGTCAGGTTGAACATGACCTTGGTCTTCACGCGGTTAAGGTCCTTCGGGACCGGTACAAATGCCATTGGATGCCTCCTTCCTCAAAGTGATACTGCATTCCACCTCGTTGCCCCACACATCCCAGCCTTCGGGAGATTGTCGGGCAAAAAGTTCGATACGGGGCAGATCGCCCATCAGCCGGACAATGCGGTCACGGACTTCCTCCGGCTTTTTGGAATGCTCTTCAATGTGGCTCAGAACCACCTGATGCACACCGGAATTTGCCCGTCTGGGGTGTCCTTTCGTGGCGAGGATGCAAAGCTCCGCATTCGCCCTTGTCCAGTAGCCCATCCCCCAAAAGAGGGTATCCGCCTTCCGGTTTTGCTTGACCCACACAAAGGCAACCGTCTTGTAGGAAAAACCCCATGCCCGAATGAGTTCGAGAGCTTCCTGCAAGCAGGGAAAGGTGATCCACAGAAAAAGCGCACAATCCTTATCAGCAATCTGGGACACCGGCAACGCCTTGAGGTCTTCAATGCTCATTGTGGGATAATGGCTTTCCGCTGACCGTCCCTGTCCCTTCTTGGAATAGGTGCGATACTGCCACGGAGGGTCGGCATAGATAATGCTGTATTTCTTCATCCGAACCTCCTTAGTGGGCATTGAACAGTGATTTTGCGAGGCTTCCCGTCTTGAAGAGAGAGAAGCAGAGGATCACCGTATAGGCTGCTACCGAGAAGAGCGCGGAGTGGATATTGTCCGCAATAATCATGTTGTTGATCAGCACCGCGTAAATGCCCACGCAGATCATGATGAGGAACCCTTGGAACGCCAGCGCAAACAGAGCTTTGAGGTAGTTGTTGCCGATGCTGCCCCATTCACGGTTTGCCATGGTTGCTACCGGGATCGGCGCAATGCTCACGGTGCAATAAATCTCAATCATACGGCCATAGAGAATGACCGTGATGAGAATGGACATGATTTTGAGACACAGGCTGATCAGGAGCGTTTCGATGGACAAGGCCAGCAGTTCACCGATGCCCATTGTTTCCATGCTTGTCCGCATTTCCGTCAGCGTTGCGTCAATGTCGATGCTGGTACTGCCATTGATCACTCCGGCGGCTCCTGCCACGACATTCTGACCGATGTCAAAAACCGCCATTACAATGTCAAAGGTGTTGGTTACGAGGTAGATTGCCACAGCTGCCTTAAAGAACCACTTGAAGAACATCCATGTATCGGTGTCGTGGAGATTGTTCTTCTCGGTAATCATGGAAATCAGCTCGTAACACAACACAAAGGTGATGATGATACCGGCGATGGGGACGATGACATTCTCTGACAGCCCCCGGATCATCTGGTAGATGTTTGCGTCCCACGAGGCCGGGGTTTGCCCGACCTCTGCCGCAATCGTGCCGACCTTATCATTGACATCGGTGAACATATTGGTAAGATTGCTTTCGATCCAGCCCATCAGAAGCTCTTTGATCGCCTCTTCGATTTTTTGCTGATGTGTGATAAAGAAGTAGTAGAAGTGTAAAAAATTTTGCCGTTCCTATCCGGCGTTTGCGCATTGCGCCGGATAGGTCGGGCGGTCATTCGGGCAGGTCTACCTTGCCAACGAAAGAGTAATAAATATCAATGTCCTGTCTGCGTGTGCCGTTCTCGTCATAGCTGCACTCATGCACAACGATTTTCTCCACAAACTCACGCAAAAGGGTAGGGGTAAGTTCTTCAAAGCTGGTGTACTTGCGGACAACATTCATAAACTTTTCTGCGTTTACCGTGGCTTCCTGCGCTTTGGAAAGCTCTGCCCGGATAGCGGCGGCTCTCTCTTTCAGTTCTTTCTGCTCGGCTTCATAGTCTGCCGACAGCTCCGTGAAACGCTCGTCTGAAATGCGCCCGGTCACGCTGTCCTCATACAGCCGCTTGAAGATAGCGGATAACTCGCTGATACGCTTCTCGGCGGCTTCCAGCTCCTTTTTCCTTGCGGCGTTCCTGCGCTTGCCCCCGTCCTCGTTCTGCTCGATCAGCAGCTTCATAAACCGGGCTTCGTGCTTCGCTGCATAGCTGGTGACTTTCCGCAGATTGTCGGTCACTCCGGCGGTCAACAGGTCGGTGCGGATAAAGTGCGCCGTACAGTCACGGGTACGCTTCTTGTAGCTCCCGCAGATATAACAATCCTGCTTGCGGGTGGCGTTCTGGTAACGCTGCTGGTAAAGGACGCTGCCGCAGTCGGCACAAAAGAGTATGCCGGAGAATAAGCCCACTTCATCATAGCGGTTCGGGCGTTTGCGCTGCTTGCGTAACTCCTGCACACGCTCCCACATCTGGGTGTCAATGATAGGCTCATGGTGGTTCTCGAAAATCGCCTGTTTCTCAATGGGGTTCTCTACGCTGTGCTTGGTCTTGTAGGACGGCTTCTCCGTCTTGAAGTTTACCAGACAGCCCGTGTACTCCCTGTTTTCAAGGATATGTACCACGGTATTGGTCGCCCACTTGCACTCATAGCCGGGGTGGTAGCGGCGGGTGCTTCCCGTCCGACGGTATTCCAGCGTTCCCGGCGTGGGGATCTCCTGCTCTGTGAGCATACGGGCTATCTTGGTCGGCCCGTTCCCGGCAAGGCACAAGCTGTAAATCTGCCGCACAACAGGGGCGGCTTCCCCGTCAATGATAAAATTTTCGTCCTCGTCCATAAAGTAGCCGTATACGGGTTTGCTCGTGACGGGCTTCCCGCTCATACCCTTAGACCGTTTTACTGCTTTGATTTTCTTGCTCGTATCTCTCACCAGCCATTCGTTAAAAATGTTCCGCAGAGGGGCAAAATCATTGTCGCCCTGTGCGCTGTCCACTCCGTCATTGATAGCGATAAAGCGGACGCCTTTCTGTGGGAAAATCATTTCCGTATACATTCCCACTTGCAGATAGTTTCGCCCTAACCGTGACATATCCTTGACGATAACGGTGCCGACTTTTCCGGCTTCAATGTCCGCAAGCATGGCTTGAAAACCGGGTCTTTGGAAGTTCGCCCCAGAATAACCGTCATCTGTGTACCATTGCAGATTGGAAAAGCCGTTCTGCTTCGCATAGGTTTCAAGAA
>PPYF01544354.1_pt1 | contig 64802 bp, 65 predicted proteins | sample 1559871 | NCBI WGS metagenome assembly PPYF01 (sample SAMN08240021, study PRJNA423297) | Human gut metagenome, whole genome shotgun sequencing project. | reverse complement strand
ACCGTCACGGTGTTGTCATAGCGCAGCGCGTCCGGCACACCGGCCTGCGCCGCTGTGGTCAGCTGGCTCTGGGCGTAAAATCCGTCCTGATGCAGCCAGTAAAAGGTATCCGCGGCCTCGCTGAGGGTCTTGCTGTCCAGCGTGCTCCAACGGCTGTTGGCATACGCCTCGCCCACGAAGCCCCGGAGATAGTAAGAGGTAGGCTGGGTCATGGTGACCTCCAGCACGGTGTCCCCGGATAGCTGCCGAGGGCCGACTTTGGTCATATCGCCCTCCGGAAGTCCCGCGCTGCTGCCGTAGCGCAGTGTATCCACCTGCTCTGCCGCCCAATTCGTGGCAGTGTCCACCACGGCAGGGCGGGCGGCATCCTGATCCCAGCCGCCCAGCACCGTCACACATACCAGCAGCACCGCCGCCAGCCGCCCCCATGTCCGCAGCGGGGCGGACGAATACTGCTTTCCGCCGCCGAAATGCGCCGCGTACAAAAGGAGTACTGTTAATGCCGCCAGCAGCAGCCACCATACGGAGACCATAGGCGCGAACAGCACCGCCGCCGCGGCCAGAATCACCGCCAGCGGCCAGAACCGCAGACCGCTGGGCTGCCGCACATAGTGGATGCTCCACAGTCCGCAGAGTACGCCCAGCATGCACAGTACCACCGTCAGGCCCGTATTGCCATCCTCCTGCGCCAGAAAGCTGGTATAGTTTCGGGCATGGAGCTGCTGCCACGCTTTCAGCACATCGTCCAGCAGCTGGGCAAGACCGTTGGTCACAGTCCCCAGCAGCACCAGTACCGTCAGCAGGCATGCCGTCATCCACGCGGCGGCAGGCAGCCATGAGAGCCGTGTGCCGTCCATCAGGCACACGGTGGCCGCCGCCAGAACACCCAGCAGCACCGGCCAAAGAAAGAATACCGGCAGGGAGAACAGGGAGATCATCAGTCCCATCAGAGCCGCCGTCAGGAGGGACGCGGCCAGAAGTCCGCGAAAACGGGCATTAAAGCGCAAGATAGATCCCCTCCTTACTCTTCAGCACATTCTCCGATACGGTCAGATGTGCCACCGGTGTACCGGAGGCGGTATACAGCTCCTCTTCCTCCGGACGCAAAGACAGCGCCACCACATGGGCATAGTCCAGTCCCTGCTCCTCTGCCAGACGCTGCGTGACCGTCTGTTCATCCGGCTCCGTCTCCGCCGAGAGCAGGCCGGACAGCGCCTGGGTCAGCTCCTCCATGCTGCCGATGGCGCACAGCTGTGGCTCCATGGTCTCGCGGTCCAACCACGCCGCCTGATGGGGCAGTCCCGCCTCGCACAGCGCGGCGGACACGGAGACCACTGCTTCGCCCAGCGCCTCCCGCTCAGCGGCGGAGGGCGCGGTGTCGGCACTGTTGTCCAGCACCAGCAGAATGGAATTGTTCACCGGCAGGCCCAGCTGCCGCACCATCAGGTGATCTGTCTTTTCCGACAGCTTCCAGTGGATGTTTTTGATCCGGTCGCCGGACAGGTATTCCCGCAGGGCAAACGTCTCGCTGGGATCGTCGCCGGGATGGTACATGGAGTATTCGTCGCTGTCCATGTCGGAACTCTGCCGCTCCGATACCGACAGCTCCACCGGCCAGATATCCGGCAGCACCAGAGACGGCGCCGACAGATCCACCGTCTTTTTTGCGCCCACAAGGCCGAACAGGTCAAAGACCCGCAGCTCGGAGAGCGTCAGCGTCAGCTTGCCGCAGCGCCGGGGGCGGAAGTCGCAGACCGCCTGCGCCTCACTTTTCCCGCTGACAGGAAAGCGGGGCGTGGCGCGTGTCTCCTCGCCGGTCAGGAGATCGCGGCAGCGGACCACCGCCTGCACCCGCAGGCAGCTGAATACGCCGCTGTTGCGTACCGTGACTGTCACCGGCAGTTCTTCACCTTTGCGGCAGGAGATACCGGCTGACAGCTCCGCCGTCAGCTTTTTGCGCAGCATAAATGCGATGATGATCTCCATTACGGCGCAGACCACTGTGCCGATGAGGATGCACGCCGCCATGTTGCCCTTGCCCTGTGCCCATGTCGCCAGCCACAGCAGCAGCCACAGCGCAAAGATGATCCGATTCTTTGCCATCGCTCAGATATGATCAGGCCGCGCGACCTGCTGCAGCACCTCTGCCAACACGTCCTTGGCCGTGGTCTCGGTGATCTTCGCCTTGGGCGACAGGATGAGACGGTGGGCGCACACATCCGCGAAGATATAGGCCACATCGTCCGGCAGCACATAGTCGCGGCCCTCCATGAAGGCCCGGCTCTTGCACATGCGGCATACTGCCAGCGCACCGCGGGGACTGACGCCCAGCACCACCAGCGGGTGGCTGCGGCTGGCCTCTGCCAGACTGGTGACATATTCCAGCATGGCGTCCGCCATATGTACCTGCCGGGCCTGCGCCTGCATGGTCAGCAGGTCGAGGCCGGAGGATACGGTGGCCACCGCCTCCAGCGGATCGCCGGTCTGGCGGTCCCGGAGGATGTTCACCTGACTTGCAAAATCGGGATATCCCATCTCCAGCCGCACCATGAAGCGGTCCAGCTGCGCCTGAGGCAGCAGCTGCGTACCGGCAGAGCCCACCGGGTTCTGGGTGGCAATGACCACAAAGGGATCCGGCAGCTTGTGGGTCTGGCCGTCCACGGTGACCTGGCGCTCCTCCATCACCTCCAGCAGCGCCGACTGGGTCTTGCTGGAGGTGCGGTTGATCTCGTCGGCCAGCAGCAGGTTGGTCATGACTGCGCCGGGCTGATAGACAAAGCTGCCGCTCTCCTTATGGTACATGGAGAAACCCACGATGTCCGAGGGCAGCACATCCGGCGTGAACTGGATACGCCCGTACTGCAAACCCAGCGCACGACTGAAGGCCAGTGCGGTGGTGGTCTTTCCGGTGCCGGGCACGTCGTCCAGCAGCACATGGCCGCGGGAGAGGACCGTCATCATGATCTTTTCCAGCACATCGTCTTTACCGGCGATGACCTTTTTCACTTCATGCAGGATCTTTTCTACGCTGGTATTCATCTGCTTTTCTCCTCTTACCATTCTTTATAATAGTTGCCGCTGGAAACGCCGTAGCTGCCGCTGGCGCTGGTAAAGCCGCCGATGTCCTTGCCCAGAGCCAGCGTGTAGCGGACGCGGATCACGCTGCCGTCCTGCGGCTTACAGACGTTCATGCCGTAGCCGGGATAGCTGCCGTTATAGGAATACATCCAGCCCGACCAGCGGTAGAAGTCAAATTCACCCAGACTGTCCATGGAGAAGGGTTGGGGATCCAGTCCCGCACCGTTCTCGTCCATGCCGTCGGCCACGATCAGCTCCATCAGTTCGGAATCGATGAAAAAGCCGCTGCAAATGCCGCTGCGCTGGATGGCGGACAGATAGCTGCCGCTGCCACTGATCCCGTAGCCGTTCTCCGTCAGCACCTTTTCCACGATGGACCAGGCGTCCGTGCCGCCCGGCACCGTTACCGCCGTGGGAGGCACCAGATACCCCAAGCCCACGGTGGTGGCCTCTACGCTGACGGTGACGGTGATGTCGCCGCTTTCATAGTAGACCGTCCAGCTGCGGGTGGCGGAATAGCCGTCCGCGTCCGTGGCGGTGATGGTGATGGTATTGGCACCCTCGTTGGAGAGATAGGTGGAATAGCCGAACTTACTTCCGGACTGGCTCACCGGCGCAGGCACCACCATACCGTTCACTGACACGGTGTAGTTGTTGGAGTAGAGCTGCTTACCGGTATAGCTGTGGCCATCCACCAGCACGATGAGGTCGGGCGTTTTCATGGTCAGACCGTTGGTCAGACCGATAACGGTGCCGTCCGCCTCCACCTGGGCGATGATGGTGGGCTGGCGGTCCTCCGGCGTGTCCTCCGCGCCCCGCTGGAAGTGGAGCAGGTACTTATAGGTCTTGCTCCGGCCCGTGGAATCCTTGTAGTCGATATACAGCATCCGGTCCTCGCGGCCCATCTGCACGGTATACAGACCGTCGCTCTCCTGTGTTAGAGAGGTGGTGCCGGTGCTGTCGCTGACGCGGACGTTCGTGATGGCCTCCCTGCCGGTGCTCGGGGTCGGGTGGAGCCAAAAACGATACCGTTCGCTGTCCACTGTCACCTTTTCAAAGGAAGCAGAACTCTGTGCCGTATTGTCGTCAATGACGGTATCGGAAATACTGGTTTTGATCCGGAACGCATTGGCGTTGTAGATGATGGTATAGGTATAAACCGTGTAGCTCTTGGACGCGCAAACAGTGCTGCCATCCGCCTCGCGGTAGTTCACGCTGACCGTAATGGTATTGGCCCCTGTTGCCAGACGTACATTCATATAGCGGCTGTTGGCCGGGAATAGATATTCCTTCCCATTCACCGCCGCAGACATCCCGGTGACCTCAAGAGTGGTCAGATGGTGAATCGAGAAACCATAGGTTTCGCTCTCCACCGTCGAGCCGTCGGTGATGCTGGTGGTGAAGTAGGCCGCGGGATCTTTGACCTCCGGAACTGTGATGGCGTCAGTGGGGGTGCGGTCAGGGATCTGCCCACCGGAGCCGCCGCCGTTATCCACAATGTCCAAGATGTCATCCATATCCCGCGATGCGGTCGCCGTCATACAGCACCTCACCCTGCGAGAGCAGCATACGGGACGCCGCGTGGGCCTCCTCCTGGGGTGCGTGGCCGATTTGCAGCTGCGTCACGCACAGCGCCGTGGCCAGACAAAGAAGCAGGGCAACAGCGGTCTGTATGACGCTTCCCAGCCTTTTTTTCATGTTTCACATTCCTCCTGTAAACGCCACAGGAAGGGGGCGGTGTTTCACCTCCCCCTTCTTGCGGGTATTACGTTTCTTTCTTCTGTTTGGCACGCCGCATAGCGATAAACCAGCGGATCACAAAGGTAATAACGCCTGCCGCCGCCAGAATACCCAAGCTGATCCAGACGATGCTCCAATCGAAGGGCGTGTCCTCCGTCTGTACCTCATCCGGTACCAGCAGCTGGTCGGTCGGGACCTTCTCACCGTTCGCGTCGGTGGTCTGCTCCAGCAGCTCCTTATAGCGGGCAGAGGCATCCTGTAACTGCTGCACCAGCTTGGCGTCCACCAACTTCTTCTGCGTGGCCGTCAGCTTGTTATAGGCCTCGGTGGCCTTCTGGATGGCGTCATAGCTGTCCTTTGTCACTGTGCCGATTGCCTTGATCAGATCCTCTGTCGCCTTGGCTGCCGCGTAATTCGTCTCGTAGGTCTGATAGGCAGCCGCCGCAGCCTGCAAGTCGGCGTAATTGGTCACCATCTGCTTCTGCTCCGCCGTCAGCTTATTGTAGGCATCCTGCACAGCTTGAAGCTTCTTTTTGACCGCATCGGCCTCCGTTCTGGTCATGACCTCATTCACCTTGCCGATGCTCTTGATAAGCTCCATGACATTCTTGGCCGCCGCATAGTTCTGCTCATAAGCCTTATAGGCGGTATCCGCAGCCTGCAAAGCCGTATAGTCGGTCACCAGCTTTTTCTGATCAGCCGACAGGTTGCCGTAGGCAGTCTGAGCGCGCTGGATCTTCGACTTTACCTGGGCCGCTTCCTGCTCGGTCATAACGGTCTTGACTGTGCCGACAGACTTGATCAGCTCCATCACGACCCCGGCGCAGTAGCCGTTCAGTGCCTTGGCCGCGCCGTCCCTATCCACACTGGCCTCCAACTCCTTGCGGGCAGTCGCGGCCAGACTGTTCAGCGCTGTATTCAGGTCTGTATACTTACTCTGATCCTCGCTGCTCCACTTGTTCAGGCTCTCCACGGCCTTTGTGTAAACGGCCAGCAGTTCCTTGGCTGCGGTGCAGTTTGCCACCTGAGCCTTCTCCAGCAGGGCTTTCTGTTCCTCGGTCAGACCGTTGATGGCAGCAGATGCCTGCTCGATCACCTGAGAGAGCTTGTTCAGCTCACCCAGCGTGGTCTTGCCTGCGGTGAAGTTGAGCTTCTCCAGCAGGAGACGCGCCACACCGGCAGAATAGTCGTTCAACACCTTGGTCATGCCGGCGGCACTTGTGCAGCCTTCCAGCTTTGTACGGGTCTCCGCTGCCAGCTTACCGATCTCGGTTTTCACTGCGGAATACTTGTCCTTATCGCTGGTTTCCCACTGGTTCAGCGATTCAAGATCACGCTCATAGGTGGCCAGCAGATTCTGCGCATCCGTCAGCTTTTTGCCGTTGACCAGCATCTCCTTCTGCGCCGCGGTCAGCTCCTTGTAGGCCGCCGTTACCTCCGGCAGCGTGGCGGAAAGCTCTTTCATGGTCACGCCGGTCTTGATGCGCGCCGTGATCAGCAGATCCACCACACCGGCAGAGAACCGATCCAGCTCCGTGTCCGTATCCGCGGACTTGGTACAGGCCTCGATGGCGGCCTTTTGTGTTTCATACAGCTTGTTCAGCTGTTCTGCAATATCCTTATAATTCTTCTTTGCGCTGCCATACAGCTTATCCAGCTGCTTCTGCGCGGCTTCCTTTGCTGCCGCCAGCAGGTCGTCCGCGCTCATGCGCGCCAGCACCTTTTCATAGGCGGCAGTCATTTCCGCCGTGGTCTTGGCGGTGCGGATGGTCTCCGCCGTCTCTGCCAGCAGCTTTTCGATCTCCTGGCATTGGGCCGCGGTGGCGATAGGCTTGATCTCCCGCTCATAGCGGTCGTTCAGGCAGCTGATCACCTCTTCGCGGCTCTGCTGCTCCAGAAGCTGCCAGTCAAACAGGGGATAGCCGCTGTTGACGCCGCCAATGCTGTCCACCAGTCCCTCAAACAGCGTATCCGCCGTCAGCACCGCGCTTTCCTTCACGCTGTCGCCCTGACTGCACTTCCAGCCCATCACGAACCGGCAAGCGCCCTTGCGCACCGTCAGCCCCGTATAATACTGACCGTCTATGGGATAGCCCGCCAGCGAGCCGACCAGCGTAGCAGCCGTGCCCACCTGCAAGTCACCTGCGTTATAGCAGTTCTCCAGCGTCAGGTTCTGGTTGCCATACTGACTGGAGGTATGCTCGCCCTTTTCGCCGCCCAGGATGCCACCAACGATGGCGCTGCCCGCCACGGCGCCGGTATTATAGCAGCTGCTTACCGTGACACTGCCCGTCGGCGCAAGACCGATGATACCGCCTGTGCCACCCTTTCTCAGCAGCACTCCCCCGGTATCATTGGACACCGCACCCTGATTGGCGCACTGATTCAGCGTGATGGTAACGCCGCTGTCACCGACATTGCCCACGATACCGCCCACGCCGGCCGCCCGGCCTGCATAGACCGTGCCGGTATTGACGCAGCGTTCCAGCTGCGCACTGGCACCGATAAAGCCCACGATGCCGCCCTGGCCGCCGTTACCGCCGGAACCACCCAGATAGTAGGCGCCCGGCTCGAAGGCGGTATAGATCCGGCCCTCATTCCGGCAATTCGTGATCTCATGGATGCCGCTGCCGGAGAGACGGCCTACCAGACCGCCCACTGCGGAATTCTGGGCTTTCTGATCGTTGACGAAGGAGACGGAGATATCTACCTGCGACACGCAGCTGCGGATGGTCACGCCGCCGCCCTCGCCGCTGCCCAGCACTCCGCCGATGATATAGCCTGTCGTCGTATCGTAGGATCTGACACCGGTCAGATCGATATTGCCTCGTACTGTCAGATTCTCAATGACCGCATCCTGTGCTACGCCGAACAGGCCCAGCTTCTGACGACCGCCCAAAGACGTGATATTCAGGCCGGACACCGTGTGGCCCTGTCCGTCAAAGGTGCCGGTATAGGCACGCTGACCGTTGCTGCTGAGGACGCCGATAACCGGCCACTGGCAATAGCCAAGGTCGATATCTGCTGTCAGCACTGCGCAGTAGCCCTCGCTCTCCATCTGGTTATTCACCGCATAGGCCAGCCACGCCATCTCCTGTGCCGTGCCGATCTGGTAGGGTTCGTCCTCTGTACCCTTGCCATGGGGCTGACTGGTGGTGATGCCATTCCAGCCGTCCTCGGCACAGGCGGAATCCAGCAGTTTCTTCAGCTTGCCGCTGGCGGAGGTATATGCCTGTTCGATGGCAGCCAGGCCTTCCTGCCGCGCCTGCTCGATGGCGGCATAGTCGCTCAGATCGTCCAACTCCACTGCTGCCGCCGTTTCAATGGCGGTTTTGCCGCGCTCCAACGCATCGGTCAGCAGCTTCTGGCGTTCTTCATCGAAGCTGCTGATGTCGCCCAGCTGGGCTGTCAGCTCCGCAATGTGCTGCTGCGCCAGTGTATCCAGCTCCTGCTGCGCCGTATCGCGGGCTTTTTGCAGAGCCGCCGCTGCCGCCGCGTCCATATCCGGTGCCGTCTCGCCCTCCGTGAAGGTAGCTGTCAGGTCGGTCAGTGCCTTTCCGGCGTCGGCCTTGATGATCTCGATTTCCTCTGCGGAGGCAGCCTGATCCAGCTTCAGCTTCCAGCCCTCATAGGCGGCCAGCAGCGTGGTCATGTCCTCCTGAGAATACTTCTTATTGGTGATGAATTTGTTATAGAGATCCTGCTGTGCCTTCTTTGGGTAGGTGATGACCTGAATCAGCTTGCCATCCTCACCCAGATATTTCAGCCGGATATTATCAATGTCCGCAATGGACTTGGCGGCCTTGATCTCTTTCTCTGCCGCCGCCAGCAGCTCGTTGACCTTCGCCTGTTCCTCAGCCGCGTACACGCGGCTGTCCACATAGGCGTGGAGATCGGCCAGCAGCTGCTCACCACCGGCATCCGTACCGCTCAGCACCGTGGCAAGCTGCTCCTCACATTCCTGCACCAGCGCGTCCGCGTTGCCGTCGGCCAGTTCGATGCGCTCTATGTACGACAGCACAATGCCGTTATAGCGGATGCTCTGCTCCGTACCATAGATATTGTAATTCTTGTCGCCGGGACGGATCAGCTTTGCCAGCAGCTGCGCCGTGGCGGCGACCTTATCCCAACTATCGCCATTCATGGTAAAAGCGGGCATCACGCAGGACACACGGGCCGCGTCGTGGCTGTTGGTATTCGCCATGTCCACCATGCCCCACAGCATATTGGCAGACGCACTCTGCCCTGTGCCGTGGTACTACCGTTATCTGTTACGCTGCCGGTATTATAGGCATAGGAAAGGGTGCATGGGCCGGTGAGGCCGGTGTTGCTGCCGGTATCGATACAGCCCACAATGCCGCCTGTGCCATAGTTCATGGCGGGGGAGCCGCTACTGCCGCTGACAGGGGCCTTGTTCAGCACGTTCATGATGATAACGTCCAGCACGCTGCCGGAGATATATTTATCCAGGCAGGCCCAGCCGACAATACCGCCCACGCGGCTCTCGCCCTGTACAGCGCTGCTGTTCTCGCACAGGCGTACCTGCGCGTAGTCTGTCAGCAGGCCTACAATGCCGCCCACGCCCTGAACGCCATTGACTGCGCCTTCGTTGCCGTTGGTGCAGTAGCGAATCACTGCATTTTCACATGCTACACCTACGATGCCACCCGCGTAATTGATATTCTTCTGGCTGCCCACCGTGCCGTAGTTGTTGCAGCTGTCCACGATGGCGTCCTCTGCTGCTCTTCCCACGATGCCGCCGGCTACAGCGCTGTAGTTCATACCGGTGTTGCTGATATCCACTGAAGAGGAACACTGGAAGATCGTGCCTTTGCAGTAGCCTGCGATACCGCCCGCCCCTACATTGTCGATACCATTACCGGAAACACTTGTTATGGAGATCGTACCGGCCACGATCAGGCGCTCTACAACACCGGACGCTCCGATCACACCGAACAGGCCCGCATAACTTTTATCGGATACTTGCAATCCATTGACTGTGCTGTTGCCTCCGTCAAAGGTGCCCTGATAATTCTTACTGCTACCGAAACTGCCGATGGGTGTCCAAGGGTGCCCATTCAGGTCGATATCAGCCGTCAGCTTGGCGCACAGCGTTACCTTGCCGTTCTTGACCTGATCCGCAAACCACGCCAGCTCTGCACCGGTGCCGATAAGATACGGATCATTCTTCGTACCGCTGCCGGAGGCAGGCTGGGTCATAGTCTTACCGTCCCACTTATTCTCCTCCGGGACGTCGTTGGCCTGTACGGCCACCTGTAAGTCCTCCACGATCTTCTGCATGGCAGCCTCACAGTTTTCGGCCAGCGCGTCTACTTCCGCTGTGGTCTTGCAGTCGTTCAGTGCTGTCAGGGCCGTGGTCTGCTGCTGTTCCAGCGCCTCGCGGGCCGCGTCCAGCTGCTCACGACCTGTCATGGTCAGGGACAGCCAGACGCCCCGGCTGCTCTCGTCAAAGGCAGCTTCCTTTTCCTCCAGCTGTTTCAGATACTTCTCATATAGCGCCTGAATACGCCGGATGGCGGTCTGCTTTTCCTCCGCCGTCAGCTCCGTATATGTTTTGGCCGGAATGGCCGCCATGTCCGCCATCAGCTCCGACAGCAGCGGCAGCTCCTCCACCGTCCGGGCGGCGGCAATGGCCGCCAGCGCGTCGTTATAGAGCTTTGTCAGCGCCGCCCAATCCTCCGGTTCATAGGAGGCTTCGTGGTATTGGCTCCATACCTCCGCAAGCTGAGACTTCAACGTCTCCTTCTTGCTGTCCAGTTCCGTATCCGGTGTCTGAGGCTGAGTCAGCTCCCAGCGCAGCAGCGGCCAGCCGCCGTTCTCCGCCGTCAGTAAGAAGCCGTTGGGATCATCCGCCGCCGTGCCGTCGTTCAAGGCTGCCAGCACGGTATTTGTATCCATCTCCTCGAACTGGCCACCGGCAGGGACGGCGTCCGTCCCGAACGCCTTGCCGGACCAGAACAGTGCCTTGCTCTCTGCGCTGAATGTACCCTGACCGCACAGTGCACCGGCCTTTTCGCCGCTGACGGTCTTTACCTCGCCCCAGCCCGTCAGGGAGAAGATTTCCGTATTTTCCATAGCTGACGTTACGGCGGCATAGCTGTACGATGCCGTACATTCCGCCTGCTCCGCCAGCTGGCCCATCAGGCCCCCAGCGCACACGCCGCCCAGCACGTCGCCGTACTGATAGCTCCGCTGGATCGCGACACTGCCGGACAGAACGCTGCCCACCAGACCGCCCGCGGCGGCGCTGTTCAGTGCCTTTACCGTACCCTCGTTCGCGCAGCCCGTCAGGGTCAGCGTACCGCCGGTGACGCTGCCCACAAGGCCGCCCACGCGGCTATTCGCGGCGGAGACGCTGATCTGCACCTCACTGCGGCAACTACTCACTATGGTATCACCGGACACCATACCGGCCAGTGCGCCCACGCTCTGCGCGGGGCTGTCCTCTGCGGCGGCCAGCTCGCCGGCAAGCCGCAGGTCCCGGATCGCCGCGCCGTTCAGGGCGCGGAACAACCCCCACGACGCAGCCGTATCCTCCGCCGTGACATGGAGCGCCAGCGTCACCGAGTGGTATGCGCCGTCAAGACTACCAGTAAACGTCTTGTCATAGGGCACGTCCACCGCGATGTCCGCGCCGAGACGGTATGTGCCGTCCGGCTTCATGGCGGCAAATTCCTCCGCCGTCGTAATGACCGTTGCCTCCTGCGCCGCCGCGGTGTCGGACGGTTCCACTGCCAGTGCCGAGACCGGCAGCAGGCTCACCGTCATGACACAGGCCAGCAGCAGGGCTATGATCCTGTTTCTCATCGTGTATCCCTCGTTATGCCGACGCTTACAGCCACTTGGCGTACAACGTCATGCTTTTCTCTACCTTGTCGTTGTCAAAGTCCCAGGGCTTTGTGCAGGCGGTATCCTGATACCAGCCGCCGAAGCCGCAGCCCTCCTTTTCCGGGACGGGAGGACGGGTCAGCCTCTCGCCGCGCTTGGCCTTACGGCTGCCGATGGCCGTGCCGCCGAAGGTCTCAAACTTCACCGTCTTCCGGCGCAGCAGCAGGAGCAGAACCACCGCCAGCAGCACCGCCCCCAGCGCGAGCCAGCCCCACAGCGGCATATGGAAGCCCTGAGAGGGCAACTGGGAGGCGTCCACCCACTTGGCGTACAGCGTCATGCTGCCCTGCACCGTGTCCTTATCAAAATCCCACTCCCGGGTCATATCGAAGTCACTGTACCAGCCGGCCAGCGCGAAGCCCTCCTTGGTGGGGTCCTCCGGGCGGGTCACCTTCTGGCCCAGCTTCACCTTCTGGTCCGGGACGGGGGTGCCGCCGTTGCTCTCGAACCGCACAGTGCATTCGTCCGTCACCACCACGGTCACGTCACGGCCGGTGGCGGCGTAGCTGTCCATGCCGCCCTCGACGGCCACCTGCATTTCCGTGTTGCGGATCACAGAGGAGCCGGAGGTGCCGATGACCTTCAGCTGGAACGTACCGATCATGGTGGAGGCGTCCCAGTTCTCGCCGCCGCCCATGGACACGAAGTTCATGTAGAACGACCGCAGGCCGCCCCGCAGGGCGATGTCCGTCGTCTCGATGGAAGCCGCCGTCATGGCGCTGTTCTCCACCAGTTCGAAAAATTCAGGGTCGTAGCACAGCTCGTCCTGCATGGCGTACATGGCGTAGCCCTCGTCCGCGTCGGTACGCTTCAGGGCCAGTGCCACCGTGACGATATCGCCGGTGGCGGCCTGCTTCGTGTCGCTGCCATCGATGGACAGCTCAAACAGGTATGACTGGCTCTCGTCCACGGCCATGACCGGGACGACTGACGCCAGCAGCGTCAGGGCCGCCAGCAGTGCGCATAACAGTTTCTTCATTTCGTGGTTCTCCTTCTGCTTCTTTTTATTCAGAAATTCGTTTCTATTCCTCTTTTTCCGCGTCTCAAGAGACATATAAACAAACCTCCGAAAAACGGGGTATTTCCCCTGCCCCTTTCGGGGCAGGGGAAATCATGTGCGATATGGACAGTATTCGCCCTATTAAGAGGGGGTTACTGGATCTTCGCCACAACGGCGGCAGCATCCTCCACAGTGACTGTTCTGCTGTCGTTCATATCGGCAGCCAGGAACATTGCCATGGTGGTCGTATCGAAGCTGTTGTACTTGGTGTTGTAGATGTTGTACACCAGCTGGGCGTCGTTGATATCCACCAGTCCGGTGCCGTTCACATCGCCGTCAGTCTTGAAAGTCTGAGCAGTACCGTCCACCTCGGTGATCTGACCTGCCTTCTCGGCCTCGGCCTTTACCTCATCCAACGTCTTGTCGGAAATGACCAGATAGGCATAGGCGCCGTCATAACGCTCCGTGTTCTGGAACATGGCGTCATTGCCGTAGGCCAGCACCCTGCCGTCAGCCAGCTTTGCATCACCATTCAGCTTAGCGGTGATCAGGAACACGGACTGTGCCTTGCCCTCCGCGTTCGCACTGAGCTTTACAAACTCATTGACTTCAATCGTGTACTTGGCCTCGATGAGCTTCTTTTCCACGGTAACGGTGATCACATCACCCGCGGCGATATCCGCACCCGCAATGGTGTAGGTGCCATCGCCATTATCCGTGACGGTGACTGTGGTGTCGTTCGCCTTGGCAGCCGTTACGGTGTACGCATAGCCGTCTTCCTTATGAATGGAGAACTTGAATTCCTGACCGGGTTCAACTATCTGGGATGCACTGCCATTCACAACATCGGCCGAACCGCTGCCAGCGAAGTTGATCTGAGCCTTGTTCGCTTCCTTGGTCACGGTAATGACCACGTCGCCTGTGATATCCGTGCCGTTGATGGTGTAGATCTTGCCATCTGCATCCAGCGCAGGTGTGACCGTCTTACCGCCCGCGGTAACCGTCACGGTATAGGCATAGTTCGCTTCCGGAGTCAGCGTAAAGGTGTAATTCGTGCCGTAGGTGGCCTTGCTGCCATCGGTCAAGGTCACATTACCTGCGCCGCTGGCGGTGGTGTCCACCGTGACGTCAAACTTCTTGCCCACAGCAGTGATGGTGATGTCACCGGTGATCTCACCGGCGGGGATGGTATAGCTGCCGTCTGCACCCTGTGTCAGCGTACCCTTATCCACGCCGCCAACGGTGTAGCTCACGGTCATGCAGTTGCCGTCCAGACCGTTTACCAGCTTGAAGGTGTAATCCTTGCCGGCCTCGGCTTTGGGATTACCTTCCACAACATTTGCGTCTTTGGACACAGTGTAAGTCTGGCCCACGGTGATGGTGGCAGATCCGGTCACAGTGGCAGCAGGGGCATTCTTCAGTGCGTTTTCGGACTTATCGATCTTGGCCTCGGTGACCTTTACCTCACCCGTGCCACCGGCTTTGCCGGTGAAAGTGAGAATCAGGTCTCCGCCGATGGTCAGATCTTCGCCGTAACGGTAGATGGTCAGAGAGCCTTTCTTATCATCTGTAATGGTGGCAGTCGTGTCGCTGAAGCTCTTATAGGTCAGGATATCCTTGTTATAGCTGACCTTCATGGAATAGGCGGCGTAATTCTTCTCAGCAGCGTCACTGTGGGTGATGTTCAGCTTGACCTGCGCATCTTCGCCAGTCTGGACCGTGGTATTGCCGGACACCGCTACCGTGTAGCCCTCGGCCGCGGGGGCTCCTGTGACCGTGAGGGTGGCCTGCTTGCTCGTAATGCCATTGATGGGATTTACATTCTGCGTATCACTTGCGGTAACTTGTTCAACACCCAAGGTATATGTGCCGGGTGCAAGGTCGCTCGGAATGGAAAAGACAACTTTTGCCCAAGTGGTAATATCGCTTTCTGCACCGGCCAGATATGCAGCCTTCTGTGTTCTCTTATTCGATGCGCTAAGAGTAACATCACCATTCTCGAAACTCTGAACCGTAATAGAACTGTCCGACGCAGTAGCTTTGAATCCAAAACTGCTGATAGACAGTGTATCCGTTGTACCTACCGTCATTGTGACGGTGCTTCCTGCTGCAACCGTATCATTGTCAAGCGACAGGGATAGTTCAGTCGCGGCGAAAGCTGTTACGCAGCATAGGCTCAAAATCAAGCTCAAGCTCAATAATAGGCATAAAAGCCTCGTTGTAAGGTTTCTTTTCATGCACGTAGTCCTTTCGTTTTCAGTTACCACGCAAATGCGGTTTCATTGACCCATGCGTTCATGATTGCAGTCGCATTGTTCATGCTGATTGCTTCTGCAGCATTGGTGACATTTGCTGCAAAGATTCCGATAGCGGAAATCTCTGTTTCATTGACCCACGCGTTCATTACCTGGGTCGCGTCATCCATGCCAATCACACCATCACCACTGACATCGCCCTTCAGGGCCACAACGATGCTGTCGTCTGCTGCCAGTGTCGCGGTAAAGCTGTGCTTACCGTTCTCGCCGGTGGTGGCCGTCAGCTTCTGGTAAGTGCCGTCGGCCTTCTTCACCAGCACCACGCAGGCCACGTCATTGCCGCTTGCCACGGTGAAGGTGTTCTCAGCGCCCAGCTTCCAGTCGGCCGCGGGAGCGGTGACCTTGATCTCAGGCGCATCCGCGGAGGTACCAGCCTTGAAGCTGGTCACACCGTCCACGGTGGTACCGTCCGTCGTGCCGTTGCCGATCTTAATGTCAGACTTGGGCTGAGTCAGAGGCACTGTCTTGGTGGACAGCGTGTAGTTGCCCACATCGGTACCATAGGTATAAACGGCCTCAACCGCGCCCTCGTCGTTGGTATGATACGTCACCACATTGGTCACGTCGCGTTCCATGCCGTTGGCCAGCTTTGCCACGATCTTGCCGCCGGTAACCTGAACTTTGCTTCCGTCCACATCTACGCTTTCGGGAGTTTTCGCCACCACCAGCTCCTTGACCGCGCTGGTCAGGGCGATCAGGTTGCCGCTGTCGTTCTTGAAGTACAGTGTGCCGTACTCATCCACCACGGGGCTGCTGATGCAGTACTGCGCCAGGGGGCCCTCCGGCTTGAACACCACGGGTGCGCAGTTGTTCTGACCGTTTTCGGAGATGCCATTCTTCAGGGCTGTCTGATTCGCGCTGTCGTTGATCACGCGCATGACGCCGGGGGTGTAGTTATCCATGAAGTAGACGTTCACGCTGCCATCGCCGGTGTTGGTAGACAGCAGGCCGCTGGTCTGGGGATAACCCTGAGTGGTGGCGGTGTATGCCACGCTCCAGCTGTTCAGATCCAGCACCGCAATGTGGTGGCCGCTGTAGGCGGTGAACTGCTTTTCGCCGGACACACCCACATAGGCGCGGTTGTTATACACCACGGGGGTGGAGGTGCTCATACCGCCCAAGTCGATGTCCTTGGACTGCGTAAGGTCGATCTTGCCGTCGGAGCCAATGACTTCGCTGTAGAAGTGACCGCCCTTGGAGGTGAAGTACACGCGGCCGTCCGCGTAAGCAATGTTGGAGCGGATATCGCCGGTGTAGCCTTCCTTGGAGTCCACGATCTCACCGGTGCGCTTGTTGAACACCACCAGCTTGGCAGTCTGGGAGGTATAGCCACTCTGGCCGTCATCGGTGCCGACGACCACATACTTCTCGTTGGCGTAAGCACCGGCCCAATAGAAGCCGCCCTGACTGGTATAGCGCCACAGGGCCTCCTTGGTGGAGGTGCCCTCATAGTCCGCCGTCAGGCACACGAAGTTGGCGGCACCGCTCTCGCCGTTCCAGAAGCCCACATACACATACCCATCAGAGTAGGTGATGGGGGAGTTGGACTGGCCCTTCAGCGGATCCTGATAGACCCACAGGGACTCCAGCGTGTCGGCGCGGAACGCCTGCACGCGGCCCTCCTTCAGCGCCACGAAGATCATACCGTCGGCATAGGTGGGCGGGATGATGGCAAAGTCGGAGTTGCTGGCCATGTTCACGGAGGCCACGGTCTCGCCGGTGGCGGAATCCAGCTTCAGCAGTCTGGTGCCCGCGTAGGCGTACATGTAGCCGCCCACGAAGATGGGGGCGCCCACCGCGCCGCTGTCATAGCCGCTGCCGCTGGCGCTGGCCCACAGCAGCTCCACATCGGAGGACTCGGTCTCCGCGTCGATCTGGCCGGTGGGGGTCTTGACGCTGGTGATGGCCATGTTCTGGTCATTGCCGCGGAAGTTGGGCCAGAAAGCATCATACTTCGGCAGGGTGAGCGTCAGTGCGGCGGTCAGCGTCACGTTCAGCACGCCGTCGGTCAGGTCGGCGGAGCCGGACAGGGTGCCGGTCTTGGTGACGTAACCCTTGGCCACGACGACATACTTGTAGGTCTTGTCGGTGCGCAGACTGTATACGCCGTTCTTGCCGGGGGTCACCAGCGTGTCGCCCTGATAGACGCGCACCTGCGCGCCGTCGGCGTTGGTGGTGATCTTCGCGTCGTAGGTGCCGATGGTATCCACCGTGTAGGTGTACACGGTCTTGACCGCGCCGGTCTCCGCATCGGAGACGGTGATGGTGAACTTGCCGTTATCCAGCTTGCCCAGCGGGATCTTGCCGCTCTCCAGCTCGGGGCTGTAGGCCACGGTGACGCCGTCGCTCAGGGTAGCGGCCACGGTGGGGGTCAGGGCGGTAACGCTGTCGGGTACCTTGAGCGTGTAGTTCAGCGTCTCGGGCGCGAAAGCCTGATCCTGCTCCAGACCTTCCTCGGCGAAAGTGACGGTTTTCAGCGTGGGCAGGACGGTCAGCTTGAAGGTGTACACCGTCGCTGTGCCGCTGCCGCCCTCCGGCGGGGTCACGGTCAGAGTCAGGGTGTTCTCGCCCAGCCTCATCAGGTCGGCATAGTTGATGCTCTCGGAGGTATTCGCCGTCATATCCGTGGTGGCGGCGATGGCCTGAGTTCTGTCCCCGATGGCGGCGGTGATGGTCGCGCCGGTCTCGGCAGGAATGGCCCAGATGCTGTAATAATTCCATGCTTTATGAGAAGCGCCGTTAGGGATCACGACCGTATCATATTGCGTAAAGCTATATGTTGTTGTACCCTGCGCGAAGTCGTTGGGATCCAACAACATGGCGCCACGCGTGTAAGCCGAATCGACTCTTCCCATAACATGGCTGCCCAGCCGCAGCGCGGTCAGGCCGTTAGCGCTGGCTGCCGCCGTCACGGTGACGGAATAGGTCTTGCTGTGGGTGCCGTCCTCCGCCGTAACCGTAAAGTCCACGGGGTCATTGGAGAAGTCAACCGTGCCGTCGGCGGGACTGATGGTAGCACGGGGACTGATGGTGGTGGTGATCTCCACCTTGGTCAGATCCGTGCCATGGGGCAGCACAAAGTAATAGTCGCCGCTCTTATCCAGCAGGGCCGTATTGCCGTTGACGGTCAGACCCGTCAGGTCGCAGGCGTAGTTCTTCAGTGTCTCGAAGCTATCGCACACCGGCAGATTCTGACTTTCGCTGTCGCCCTGCTTCCATGTCACGCCGTACAGGGAGATGTTGGTATAGCCGTTCAGTTCGTCTACGAACGCCGGGGCCTGCATGGCGGTCAGGGACATGGCGGTGGCATAGTCGCCCGCGTCATAGTCGCCGACGGCGGGCAGGATACCCACCTGCTGATAATACAGGCTGCCCAGCGCCTTTTCATTGCCGCCGCTGCCTGCCAGGCTGCCAATCAGGTGGCCCGCCACAGGCTCGGCCTCCTCAGAGCCATACTGGACGGAACCGGCGTGGTAGCTGTTGAACACGCCAACCTTATCCGTATAGCTGCTGGTATTATAAGCAATTCCCACAAGGCCGCCCACGGTGGTCTTGCTGACCTTGACGGTACCCAGGTTATAGCAGTCCTCCATGATGCCGCTCAGCTCGCCCACCAGACCGCCGGCCCGTTCGTCGGCGTTGACAGTGCCGTAGTTGGCGCAGCCGGAAATGACGCCGCGCTCCTCGTCCGCAGAGTTGCCAAGAGCGCTCAGTTCCGCGCAGATACCGCCGACTTTCGTGCCGGAGGCGGTGACGGTGCCATAATTGCGGCAGTTTACGGCGTTATAGCAAATGGCTGCCAGACCACCGACTGTGCCGCCGCCGTTGATCGTAATGTCACCATAGTTAGCACAGCCGACCATCTTTCCCACGTTTTCTGCCAAACCGCCGATGCTGGCATTTGCATTGTCTGCGCCGGTGGTCTGTGCCGTCACAGTTGCGTAATTGAAGCAGTTTTCAATATAATCAACCTGACATGCCAGCGTTCCGCTCCAGGAACGGAGTTTAAAGGTGCAGGTCTTGTCTATCGTCAGATTCTTCAAGGCGGAAATCTGACCAAACAGGCCAATGTATCGTGTGTCACCGCTTTGCTTATTGCAATCGACATTCCAATTGACGATTTTGTGCCCGCCACCATCATAAGTCGCTTTAAACGGATATTTTGAACTGCTGTTGACAACAAAGCCAATTGCGTTCCAACTCTCTACGCCGGACATGTCGATGTCCGCCGTCTGGAGGAAATATTGGCCTTCATAGGTCACTCCATGATTATTAACCCTCCCTTGGAGTGCCTGAAGCTCGAATAAAGAGTTGATTTTATACGGATTTGTTTTTGTGCCGTCACCTTCAAACTGATAAGGCTTTTCTTTGAGCGTTATAGACAGCTTTAAGGTTTGCGCTTCCCCACGGATTCCTTCTTTCGGTGTAAGGACAACGCTTCCATCAACTTGCCATGCGTTGCTCGTTTTCGTGACATTGAGTTCTTTCGGCATAGTGACGATCGCATCCGTAAACGGTTGACCGTCCTTAGTCAATGTCAGTCCGGCATTTTCAATGGTAAAATCGCCCTGCGTCGCTTCGCTGTCCACCTCATAGGTAAACTGTGCCAGAGATACGTTGAGGTACACCTGTGATTCCAGCGCCTTACCACCCTCCGTAAAAGTAAATGTCACGCCTTCAAGCCATGCGTAGGGTGACACGTCAACTTTTTCGTAGCCGTCACCGGAAGCGCTCCTATAGTAAACCGTTGCTGAGCCCCACCAGTTTTGACCATAGGTAACGACGTTATCGGATTCCGCCGACGTCATTTCTATGTAAATCTCTTTGCCGTCACCAGAACCGGCAAAGGCATCTTTGCCGATTTTTCTGATAGATGCAGGAATAGTGACTTTGGTCAAAGCTGTGCTGACAGAGAAGCAGCTATCCCCGATCTCCTCTAACCCAGCTGGCAAATTGATCGTTGCCAGCTTGCTGCATGATGAAAAAGCGGAGCTGTTCAGTCTTTTCATCGTGCTCGGCAGCGTGACCGATTCCAGCTGCTTATAACCGGAAAAACACTGATCGCACAGTTCCGTTACGCCTTCCCCCACGACAACTGTTCTTGCCGTGTCCACAGCAGCTGTATTTGTAGACGTATCCTTAAAAGTGGTGACATTCAGCTTGCTTGTAACAGCGCCCGTATCTGTGCCGGACTTGCCTGTAACATAAACTTCGACTCTTGCGTCTTTGCCATAGAATGCAGCGCGAACCGTGCCGTCTGTGTTTGCCTTTATAATCTTGGGTACTGCAAGTTCGCTGCCATCATTCTCGCTTGTCACATTGCACATGATTTTTGCCTTCGTCGGGGCATTTGGCACAGTACCTATTTCAAAATCTTTGAGTATTTTCTGTAGGACAGTGTTCTCATCCTCAGAGAAGTTAAATGTCTTGCCGGGGCAGCCCATGAAGACTCCGGTTTCAATCGTAGATACCTTGGCGGGAATGTCTATGGCCGCCAGATTTCTTGTTGCCATAAACGCTTTTTGGCCAATGCTCTCCAGCGTAGCAGGCAGACTGACGGAAGTCAGTGCGGTATGTGAAGCAAAAGCAGAGTTTCCGACACGGGTAACACCCTCGCCGATAATAATCGTTTTTGTCTTAGCTTTGTAAGAATTCCACGGCGTAACATTAACGCTCGCATAATCCTTCATCGCGCCCGTACCGCTGATGGTCAGGGTCGTGGTGTCCGCGTCATATTTCCAAGTGACGCTGCCGTCACCGGCGGCGCTGCAATCGTTATCCGCGGCCCATGTCACCGTCGGCAGCAGGCTGAACGTCATCACAAACGCCAGCAGCAGCGCCAACAGCCGATGGGCCTTGTTGCTTCTCATGTTGTTTTCCTCCTTGTGTGTATTCTCTATCTCCAAACGCCGCAGCGTGATAAAGGAATCAGGGCGGATCACGCCGCCGGTATCGAGCCGATGGATCTGCGCTGAGAGAGGCGGTGGGAGGGGCGGCTTTCCCCTCCCACCCTTATGGAAAGCTGGCAGTCTCCGTTCAGACTGTCTCGGCTTGACAAGGGTTGGTGTCTTTTTCGGCGGCGGCTTTCTTTTCTTCGGCGGCTTCCCGCTCTGCGCGGCGCTTCACGGCCTTTTCGTGGGCCAGTTGGCCCTGCCGCAGGTTCTTCTCGATCTGCTTCTGCCGCTTCTTCTCCTTGCGCTCCGCCAGAAACAGCGGCTCCTGTATGGCCCGCTCCTTGCGGTAGCGGGCCGTGCCGTTCAGCTTCATCATCCGAGCGGGCGGCAGACACGCTGCCCGCAGGGCTGCGTCCCAGCTGCCGAAGCGTTCCTCGATGAATGTGCCGCCGTCCACCTCACAGGGTGCTGGGCTGTGGCGCAGGGTGCGGGCACACCGGGCCAGATACAGCGCCAGTTCCCGCAAGGGTGTCTCGGCGTGCTTTTCGGCAAAGGCCGCGTCCCGCGCCGCCAGCGCGTCCTTGGTGCGCTGGGCGATCTTCTGTTCGCGCCAGTTCTCAACATCAAAATGCTGGTTGGGGTTGAAATGGCTCATGGACATACTCCTCCCTATGGTGATGTAGCGGTAAGAAAAAACGCTGACGAATCTCGTCAGCGTACACTCCTACCTTCGTCACAACGAAGAAGCGCCGCTGCAAACAGAGTCCTCGATCGTGCAATTCTACTGCCCTCGCGCCACAAAACCGTTGTGTTCCAGCGGTTTCCCCGTACACGACCTACCTTCTCAGGACTCGCGTCCCAATGGCGGGTATTGCCCAGCGGCTCAAAGCCGTTTCGGTCGTTTCCTTGCGCTCACAGTGCCGTCCGCGGTGGGTTTGGTTACCCATGTTCCTTTAAGGCTGTACCCTGACGAAAAATCGTCTTTACAACGCACAGTCACACGACGTCACAGAACTCAGCCGTATGAAATTCTCGGTTCTTTTGAACTGTTTTTTCGCAAAGTAACATACTTTGCGAAAAAGCGCGGAACGCCTTGCACTGCAAGGCATTCCAGATTTATGCCAGAAAAAAGTCGAAAATTAGAACTCGTTGTTGACACGGAAAAACGGCTGGTATATACTGTTATTTGGTTGAAATTGGAAAGTTTTCGCAAAGTATGTTACTTTGCGAAAATTTTTGCGTTGACAATATGTTTTTTATCACATATAATATGCATAGAAAAAGAGGCGGTGGTTATATGGATTTCATGGTGGAATACTATGAAAAAGCGGATGGTTCACGGCCTGCCGAGGAGTTCATTCTGTCACAGGACAACAAAATGCAGGCAAAGATATTCGCCGCCCTTGAATTGTTGGAATTGAAAGGCCCAGCACTGCGAGAACCATATTCCAAGCCGCTGGGTGACGGCATTTTCGAAGTCAGGGCAAAGCAGGGGTCTGATATCAGCAGGGTGCTGTATTTCTTTGTAGTGGGAAAACGGGTCATCCTGACCAACGGATTTGTAAAGAAAACCGCCAAAACCCCGTCCCGCGAGATCGAACGGGCGAAGCGGTATCGGGCTGATTATGAAAGCAAGGAGGTATGACGCTATGGGAAAGAATTTTCGTGATACGCTGAACGAGCGAATGAAAGATCCCGCATTTCTGGCAGAGTGGAACGCGCAAGAGCCGGAGCGTCAGATTATGCGTGCGATTGCCGAAGGCCGCGAGGAAAAGGACATGACTCAAAAGCAGCTGGCAGAGATCACCGGCATCACGCAAGCTGACATCAGCCGTCTGGAAAGCGGCACAGCCAACCCCTCGCTGCGGACGCTCAAGCGTCTGGCCGCCGGTATGGGCATGGCTCTCAAGGTAGAGTTCGTCCCCATTCAACCATAAGCAAAAGAGACAGGCATTTGCCTGTCTCTTTCATGTTATTCCCTTGAGAAAGCCTATCCCTTCCACGGCTCTGCGCTTGTAGTCCATAGACGAGTGGACGTATAGCCGAAGCGTGGTGCGGACATCGGCGTGGCCCAGAAGCTCACTGACGCTTTTCACGTCCACCCCGCGCTCCACGCAGCGCGTGGCGTAGCTGTGCCTCAGACAATGGAAATTCCGATACCGCACACCGCAGCGCTCCAACAACACCTTATAGCGGTACTGCATCGCCCGCGGGTCAGGGACGATCTCCCCGCCGGTCAGCAGGTAGCTGTCCGGCTGCTTTGTCTCTGGCTTCAGCATCCGCAGCATCTCTTTCGGAATGGGTATCCAGCGTTCGGAATTTTCCGTTTTCGGTGGCTGCACCGTCAGGCACGTCCCGCCGCCTACCTGCGCGATGCGCTCCACCGTCCGCTGGATGTGCAGCAGTCCCGCGCCGACGTCCACGTCCTGCCATTGCAGGCCGCACAGCTCTCCCAGCCGCAATCCGGTGTAGGCTGTCAGCAGCACGCCAAGTCCCGTCCTGTCCGGACGGCGCAGAATGACCTGCCCCATCTGCTTCAGCTCCGGTTCGGTGAATACCTCCACGGCCTTCTGCCGCACCTTCGGCAGCGTCACATCCTCGCCGTAGCCCACACCGGCCATACCTACGATCCGCAGCAGAAGGCCACCGATTTCTCGCACCAGCTTGGGCGAATAGTCCTCCTGTAACTGCTGGATGTAGTCGTTGATCTCCGCCGCCGTCAGTTCCGCTGCCACGCACTCGCCCAGCGCCGGCAGGATGTGGCATTGGATGTTGCGGCGGTAGCACGCCAGCGTGGAGGGCTTTACGCTCCCCTCCATGTCCTCCAGAAAGATGGCGGACAACCGTCCCACCGTGGCGTCCCTGCGGACGTATTTCCTGCGTTCTCCCATTTTTTCAAGCACCTTTCCGTCCCCCATAGGTGCCCTGCCTTCATGCAAAAAGCGCCGGCAAATGCCGACGCTTCTCTCGTGTAAACGGGTGCGAAGCCCCCGTTCATGCAGCTCGGTTTCAGGCGTGTGCATTGTGACGCTTACCGGCGCGACCTGACTTATCTCCTGCCTCAGAGGAGCCTCACAGTGACCTGTTCGCGGGGACTTTGACCCACATTCCAACTTTCACCGAAACGCCGCAGCGTTTCAGACCGGTAAGCCTATTCACTTTTCGGGGGCTACGGGTGCTATTATGATGAACACCCCGCCGTTTTGCAAGAGGGGATTTGTTTCGTAGGATGACACATTTTTGCGGTGTTGTTTGTTCGTTCCCGCAAAGCCGTATGGGAACTGCGTTCTTGTCTGTATTGCATGACGTGTTCTCATGCTTTTTTAGCGAAAGTTGAACGTTTATGTATTCCCGTTTTCCGCCACCCAAGTCCGCACATAGTCCACGAACAGACGGGTGGAGTTGGAAAGTGCCTTCTTGTCCTTGACACCGATGCCGATGGTACGGTAGAAATGCAGGGGCGCATGGCAGACCTTGATGGGCGTGGGGCTGTGGCGCACCATCAGCTCCGGCAGCAGGCTGATGCCCAGGCCCTCCGACACCATAGCCAAAATAGTTCTGTCCTCCCGTGCGATGTACTTCACGTTGGGGCGGATGCCCATCTCGTCAAAGGCCGCCATGATCTCGTAGTCGTCGCCCTCCTCCAGTTGAATGAAGGGCTCCTCCGCCAGCGCCGACACAGGGAACGGGTCGCGGTCGGCGTAGGGGTGGTCGCAGGGGACGATGACCTGCAATTCGTCCCGATGCAGGGCGTAGGTCTGCAAGCGCTTCACCGACGGCAGCCGCAGGAAACCGCAGTCCACCGTGCCGTTGACGATCCATCCCTCGATCTGGTCATAGAAATCGCCGGTAACTACTTCAAACTCGATGTTAGGGTACACCTTACCGAAGCTCTTGAGGATGCGGGGCAGCCACTGGGCGGACACACTGGAGAACGTGGCGATCTTCACCAAGCCGCTGTCCATGTCCTTCAGCCCCTCCACCGTCTGCATCAGGGAGTGGTGGGCGGCGCACAGCTTCTCAATTTTGGGCAGCACCGCCCGTCCGTCCGCCGTCAGCACCACGCCGCCGCGGTTGCGGCTCAACAACTTCACGCCCAGCTCGTTTTCCAGCGAGTTGATGGCGTGGCTGATGCCGGACTGGGTGAAGTTCATAGCCTCCGCCGCCTTGGAGAAGCTGCCGCAGGAGACTGTTTTCAGAAAGATCTGATATTTGGAAATACTCATAGCGCACCTCGTTTCGAGAAGCATTATACTATACAAGTCCTCATGTTTTCAAGAACAAAGATGCGCTTCACAAATCTTTTTCGACCTGCTATGATAAGGCCATGGTTCAGCCAGACCGTACTTTTTCTTTTCTTTTCCATGAGGAACACCACCTCAAAAGCAACACCGGCAGCGTGTGGGTAACGCCGCCGGTGCTGTTTTATTCACTTCGCCACCGGCGCGTCCGGTGGTTTTGCCTCCTTATTCGAGTACAGAAAACAACTCGCCTTCAAGCGACAGAACATCATCCATCGGTATCCTTGTCCCGTCCTGCATGATAATTGTCTGCTCGAAGTCATCTATCTTTCTGACTGCTCCGACTGTGGTCACATACGCGCCGCCAGCCTTCCTTTCGTCGGGCTCGAAATAGGTGATCCTGACCTCCGGCCTTTTCTCCAGAGCATCCGTGAGCATCTGATACCGCACATTCAATGCGGTCAGACTTTCCTCGTCCAGCTCTATCTTCTCGTCGGTCAGCCGCCCGGTTTCTTTGACGGCAGCGTCGTAGCCGGTGAGGGCGGCAAAGGGCGAAAACTGCGCCGCACGATCCGACATGGGCATCTGCGGACGGGTTTTAGAGACATGGTGCGGAAGGTCAATGATCTCGTCATATTTTCTGCTTGCGTGCATTCTTCACCTCCTACCTCCACAAATTCGATTTACTTTATGCCTTATGCCCGCCGATCTGGGCATTGCGGTCTTTGGCAGTCGCACCTTCTTCAAGGTTCATCCCCTTGAGGATGGCGTTCTTTCCGTATTTCTTCTTGATGGCAAGGGTAGCCGCCTGTATCTTCCGTTCACGCTCCAGAGCAGCATCCTCGGCTTTCTGTTTTTCTGCTTCCGCGGCATAGTCCGTAAAAAGGTCGAGCTGGACGGCGCCGCCATTCTTCTGCGGTGCATCCGCTTCCGGCAGGACGTGGTTGGCCACAACATACATACGGCGGACAAGCAGGCTCTTGTCCACGATTCGGTCATACAGCTCCGTCACTGCACACATTATTTTGCGTGTAGAGGATGTGTGTCCGTCAAGATTGATAGAACCATGAGCCTGCTTCGGAATCTGCCGTCCATAGCGGTCTGTTTCGATCACGCCGTGGTACTTTGCCCGCCGTGACGGGTCAGTCAGGTTGTCGATGTCATAGCCTATCGTAAGGACGATCTGATCGGTGACAAGTCCTTTGTCCACCAAGTCCAGCACAAGCAGGTCTGTCATCTCGCGGATGACGAGCTTTGCCTTCTCGGCGTCATAGGGACAGTGCAATACCTGCCCGGAGCTGATGCTGTTTGTACTGGGGCGATATGCCTTGATCGCCGCGATGGTCGTCGGCTCCCAGCCCCACGCATGGTCGATGAGAAGTTCCGCGTTCTTTCCGAACAGCTTGTAGAGCAGGTCTTCATTCCATTCCGAGCAACGGGCGACATCACCCATCGTGAACATCCCGTTCTTCTCAAGTTTTTGGGCAATGCCTCTGCCTACACGCCAGAAGTCCGTAAGAGGTCGATGCGCCCACAGTTCGCGCCGGAATTTCATCTCATCCAGTTCCGCGATGCGGACGCCGTTCTTGTCTGCGGGGATATGCTTCGCCACGATGTCCATGGCCACCTTGCTGAGAAAAAGGTTCGTGCCGATGCCTGCCGTCGCCGTGATGCCGGTGGTCGCAAGCACATCAAGGATGATCTTCATGGCCAGGTCATGGGGTGTCAGCTTATAGGTGTCTAAATAGTTCGTCACATCCATGAACACCTCGTCGATGGAATAGACCACGATGTCCTCTGGAGCAATATATTTGAGGTATATCTGATAGATCTGTGTGCTGACCTCCATGTAGAGCGCCATGCGTGGCGGTGCAACGATGAAGTCAACGGCAAGAGAAGGATCAAATTGCAGTTCGGAATAGAAATGCGATGAGCCATTTAGCTTGCGTCCCGACGCACCATGCTGGCGCTTGGCATTTGCCTCTCTGACGTGCTGCTTGACCTCAAACAGCCGTGCGCGGCCAGGGATGCCATAGCTCTTGAGGGAGGGCGTGACGGCAAGGCAGATGGTCTTATCCGTCCGGCTCTCATCCGCGACCACGAGGTTGGTGTCCATGGGGTCTAAGCCCCGTTCCCTGCATTCCACGGAGGCGTAGAAGCTCTTGAGGTCGATGGCAATATAAGTCCGCTGTTTCATCTTCTCCGCCTCCTTCTTAGAGTTTTGCCCTGCGGCTTCCCACATTCACGCCGCCGTATAACAATTATAGATACAGCCGTCACAGGAGGTCAAGTGCCTATCTGTAAATTGTGGTACGGCATAGAGCCTGACCTCTGTCTCCACATAAGTGAAGGCAGGTGCGCGGATTGCACACCTGCCGTTTTTTGGGTATTCTGTTGCGCGGACGGCATAACTTTTTCGTAAATCAGCATCATTTAGGAAACCTGCGCCGCTGCGCCTTGCCGCACAGCGGCTTTTTCTTTGCCTGACGGAATTTCTGACGGCGCAAAGTCCCCGCCGCAAATGGGAAGAAAACAGATGCTCTGCACCGCCTGCTGCTTGTGGCGCAGGGACACATGAACATAGGTTTGCAGCGTGATCCGCACGTCGCTGTGGCCCAGCATCTCGCTGACGCTTTTGACATCCACATTCTGCTCGATGCAGCGTGTGGCGTAGGTGTGCCGCAGGGCATGAAAATTGCGATACGGGACGCCCGCCCGTTTCAACAGCGACCTATATCGGTTCTGCATAGTACGCGGTTCCAGCGGATCGCCGGAGCTTGTCAGCAGGCAGAAACTGCCCGCGTTCTCGGGTCTGTGCGCTGCCAGCAGGGACAGGATATCAGTTGGCAGCGGTATTCTCCGCAGCGACGATTCGCTCTTGGGCGGCTGCACAATGAGTCTTGTGCAGCCTTTCTCATAGAGTCGCTGTACCTCCCGCTCCACCCGCAGAAAGCCCGCATGGAGGTCGATATCCGACCATCGCAGCGCACACAACTCTCCCAGACGAAGGCCGCTGTTCAGCGTCAGCAGAACGCCAAGGCCGGTCAGGTCAGGCTCGTTTACGATATGATGCGCCAGCCGCAGGATCTCCGGCTCGGTGAATATCTCCACCTGCCGCTTCCTGTACGCCGGCAGTTCGGCGTTCAGGCCCGTGCAGAAGCACCCTCGCTTGGCCGCCATCCGCAGAATGGCTCGCAGCAGTACGCCAACATCCCGTGTACTTTTGGCCGACAGGCCCTGCTCCTGGAGCTTCCGGTAAAAATCCGCTACCCGCTGCTCCGTCAGCGCATACAGCGGCGCAGCGCCCAGCTGCGGCTGGATATACTGCCGTACCACATACCGATACCGGCTGACGGTGGACTCCTTCAGCTTCCGTTTCTGTTCCCGTTCCACGAAAAACAGCTCCACAGCCTCCGGCAATGTCATGTTATTGCTTGGCGTGATCTCACGGGGCAGCTCCCGCAGACGCTGCCGCCGTTTTTCCCGACAGGCGCTGTAGGTGGCGGCGTAGACGTAGCCGTACTGCGCCCGTCCCTCCGGCGTCCGACCTCGGATATAGCGGCCCTCCCAGCGGCCATCTCCGCGCTTATAGATGTTCTCCCCTCTGCGTGCCATTTCGTACTCCTCCTGACGCGGTTTTTGACGGCGAACACCCTTTTTATCATCCATCATCGCGGAAAGGCTCGGCGGATATACCTCCCGTTTCGGTCTCCAGCGACTGTTTTCGCCCTGACACCGATGCCATACTTGACTTCCCGTGCCGCAAATGCTATCGTTTTACCATAGCCGGTGGCGAAAAATGCTTTCCTGAATGATGCTGATTTACGAAGGATGCCGCTCCATCTGGCTGAGTCTATTATGCCCAGGAGGGACACAAAAATGCCACAGGTCAACGGTGATAACCTGCTGCATCAGCAGATCGTCAAACGCACCATCGAGGCCCTGCAAGCGCAGGACGAGGCTTTTGCGATAGAATATGAAACCGCCAGCGACGCCGACCTCATCGCCTATGTGCGGCAATGTGTCGATGCATCCTATACGCCAGCGCCCTGTGAGATCGTGGGTGGTGCGTACATTGCCCAACGCTTCGGCAACTGGTCTGCGGCACTGAAGGCCGCAGAACTGCCTTCACAGTACAAGCCGCCGCGGGAGCATCACTATCCCCGCTACGAGCAGGAGTACCAGCGGCAGGAGGTGCAGCTCTTGCAGGAACGAAAAGCGAAACGGCAGGCCAAGGCCGATCTCGTCGCTCAACGCAAGAACCGCGACAAGGCCCGCGCCGCCGCCAACGCCGCGAAGAAGAATGAGAAAAAATGACGGGTGTATCGACTGATACACCCGTCATTTTTCGTTGTCACTTAGTGAGCAGACCGCCCGCCAACACAAAGTAGTCCGGCGCTTTGCCATCCCTGCCCCACAGCATGGGCAGGTGGAAGTAGTGCTGCAAACAGCCCTCCACATCGCCGCCCAGCGCCTCGATGGAGTAGCGCAGCAGCTCCGGTCTGCCGCAGGGATGTCCCTGTACCTTTTTGCACGTCTCGCACTGGTCGCAGGTGCCCGCCAGCAGCATCTGGCTCCCCGGCGTTTCCTGCTCCCACCGCTGAAGCTCTTGCCGGTACAGACGCTTTTCCTGCTTCAGTGCCGCCACCGCCTCGTCCAGCGGCTGCTCCGGCACATCCGCCTGTAAGATGCGGGCATACAGCCGCAGTCCCCTGTAGCTCTGCCAAATGGTCATGGGATCAAAGTCAAAGGGCGGACACGTCCAGCGGGTATTGTAGCTGCCGCACTGCTGGCAGAAAGGCAAGAACTTTTCCACACGGACAAAGCGTGTCACGAATTCTTCTGCGCTTGTCTCCGCAGTCATTTCGCGGACATGGTATTGGAACGCCATCTCAGACACCTCCTCGGCTCGGTGCCGACAGTATAGCACATGGCATGATCTTTGTCATCTCGCGTCATGGGCAGCGGAGATCTGTTTTGTGGTCAGTTCTGTCGGATGCAGCAGCACCAGCGACTTGTGCTGCCCCTCTGCGTAGGCCAACGCTCTATCCTCCGCACTGCTTGTGGCCGGTATGTCCGTATCGTAGACGCACAGCACCACATCAGCGAGGTCGATGATCTTCTTGTAGGCTTGGAGCTGCGCGCCCGGTGCGCCAGCTTCGCACACAGCAGACAGGTAGGTGCAGGCGGTCAGCATATCGAAGTACCGTTCCCGCAAATAGGGCGCCCATTTTGTCGCCTGCTCCTCATGAGGCGTGTAGCAAATGAGCATCAGGTCGTGGTCAGTCGTCCGCAGACCGTTGATGATCTCAGCGGCGTACAGTCCCACACCGCAGTCACAGGCCACAAGGAACTGCGACACACCATTCTGGCGCAGCACCATGATCTGCTGCGCCAGTTCCATCTTCATTTTGCCGCAGGACTCATCTTCTTCATCGAAGCCCCACGGAAAGCGCATAGGATGCTGCCCGATAATCGCACAGCGTATCGGTTTGTCCATTTCCATCGTTCACCTTGTCTGCAACAATATATCTTTGTCTTATTAGGAAAGCATTTGATTGTTTTAGATTATACTATTGCCACCATCTCGTGTCAAACGCTTTCTATTTCAGGCAGAAAGTGGCGTGGAGAAACAGTATAATTTACCCATACCACGAAAGGCAAGGACATTCCGCATGAGTAAAACTGTTTCGTTCAAAAACAATGACCGCTTTATCCAAATCGGCATTGCCATCGTCACCCTCCGCAAGCTGCGTGGAATGTCGCAGGAAAAGCTGGCCGAGAAAGCAGGCATCAGCCGTTCACTTCTGAGCGTCATCGAAGCGCCCGGAACGGCACACAATTTCACGCTGGATGTATTCTTTGATATTGCGGATGCTCTGGAAGTTGATCCCGCAGACCTTATCAGCGCATCTATGATCCCCGACAAGATGCTCAAAGGACGTTAAACGCGGAATACTGCCGAATAAAAAATGACGGGTGTATCAGCCGATACACCCGTCATCAATTTTACTGTGCTTTCCGTGCCAGTGTCTGCGTATGCAGGAGAGCGTCCATCAGCATCCGCCCATCCTCGCGGTCGCTCCACCAATACGGGCGAAGGAATAGCAGGGCGTTCTCCAGCCAAACGTAATCGTCCCTCGTCAGTGCGTGGCTTTGGAGTCCTTCGCTGATCCGTGTATACGATTCCCTAACCTTTTCGCTGGCGTGCTCACGCACCAAATAGGCGTTGAGCAGACCGGTGATTACAGATGCCTCTTCGTCGCTGTAGAACATGACTTTCCTCCTCGTAGACAAACACACAAGTCAGAGTATAGCACATCTGCTCCGCTTCTACAAGAAGTCTTGTCATGTTCTTTCTTCTGCCTTGATACCTCCGATAGAGTGAGTCCTTCCGGGTGCGCCATGGTGACGCTACCCTTATGACAGTTCAAGAGCGCACCTCCCCCTTGGCGGGAGGTGCGCTCTTTTCCTGCTCACTTGACGCGGTACAGGTTGCTGGTCAGACTGCCGTTGGGACGGCGGCGATGGGTGCGCTCCAGGAAACCGTGACGTTCCAAATCTGTCAACGCCCGCTGCACGGTGCGGCGGGACAGCTTCAAGTCCTCCGCGATCCTGCGGACGCTGGGCCAGCAGGTATTCCCTGCGTCAGACCGATCCTTGAGGTACATATAGACTGTCCTTGCTCGGTGAGACAAGTCCTGGTCTGCATAGATGCTTCCAAAGTAGCTCATGGCCTTGTGTCCTCACTGTAGAGCCCCATGGCCGAGCGAGGCGCTCTTCTCTGTGTGGTCAATGCCTGCTGCGCCTGTACGGGCCGGTCACTGCTGCTATATCTTTTGCTGATACTTAAGAACAGTTCCTGACGGCTGGCGTAGGCCACAGGCCGCGCCGCGTGTTCCGGTGTGGCATAGGTCGCATCGAAGGTAATGCCCCAATCGAGAAACAGCCGCAGCTTCGTCTGCATGGGATGTGTTCCTGTTTTCATCACCACAAAGCTGCCCTTGGGAATGGATTTCAACTCGTCCGGCGTCATCAGTGGACGCTCTATCATCTGCAAGCTCTGGCTGGGATCGTTCTTCCCCTTACTGACAGAGCCGCTGAGTACCGTGCGGCTGCCCAGCGATTTGGAGAGCTGCTCCGCCGTCTGACTGTTGGGAGCAAAGCCGCCGAAGATGGTATCCTGACAGTTGTCGGCCAGGATCTCTGCGCCTTCTCTGCCGTAATTCTTCTCCAACTGCGCCAGTGATTGGATGATGGGTACCAGTGTGATACCACGGGAGCGACCCGCGCTGAACAGCGCCTCCACGTCAAAGGCAGGCATAGTTCCGAACTCATCACAGAAGAAAACAACGCGGTTGGGCAAGCGTCCCTTTCCTTTTTCGGCCAACTCAAACAGTTCTTTGGATAAATTTTGTATCATAAGACCTGCCATAAAATTCTTAGTCCTATCTTCCTCTGGCAAAACCAGGAATATGGCCGTCTTTTCTTTTGCGAATTTTTCCGCATCTATATTGCTGTCAAAACAGATCACCTGCTCCAGCGCGATATCCATAAACGTATTCATCTGCGCCAGTGCTGTGGACATGGCGGAAGCGGTTGCCTGATCTGATGATTCCAAGGCGGACGAAGCCAGATTCCGCGCTCTGTGGTGAGCGGGCAGCATATCCATCAGTTGTTTGAAATAGCTTTGTCCACGCATACCGGAGGGTGCCAAAAGCTGCTGGATCAGGATAAACACAGACACCAGATGCCGACGCTCTGTGGGATGATCCTTGTCCGGCGGCAGGAACTCCGCCAACAACAGGAGCACCGAGGCCACCACACCCTCGGCGGCTTTATAAAAATATTCATTCTGACCGCGGCTCTCCTCGTCTTTCGGCGAGATGATGCTGTGTGCCAGAATGTTGATCAGATTCTCCGCCTTGCCATACGCCTCAATGCTGTGCTCACGGAGCGCTTTGTCCATATAGCGGTTGATAAGCGTCATCAGGTTGTAGCCATCCGAGCGTGTCGGGTTTCGCAGGTCTACCACAGAGACGCGATAGCCATAGTATTTCTTCGCCACCGCACCGTAGTTGCGGGCGAGATCTCCCTTTGTGTCAGTAGCAAAGAAGCTCATGCCGCAGGCGCAGGCGTACTCCAGATTCGGGTACAGGAAGTAGGCGGTCTTGCCCACGCCGGACGCGCCAATCATGAGACAGTGAATATCGTCACTGTCCACCAGCGCCGTGACACCGCCTTTTCTTCCATCGCGGCTGCCCAGCACCAAACCTTGTGCTTCCGGCAGGTTCCTGCCAGCCCGCCAGTCCGGCACTCGGAAGGGGACGAGGGCATAGGTCTTGCGGATCTCCGCATCGGTCGCCCACCGTGCCGTGCCATGCTGCCCGTCGCCTACGGTCTTGGACTTGATGTTGTTCAGTGTGTAGTGGTCGCCCAACAGCGACAGCGTAACGATGACCGCCACCATGATGCCTGCCGCCGCAATTAGTATCCAGAGGTTATCTGTCACAGGATTTCTCCTTTCCTTTTTAGCTGTTTTGTGTTACTATTACCATGTGAAAATAGGGGAGGGACGCTACATGAGCCATCTCGTTGCCACCGAATATAAATGCTTTGAGGACATTCGTAGAACGCGCTCTGACGGTTCCGAGTATTGGTATGCCAGAGAACTGGCTTCGGTCCTGGATTATGCAAAATGGGAAAACTTTGCCAAGGTCATCAAGCGCGCTATGATCGCCTGTGAAAACAGCGGACATGATGCATCTGCCGATTTTCCCGAGGTCAGGAAAATCGTTGAAGCCGGTGCAGCAACGAAAGGCATTGTTGACTATGAGTTGTCCCGCTACGCCTGCTATCTGATCGTGCAGAACGGTGATCCGCGCAAAGAGGTCATCGCGCTGGGGCAATTGATGTTGGATGAATGAAGGTTTTAGCAACCTTGTGCTGGTAGCCATTTTACGTCTATTGCCGCCAAATACTGTTGAACATAGCGCCTTTCCTTTTTAGCTGTTTTGTGTTACTATGTGAAAAAGTGGTATGATAAGTATGTGAAGCGACATATCTTGATGGAGGGCGCATGGACGAGCTATACACAAAACTTGCAAATCTTGCCGCACGGTATGGCGCACAGCGGTTAGTTCTCTACGGCTCCCGCGCCAGAGGCGACTTCCACGCACGCAGCGATGTTGACCTCGCTGTATACGGTATGCCCGAAAAGCAGCGCGGCGGCTTTTCCCTTGAAGCAGAGGATCTTCCCACGCTCTTGAAGCTGGATATCGTGCATATCTCTGAGAATATGGAACCCGCATTCCTGCAAAACATCGAGAAGGATGGTGTAACACTGTATGCTGCAGAAGATTGAAAACTATAAACGTGCCTTTGCACAGTTGGAAGATGCCGTCAAAAGCTATCTTGCAGCGCCGCAGGATACACTGTACCGCGACGGTTTGATCCAGCGATTTGAGTTTACGGTAGAGCTGGCGTGGAAATCGCTCCGCGAATACTTGGAGGATCAGGGCGTCGTGCTCGCCGTCGTTTCGCCCCGTGCTGTGCTGAAGGACGCCTATGCCGCCGGCATAATCGACGATGCCGATATGTGGAACGCGATCATCTCTGCCCGAAATATCACCTCCCATGTCTACGATGAGGCTACCGCCACCGAGATCGCGCGGCAGATCTGTGAGGACTTCACGCCCGCGCTCCATTCCCTGTTGCTGCGCTACCAACAGTGACATGAATTCACCCCGACAGCCTTATGCTGTCGGGGTTTTCGCTTTGTCTCGCTTCGCGCACAGGTCATCGTTCCAGTCCTTTCCCTGCGGACGCAGACGCTCCACGTCCACATCCGTGTCCGCCAGTACCTCCGTCATACTTTCACAGGCATCCTCACCAGCCTCGTCATTGTCGAGGCAGAGATAGACCATATTCAACTTTGGATTCTGCCGCAGCCGCTCCAGCACCGGCTGAACAGACGTACCGCAGCAGGCCACATAGCTATGCTCCAGCCACCCCGCCGGATGGAGCGTGATGTGCGACAGCAGGTCGATGGGGGCTTCAAAGACATAGAGGGAACAGTCCGTCCCATCCTTGTGGAAGCTATGCTTCGCCTCGCTGCCCTCTACATTGATGCGGAACACCTTGCCCTGACTGTTGGTGCTGCGAAGATGGGCGTGCTTGGCTACGCCGTGCTCGTCCATGCCCACGAACACGCAGTTGTGGTGTACAGCGTCCTCATAGAGCAGCTTCTCCCGCACGAACTCCGTGACCACATCCCGGTCGATGCGCCGGTGGGTAGTCAGGTAGGCATAGAGCCGCCGCATATTGAGATAGGCCTCCGGTAGCGCGAAGGGCTTCGACTCACGCGGCTCAGGCTCCTTCTTGACGATGGGGATGATGCCCTGACCGTCCCGCCCCAGCAGCATAGTCACCGCTTCGGGATAGGTCTTGTCGTAGAATTGCCGCACGAAGCTGATGGCGTGTCCGCCTTTCCGTGCGGCATGGTCATACCACATCGGTCCGCGCACGGTGATGCTGTGGTCGCTGGCCAACCGGTAATCCCGTCCGGCCATAATGAGCTTCTCGCCTCGATCCAGCAGAAAAGACGGCAGGTCAACCTCGTTGGCCTGCCGTTTCTCCGCGGATGTGAAATATACAAATTTGCCCATAATCCTCCTCATGTAAAAAGCGAGCCGCATAGCGACCCGCTTCTTTCTATTCTTCTCGTTGATAATGAGGTTCCGGTGTGTATTTCTCTTTGATCTGTAGCTTGTTGCGCAATATCGGCGCATCATCATACAGATAAATGTCAGGCATGGTACTTCACCTGTTCGGCCATTCTCCGGTGAGAAGCCAGCAATGCGGCTTTCATCTGCTCACCCGTGATCTCGCCCCGCGCCCAACAAAGGGATAGCGTGCGGGCATAGTCGGAAACAGGAACGCCCTCAATGGCGTTGATCGCATCCGCCGTTTTTACGGCAGCCACGCGGCGACTCAGTTGCTTTACGGTCATCGGTCATCACCTCATTTTTTAGCATACCATATAGCCGATAAAAACGGAAGAAAAACTTTGGCTGCCGCACTGGATTCATGATGTCACTTGCTCCTGCCGCTGTGCTTCCTCATGGTCATCCCGCTTGTGTCCCATGGCCATACGTTTCTCCTGTAATCGTCTGCGGCGCTTGGAATCGATACGCAGCGCAGGCGGGATGCCCGGCATATTGCCGCGAAACATACGACTCATGTGGAGGAGCAGCTGCATGACCGCATCGGCTGGTAGATCGGTTCTCGGCATCTCTGGCAGCGGCTGCTGCACTGCGGTCGGTGTTTCATCAGAAGACTCCCGCGACTCCCTCGGTTCTGCATCTGTACTCGTCTGCACCGGCGTGGGTTCACAGATCGTTTCCGCCTGCTGAATGATCATATTCTTGATGGTGCGGAACTCTTTTTGCTGTACCAGTGGCTGATGGGGCGGCGTGTTCCGTCCGTAGTAACCGGCGATCTCATCCTTCAGCTTCCACCACTGCTCATAGCAGGCTGCCACCTCCGGGAGTTGTGCCAGTTGTTCCACGATCTCGTCCACCTGCGTCTTGACCTCTTTTGGCAGATAGGCATAGACGTGCTTGCCGTCGACCTGTTCCAATGCGTGGGACAGTTCCCACAGCTTTTGTTCTATGACAGGATCGGCTGACTCGCTGCCTTCCAGCATCCTGATATATAGCAGCAGTGACTCTTTTGCGGTCTGGATGCTCTCCTTGTAGGCAGCATCCTTTTTGATGTAGAGTTCCGTCATCTCCTCATGGAATATGGCGTTTGTCATCCTGGAGCGCATGGTAGCGATACCTTCCCGCGTGAGATATCCCTTCTTCGGTTCAGTCGACCACACCATCATATGGACATGAGGATGATGCCCCTCGTCGTGGTACGCCGCGTACCAGCGGAGACCATCTGTCTGAATACGCATGGCCTCCGCAATAGTAGCGCTCTCCTGCTTCAGCAGATTCTGCCACGCGGCGGCTTTGTTGTAACCCAGGCGCTCCGCGTCCTCACGCCGCAGGGAGAAAATGAACGTCCACACTTTCCCATTGTGAGCTTCCAGATCGGCCTTCGCCGCCTTGAGGTCGGTGGTGTCCGCCTCGCTGAACAGACCATGACCGCCGTGCTTTTCGGCGCGGGGCCGCTGGGCGATGTAGGACATATAGCCGCTTTCGGACTCCACTTCGTGCAGATGCGTGTCCAGTGCGGTGGCAATAAAAGCAGACGCCGTACCTCGATTGGGTGTCTGCAGATAGTCGCTGTACTCGAATAATTCTTTCGTGTCCGGGAAGTCCTTCAGCAGTCTTTTGATGAACTGTTCCTGCTTTTTAGTCACGGGCTCCGTGCTTTGGATGATCTCCACACCGTCCCGCGTGGCGACATACTCCATATACCCAGACGCTTTGCCATTCTTGATGTAGCCGCTTTTTTGTATCAGCCGCGCCATGTGTTACTCCTCCTGATGGAACAGCAGCACGTCCTTGAAGGAGATGTTGCCATGGGTGGACGCCACCTCACGAACACTGCTGCCGCGCATCTTGCTGTACTCATCGCGTGTCATATCCACATCGCCGCCCAGCAGATGGTTGGTCATGTTGTGTTCTACCACCAGCTTGAACAGCAGCCTGCCCAGCCGGTCACCGAACACGCCCAGCGTACCCTCCAGCACCTCTTGCAGTGCGCGAGGCAGATATGCGCCCGTCCTCTCGGCGTGTAAGCGACCGCAATACTGCCGCAGGGCCTTCTCCACAAATTCGTTGCGGGTGGGGCAATTATCCAGCTTATAGAGCGCATCCACCTCCCGCCACACGTCGTCTGACAGCCAAACAGAGTGCCGGCTTTTCCCATTTTTATCCATCGAGTCACACCTCCTTCCTGCGCGTCCCGAAATCCTTGTAAACACGGGGCTGACGGGTATTTTTGCAAAGAATAGCGCCAAAGCACATTTGGAATTCGATAATCAGCGCCAATCGCAAAATGCCGCAAACCCTCGTGGCAGTCCGCACTGCGGGCTGCCGTGACCGGCATTGGCGCAGAAAAGCGCCAATGCTTTTCTCCTGCTCCGCTTTCGGCGCACCGAAAAGCGGGCAAAAACGTTCCAAATCTCCGGGGCCGCTATCCTTACTCTCCCGCGTTCCTGCGAGGCCACAAACCGGCCCACAAGGGCAAACACGGGGCTACATCTGCATCTGCGGCGTCGGCCCCAGCTCCTCTTGAAGCTGTCGGGCAAAATCGCACAGACTCATGCCGTTTTGCTGCTGGCAGAACGCCTCCATTTTCCGAGCCAGTACCTCCTGCTCGGCAGCATTCAGGTGATAGCTCCAGTTCTCCTCTGTGCCATCTCCCTTGCAGAGATTCAGCTCCAGCGTATCGCAAGGTCTGTCCTGCGCGATGTCGTAGTTGGCGTAGATATTCAGCCAGTCATTGTTCTCGTCCGTACACACGAATGTGCCGAAGGCGGCGTCCACGTCGAAGTCAGCCTGCACATAGAAATTCAGCTTACCGTTCTCTATCATGATCTCATCGCTGAACGAAAAATTCTGCGCGGTGAGATGCCCCGCCGATGTGAGCTCCTTCCCGTTCAGGTGATCCAGCAGCTTCCGCCACATCCCGTCCTCGGACGCATATTGCTTCTGCACTGCGCGGTAGGCAGCTGTAGATACGTCACGCATCGCCCACGTTGTCCAACCGTCCATGATGTGGACTGCGGAGAACTCCCGCTTGTCAAAATCCAAATCGAACACGCCGGTAACTTTTCCGGTGTTCTCCATGCGGAGACGCATCAGGTTCTGATACTCCTCCGGCGTGATAGGCTGCGCTTGCAAATACAGAGAGATAAATTTGCCGGTGCTGTGGCCTGTATCCTTGAGGTATTTGCGGAGCGTCCTTGCGGCATCCAGCAGCTCCTCGCCGGGCGTCATGCGGAAGTAATGTTCCTCGCCGCCCTCTACAACGCGGTATGCGGAATAGGTACGTGCCGCCTCCGCTTTCTCCCGTGCCATACGATCTTCCTCCCAGATCTCTCGGCTGATACGTGCATATTCACGCTCTGGAAGTTGGTTGCACAGTTCATCCAGCACATTCTCCAGATGCTCCTGTAAGGTCTCATCCTTCAGATGATGTTCAATGGCTTCCTTCCACCTGCGGTCGAGCCATACGATGATTTCTTCATGCTGCGCCATGGTTATTCCTCCTGCTGCATAGCCGCTGCCTGCTCATTTGCTGCCTTTGCTGCCCGTACCGGTCGCTTGGGCCTTGCGACAGGTGTCGCCTTGCTGTCCACATACTCCCGCACCGCTTCCGGGACTTCCGACTCGTAGAGCTGCTGGAGCATTTCCACCATGCGCCGCTGCACGGATGACCGCTGCTTGCGGAGGACAAACTCCAGTGCGTCCAGCTTGGCCGCGTCAAAATTGATGGTGATATTGGTTTCTCCCATGCTGTGCCTCCTTACATTTTCATGTCCATATCGTGCTGCTGTTCTGCATACAGGCCGGTGAGCAGACTCTGGAATGTCTCACCTACATCTACGTTCCGATGCGCCATCCATGCCCTGCTCATCTGCTCCAGCGGCTTGTCCTGCTCCAGCAGGAAGAGCAACTCCTCGCGTGGGAGACATTCTCCCAGCAGTCGCAGCTCACAGTCGCAGGTCATCACGGCGTCGATCTCGTCTGCCGTTTGTATCAGCTCGTCGCGGGTACGCAGATCCAGACGGCGCATATAATCGGCCATCTCGTCTTCGATGCGCTGGGAGAGGGCTTTCCACAACTCTGTGCTGGTCTGCACCGGCTCACCCTGTGTGACCCCTTCCGCAAGAAACCGCGGCACGTCGATGGCCTCCGCGTTGTGAAATGCGAGGTCGCCGCGGTAACCTATCTTCAGCACGGAGAATTCATGCGCCGCCCTGACCAGCGCCGCAGGGCTTCCCGCAGGTATCTCTTGCTCCCAGCGATACCAGTTGTCCTCCTGTCGGCAGGGTATGAGCTTGAGGAGGACATAGTCCTCTGGCACAAATTTGGGGTAGCGGCAGAGCTGACCTGTCACGTCGTAGTAGGGCTTGCCCTCGCACATGACCGTCTGCTCCATGTACGCTTTCATCTTTTGCAGGTCGACACAGAACCAGCATTCCGTATCACTGAAACGGCGGATCATGCCGTCCTCCAGAATGCTGTTCAGGTTTTCTTTCTTCGTCAGGTGATAGACCTCTGACGGTGGGTGTTCTTTTACATACGCCATGTCGTTTCCTCCTTGCTGGGCACAGAAAAAGCGCAGGCCTTCGCCTGCGCTTTTCGTTGTCCTCATTTACTCTGATAGTATGCTTTTGACTTGTTCTACGAAGGGATCCATGTCATCGAAGATGACGTCTGCGATCAGTGACCAGTTGATACCGTCATAATCATGCACCAACCGATGCCGCAGCCCGGAGACAACGCTCCACGGAACGTCTGGATGTTCCTTTTTGAACTCCGGCGAAAGCTGATAGACCTGTTCACCGATGTTATAAACCGGCGTGGTTACTGCCCATTGAGAAAACTGCTCAGTCAACAACATCTCTCGTGTGATGCCCCGCCGTTCGATCTCGCTGCTCAGTGCATCCCACAGGGAAACAATCTTCTTCAACCGTTCAGTATCTGTCTTCTTCATGCGATACGGATACCCTCCTTCATTACGGACTCATAAAAAGGCGTTCCCGTATTGACCTCCCGCATCTCAAACACATCGGCATTCCGCCCAGTCATTTCACGCAAGTCCTCGGCCAGTGCGAAGATATTACGGGGCACAAAGTCTTTTCCGCCCACGATAATGATGTCGATATCAGAATCGGGTGTGGCGTCACCACGGGCATACGATCCGAACAACAGCGCATATTCCGCGTGGTAGCGTTTCAGCAATTCCTTCACGACGGCTTTGACCTCACTGAGCGACAGCGTACTCATAGCGGTGACACCTCCTTTAACCTGTTCTGCCATTATTATAGCCGATACACCTGAGAATAGCAATCAGCTTTTACAAATTACCCTCATTCATACTCGATCCCCGGCACCTCCAGCCAGTGCGTCCAGCCGCGCCCTTCCAGCTGCGTCTTGACTACGCCGTATTTGGTACCCATGGCCTCAACGACTTCACCATTGCCGATATACACACCGATGTGTCCGGTCTTCCACACCGCCAGCCCCGGCGTGTCCGGCATAGTATCAATGCTGCCGTGCCGTGTGGCGTTGTAAAACATCTCGTTGGCACCGATGTCCGGCATGCCATGTGTACCGTAGTCGATAGTCATAGTGTCGGTGGACAGCCAGCCGTAGCCCTTGATGAGTCCTACACAGTCGGCAGTGTGTCTGCCCAGCCAGTTGGCGCGGATGAAGACTGCGTACTTTCCTACGCCATCCGGATACTGCGTCAGCTTGTATTGCAGCAGCTCCGGCGTCAGAACTTGTCCATAGGTTCCCCACACATAGCCCCACCCGGAGTTCCACGCATTGGTGACGTAGGCCACAAGGTCGGCAGCGTTCTTCGTAGTCGGATCGGTGAGCATGGAGACATCCAATTCTATCGGGTCGCTTCCTCCGGCAGCATATGCCCCATCAAAGGCGTCGCCGCCCATGCTGCCCATGACCATGGCGTAGATGTCCACAGCATTGGAACGCTCCTCGTCAGTCACCACTCTGCCGCGCCATGTAGAGAGATTTTCGTAGACGTCTGCCATCGGAAGAGGTACGGTCACCTCGTATGTTTCCTCCACCTGTTCCTCTGTGCCATCCTCCTGTACCACCGTTACCATGCGCGTCCGTGGTTCCGTTTTGTAGAAGCAATCCACGAAGCGGTCTGCGGCAGCGCGGGTCGGCGCGTTGTCACCAAAGCAGAGGGCAAAGAAAACAGCCTTGACCTGTACGGGGTCAAGGCTGCCTTCCTCGGCTTTCTGATTGACATAGCCTGTTGCCGAATCCAAAAGGGAAAACGCCTCCTGCATCTCTGTGATATGCGCCCGGTATTCCGCAGGAATCTGGCTCGACAATTCCGCGCCATAGAACGCCGCGGATACCACGGCGTTGTTGTGCTGTGACGCGCCATCGCCGAAGCAGCAGAGGAACACCACCAGCAGGATCAACGGCGACAAGATCAACGCCAATACCCAACCGATGGCCTTTCGGCCATCCTCATTTGTCAGCACAGCCGCCGCCAGCCGTGCCAGCACAGGGGACGCCATCACTTCCCACCCGCCGTTCCGAACAATACCGCCTTATGATCTGGTGCTATGACTTTCAGATGATACCTCTCCGCGCCGCACTTAAACAGGCATTCGCCTCGCCGTGCGCGCCGGATGAGCTCGAACTCTGCCTCGTCCAGCTGCAACATATCCATGTAGAACCGCCTGCCAATGGAGCCGGGATTGAACAGGAACTGGTGGGGCGGGATAGCGAACAGCGGTTTTGTCATTTCCCGTACGCCCTCCTGGTCGAAATCCTCCAAGTTTTGGGACGCCATCATCAGCGCAGAATCCCGTTTCCGCACACGCTTTAAGCAGTTGCGGATATACTCAATGGCCACCGGATTGGACAGCCACAGGTACAGCTCATCCAGTGCCGCCACCGTGTTGCCCGCCGTCAGAAGCCTGTCCGACATATACGCCAGCACATTGAACAGCAGGGCGTTCCGCAGGCTCTTGGCCGCCGTCAGTACGCCGCCTACACCGAATACCAGAAACCTGTCGTCGGAGAGATTGGTATGTCCGTTGAAGAACGGCGCGTCCGCACCCACGCACAGGGAGTGCAGGCCCAGCAGCACCTCCTGCAACAGCTCCCGCGTGTACAGGCTGCCGTTCCTGTAATTCACCAGTTCATTATTGATGAGCGCATACAGGTCGGATAGGACGGGGTAGTCCCCCGGCTTGAGCTGGCGGAAGTCTGTTTCCTCTGAGATGCCCCATTTTTTATACAGTGCAGACAGCATGATCTCAATGGTATCCAACTGCGGGTCGGAGAAGTCTTTATAGGCACGGAAGAAGTCCTTTAAGAAGGAGATGTGCCGCGCCAGCAGTGTGGACTTGCGGAAAGCCTCCGGCGCGGACTCGTCTGTTTCCATATCCGTGTTCTCGTTCCAACACCGCACCTCCAGCACATTGATACGCTTCTCGCCGCCCATCAGGTCGATAAAGCAGCCACCCAGCTTACCACAAAGCTCCTCCAGCTCATGCTCCGCGTCCAGCGAGACCACGGACTTGCCCGCTTCCAGCAGGTTGCAGATAAGCAGCTTCATAAGGTAGCTCTTGCCCTGTCCGCTGTTGCCGAGGATGAGGATGTTGGCGGAGGTCTTGTCGCTGTCGCGGCGGTCGAAGTCCACCACGATGTTGCTGCCGTATTTGTCCTTGCCAATATAGAAGCCGTTGGGATCTGTTTTGCCGGAGTAGTTGAACGGGTACAGGTTGGCCACGCTGCCGGCGGGCAGCACACGCTCGAACTCACGGCCAAGAGCGTTATAGCCCACGGGACTGACACAGTAAAAGCCCTGCTTCTGCCGCAGGAGCAGCTTGTCTACATTCAGCTTGCAGCGAACCAGCTCCGTCAGCACATCCGTCTGGAGCTGCCGCAGATGCTCCATGCCGTCCGCTGTCATCTCCAGATACACAGCGCAGTGGAGCAGAGGCTCGTGTTCTCGGTGCATCTTATGCACCAGCTCCGCCACATCCCGCAGGTTGCTCTCGGCCTCCACTGCCTGCCGCAGCTTGTTAGGATCCGAGCCGTCCAGCTTGTTCTTCTTGTTGGCGTTGTCGATGATCCTGTCCTCCTCACCGGGGGACACCTGCCGGCAATATATCCGCAGCGTCACGCCGCTTTTTTCGCCCAAGTGCCGCAGGATGGCCTGAGATTCGGTGCTGGCGGGATATTCCCGCAGTGCCCAGACGCAGCGGTAGGTATTGCCGAAGATGTAGTGATCCACCTCGAACTTCACCACGCCCGGCGCGATGCAATCCAGAAAGGAGCGGATAAATGCCTCCTGCGGTGAGATCTCTTTTTTGTGAAACGGGTTTTTCATTCCATCCACCTCACCAGCAGAAAAATTCCATGCGCGGCTCCAGCTCCGGCTCCTGCCCTGTGAACTGCTCCGGCTCCCGAAATCGCTGCGTGTACCGATCCAACTGCTCGTCTGTCAGGGAGCAGAAGCCGCCCTCGTGGTCATCCCCCACCAGGAAAAACGGCCCGCAGATAATATCATCCTCGAGCCACCGATTGGGCTTCATGCCATTGAGCTTTCCCTCTTCATTGCAGCAGAGGATCACGCCATCCTCCACATATACCGGCTGAAATAGTCCCTGCACCTCCTGCTGAATCGCCTCCAACCCGTCCTTCATATCCTTCACATAGGGTGCTTTGCCCGGTTCAACTTTCAAAATCCGCATTTTCTTCCTCCATTTCCGCCGTCAGCCAACGCGCACCGTCTACGAGGTCAAACGCCTCGTGGGTGGCGTCCTGTTCAAAATAAATCGCAAGCAGCTCCAATAGTTCCGTTCCTTCCACTCGGCGAACGGTAAAGCCACTGTCCCGCAGCCGCTGTTCCACTGTTGCGAGGTTAATCGCACCGTCCGTCTTTCTGCGCCGCAGGACAAAGCAGAATTGTCTGGATGATGCCATCATGGTCTGCACATCGTCCAGATGCCGCCGGTCCTGCGCCAGCAGAGTGCGGATAGCGGGATTGCCTTCCTCCTCTGCCCTGCGCCGATAATAGAGACGGTTATCCTGATAGGACTCCTTAGCGTCTAACGCCAGCAGCTCCATCTCCGCCGAGGTCTTCAGCACATTCAGCAGCGCTGTCACCCTCGTGCGGACACCCGACTCCGGCAGCACGTTCAGGTTGGTGGGCTGCACAAGGTAAAAGGTCAACTCACCGCCTGCCGTCAGCACGCTGCTGTCCGTCACGCTCTCAATGCCCACCAGCTGCTGCGTGGACTTCTTCTTTCTCATACTCGTTCCCTCCATTCGTAGTATTGCTGCCCGAAAAAGAAGAACGCTGCGGCGTAGCGCAGAAAGTCCAGCATGCTGACGCCGCCGTGCCGAATGCAGAGAAAGGCCAGTGCCGCTGTGACCACCAATGGGATCACGGTGCCGGCCTGTGTCAGTGCCAATACCGACAGCAGCAGGCCGACGCCGATGAACGCCACGTCCCGCAGCGTCCACAGCCACAGCATCGGGCGAGCTGTCAGATTTTCTGGGTATAGGTACATAGTTCTCCTCCAAAAAGTGAAGCCGCAGGCACACGCCTGCGGCTCTGCATGTTGTTATTCCGCATCCACTGCGTCGTTCAGCTCCCGCTCGATGAGGCCGAGAATGAAGTCCTTCTGCTTCAAGCCGTGCTTGGCAAGGTAATCCTTCAGGCGGTCAAAGAGTTCCTCCGGCACCTGAAAGGCGATGGTGCGATTGTTGGTGTTCATAGGCTTTGCTCCTCCGTCAAAATGTTCTTTGAGTATGTCCGTGATGTAGTCGGACAGTGTCTGTCCGCGCTGCTCCTGCTCCGCCCGAAGCCGCTGGTGCAGGGACAGCGGGATAGGTGCGCAGAGGTTCTTCTTCTCCTCCATGATGTACTCCTTTCCGCCTCCCGCGAGGCAAGCAAAGCATAGCCGAAACATGGCGGCAAAGCTATTGACAAGTACAACGAAGAAGCAGGCGCAAACGAAGCGGAATGGACAAGTTTATTCATATCTCTCACTCTCCCGTATGGCGTCCGCCATGCACTTCATCACGAAGTCCACACAGGGGATGGCTACGCTGTTGCCCAGCGCCTTGTACCGTGCGCTGTCGGACGCACCAGGGATGTCCGTCCAGCCGTCGGGGAAGCCCTGCAATCTCTCACATTCCAGGGGTGTCAGGCGGCGGATGAGCAGAATTGGCAGGTCTGTGTCACCCATCAGTTCGCAGGTATGGAGTATCAGGTCAGTGGCGTCCTTGCTCTGCCGGGCGCTCTGGGTACAGGCGATCTCGTCGGTGGTAAATGCATCCACACGCTGGCGGCGGAATACCGCGTGCCGGTCAAAGCCGGTCAGTGTGTAGGCCACATTCTCCTGATACCCGATGCCATTTCCGCCGTTCTCCGGCTCACGGTCTATCGTATTTCCCGCAAGGCAGTAAACCTGCTCCCCCACAAGCGGTACATTGTTACCGCCGGTACCGCAGCGTGCCGACATGGCCGGAGCCACACTGCCCATCTGTCGATAGCGAGCGTCCATACCGTGGCTCTCAAATACCAGCGGCTGGTGGTTGTCCATCTGCGCCCGAAGCGTGGCGGTTTTATCTACCGTCACGTCCATACGCTCGCCACCCTGATCGTTGATGCACAGGACGGTTGGCATACTGTTTCCGCTGCCGCCGGCCTTCAGTGTCGGCGCAACGCCCTCGCGGTAACCGATGCCGCCCGCACTGGCTCCTGCACCAGCGGAGAAGCCGGCGACAAACGTCTGCTGCTTCATCCCCGGCTGCGCACCCAACGCGCCGGCTTTATCGCCCAGATCACGGACTTCATCCCGCTGGTTTGCCGCAAAAGCCACCGATGTGCCCGCCACGAACGTCTGCATTTGCAAATTGGAGGTCGCCATCAGTGCCCCCGCCGTATCGCCCAGGTCGATACCCTCGTTCCTCTGGTTGATATGGTACGCCTTGATAAGCCCCATCTGTGCCAATATTACCAAATCGATCATCCGCAGGCCGCTCTGCATTTCCAACGCCAACTTCAGCGTTGCAGGCAACTCCTTCCCGCGCTTCCGTGCTCTACGGAGAATGCCCAGGCGGGCTTTCCGGCTCAAATAGTATTTGCGCTGAGGATGGGGCTCCAAGATCTGCCACAAGGAAGATCCTCTTACGACTCTGGGGCACACCCCAGTATTGAGCGTCGAGGACTCGCCAACATAGGGAGACAAAATCTCCCAATATGGCTGCCCCAGAATATCGCCATCCCCAAGGGTGATTTTCAGGAACATGAATTCCTGATACACCAATTCCGAGTGTTTCCTCCAGGACGACCCGGAAGTCATCTCCCTTTTGCTGCCCGCTGGAGAATGCGCCGGGGACATTTTCCCAGCACATGAATCGGGGGCGAACATGGATACCTGTTCGTCCTCGTAAAACATCTGCATCTCGCATCTCCTTTATGATCCTGATTTGTTCCATAAATAGACCGGAACGCTCACCGGCAAGTCCCGCCCTCGCTCCAGCCACGGACAAGTCCTGGTTATTCCGAATTCGGAATAACCAGGATTATGCCGAAGAAATAGTTATTCCGAAGTTGCTGCATCAAGTCCCATAAATCCTGGACTTTCCACAAAAACATCGGAATAACAAAAGCGTCCGCCAAACCTGTATAATGAGAGCGCAGGCAACACAGCCTGCCATCAAAGATACAGGAGGAGGACTATGGAAACGATTGATTTGGTTGCAACCGCTACGCAAATATTGGAACTTTTATCTGACCAAGGTATAAGCGGCAAAAGTCTGCACGCATATACCCACACCGGCATTGGCTGCGTCATCCGCCACTTTCAAGCAAAAGGTATTCTTTGCGCAGCCCCTGAAATGTTAGATGCATTTTTACTTGAACAGCGTGAATTTTTTGATCAAGGGGCATTTTCGGTCTGGAAGTGGAGACTGCTCCGCAGGGGATGCGAACTCTTAAAACATTGTGCAGAAAAAGGCTCAGTGGATCTGCCGCCGTTGTCCCCTTGGATGCCTGCATTGCGGCGACCACGACAAAGCATCTGGAAGGACACACCAACTCCAGAGCAGCTTGCGGATTTGGATAACATTTACGCGCTGGTCTGGAGAACCAACAGCGCGATGTTGGAACTTGGCCTTACTGACGCAACAGTTGGCCATTACAGGAACGAAGGTCTGGCGATCATCTTGAATCGACACTATGAATCTGGGACAGATCGATTTTCGGGAGAAATTTTGGATCAGATCGTTGCAGAGAAACGGATTCAATATGAGTACGGGCAAATTGGCAGAGGCTCATATCAAAACTTGCGCAAGGCTGCGTATTGGATACAAGAGATGCACCAGACAGGTCATATTACTTTGGCGAAGGTTCCAAACTGGGGGCAACGGGAACTTGTTGAGCCGTTCAACTCACTTTTAAGAGAATTTTGTACACACACCAAACAAAGCGAAAGCATGGCTGAGACTACACGCAATGTCGCCAGGAGCGCTATACGTCGGTTCTTGTTTGAAATGGAGGATCATGGGTTCCGCTCTTTGGCGGATTTCACTCTGATAAATGTAAATGGGTGTGTTACCAGTTTTGCAGCGCATTACGCCGGTGGACTTGGTTCAGCAATTTTTTCTGTGCGGCTGTTTCTGAGATTTTTATTTGAACGTAACTTGACAATCACTGACCTGAGTCAGTCTCTGCCGGAACTTATGGCAACCCGAAAAATGTTCCATGAGGGCTTTACTGAGGATGAACTGGAATATCTGCTGGAACATCCGGACAGGACTACGGCCATTGGGAAACGGGATTATGCCATGATGGTACTGGCTGCGCAGAGCGGTCTGAGGGCCTGTGACGTTGTTCGGCTGGAACTGGGTAGCATTGATTGGAGGGCGAGGGAAATTCGTCTGGTTCAACACAAAACTGGTGAGCCGCTGTCCCTTCCACTGGAAGTAGAAAGCGGGAACGCGATTGCGGATTATATTCTCAATGGCCGCCCGGATTCCGCGCTTCCGAATATCTTCCTGTGCCATACGGGAGTGATCCGCCCGCTTGACGCGCGTTCTGCCAGCGGGGTTGTTTCCAAGCACATGAAGCTGGCAGGAATTCCGGCGAAACGTCGTGCCTTTCACGCGCTTCGCCGGACATTTGGGACAAGACTGCTCCAGAATGAGGTATCCTTTGAACTGATCCAGCAGCTTCTCGGCCACAGGGATATGGACTCTATGAAGCTGTATCTGTCTATTGATGAGCAAGGACTGAAGCAGTGTGCGTTGCCCCTGCTCTCCCACAGAAAGGCGGGGGGCTGAAATGACGTACACCTTTGAGAGCTGCTTTGCTGCCCGAATCGAGGACTTTATCGCGCAGAAAAACGCATTGGGGTTTGGTTATCTGGAATCCTCTCGCCTCCTGCGGGACTTTGACCGCTTTTGCATGACGCATTTCCCTGAAGAAAACTTTCTGACCGAGGAGCTTTGCCTGGCTTGGGCTACGAAAAAGAATACAGAGGGCAACAATACCTTCCGCAACCGCATGATGCCGGTGCGCGAGTTTGCCAGATACCTGAATCGCAACGGTGAGGCCGCCTACGTTCTGCCGCCGGATATTGCCAGGAAAGATGCTCCTTACGCTCCGTACATCTATACCGAGGACGACATCCTGACAATTTGGGATGTTTTCGACCATTTGAAACCGAGAGGCGGTTTCCCGGTACGGCAATATGTGATCCCGGCTATGGTAAAGCTGATGTATTGCTGCGGTCTGCGTCCGGCTGAGGCCAGAAAGCTTCGAGTAAGCGATGTAGATTTGGAAATTGGGCGGCTGAACATTATGGAGAGCAAGAAGCACGGGAGCCGCATTGTTATGATGGCAGAAGATGTGACGCAGATGCTCTCAGATTGCAGCGCCATCGTAGCCTCCGTTATGCCAGAACGTGAGCCGTTCTTCCCCAACTCTGAGGGCGGCTTTTACGGAAAGAGGGGGCTGGAGAAGACGTTCCGCCAGGTTTTGAAGAAAGCCGCCATTACAGGAACTGGCCGCCGTTCCCCGCGTCTTTATGATTTTCGTCATACTTTCGCTACCCACAGGCTGTATCGCTGGATGCGTGAGGGCAAAGACCTGAACGCCATGCTGCCCTATCTGAGTGCATACATGGGCCACGCACAGCTCTCGGACACTTACTACTACATCCATCTGGTCCCCGGTTTGCTGGAGGAGATGTCCGGGTTCGCGTTTTCTTCTGCTGAAGCGTTCTTGCCGGAGGTAAGGGCCGATGAATGATTTTTTTGATGTGGTTCGGCGTTTCCTTTTGGACTATCTGCCCAAGCAGCGCTGCCTCAGTGAGAATACGATTCTCTCCTACAGACAGACGCTCAATCTTTTTGTAGCTTATATGAGAGATGAGATGGGAATTGGAGCCACCGAATTGACTTTCTCCCGCATTGACCGGGACGCCATTCTCGGTTTCCTGGCCTGGTTGGAAAATGCGCGGAGATGCAGTGCCTCTACCCGCAACCAGCGCTTGATGGCACTGCGGTCTTTTCTGGATTTTGCTGGACAGATTGATTGCACACAAACGGCACTGTACCTTTCCGCCTGCAACATCCCCTCCAAGGAGTCTCATGGGCGGATCGTTGAATTTCTGACCGAACCGTCATTGACTGCACTGCTTCAGCAGCCTGATCCATCCAAGCCCAAAGATTTGCGGAATCTGGTATTCATGATCCTCATGTACGATACCGCAGCCCGGTGCAGTGAACTTCTCGATATGAAAGTTTGTGATCTGCGCCTTGACGCAAAACACCCGATTGCGTATCTGCACGGAAAAGGGCGCAAAATCCGCACAGTCCCACTGCTCAGCAAGACGGTTCAGCATTGCAAGCAATATCTGCGCAAGTTTCATCCGACCGCAGATTACCACAGTGAAGCACCACTTTTCTTCACTGTGATTCATGGGACACAGCAAAAAATGTCTCCCGATACGGTATCTGCGTTCTTTATAAAATACGGAAGCATGGCGAAGCTTGTTTGCCCGGAAGTCCCGGAACACATCCACCCGCATATGATGCGGCACACACGGGCAATGCACTTATACCAGTCTGGAATGCCCATGGTGCTGCTTTCGCAGTATCTTGGCCATGCACAGGTTGAAACTACGATGATCTACGCCCATGCGGACACCGAGATGAAGCGGGCTGCGATTCAAAAGGCCGATGCTGTCCGCAAGGCCAAGCCCGCACCCGATGAAATCTGGGCTGATAACGAGGAGATGATCTTGAAACTGTCTGGGTTGACTTGATTTGAGCACGGATGCTGCTTGACCGTATAGTTTTGTTATTCCGAAGTTTTTGTGGAAAGTTCCGAATTCATGGGACTTGATGCAGCAACTTCGGAATAACTATTTCTTCGGCATAATCCTGACAGGGGCTGCCGCCGCAGATAATGTCCACGGGCGGCAGCTCGTCCCCACGCAGCTTCGTGATATCCCCGTAGTGCAGCATTCCCGGCAGTCGTTCCCGTGTGACGCGGATGGGAAACGGTTCGATCTCACTGGCCCACAGGGGCACAACGCCGTTATGGATGGCCGCCAGCGAGAAGCCTCCTATTCCATCGAAAAGACTTCCCATGGTGATAACTCTCATTTTGCTGCGGCCACCACCGTCCGCGCCATACTGACCGCGCTCTGTGCCGTGTAGACCGCCGAGGAGATATTGGCCCGCGTGGTGGTATCCAGCCCGAACGCACCGGCGATACGGGGGATCTCACCGGCAGAGAGCATCAACCCCAAGCCCAGCAGCGCGTGATCCTTAAACACCATCAAGCCCGCCACAAGGATAGTGGCCTGCAAAAAAGCCGTGAGACACAGTCCCACGACCTGTTTGCACCACTGTATGAATCCGTCGCCATAGCCGCGCGGTACAGAGAACATATACAAACTGCCCACCGCGATCTGAATTAGTAAAATACCGCCGCGCTTAAGGTTAGCGAAGAAGACCTTAATGACCGCATAGGCCATCAGCGCAAGGCAGAAGATGACCATAAGTCCGCTGGTCACCGGGCCAAAGCCCCGCAAAATGATTTGTCTGGAAGATGTCAGGCTCTCCACGGCGTTGAAATCCTCCAGCGCCGCTTTTGCTGCGTCTCCGATGCTGGTCGTCCCAAAGCCGGTGATGCCTGCCGTCAGGTCGGCCTGCAGCGATACCGCCAACACATACAGGCGCACAGGCACCTGCGTAAAAAGAGAAACGGCCAGAAAGCCCTTGATGGCATTCAAAGCCGTTTCTTTGACATTCCCGCGTCCACCGGAATACTCCACGCCGCACTCGAAGCAGGCTACCACCAGTCCCGTGGCAAACAGAGCCCAGCCCAGATAGGAGAAAAACAACACCACGCTCTGTACCCAGCTCATGGCAAAGAGCTCGGCGCCCATGTTGCCCATCTCCGAAAAGAAATTGCCGAGAAAGCCCACGATCTGACCGTAGAACCAGTCCACGATTTGACCAAGCACTGTATCGGCTACAAAGTCCCAAATAAAAATAAGCTCTCACCTCCATAAACGCAGGAAGCACTCTGCCGTCAGCAGAGTGCTTCCTGTTATCGTATTATGTTGCAGGTCACAGCTCCATCTTAAAGCCGTAGTCCTGCGCCCTGTCCTGATCCACATCCTGTGCCACGTCATCCTCCTGCCGCTGCACCTTCGCCAAGACCATCAGCTGTCCAAGCCGGGAGGAAAACGCAGAGATGATCGCAGTCTTACGGCTCTCGTCCACATACTCACCGGCCTGATCCAAGATGTCCCGGATATCCTGCTCAACGCCCCTCAGCCTATCAAAGTCGATCCAGCCGAAGGAGGTCACCAGCTTGAGCTGTTCATGGTGCGTCTTTTTGAATGGTTTACACTCAATGGCACGGGCGGAGAGGATCTGAGGGGTCAGCTTATCGTACCCCAAGGAGGAGCCGCTATCGAAGATAGGTGCGGCGCCCAACCATTCCAGTGTATCTGCACTGCGGAGTAGTCCGAAGTTGTTCTGATGCCTGTCCTCGTTGGCGATAAGGTAGTCCAGCACGATCATCTGATCCACCGCGTGTTCCATACCCTCCACACCCAACGCCTCGCAGCAGTTCAGATAGTGGCGGTAGACCGATGTGTTGTTGTCTTTTCTCATGGACTGCATCACGCGCCACGCGCTGACAAGCTCCGTGTCCGGCGTAACGAAATCCTCACAGACACTGTAGGGCGTGTCATCATCCCACAGCAGCGTATAGGGCACGTGGGAGATACCCAGTTTCTCCGCCACCAGTGATGCGATCACCTCGTTGAACGGCTGCTGCATAAAGGGGTTACTACCTGCCTTCAGCAGGCACCGCTTCCCATTGATGATCTTCCACCGCTTTTTCAGATAACCGTCCGACGTGTTATCTGGGGAACTGAAATCGAAATTCGCCGCGTCCGTGGCCTTGCCCAGCAGGACATCACCGATGTCCTCCGAGAAGGGATTTTCGAAGAAGTTGATGCGCTCCCACCGGAGGTCACTGCCGTGGGGTCTGACCCAATACTGATCTGAAAGGCTCAAACCGAAGCAGCGCGTCAGCAGCACCTGCGTATTTGGCAGCTCCAGCGTTTCCAGTGCCTTTCGCACACCGGAGCGGCTGGCGGGGATGCAGCGGTCGATCCACCATGCATTCAGCGCGGCACGATCCACGCCGTCCCTTTTTGATGCCGTAGCCACCGGAAGATGCTCCGGACGGTACACCGCATCGATACGCTGGATAGAGCTTGTCGCCTCATCCAGTTCCATATCGGCAACCGCGATATTCTTGTGCATCAGCGTATACTGCATCGTGCCACCTCTTTTCTCTGTCATTTCCATGTTATTTTACCACGCTTTCCGCAAAAAGCCAACCGAAAATTGAACATAGGCACGCTCACACACCCACGATGTCCCAGATGTACAGCGGTGCGGTCAGGGTAAAAACCAGACACGCGAACAGGATGGCCGGCGCTGTCCACTCAAACTGGCCCGTCTTTCGATAGTCAAAATATTCAGTCCCCAGCTTCACAAAGAAGAAAATGGCGAGGATCATATCGATGGCCGGGAACACCACATTGTTGACGACGGTCTTGATCTGCCCTGATGCCGCCGCCCATGTGCTCTCCACTGCACCGGCCACATCGCCGCTGCCTGTGGCGTAGGCCGCCACGGAAAACAGCCAGCAGAGCAGCGCCGCTGCGCCGCAGACCATTACCGCACGTTTCACATATTTCATAGCGTTCTCCTTCACATTGCCATTTCGCCCATGGCGGGTGCGTTCTGGCTCTGCCGCAGCTCGGCCAGCTTCTCCGCCGCCCAGTCGGGGATGCACTCGTCGCGGATGATGCCCACGAACTCGGAGCGATTCCATCTCGTTGTCTCACCGTCGCCCAAACAAGTACAGAACACCGAACGGCCTCGAGCGTGAGGGCGGCAGCCGAAGCCACCGGAAGCCAGCCACAATTGGTTCTCCGGCTGCCAGCAGGATTCCCGCAGCGTGTCCGGCGACAGCACCAGCACGCGACCGGTGAAATCCTGTTCGCCGGAATTGGGTTCGCAATGCTCCGCGCTGAACAGATGCAGTCTTGCCAGCTCCGCTCGGTAGTCACTGGCGAAGCCATCCAGCACAGCGGGATGACTGCCAATGAGGAAGGTGTGCCGGTGTCCACCGTCCTCGGGCACGAAGATGGTACGACTCCATTTCTTATTGGTTTCGTGGTAGCGTCCATCGTAGGACTGCATCTGCAGCGTATTGGCCAGCACATACCCTACACGCCTATAGCCGTACTGGTCAATGACGCTTTTGGCGCAGCCGTCCTTGAGATACATCCCGTCAAAGTCCCGATGGATCGCCAGCTCTATCGCCCCGGCACAGGCACAGTTGGTGCGAAAATTGGCACGCCACACCTCCAGCTCGCCCCTGTCCCTTGCCTCCTTCGCCGTGTAGGGGTACATTGCCTCATTCGGCAGCATAGACCACATCTCCCTCCTCCAGATAGCATTCCAGCAGGGCCGGGCAGCAGCCGCTATCCAGCAGCAGCTTCCGGATCGGCGCAGGCACGGCATCGAGGTCAAATTCCCTCACGTCCGAATCGCAGTCCTTGCAGCAGGGCGTACGACAGGCGTCCAGCAGGGCAGACACAAGCTGCGATGCCGCGTCAAACAGTCCGGCCAGTGCGTCTGCCGTTTGTAACGCTGTCATCTCACGAGGCATAAGCAGCAGAAGGCTGTGCGTCATCTGGGCAGACAGATCTACGCCCGCCATGCCGCATTCTGCCAGCTCGCTGCCGGGGATGGTCAGGCCGGTCTTGTCCAGTGTCATTTCGTTCTTCATGATAGATCCTCCTCAAGTTCTCAAAGGTCGTTCCGGGATATGCACCAGTCGGCATATCTTCCCATCGCTGCTGTAATCGCCGAATATCGTCATTTGCGATGCAAAAACGCGGGGGTCATAGTTGGTCATGATGTATTCCCTGTATATGTCATTTTTCTTCTTGGATTGGCTGTTGGGACGCTCCACCTCATAGATGAAAAAGTCCTCGTAGAGCCTGCGAATATAGTCGCAGTTGTTATAGGACACCATGGCGAAGCCCGTGTGCTGCGCCAGTACGTCATGGAGCCGCTGGTGGTCACTGTGGGGAAACTCCACCGCGTAACGCTCCGCCTCATAATAGGGCGGGTCACAGTAGACCGTGGTCTGCGGGTCATTATGGGTGGTAATGATGCTCTCGAAATCCTTATTCTCCAGCGCTACATCCTTCAGGCGGTGAGAACACTCCCAAATATCCCGAAAAAATCGCTGTATATCGCAGGAGCTCACACCATAGCTGTCGCCGTTGCCGTTATAGCTGTATCGCTGCAGCTTGTAGATAGCGGCGGCGCGGCGCACATCCGACAGCTCCGCACGGCTTTGCAGCAGCCGCTTGACCTCCTCCGCCTCCGGCGGTGGGAACATCTGCTCTGCCAGCTGCAGCTCCTCATCCAGATACAGCTGTGTGAAGTCCTCGCCCTGCAGCTGTCTGCGCAGCACATCAAATTCATCACGGGCATTGATAGGGAGAAAGCTCAGTTCTTTCGTCAGTGCCATAGGGCGGTGCTTGACGCAGAAAAGCAGGTTATACAGGTCGTGGTTCAGATCGTTATATATTTGCAGGCACCCCTTCGGCACGGCGGTATTCAGCGTGATGATACCGCTGCCGCCAAACACATCTACCAGTGTTTTATAGTGGATAGGCAGGAGCATCTGTATGGCCCACATAAGCTGTCCCTTACCGCCCATCCAAGGCATGAGCTTTACCAGGCTGTCACGCATCAAATTTCTCCAACGCACGCTCCAGTCCGGAGATAGCCGCGTCCAGTCCGCTTCGCATTTTCTGCAAGCCGCGGATGGTATCATAGACCTCCGCCGCCGTTTCCGCGAAGTAGTAGCCCCGCTGGTCTGCCGCGATGGGTACGGTGTCCTGCCGCAGACGGTTGACTCGCCGCCGCAGCTCGTTCCCGCTGATGCCCAGCACACGCTCCAATTCCCGGCTGCTGATCACATTTCTGCGCCCCTTAAATCCATTTTCCAGATACAGGGCAAAGGTTTCCTTCGTCATTCTTGCACTCCCTTCCGGTGACCGTTCACCGAAAAGGACGCAAAAAGAGGGATCGCCGTCCCTTTTCGGAAAGCGGTCCCTTTGTCGTTTTTTTATTGCATGGCCATGTCCACGCCTTGCCGCAGTACTTGCAGCGGCTGTCCGTCCGGGCGGCAGATATAGCCATAGTCACTGAAAAGCCCCTGATCTCGCCACAACAGGTCTGCCCCGTAGGCCTCTATGTTCAGATGCCGCGTCAGCAGGTCACGATCCGGATCGTTCACGATGACGGAGAGCTCCTCCCTCGCCAATTCCTCCAGAGAATGGAGCCCCGGCTCAAGGGCATATTCGCTCAGATGCTCTGCCAGTGCAAGCGCATCGTCCAGGCTTCTGATGTCCAGCTGACCGGCCACAGCCTTGAACTTTATCAGTTCGTTATTTCTGTCCAGTTCCTCCAGGCACTGCGCAAATCGGTTGATCTGCTCCATGCTGTCATAGGCCATATCCGTGAAGCGCCACATCTCCGGCATGGCGGCGTCGCACTCCTCCAGCCGCACCTCCTGCCAGCTGTCCACCTCCAGGCAGTCCAGTACGGCGTCCAGCTCCGCCTGCTTTGCGGGTAGGTACAACTTTGCGGCGCGGACGTCGCTGACGCAGAGGAAATAGATCATATACGGCGGCTTTCGTGGCGGCCTGCCCAAGTTGGACGGGGCCTGCCGCAGCTCGGACTCCTGCATCACATAGCCGTGGGGCGTAAGTACGCCGCCCTCACCCTCACGCATCGATCTGCCGATCTTCTCGTAGTCCAGCATTTCCAATACGCTGTCCGGCACGGTTGCCAAATCCGGGAGAAAATCGTTCTCCACGTAGAACTGTCCCAGTGCGGCATCGTCCGTGATCCCCGGCACCACATGGCAGCAATCCACGCTGTATGCCAGATTCAGTACTCGCCGGAGCGTCAACTCACCGCCGTTGTTCTGATACAGATTGTTAAGCTCCATCTGCACCAGGCCCTCGAAAGCCACGGCATCCACATCGCTGAATGTACGGAGCTTCTCTGCCAGTGCGTTGAACTGGTACAGGTCATACCCGTCAAGGTGTGGGGCGAGAAATTCATATCGACCCATGTCCTCCACCTGCCAATAGGGTTCCTGTCCCTCTGACAGACGCAGTCTGTCCATGGCATCCACCATTTCCCATGGCGTGGCGGGCAGCTCCAGCTCCGCGTGATTGCTGTTGTCGGGATTGCCCATGTATATGGAGATAATCTTTTTATCCAAGCTCCATCCCCCCACGGCGCTGTACGATGTCCTCACAGTTGTCCGGGTCTGCACCGGGTACATCCCAGCCGCACATGCTGCCGATCTTCATAGCCTCCTCCTGTGCAGGCGTCACGCCCCTCTTTCTGTTCTGCTCATCCGCGATACGGCGGTTCTCGTGGGCGTCACCGGTAGACCAATCGCTGGGGTAGTACCCGCTTTCGCCGCGTTTGATGCAGATGAGCTGTCCTGTGCCCGGCAGCAGCGTGAAGCACATCTCCGGCAGCTTATCAAAGTGGGCGCGGAAGCGTTCCTGCTCCGTCTGGATGCTCCAGTCCTCATCCTGCCACAGATGCACATACAGCTCGCTGCCACGTCCAACGGCAATCTCATGCTGCTCGAAACCCTCGCCCCAGCCGTCCGACGCCTGCCCTTCAATATACTCCTTCAGCGTGGTCAGCTCTGCCGCCGACAACTCGCCGCTGATCTGACATTCCGCGATACCCCACAGCTTGCCATTTCGCCGCTCCACGTCGAAGGTGACGGAACGCACCTTGTCGTTCACACTGTCCGCCGCGTCATACCAGTGCATGATGCCGCGGGTGGTCTCCTCCGGCATCCGATACTTCACCAGTGCGCTGCGGATATGATCCTCATACGCGGTCAGGTCGTGTCCGGTCAGCAGCTCCGGTTCTTCCTGCATATTGCCATACACATCCGGCTCATAAAGCTCGGCGGTAAGCGGCATATACAGCTTCGTCATGCTGAGCTCGGGCGGTAAAACGGTAAAGCTGTCCACGCCGGGGATGAGCGCCAGCACCCGTCCGTTGTCCCATTTCATATGAAACTGCCCGGCGTCGTCGATGTAGTCCAGTTTCCCCGTCGTTCCAGCTTCCACCGGTGCGTACGGATCCTGCATGGAGTCCAGCCGGATGCGTGTACCCACAGGGTACTGCTTCCGCAGGAACGCCAGCATCTCCCGATTTACGTTCATATTAAATTCCTCCCATCGTCTGTGTGTAGTCTTCCAGCTCACAGGGGTTTTCCTCACCAAGAAAGTCAAACAGGATGTCATCTGCTGCCTTGCGGATAGCGGGATCGTCTGTCAGGACTTCATAGCGAAACCCTGTGGTATCGCGGTAGGGCAATTCCTCCTGGATGCAGTTCAAAAAGTCGTCGGCATCGTCGTAGAAGATATCATCGTCCCCTACGAAGGTCACCTTGCCAAAAATACTTATAGTTATCTCGCCTCCGTTCTCTCGCAGTACGCCACATACCGCTGTCGCCCGCCGCTGGCATAGGGGTGGCAGGTGATGAGCGTCAGCAGGTCGCGGTTTGGTTGAATTTTGATTTTCTCCACCTCGTGGGGCTGGATGATCTGAATGTCGGCCACGGTATAGGTCAGTGTTTCCCACAGGTTTGTCAGCGTAACGGTATCGCCCACCGCCAAACGGTCGATGCGCCGAAAATAATCCGCGCCTTTCCAACCTCGGTGTCCGGCAATGACGCAGTTGGTGCTATTGCCACCGATGGGCGCGGATGTGTTTCCCAGCACCGCCGCGCCTGCGGCAAGGTGAGCCTCGGATGCGCCCAAGTAAAACGGCATGGTCAGTTCCATAGTCGGTATCTCCAATACACCTATGATCTCATCTTCGATGCCGTAGGCAGTCAAGTCGGCGGCGGACTCCTCGCAGGCTTCAAGGTCGGTGAGGTTGCACTGCTTTTCTGTGTAAAGCTGCCGGTTGTACTCCTGTAGAGCCGCCAGCAGTTCGGGGTATTGCTGCTCTGGCTCATTACGCTCGGCTAAAAACTCCTGCACAGCAGTTGCGGCACTGCTTTGGAGTCTGTTCCCCGTGAACACCGGCCATAGCATGACGCAGGTGCCCGCCACGGCCAACAGTGCTGCCAGTAAAAGGGATGTCTTACGCATGGCGTTTTCTCCTTATTAAGAAGTACCCGTCGCCTATCACTGCCACCGCGCCAAGGCCGATGGTCAGACCGGTAAGGTAATGTCGCGTCCACGAGGATGCCGCTGGTTTTTCTTCTGCGGCAGCGGCCTCCTGCTCGGGTAGATACGGCACACGATACCCTCGCACCAGCAGTCGGTGGGTATTGACCCCGAACGGCGTGCAGGTCACCAACGTTACATAGTCCTTACCGTCCTCGATTTGGAGCAGTCGCGTATCTGTCGGCAATACCGTGTTGATGGCGTCCACTTTGTATGCCAGTGTATCGCCCAGCACGTGGATGTAAAACGTGTCGTCCTCTGCAAGCCGGTCGATGTCCGAAAACAGCTTGGACGAGGCCATTCCGCTATGAGCCGACAGCACCACGTGGGTACTGCTGCCGCCCACAGGCAGGGATGTCCCTACCACATGGCCGACTGACTTTTCAAGCGTTTCCGCGTCCGTACCATGCTGCACGGGCAGGTACACGTTGATTTTGGGAATGTCTACATAGGCCATGACGCCGCCCACGGTGAGCTGCTGGGCATAGGCCAAGGGAGGGGCGGAAGCCCCTCCCTCAGTAATAGTTGCGCCGGACAGCATGGCGTTGTACTGCTCTGCCGCTTCCCGCTGGGCGGTCAGTTCAGCAGCATCGGTATCCTCAATGGCGGCGGTATATGTGGTTTCAACGTCTGAATGATATTTCTCACTTACCAGCTCTCCCACCAGTGGGTAAAGCATCAGCCCCAACGCCGCAACACCGCAAGCCGCCGCCAGTAGCCAGCGCTTCACTGCTCGTTCTTGTGCTGCTTACGGCTGCGGATCACGATGAAGGCCGCCGCGCCCAGCAGGGCCACGCCGCCAATGGTGAACATCCATGTGCCATAACCGCCCGTCTTGGGCAGGTCGAAGCCCGGATTATTGACCACGGTCAGGGGGACAATGGCGTTGCCATCTGTCATGCTGGCATCTTTGCCGTTGACGGTAGCGGAAGCGGTCAGCAGTGCCGCACCGCACTTCTCGCACTGACCGTCCTCAGCGGTCTTAATTACGATCTTGACCGCATCCTTCAGCAGTACATACCCCTTGTCCGTAGCAATTTCGGTCAGGCTATACGCATCGTCCTCCAGTCCCTTGACCACGACGTGGCCGCTGCTATTGGGAACGAATGTAGTGGCGTCAGCCTTCTTTGCGGCAAAGCCCTTGGCGTGGTACACACCATCCTTCAGGTCTGCGATAATATAGCAATCGTCAGTATCGTTGTGCAGCTTGAACTTCACATTCCGCAGGTTGCCGCCATTATCAGAAAACTGCTTGAGGACGTCGATGCCGTAGGTATACACATGGCAGCAGTCCTCCAGCGTATCATAGTAGGTCGTGTTGGTGCGCTTCCACGTCAGCACAACCTCATTGGGATTATCGGTATCGCCCATCTGAGCATCAGCGGTCAGGGTGGCGGCGTAGGTGATCCGCATGGCGCAGTCGCTGTAGCCGCGCTTCACACTGTCCGCATAAACAGCAGCCGCCTCGTTGATCTCGCTCAGACCAGCCTCGGTCATGCGGATGGTCATAATGTTCTGCGCGTCATCGTAAGCCACGGTGAATTTGCCGGAATCCTCTGCCCATGTAGTGATCTTGTCAGTGCAGCCAGCATCGCGGAAAAACTCGATAACGACGTCGTTCTTGTTGTACTTGATGCCCTTGGACATGGTATCGACGTAAGTATACTCGCTGAGAGCAGATGCCTTGGAGGTGATGGTGGGCAGTGTGCTGATGATCTGATAGTCCACCGTATCACCGATAGAGGCGGATGCGGTATGCTCGTACCCGTCCTTGATGTCGGTCAGGCTGCCGGTATTCTTGCCGGTGGAGTTCGTTGCTTCGCGCACAGTCTTGAAGTCACGTTTTCAGGGACACAAGTCTCCACGACGAGATACAGCCCCTGCTCCATGTCGGATGCAGAGGTGTGGCCGGCGACATCCGTTTCGGTCATGGCCACGCCGCCGTTCTTCACGGCGGCCTCCAGTGCATTCTTCACGGTGGTAGCATTGGCAGCCAGTGCGGTGGACAGCTTGTTGTTCAGCATATCGCTGGTGAAGCAGTTGATACCATTGTCGATCTTGTGAGCATCTGCGCCGGTCATGCCGATGGCAGACAGTACGGTATTGGAGCGTTCAGAGCCATCAAAGCCATACAGCACGCCCACCGTGCGCTGACCGTCCACCACTTCGTTGCTCATGGCGATGCTGGCTACGCGGAGGTATGTGAACTCTACGCCCTGAATGGCGTACTTGCTCAGCTTGTCGATAACCGCATCGTCATGCAGGCCGGTGGAAACGTAGGACTCGGCATCCCACGCGCCGTCGTTGCCGGCCTTGGTGATGTCATACTTGTAGATGCTCAGGGATGCTTTCTTTGCAGGGTCGATGGTAGGTGCAGAATCTGTTGCGGCAAATGCCGTCGTCATCAGACCGAAGGCCATAAGCGTCGCCAGAATCAATGCCACTACGCGATGGATCTTTTTCATTTGGTGTTCTCCTTCATTTCGATTTTTTTGCAAAAATAAACACCCATGCAAAGCATGAGTGCTGCAAACAGGAAATAGGTTGTAAATCCCGTACCGCCTGTGAAGGGCAGGACGAAGCCTGCATTGTTGCAGGCAGTGATGGCAATGTCTCGGTTATTGCTGTCCAACGTTCCTGTGAACAGCGGCTCGGTCAGTAGCGTGTACCCTGCTGGGGCTTTGGTCTCCGTTACACGGTACCGCACACCGGTTTTAAGATTCTCCCACTTGGCGACGCCGATCTTGTCGGTGGTCACTCTGCCCACCTCCGTCCATGTCTTGCCATCTGCGGAAGTCTCCAGCTCTTGGCCGCCGCTGCCGTCGCCGTGATAGTCAGGGTGTTGCCCTTCCGTGTGAAGGTGATGCCGCTCCCGCTGTTGGCGGTGAAATTGTAGTCACCCAGCACCGCATTGTCATCCGTGACCGTAGCTGTATAGCTGCCCGCTGCGTTCCTCCTCAGCTCGATGGTGTCGCACCAGCGCGGTGCGTACTCTGCAAAGCTGGGGATCATCGTGGCGTTCTGCATCGCCGTCGCGATTTTGTCATACCACAGCTCGAAGGTCGGGTAGCGGCTCGTGTCCACGCAGCCATAGAATGGGCTGTATCCCCAATCGTCGTAGGTGTAGGCGTTGCGGTATTCGCAGATCAGTTCCCAGATGATGGCCTGTGTTGCCGCCCACTTTTCCGCGTTGATGATGGCACTGCTGTTCCGGTCGCCGGATGCTGCACCGTAGTCGGCGCTGGGATAGCCCAGGGACATCGCCAGTGCGATACCGCTCTGCACAGAGGCGGGCAGGTTATACCAGCTGGCACTGGATCCCTCCTTGTAGGTACCGCTGTCATCGGAATGAACACCTGGCTCGATGCAGTAAGCCACCGCGCCATCCGCATATTTCATGTGGTAGAGGGCGCTGCCGCTGCCGAGGCTGCTGGTAGCCGAGATGGTCAGATTTGTAATGGACGGCGTTGTGCTTTGGCTATAATCATACTGGCGAAATGTGATCTCGTCAGAATAGACGTAGACCCTGTACTTGACCGTCACGCTGGCAGCATAGGCGGTCACCGCCAGTGCTGCCGCCATGACCAACGCCAGCACAAAGGCTGTCATGTGTTTGAATGCTTTCAAATGGCTTCCTCCTCTACAAAAGATAAGACCTCTCTGTTTCCAGAGAGGTCTTGTGTATTGTTTTTTCTCAGCCTGCATAGAGAACATAGATGAGCAGGCTTGCACCATCCTCTACGATGCAGACGTTGCAATAGAAGCCCGCGTCCGCGATGCTATCCATGCCCGCCTGCATCATGAGCTGCCAGAAGGTGTAGTCCACCATGTCCCGCGCCTTGGCCTCCAGCACTTCCTGTGAAGCATCCGCTGCCACCGATGCAGGGAAGCGGTAGGCGCTGTTGTCCAGCGTTAGACTGCCGTCTGTGATGACACCGTACTGCGTTACCGCGTAGGCATTGGCGGCGCTAACAGCCGCCCAGCGGTCTGCCGGTTCGGGTTTCGGCTCCGGTGCAGGGACAGGTTCGGGCACAGGCTCTTCCTCCTGTTTCTCCTCTGCCGGGGTAGGCACCGGTGTGGGTGCGGGAGCAGGTTTATCCTCCGGTGCAGGCGTCACCGGCTGTTTGGGTGCAGCAGGCGGCTCCGGCGCGTCGGACTGTCCCTCACCGGCGGGCGTAGTCGAAGTTTCCTCCGTCTTGCCAAAAGGTGTATCCGTGTCCTCGGCGGGGTTCGGAGTTTCCTTGTCATCTGCGCCCTTGACCTCCTCGACGCCCTCCTCAGCGGGCAGGCTGTCGACATCTTCCTGCGTCTTGTCCTCCATGGGCGCGATGGCCTGTGCTGCGCTCTGCACCGCCGCCACTGGCAGCATCGTCGATGCGGAATTGCTCCCCGTCTGCCCACAGGCCGTGAGCAGCAGGAGCGCCCCCATCATCAGGGACATAATCTTCTTTCTCATGTGCGTTTCTCCTTTCTATGTTTTTGGTAGCACAAACAACTACCACACAACCATCCGTAAGTCAACGGAAGAATTTAGAATGGTCTGACAGTGCGGGAGGCCCTCTGACACAAGCCGTTCCCATGCTCATATCATGCCCCCTATTTCCATGTGAGGCACTTCCTTCTGTGCCATGTTCTGCCGCTGGACATCCAGATCATAGGCCGTCAGATACCCGTTATAATCGCCCGGAGAGGGGTTGCACCGCAGGCAGTAGCGGTAATGCTCCGTTACCACGACGTAACCGTAGTTTTGTGTCCAGCCGCCGCTGATTTTCCCGCCGTGTTCATAGCAAAAACGCTCCATGGCAAAGCGGTTTTTCAGTACACTCTCCCGCAGCGTGTCCACGACCTCCTGCAGCTCCAGCTTGAATGCGGGGCTGTTCAGCTCCTCCGGGCCACGGGGCCACCAGGTATGCCAGAACTCGCTGCCGCTGCGCCCGAAGTCCATCCGGACATGGCCAACGGTACCCAGCCGCTTATCTTCTTCGGGGTGCGGGGTATAAAATAAGCCCGCCTCCTCCGGGCGGG